>Ga0207092_1038_pt1 | contig 26404 bp, 31 predicted proteins | sample Alteio_BWMinHeat_48_FD_153533 | JGI IMG/M metagenome (GOLD analysis project Ga0207092, IMG submission 153533) | Enriched cells from forest soil in Barre Woods Harvard Forest LTER site, Petersham, Massachusetts, United States -... | ecosystem: Environmental > Terrestrial > Soil > Temperate forest >... | reverse complement strand
GTACAGAAACCGGATCGGAATATGCGGTTGAATCTGCGCCGCCATCCGCCATCGGGCCGGCCCCTGCGCGTTCAGTATCTGCCGCAGCGACGGCGGCTTCTGTCGGCGGGGCCGCGATTTTTGATTTTGCTGCTGCAAGCCGCGGCGCTGGAGCCGCGGCATTCCCGGCAACGACAGGCGGCGCCGTAGCCGCAACCTGCGGCACGGCAAGCGCGGCGGGCGCAGCCGCAGCCGGGGGCGGAGGTGCCTTCTGCGCCAGTGCTGCGGACACCTGTTGTTGCTGCGGCACCTCGTAGAGTACGACCGACGGCAATACCGACGCATCCTGTTTCAGCTGATGGCGCCATTGCAGGCCGAGGAAGCCGACAATCGCTACGCTGGCCGCCGTCGCCAGGGGCGCTCTCCATTGACGCTGGAAAGGAGGATTGCGCTTCACCGCTTCGCCCGCTCCGTCAATCGCCTGTTTGTGCTCGGGGATGCGCGGGTCGTTGGCGGCCAGCATCGGCGCCGGCTTGCCTGCTTTCAGCGCCGCTTCCACCTTGGACAGGATCGCCAGGTCCAATTCGGCCGATGGCGCCGCTTGCGGCAACGCCTGCAAATTGCTTGCCAGGCCACCCCGTCCCAGCAGGAATTCCTGGAATTCCGCCTCGTCGCCGTGATGATCGTGATGTTGTTCTTTGCTGCTCATGCCCGCTCCTCCTGCGCTACCGCCGGCGCCATCAATTGCCGCAATTTGCGCATCGCGTAGCGCAAACGGCTCTTCGTCGTTTCTACCGACACGCCGGTAAGCTGTGCGATTTCTTCCAGGCTCATGCCGCTGAACTGCTGCAGCACCAGTGCCTCTTTCTGTTCAATCGGCAAAGCCTGTACCGCTGCGTGCAGCCCGGCAATCTGCTGCTTGCTTTCCAGCAGCGCATCCGGCGGCGGGCCTTCGGCGCTGCGGTCGGCCAGGCGCTCAAAGGCATCGCCGCCGTCTGCGGTATGCCCCAGCTCGCTGGCCAGCAATACCTGCTGCTGGCGTAACAGGTCAATCAGGCGGTTGCGCGCGATCTGGTACAGGTAGGTCCGAAAACCGGCCTCAGCCCGGTAGCGCTCGCGCGCATGGTGCAGCCCGGTCCAGCTATCCTGCGCGATTTCATCCACCCATTCGCGGCGCGGCGAGCGCCAGGCCAGGAAGCGATACAAGCCCTGGCTATGGCGTCGGTACAATTCTTTAAAGGCCAGCACGTCGCCTTCGCAGTACAGCGACATCAGGGTTTCATCGGATAGTTGGGCAAGCATGCCGGTGAGTGTAGCGGAGTTGGCATGCGCCGACAATGTCCTGCGCGGTTGAATCGGCCCATTATGCGGCAGGGCGGCTGGTCGGCAGGCGGCGATGTTAGAATCCTGCATCGTCGTACGCCGCCTGTGAACCTACTTAGCATAAAGTCAAGCATGCCTACCATCTCCGTCACACCTGAACTGGCCTATCGGCTGGAACGCGCCGAAGCGCGGCACCTGGCGCGCCAGGTGGAAACCTATGCGCAACTGCGGCCGGGGCAGAGTGCGCGTGTCATCCATATCGCCGGCGGCGTGGCGGCGCTGACGGCCGGCGCATTCGGCCGCAAGCTGAACCATGTGACCGGCTTTGGCCTGGCCACATCTGCCGCGGAAGACGAGCTGGCGGCGCTGGAGGGGCAATATGCCGCAATGGGCCTGGCGACCGAGGTGGACATCTGCCCCTATGTGGACACGGGCGCGCTGCAATTGCTCGCGGCGCGCGGCTATACCGTCAATGCCTTCAGCAACACCTATGTCAAGTTGCTGGGCGATTCCGCGCCGGCGTCGCCCGCGGTATCCGGCGTAGACATACAGACCATCACCGCGGCCGACGCCGACAGCTTTTTCACTGCCTGCATTGCCGGTTTCCTGCTGCAGGCGAATACCCGGCCATTGGCCTTGCTGGAGGCGCTGGCGAGGATAGCGATGGCACGCGACGATACCCGCCTGTATGTCGCCCGTGTGGACGGCAAGATCGCCGGCTCCGCCGGGCTGGGGCTGATCGATCCCGAAGGGGAGGCAGTAGCCCACCTGTATATCGCCAGCACGCTGCCGGAATATCGCGGCCGCGGTATCCAGCAGGCGCTATTGCACGCGCGGCTGGCGGATGCCCGGCAGGCGGGATTCAGCCTGGCCAGCATTACCGCGCGTCCCGGCAATACCAGCGCGCGCAATGCCTTGCGGGCCGGGTTTGAGCTGGCCTATACCAAATCGACTTTTGTTCGCGGCTAAGGACAACAACTGCCGGCGCAGCAATGCTGTTCAGTTAAAAACCAAATCCCCTTGAACTGTCGTTCCCCTGTGTCCCTGTAGGGAGCGAACGTTCCCTTGCAAGGGAACGCCGTTACGCAGGGTGCAGCAGGGGATTCAGACGGCATGCCGTCTGCCTGCGGAACGGCAGGCTTGCAAGCCAGTGTGCGCCCTGCAAGGGAGCAGCATGCTGCCCTACGCCGGGCGCCTTGAAATCCCTGCTTCACCGCGCAGGCGGGAACCTAGCGTCGTTCGATGAAAGCCACAGGGGGACGACAAACTAGAGAATTGATGCTTAACTGAACGGCATTACTGCCGGCGCAGGCATTATTTCTTGAGCCGACGGATGGCGAAGTGCCCATTCTCCGCACGTCAAAGCAAATACAGCCTTCCGGCACGAATGGGGACTCGGTGCTAGAGTGCAGCTTTGAGATACAAGGCGATGGACCATGTGGCGATGCTTTATCGTCCTGTTGCATCCTGATATATGTTGCTTCCACCCAGGGAACCGCCATGCCCCGTTTCATCCGCTGTTTACTGTCAAGCCTGCTGCTGGCGAGTTCGCTGTCCGGCGCGATCGCGCAAACGGCCCCGCGATCCGGCTCGTCCTATGGCATCGAGTTGCAAGGGTTCGCCTATCCGTATCCGCTGAAAAGCTATGCCTTCGACAGCCAGGGCCAGCATTTGAAAATGGGCTATATGGATGTGGCCGCCACAGGCACGCCGAATGGCCGCACCGTGGTGCTGATGCACGGCAAGAATTTTTGCGGCGCGACCTGGGAAGACAGCATCCGGCAGCTCAGCGCCGCCGGCTACCGCGTGGTGGCGCCGGACCAGGTCGGCTTTTGCGCCTCCAGCAAGCCAGCCAGCTACCAATACAGCTTCCAGCAACTAGCGATGAATACCCAAGGCTTGCTGGCGCAACTGGGCGTGCAGCGGGCAACGGTGCTGGGTCACTCCACCGGCGGCATGCTGGCGGCGCGCTACGCGCTGATGTATCCGGAACAGGTGGAGCAATTGGCGATGGTCAACCCGATCGGCCTGGAAGACTGGAAAGCGCTGGGTGTACCCCATCGCAGCGTCGATCAGTGGTATGAGCGCGAGCTGAAGCTGTCCGCAGACGGCGTGCGCAAATACGAGCTCAGCACCTACTATGTAGGTCGCTGGAAACCGGAATATGAACGCTGGGTAGACATGCTGGTCGGCCTGAACCAGGGGCCGGGCCACAAGCTGGTGGCCTGGAATTCTGCCCTGATCTATGACATGATCTTTACGCAGCCGGTGGTGTATGAATTCCCGCTGCTGAAGATGCCCGTGCTATTGCTGATAGGCGATGCCGATACCACCGCGATAGGCAGCGACATCGCGCCGCCGGGAGTCAAGGAAAAGATAGGCCGCTATAATGTGCTCGGCAGGCAGGTCGCCAACATGATCCCGAATGCCACGCTGGTGGAGTTCCACGGTCTCGGCCATGCGCCGCAGATGGAAGACCCGGCGGGCTTTCACCAGGCATTGCTGGCGGGTTTGCAGAGCCTGAAGTAAGAAATATTCGGCGTAGGGTAGCAGCAGTCTGGCAGTCTGGATGGACCACTTCGGAGGGCAGATGGACACAAGATACGACGCGATAGTGATAGGCACCGGGCAAGCCGGGCCTTCGCTGGCGGTGAAGCTGGCCAAGTCCGGCCGCAAAACCGCGATCATAGAGAGAAAGCTGTTCGGCGGCACCTGCGTCAATGTCGGCTGCATACCGACCAAGACCCTGATCGCCAGCGCGCGCGCCGCCCACGTGGCGCGCCATGCGGCCGACTACGGCGTGCTGATAGACGGCAGCGTGCACGTGGACATGAAAATGGTCAAGGCACGCAAGGATGCGGTGGTCAGGGAATCCAACCAGGGCATCGTCAACTGGCTCAAAGGCACCCCCAACCTGACCGTGATCGAGGGCCACGCCCGTTTTATCGGCCCGTATTCGCTGAGTGTGGACAACGGCCGCATGCAGATGCATGCATCGGAAATATTTATCAACGTCGGCGGCAGGGCAATCGTGCCGGACATACCCGGCCTGAACCAGGTGGACTACCTGACCAATTCCAGCATGATGGAGGTGGATTTTTTGCCGCCGCACCTGCTGATCATAGGCGGCAGCTACATAGGCCTGGAATTTGCGCAGATGTACCGCCGCTTCGGCAGCCAGGTCACGGTGTTTGAAAACGGCCCCAGGCTGGTCAGCCGCGAAGATGCAGAAGTCTCCGCGGCGGTGCAGGGCATACTGGAAAAAGAAGGCATCGCCGTCAGGTGCAATGCGAAGAACCTGCAGCTGCGCAAGAGCGGCAAGGACATCCAGCTGAGCTATGGCGAAGAAGGCGCGCGGCAGGAAGTCGCCGGCTCGCACCTGCTGCTAGCGGTGGGGCGCGTGCCCAATACGCAAGACCTGGGACTGGACAAGGCCGGCATCGCCACCGACGCGCGCGGCTATATTATCGTGGACGATACGCTGCATACCAATGTTACCGGCATCTGGGCGCTGGGCGACGCCAACGGCCGCGGCGCATTCACGCATACCTCGTATAACGACCATGAAATTGTCGCGGCCAATCTGTTCAATCAGGAAGAGCGCAAGCTCACCGACCGCATCCCCGCCTACGCGCTGTTCATCGATCCGCCGCTGGGCCGCATAGGCATGAGCGAACACGAGGCCCGTGCCAGCGGCCGCAAGATATTAAAGGCCAAGATGCTGATGACGCGGGTAGGGCGGGCCAGGGAGCGCGGCGAGACGCAGGGCTTCATGAGCGTTCTGGTCGATGCCGCCAGCAAGAAGATACTCGGTGCCACGCTGCTGGGCATAGAGGGCGATGAAGCGATCCACAGCATACTGGACGTGATGTACGCCGGCGCGCCTTACACGGCGATCACGCATGCCATGCATATCCATCCTACTGTGTCGGAACTGATTCCAACCATGCTGGGGGATTTAAGACCGCTGGAGTAGGTAAAGCGTTTTTCCGCGTCAAACCTTTACATGTAGTAAACACGACTTGGCCTGACAGTGAGCGTCTGATGAGAGGCAGCTTCCGCACCCCGTTGCGGACGGTCGCCATTCTACAAAGCGGACACTCAAGTTATTGCTATAGGGAGCTGCATACGCTTATTGCACTATGCGGTTTGGGGAGCAGCTAACCGGTTCTGCAGTCCGCAGCAGCTTCGTTTGCTAATTAGAATTTTCTGTTTTGCATTACAACGCACATCCCCGTTCCCATAGCCATCACAAAAAAGGATGCAGCATCCTGACACACTAAAATTGTCTTTGCAATATCGAACTTGGACGCGTGCTCGAAGGTCCACTCCTGGCCGTGAGGCGCCGACTCCACATGTTGAGGGTTAAGCCCGCTGGTCCATTAGTCTCCGTTGCCATTGAATTTTAGGCACTTTAATCTTCGTCTGGATGCTACCGTTCCATTCGACTGCAAAGCCCTGCCGCTCCAGAGCACCTATAATCGCTAAAGCAATCGCCGCTTTTCCTTCGTCACTATCCTTCATGTCACCGTAGGCAAACATTAATCCCTCACCGGCAACCGCTCGCGCCAAGTCCTGCCCGTGATAAAAGCAGTACCCCCGGTAAGTGCCGTGCGGCTGAGTAGCATGAATCTCACCTACCTCGTCGAGGCCGTCGTCGGTCGTATAGCCTGCGTTCTGTATCGCGATTATCATTGAGTCGTTCAAGTCCCTGAATACCTCATCAAGCTTGTCGCAGTCGGTGTTCAAAGGCCAGTCTCTTTCCTGCGTTTTCTTCTTTTCGAATTCATCTTCAATGAGGACACGTAGCATTGCTTCATCGACATCGCCCTCCAATAAGTCATCAAGAAACTCGTTAGTTTCTTGATTATCATAGAAACCAGACCACACCCAAGTCTTTATTTGGTCCACGATATATAGTTCATCTTCACTCATCAGTTTCCTCTTTAATACTGTCGCTTTTATTAAGTGCGTCCTCGTCGGCGTTTGCTTTTGGCCGCTAACCACCAGTCTCGGGAGAATCTTCACATGGGTAACCAATTTCTTTTGCCATCTCTGCTACGACCTTCATTTCAATCTCTGGATTTAGATAGGCAACTATCATTGCGGTAAGCGGTGCATGTTCATAGATTGCATTGATGACTTCGCGCGAAATTTTTCGTTCAAAATAGTCGTTGGAAAAATCCTCATATGCACTTGAAGAGGCCACGAGGAGGCTTAACAAATCGGTGCTTCCATCGTCTGCATTCGAATGCTCTGCAGTTTTAAGACTTACGAGAGACCAGAGATTATCCTGAGCGCGTCGCCAATAGCAAAAGGTTGCGGACTCCATCGAGAATGCTGGCTCTTGAAGAAAGGAACCAAATTCTCCTGGTACCGAATTCTGCACTTCCTTCGCAAAGTCAGCGCTAGGTACAGGTGATTCATGCGCGAACCCCTTTAACGCGGCCCCAGCTTCGCCAAACAAGAGGAACCACTCGTCTCCTTGGCCGTTTCGCATAGATGCCATTTCCTCCCCAGCGGACCAGTGAGCATTAAAACTGAAGTACCGATATTCCCACTCGGGACAAATTATGGCGTCGAGCATGGCTAGCGCTATGCACCGACGACGAAGTGCTCCAATTTCTGGTAGCTGTATAGGATTCACGTTCATTGCGGATTCATTTGGCTCGTCTGTTTATTGCATCTAACGGCTGCTTTTGGCCGAACTCAGCCATCATGTCCTGAACTAACCTACGTCGGGTCTAAGTCAGTTGGAAACTGCCCTGCGCGTAGCCATTGTTCTTCCGTTAGATTTTCAATTTTATCTCGGCGATGCCAAGCCCTATTCAAATGCGAAAACACATGCCCGAGGTCAATGCGCAGATTCACCTCATCATAATAGGCTTCACTGTCCAATTTCGATATCAGTGCAGCCAAGTGTTCATGCGCGTTTTCAAGTTCATACATAAGCGCTGCCCAAGCCACAGGGGCGTTTTCCTTACTAATCATGCGCATCCCTTTACTTTATACCGACTAAGACTCAAATAATGTCAGGAACTTCCGTTTTTGGCCGAACCCGGTCTATCGGAAAAATTGAACTTCTCTAAAAAATACAAACAGCTTAAGTGCCGGCAATCAGTTCAACCATTTTCTTAATCTTCATTGCCTTTTCGAAATGGTCTAACTTGTGCTTACGAATCCACCATTCGGCGGCCTCCATAAGTAATTCAGGATTTTCGTTCTTGTTAGAAAAAAACGCGTAAAAAGAAAGGCCGACATTCGGTCCTTTTTTGGTTATTTTTTCATCGCAAACCGCAATCATTTTTTTCCTCAGAATTTCTCTCATTTTTTTTCACACTGTATTGCATCACCAAATATAAATTCGCCCCGCATCCCTCAGCGGCTTCGCGCCAAAATGTGCCGCCAATTCGTTGTAGAGCAGCAGTCGTCTGCTGCTGGCCGGCTTCTACCTCACCGCTTCACTCTGCAAATAGTCAATTTGTTTTGACCTCTTCGATGCCGTAGAAGCGGTTCATCGCGTTGCAACGCGAATCTGCCAGCGGGCCTAAGATAGGAATCCAATACTTCGAATCAAGGCGAGATTGATGCTGCAAGCCTTCCAGAAAGCCTGTAGCCACAGCGGCCTTAACGTCTTCATCTCCATCCTTCAAAAGTTGCTCCACGAGCGAGAAGAGTTCGTCAGTATTACTATAATCCCCTTCGGACAGTCGGCCTTCAACCAAATTGCAAAGTTGGTTCATCCACGGGTGGAGCAAAAATTCTCCGTCATCGGTAATCCACAAATCCGCGTGCTCCACGACTTTGTCCCTGAATCCTGGGCAAGTTTTACAGAGTAACTGGAGCATTTCGTCGCGATTAATCATTTGCTGTCACTTTATCTTGTGTAAGCCAAAAATTGAATGGCCGTTGTTGGCCAGACTACGCCCAACTAGGAACCAGACGCGCAATAACGAACAGAAGCATTGCATTCTGTACCGCATGCGCAGTGTAGGCGGTGAGGAACCCGGACCAGAAACCGACCCAACGGACTGTGACATATCCAGATGCAAAAACTGCACCGCCGAGAAAGGCTGAAATCCCATGTACCAACCCTCCATTCAAGTAATGACCACAACCGAAAACAATTGCACTGATCAAGATACTGACGGCCCAATTAGCGCGCAATCGCCGTGCGATCTCAATCGGAATAACTTGGCCGACGAAAGTCTCGAATATCGGTATTAAGATAACCGCAAAAAAGAAGAGAGCACTTTGACTTAGTCCCGACACACCAGCAGCTGCCGAGTTGCCCCATTGCTCCCTCGGTAGTGTCATTTGCATTGTGCCGATAAAAAGCACGGCCACTAACGTACCCAAAAGTCCCAACAGGATTCCCATTAAGCAGGGGCCGAGCACCGGCTTCGTTTCAACATTGCACCGGCGTGCAACAAGCGAAAGTGGATTGCTGGCAGCGTCTTGCTCAACGGATTCGAGTGATATCTGCAAGATACTTTCCTATATAAAATTTCGTTGCACCACCAACTGGGTCGCCGACGACCGGCGGCTTGTGGCCGATTTGCGCCACTCCCCAACGCTGCCATTGCCATCTGAAAGGCTCTGCGTTGACATTGTTCATCCAATATCGAAGACGACTGCCCCCTCATTCCCTTCAGCGACACGAGCGACTATCACCCCTTGAGGGTTCACGATGCAAGTACATCCGTGACTAACTTTCTCTCCAAGTACTCCAACGACATCTGAAGAGGCGACCCAGCAACCCGTCTCCAATGCTCGCGAGCGAAGATTCTCCAAACTTTTATGTCGCCATTGCTCAGCGGTAGCTGCGGCAAGCATATTATTAAGGGGATAGCAGATAAGCCGGGCACCTTTTTCACTGAGGACTTTTGCGCAGTCGGGGAAATTCGCATCGAAGCAGATATTAATGCCGAACAGAAAATCTGACTTCTGAAACACAGGAGCCTCATGGCCTGGCAAAAAATCCTTCTCATTGGGATGAGTCTTTGCGTAAATTCCTTCGACTGTACCACTGCGTATCACCGCAGCGGAGTTGTAAAAGCCATCAGTGCGCTGCTCGATAAAACCTAAAATCACGTCGGTAGAGAATGGGGACAATCTCGCCAAGACGTTCCTGAACGGCGCGCCCTCAACAGTTATAGCTCTTTGAGCAATCGTTTGACGCTCAGTCGTGTATCCCTGCAAATAACACTCAGGGAATATGGCTAGTTCGACCCTTTGATTTTCACACCAAGCTAGGTCCTCTTTCAAGCGACTAACTGTCCCATAGATATCATCGAAAGACGGTCGGCGTTGAAAAGTAGCTATACGGATTTTTTGCATGCAACTCCTACTCTACTTTTGGCTGGAAAATGCAGTAATTTTCTCAATCCGGCAGTTCTACCGAACGTCCGTTCCTGGCAGACTAGCGTCAAGCACTAGTAACTACTTCAGCATTACGCGAATGATTGCAGTAGCTGTAGCCGAAGCCACGAGCGCCCCCTCTTGATATAGTTCGCCGGCGAGAAAGCAGATGTCTTTTCCTCTTTTTACGACACGACCCTTCCCAATCAGCTGACCGACACCCGCCGGTCGATGAAACGATATATTGAGATTCAGCGTTGGTGCGAACTCATCCTGTTTCAATGTGGCCGCTAAGCAGGACCCATCGTATCATCGAGCATGGCTGCCAAAAAGCCTCCTTGGATGTTGCCTACCGGATTCGTGAATTCCGGCCTGCCCTGGAACTCGGCCTCAACGACACCCGCGTCTGCATCAATGTGTGTGAAGACGATGCCAAGGGTTTCTGCAGCTTTGGGGGGAGGCAATTCGCCAGCCATAACTTTCCAGAAGAATGCCTGCTTATCCATGCTATACCGTGAAAAAATGCTTCCGTTAGAGTATTTGATACTTAATGGGATTCAATTTTCGTTTTGCAGAATCGAATGAAAAACAATACTGAGGTGCCGACTTCTTTTCTTTGAAAATCTTTACGGCGTCTAGCTAGGCGGTTTAGAGGCCAGTATTCACCGCTCGCTGACGGCCAGCTTTTCGCTCTGAAAAGTCACAATTTTACATCGGCCGGCCTAAATGCCAGACGGGTCCAGCTCACGTTGTTTCGGATGTTTTCTTCTTGAAGCGACTTTGTACGTAGATTTAAAACCGGAGACAGACCATGTCTGGAGGCTAGTTGGATTGTTTCTTCGGCAGACACGTCAAACATGCGGCGGCCATAGGGGGTTGGACCATGCCGGAGAGACATAATCAGCATTCCAGATTTGCCAAGCAAGGATGCTATCCTTGGCATTGCGCGGTCTCGTTCCGGTTCGTTTAGATGCATCCAAACTGCAGTAATCATAATGAGGTCAAATAATTCGTATCTCTCAACCACCTTGCTGAGTTCCGGAAGACTGTCGTCCAGCCACTCGATTCCGGCGGAGCCGTACAGAGAAATTCCAGGGATACGTAGTTCTTCAGTGGGCTCAACTGCCACGACTTGATGTCCCATAGCAGCGAACGCGGCTGCATCGGTCCCGATACCGGAGCCGATGTCCAACAAGCGACTGGGTTTGGTAGGGAGCAGGTCGGCAACCACTCCGTGGCGGTCTTTAAATGATAATTTCTGCCAACGACCTATAAGGTCGTCAGCTTGCTCAGCATAACCTTCGGTTCCGCTAATGTGAAGAGGTATCAATTCATTGGTCACTTAAAAAGACAGGCTGGACGGCCGCACTTGGTCGATGGCGGCCCTCTAAAACTATAACTTATCTGACAGCCAACGTCAGATGAAGTCTGAGTAATACACTTTATGCTTTTTCGATATGGAATCCGCCGCCGGCGAAAAAGTCGATATATTCCTGCATTATGGCTGCTGATCTCCGGTCTTCAACTGATGCCGTCGTTCCTATTATGCTTTTAAGTATCCGCGCCAGTTCCAGCGCATCTTCTTTGTAAACATCGATCATCGGCCTCAGGATGCATAGGGTTTTACCGCTGCGCATGGAAAACAGATCGGGTGCGTGCCAGCCTTTTTGATGGGCCACCATAAATAGCGTACTCAACAAGGAACCGTCTCCGACAAGACGCTGCCGGCCTCGGCACAATGTCCATTGGATGTCCGCGGTATCGGAGTCTATTAAAATGGGCTCGGGCCGGGTTTTGGTTTCCTTTTCCGAAGTAAATCCGCCAAACTGCGAAAAGTCGGTATAAAAAATGACGGATGGCCTTCCGTCTTTGAAATGGATAAGCTGGGTTTGTATCGATTGCGGTAAGTAAGCTCTTTCTCCACACTCCCATTCCTTGCCGGACGTGCCGAAGCAATCCCGCAGAAATGCCATCTTGATTTCTTCCGCAATCATTTGATCGAGTTGTTCCGCATTGAGTTCAGGAATTTCGATCCCTTGACTGCGCGCTTCTCCAAGCTGTTCCGCACATGCTTGCCTGAGTTCGCCGATTCTCGCCGGGCGCTCGATTACATAGGGATTGGCTTTTCCCCCGGCTTGAACGTCCTGCTGGCTGGTAATCGTTTGCCGTCGACCTGTTTGTTCGGGCTTGCCAAACAAGCGCGATAGTATTCCCATAAGGCAGACCTTTCTGTGCGAGTGCGCTAAGAATGCGGAAGGACAGCATGAAGATATCTTTGGATACCATCTGCGGACTATTTAAAAATCGGATGAGATTGCTGGTGATTATAATGTTAATTCAGCAATTTTAATTGTGTCTGAAGCAATTATTTTGCAGTGGCAGGGAGGTCAGTGGAGTTGCGAAACTGCGCTGCATCGCTTTGATGCCGCTGTGGGAGGGGCCTATTCCATTAGGCTGTGCGCTATTGATTGGAATAAACGTTTCACGGCAGATGACCCTTCCCTGGGCTTGGCGGAGAAACGCCTTGTCTTCGCGGCTGCCCGTGACTAATCTGGACTTGGTCAATATCTGTGCGTGCGCCGCGTGTTCAGCGGCATCATTTCCCCAAGGAGAATATCATGGCCTACGTAGATGGTTTCGTTTTGCCGCTTCCCAAAAAGAACCTGGAGGCTTACCGCGAGATGTCGATCAAATGCGGCGCGATCTGGCGCGAGCACGGCGCGTTGGAATTTCGCGAGTGCATTGCCGATGACGTGAAGCCCGGCAAGCTGACTTCGTTCCCGCAAAGCGTTAATCTGGAAGACGATGAAACCGTCATTTTCTCGTGGATAGTGTATGAGTCGCGCGCCCACCGCGACCAGGTCAACGACAAGGCGATGAAGGACCCGCGCATGGCCGACATGATGAATCCTGCCTTGATGCCGTTTGATGGGAAGCGGATGATCTATGGAGGATTTGAGATGCTGCTTGATCTCTGAGCCGACAGGCCGGCGTGACGCGCGCAGTATGAAGGTGGCATTTGGGATAAAAGCGCACTCGGGGTGGGCCGTACTGGTCGTTGTCGGCATCTGCGACGGCGATGTGATGATAGTCGACCGGCGCCGCCTGGAGCTGGTGGATGAAGAGTGGGTCAAGCATCCCTACCATGCTGCATTAACGCTGGAGGCGGGGCCGGCGCGAAGACTGGTGGAGCGCGGCATCGGCAGGGCGCAACGGATCGCCGGCCGCGAGATGCGCGCGCTGCTCAGGCAGGAGCAGGAGCGCAACAACGAAGCCATGGCCTGTGCGGTGCTGGTCGGTAATCCCATGCCGGATTGGAGTGTGGAGCAAATCCTCGCCGTGCACATCCGCATGCATATGGCAGAGGGCTTGCTGTTTCAGGACGCCCTGATCCGCGCGGCGCAGGCTGGCGGACCGAAGCCGGTGGCGATCGCAGAAAAACGACTGGTGCAGCATGCCGAGACGGTGCTCGGCATGCCGGAAAGCCAGCTGCAGGAAAAGCTGGCGGCGCTGGGGAAGCTCGTCGGTCCGCCGTGGGGGAGGGACCAGAAGGACGCCGCCCTCGCGGCGATGATCGCTTTGCGCGGCGCGTTGGGAGGCGCGTTGAACTGAGCCGGCGCGCCATCCGGCCATCCAGCCATCCTGCTACTCTGCCTTCAAGGCCCGCTTCAATATCTTCCCGGTCGCCGTCATCGGCAGCGCGGCCACTACCTCCACCATGCGCGGATACTTGTACGCCGCCATCTTCTCCTTGCTCCATGCGACCAATTCTTCCGGCGTGGCCTGCATGCCCGGCTTCAGCACCACCACCGCCTTGATTTCTTCGCCGTGCGATTCGTGCGGCACGCCTATCACGGCCACCTGCGCCAGCGCGGGGTGGGTCATCAGCACTTCTTCCAGTTCGCGCGGGTAGACATTGAAGCCGCCGCGGATGATCATGTCCTTCAGCCTATCGACGATATAGAAGTTGCCGTGTTCATCCGTTTTACCGATGTCGCCGGTGTGGAACCAGCCGTTGCGTATCGCTTCTGCGGTCGCTTCGGGGCGCTTGTAATAGCCCTTCATCACATTGTGGCCGCGCACCACGATTTCGCCGGCTTCGCCCACCGGCAGCGGCTCGTCGTTTTCATTCACTACGCGCACCTCCACGCCCACCACCGGCTGGCCCACGCTGCCGGCAATGGACTGGAAATCCATGTGGCTGAAGGTGGCGACCGGGCTGGTTTCAGACAGGCCGTAGCCTTCCAGGATCTTGATGCCGAATTTTTCTTCAAAGCGGCGTATCACTTCCACCGGCAGCGCCGCGCCGCCGGACAGGCCCAGCCGCAGGTGGGACGCGATTGCTTTCAGGTCGTGCTTGTCGGCCGCGCCGGGCAGGTTCAGCAGCGCGATGTACATGGTCGGCACGCCGGCAAAGATGGTGACCTTGTGTTTTTCCATTGCGGCCAGAGCCGCATCCGGATCGAAGCGCGCCAGCAAGACCATGGTGGCGCCCGCCGCGATGACGGCGTTCATCTGCACGGTCTGGCCGAAGGTGTGGAACAGCGGCAGCACCAGCAATTGCGTGTCGCGGCTGTCCAGCTTCATCAGGTTCTGGCAGATCTGGATGTTCATCATGATGTTGGAGTGCGTCAGCTCCGCGCCCTTGGGCGTGCCGGTGGTGCCCGACGTGTACAGGATGACGGCGGTGTCGTTGGCGTCGGTCAGTTCGATGTTGAAGAGCGGCGAGCGGTCCTTCATCAGCACGCCCAGCGTATTGCAGCCTTCTATCGGAGACGGCTTGGCCGGGTCGGCGGTGATCATCACAAAGTGGGCGCAGCTCTTCGCCTGCTGGAAGCCTTCCCAACCCTCCTTGCCCATTGCCAGTTCGGCCGTGCCCTCAAAGCACAGGAAGGCCTTGGCGTCGCAGTCCTGCAGGTGGTAGGCCACTTCGCGCGCCTTCAGCAACACGTTGATGGGCACCACCACCGCGCCCAGCTTCAGGATGCCGTAATAGATGATGGGGAAGTAGGGCAGGTTGGGGCAGGACAGCACCACCTTGTCGCCCTTGCCTATGCCCAGCGCCGCCAGGCCGTTGGCGACCTGGCTGGTGGCGGCATCCAGCTGCGCATAGCTGATGTTGGTGTCGCCAAAACAGAGCGCAATCTTGTTGGGCATCAGCGTCGCGTTGCGGCTGAGATTGGCGGCGTAGTTGAGCATGGCTTGTCTCCTGTCGACAGTTTATTGGACTGGTATTCGCTGTTTTTTTATATGGATGTGCGATCGTTCTGATGGCCGGCGCGCGCCGGCTGCGAATGATTCTACCCGATCACTCTGACACGTAGCGTAAAAAATAAATCCGCTCCATGGCTGGATGCGGGCCGTCGCGGAGGGTCTTGATCTTCATCGCATTGCCCCTGGATTTACTCACAAAAAATGTGTGCAATCCTGTGGATAAGCCACTTTGACATGGCTCAAGCGATTGATTTTAAACATTATTATTGTTGTGCCTAAATTCCGGGCAACGCCAGGCGCGGAGTCTTTGATACTGAGCGCAGGCGGTCGGCAGCGGCGCAGGATTTGTTTGCAACATGGTTTGCAAAGCGGGTTGACCCCGGCCATCAAGATGGACTACACTCCGGCTTCAGGTGTTTAGGGACGCCTGCCCGCACAAGAGGCTCTCACCCTGGATGGCTCATCTTTCATATTTGATGTGATAAGCACATGTTTCGTTTGGCGACAGCGGGGTAGCCAAAAAACGAACAGGAGCATTGTCATGTTATCCCCGTATTCCCCCTATTTTTCGTTTCCCTATTCTCCATTGAGCATCGGTACCCGGCCCTTTTCCGATTTCGGAGCGGCGTCATGAACGCGCCCGTCACAGAACTGAAAACCCGCGCCCGCCTGTTGCTGAACGCTTTGGAAAGCGTGCAGCCGGAAGCCGCGGCCCGCGCGCAGCGCATCAGCAAAAAACGCCGCTGGCCTGTCCCCGAAGCGTGGCAGCTAAGGCACTGCCTGAACATCGTCGCCGCCGAGGCCGGCTTTACGCACTGGGACCACGCCCGCGTGGTGCTGGGTGGTGAAGCGCATCCCGGCGACGACATGGGCGATTTCTGGTGCGAAGCCGAGAGCGCGGTGTTCCTGAACCACTGGTTTGCCGATTACCGGCTGGCGCTGGAATGCCTGCAGGGCGAATCCCGGCGTTTCCTGCTGCCCTACCGGCGTCAGTTTGTCGTCACCGGTGAACACTATTTGCGGCATATTGGCTTGGACCCCGATGAGGTGGCGTGGACCGAAATCGGCCGCAACCTGGTCACCGGCTACGCTAGCGCCGCCTGGCTGCGCCTGAGCGAGCAGCGCCTGCACGCGCGCAGGCCTGTGATGACGCCTGTCGGGAGTTCGCATGGACAAGCTTAAAAAGGCAGAACTCAGGGCCGCCTACAAGATGGCCTTGCCGCCGCACGGCTTGTATATGATCCGGAACCTGGTTACCGGCGCCTGCTATGTCGATACAAGCACCAATACCACCGGCGCGATCAACCGGCACCGCTTCGACCTGGTGCGCAGCAGCCACCGGTGCAAGGCTCTGCAGCAAGACTGGAAACAATATGGCGAATCCGGTTTTGTGCTGGAAGTCATCCAGCCGCTGGAGCAAAGGCCGGAGCCGGATTTTGATTATGCGGCGGCGCTGGCGGCCATGCTGAAGGCATGGCGGGCAGAGAACCCCGGATGTGCCACCGCATCGTATAACACCTGGCCGCCCGGATGAGGCAGTGCCGCCGCATCCGGGCGGCGCGTCATTCTTGCGGCGGCGCCGGCGGCGAATACGGCCCGAGGTAATCGCGCTTGCCTATACCCACGCCATTGTGGCGCAGGATGTCGTGCGCGGTGGTCACGTGAAAGAAGAAGTTCGGTATCGCAAAGCTTAGCAGGTAGTCATCTCCCCTGAAGACGGGTTTGAATTCGCCAAAGCTCAGCGTCACGGTGCGCGTTTCCGCTGTCTCCAGCTCCGCTTCGTCGATGCTTTCCAGATAGGTGATGGTTCTGTCTATCCTCTCCTGCAGTTCGACAAAGGTGGTTTCCTTGTCGGCAAAATGCGGGGAGGGGATGCCGGTCAAGCGCTCTATGGCCAGCTTGGACGTGTCGCTGGCGCGCTGCACCTGCGCGGAAAACGGCATCATGGTGGGCGCAAGCCGGGCGTTGATCAACACTTCCGATGGGATGCCGTGCTCCTGTGCGTGCGCACTGGCCTTTTCCAGCAGCGTGGACAGCACGCCGAGTCCGCGCACAAAAACGGGAACCGAGACGCGATACATGGACAGGGACATGATGCTACCTCCTTAAATGGATCGGGATTTTATTGCTTCCCAGGCTGAGCTTTTTCCTCTTTTCAGATAGAGTAGCAGCTTAGCTATTTTTTTGCTGGTAACCCATCCAAGGATCAAGAATGAAAGCCATATTGACCGGTCACACCCGCGGCCTGGGCGCCGCCATCGCCGCAAACCTGCTGTCGCGCAACATTCCCGTGCTGGGCCTGGCGCGAGCCCGGAATGATCAGCTGGAGCACGGTTTTCCGGATACGCTGAAGCAAGTGACGCTGGATCTGTCGGATACCGCCGCGCTGGCAGCCTGGCTAGCGGGCGATGCATTGCAAAATTTTCTTGCCGGCAGTAAATCTGTGCTGCTGATCAATAATGCCGGCATGCTGCAGCCGGTCGGGCCGCTCCCGGTGCAGGACGTTGCCGCCATCGCGCGCACCGTCAGCGTGAATGTCGCCGCGCCGCTGATGCTGGCCGCTGCCGTGTCTGCAGCCGGCGCAACCGATAAGCGCATCCTGCACATTTCCAGCGGCGCCGGCCGCAACCCGATGCCGGGCTGGAGCATCTACTGCGCCACCAAGGCCGCCGTCGACCACCACGCGCGCGCCGCAGCGCTGGACCAGGCCCCCGCGTTAAAAATCTGCAGCCTCGCCCCCGGCATCATCGACACCGACATGCAAGCCGAGATCCGTTCCACGCCGCTGGAAAAATTTCCCCAGCGCGAAAAGTTTGATGCGTTTAAGCGCAATGGCGACCTGAGCAGCGCCGAGGATTGCGCGCGGCGGCTGGTGGAATATCTGTTGGGCGATCAGTTTGGTACGCTGGCGGTGGCGGATTTGCGCGAAGTCAATCCGTAGCGAAACAGGCCGGCGTCGGTCCAAGGCCTACAATGATTGCGGGCACAGGGTGGGCGCAAGTGCTCACCCTGCCAAGGCATGCTATCCCCTGACCCGCCCCCGATTCATATAGCCCACCAATACCCCCATCAGCAATCAGCCGGTATGCGCCCAATTCGCTATCGGCCCCAGCAAACCGGTCCAGCACACCACATACCACACCAGCATCATGAGCACGGTATTCTTGTGCAGCTCAAATCCCAGACCGGGCCGGTAGCGCAACTGCATCCACACGTAGCCGAGCAAGCCGTAGATCACGCCGGACATGCCGCCAAAGTAGGGCGACTGCGTCAGGCTGTATTGCATGACATTGGAGGCAATGCCTACCAGCAGCACAAAGACGCTATAAAACCGGGCGCCCTTGATGCCCTCTATCATCTTGCCCAGGTCCCAGATCCACATCAGGTTAAACACGATATGCAAAATGCCGAAGTGGATGAAGATCGGCGTCACCAGGCGCCAGATTTGCCCATTCATCACATCCTGGTAGCCGGGTGTACCGGGCGTGGCGATGAACAGGTATTGCAGCACGGCCGGCGACGATCCCAGTCCCGACAGCAGGGCAACTACGGCGCAGATGGCGATCAACGTTATGGTGACAATGGAGTTTCTGGAGATGGGCATCGGATTATTGATGTTGGTTTTCGCTGCCGGCGGGAGCAACCCCGCCTAATATTTGAATGACTTCGTCGTCTTCCACCTGCGTAAAATCCTGGTAATAGTGCCCCACGCTGACAAAGCGGCTTGGTACGTGCAGACAATATACAGCATCGGCATCCTGCCTGATTTGTTCCAGCGTGGTGCGGGGCGCAACCGGGATGGCGCAGATCAATGAAGCCGGATTCCTCGCCCTTACCGTATGCAGCGCGGCGATCATCGTGGCGCCCGTGGCCAGCCCGTCGTCGATGACGATCGCTATGCGTTGCGCCGGATCGGCGGCGGCCTTCAGCGGCGTATATTGCGCGCGCCGCTCAACCAGCATCGCCAGTTGGCGGGCTTTTTCTTGTAGCAGATAGGCATCCGTGGCGCCGGCTTCCTCCGCATACGGCGTGAGGTAGGACCAGCCGGTTTCATCCATCGCGCCTATCGCATACTCGCGGTTGTCCGGGGCGCTGAGCTTGTGCACCAGCACCACATCCAGCTCGCCCTGCAGCTGCTCGGCGATGATCTTTCCCATCGGTACCGCGCCGCGCGGTATCGCCAGGATCAGGGGGTTGCGTCCCCGGTATTTACGCAGCTTGGCGGCGAGCTGTTCCGCGGCGTCTGCACGATTGGCAAAGGGGCGTTCAGCGGTAAACGGGTTTCTCATGGGAAGTGTAAGGTCGAATCTGCATATGCTCATGATAGGCCGAGAATGGCGGGTTTAGCGCATCGCGGCTAAATTCGCTCCCGCGCACGCGCCGGAGTTTAGTTTCTGCGCGTTATTTACACGTAAGAGCTGTGAGATTTCATTTCTAAGCTCAAGACCGCGTCGTTCGACGGTATGGCAGAAATGGTAGTTGCATCGGAGAAAATTGCATGGGGATCTGCCGTCGCATCCCCGAAATGCCAGCAGAGGCCTGGACCGCCGCTAAAGTTCAGGCTTTGCGCTTGCTTGCGGTTTTTTTTCTTCGCTTTCATCCACCGGCACGAAGGGGCCCTGCATCCGCTGTTTCAGATAGCGTTCGCCGTCGGACGAATTGAAGACCCGTATCCGCAGCCAGATGCCGACCACGACGAGCAAAAATACGATGACAAGCGCGATAGTGCTGTTGCGGTCCATGCTTACTCCATTCCGGTTGGTATTCGGGTTAAAGCGGGTTGAACTCTCGCCACAGCGGCAAGCCGTGTTTATGCCTGCCGTACGCGTATTGGGCCGCCATCGACAGGCCAAAGAGAATCGCCGCAGCGGCAACGCTAAGCAATGCGAGACTTGGCGGCGTCCGCTGATTTGACCAGACGGATATCCACATCCAGATTCCCCAGAATACGCCGAACGGGATGCCCAAAGCGAGCACGTTGCGCCAGAAGCCGTTGAAATGCGGCGGGGGCAGGTTAAAGCCCAGTTTCCACGCGAGCCTGAATATCGGCGGCGCGTAATTACTGCGCCACATGCCTGTTTCTGCCAGGAGCTTCAGCGCCGCGGTTCTCTTTGTCTCTGGATTCATGGAAATTGCTTACAGTTTGAGTGGGATCAGCAGTCAGGGCTGAGCATCGCTAGTCAAGCAACACGCAAAATAAATCGGTATTATTTTAACAATGTTTCTGTATAATAATATCAGATGTATAAAACATAACGCAAAAATTTGCGATTCCCTGCATCACGCGACCCAACTCTTGAGGCCTTATGCAAACTGACTACCCTGAAGTCGCGGCCAATGGCGAGCCCTCAGCATCGTCCCTGCCTCCCAGCATCACCAGTCATACCTTCAGTCACCCTGAGCGGCTTTCGCCCAACGAGGCCCAGCCGGTAGCCAGGGAAAAGCACGCTTTCATTTTTACCGGCAGCGGGGCCGAATACTTCCGCATCTGGATAGTCAACCTATGCCTGACGATAGCCACGCTGGGAATTTACTCGGCCTGGGCCAAGGTGCGACGCCTGCAATACTTTGACCGCAACACGCAATTGGGTGGGGCGGTGTTTAATTTTCATGGCGAACCGAAAGCGATACTGAAGGGGCGCATCCTGGCCGTCGTCTTGCTGGCCGTGTACCATTATGCGTTTGGATTTTCCAAAGCCTTCGGCGTGCTGGTGGTGAGCTTCCTGCTGCTGGCCCTGCCGTGGATGATGCGTGGCGCGCTGCGTTTCCGGCTGCGCAATACCAGCTATCGCGCCCTGCGCTTTAATTTCGGCGGCTCGCTGGGCGGCGCGTATGCGACCTATTTACCGATCCTGCTGTTATTCTTGCTGCCAGGCGTGGTGCTGGCCTTGTTTCCGTCCCAGGTTAAATGGCTCGGCCTCGTCGGTCTGTTATATGTCGCCTGGCCCATCATGCATGCCTTCATCAAGCGCTACCAGCATCGCAATCTGCAGTTCGGCGCTGCGTCGGCGACGTATACCGTGTCCGGCTTCAGGTTCGTGAAACCCTATTTCATTACGATGCTGCTGGGCGTGCTGGCCGCCGCGTGCATAGGCGTAGTCGCGGCCATTGCGATACCGGCTGTGAATGCCTATGCGCGCCGCAGCGCCGACGAAGTCACTGGCGCGGATCCCTGGATTATGGTCGGCGGCATGGTTGGCATGGCGCTCTTCTGCTACATCTTCTACCTGGCTACCACTCCCTATCTGCAGGTACGCATCTATAACCTGGTATGGTCCAACACCCGTTTTCCCGAGGTGGAAATACAGTCCGAATTGCGCGCCTGGCCGTATCTGCGCTTGCAAGCGGCGAATCTGCTGCTGACCTTGCTGACACTGGGTTTATATCGACCCTTTGCGGTCGTGCGCGTCTATAAGTATCGGCTGGCGCACATGTCGGTCACCACCGACGGCAATTTTGAGCGGCTGCTGAGCGGAGAGCAACAGCGGGCAGTGGGCGCAGGCGGCGACGGTGCGGCGGATTTCCTTGGTTTTGATCTCTCCTGGTAAGGGCGGCACATGATTTCAGCAAATTATTTTGACGGCAGCAGCGGCAAGTTGCATCAGGTCGACCTGAGCGTGAACGGTGACGCGATCACGCTGTTCGGCACGGATATCACCAAGCGCTTTCTTGCAACAGCGACTCAGATACAGGAGCCTTTTGAGCGCGCGCCCTGCGTGTTGAGTTTTGCCGACGGCTCGCATTGCGAGGTGAACGGCGTATCGGAAAAGGCGGCGCTGCTGACCGCGCTGGGCTATCAAAAATCCTTTGTAATCCGCTGGCAGGATAAATGGCTGGGGGCATTGGCTGCCATAGTCATCATGTTGTTTGCGCTGTTTTCCGCTTATTGGTGGGGCATCCCCTGGACTGCCGACCGCGTGGCGCCATTGATACCGCTGGCGGCCGAGAAAAAATTGGGCGACGAAACGCTGGCCGGCCTGGATCTAGGCTTGTTCCAGCCCAGTGGACTCAGTGACGAATGGATCCGCCAGGCGCAGGATGTGTTTTCCAGGATCAAACCCGCCACGACCCGGATGCCACTGCAACTGGTATTTCGCCAGGCGAAGAATGTCGGCCCGAACGCGTTTGCCTTGCCCAACGGAACCATCGTGGTCACCGACGCCATGCTGCACCATATCGCCGGCCCGGGCGGCGATATGAGCGGCTTCCGGGCTGACGAGCTGGCTGGCGTGCTGGCGCACGAGATTGGCCATGTGGAATATCGGCATTCCACGAAAAACCTGATCAGGAGTTCCCTGCTGGCGGTGATCTCGGGCACTTTGTTCGGCGATTTCAGCGCGGTGGCGGCGGGTGCGCCGCTGATGGTGCTGCAAGGGCAATATTCGCGCGAGATGGAAACTCAGGCCGACGACTACGCTGCAACCTTGCTGAAGCAGCGCGGCATCTCCCCATCGCATATGGCGGACCTGTTCGAGTCGCTGGAAAACAGCAACAAGCGCAATCCGGCCAACACGATGCCGAGTTGGATGCGATATGCCACGGACTACGTCGCCAGCCATCCGCCGACCAAGGACCGCATCGCCAGCTTGCGCCGGGCGGCGCAGCGTTAGCGGCGGCAATGGCGCTAACGCAAAGGGGCCAGCCTTTCCTTCAGAGGCAAGGGAAGCTGCCTGAGCACGAATGCGCGGCTGGTGTGCCAGAACGCGGATAGCAGAAGCAGCGCGGAGCCGATCACCAGCGCGGTGATGGCAAAGCTCAGGCTTACAACTCCGTAGCGCTCCAGCAGGCTGCTGAACGCGTATAGCACATAGGCTAGCGCGGAAACCATCAAGGCCCGGCGGTCTATGGAAAGGGAGATCAGCGCGATGCAAACGTACAGCGCCACCACGGCCAGCGCCTGCCCCAGGCTCGCCCGGCCTGTTGCCACGCCTAAGGCCGTAAACACCGGATGCACCAGCAGCGGTGCCGCCAGCAGGTGCAGCCAGAAAGCGGCGTCCGACCTGCGCGTGCGGCGCAAGGTGTCGCCAGCATCCCAGTACATGGCCAGCGCAAACACGGCGACGCCGGCAATCAGTGATACGGCGCTCATCCAGTTTCTCGATTCGGGCACGGCGGTATACAGCAGCGCCACCGCGCAAGCGAGCGCGGCGGCGGTTCCGGCGGCAACCGTGATAGGCACCTGGAAGCGCGCCCAGTGCAGCCAGGCTCCTGCTGCGGCGAGGACGGCGGCGGCCATGAGTCCGGTGTTGTTCTTGTTCAGAGCAAAGAGTATCGCCGCCACCAGGCCGCCTTCAAAAGCCAGGAGCAGTACGATGGCGGGCAACGCCATATGCCGCTTGCGAATGAAAAATTCGCCGAGCGCCCACGCCAATGCAGCCGGCCCAAACCAGGGCTGGAAAGTTTGGCCTATCCAGTTTGCCGAGACCAGCAGGAGCAGGCAGGCGATGACGACGAAAATGTCGTTGAATCCGGTGACCAGGCGAAAGTGCTCTTCATCGACCGCCGGAACCTGATTCAGCCGCTCCACATGGGCGCGCAAGGCAGTCGCGGTTTCTTCCGTCAGGATGCCAGCATTAACGGCGGACCTCAGGTCTTCTTCGCTAATCATTTCCGGGGGCGCCTCATGCCGGGAGTGGGGATGCTGGCAATGTATTGCGGCTGGCGCACTCCGGATTTCTCCTGAATTCCTAGAATGCAGCATACCGCAATTTGTTTTCATTCTATCAATAAATGGATGCGTGTCAAACAGTAAATGAATGGCAGGCCTGCCGATGCGGAGCAGGATGGCCGGCGAGTTCGGCCATCATGAAAATGACAACGGAAAAAAGGGAGTAAACTCGGCAGTGGAGGCGATTGCCTTCGCCGTCCAGGTACAGCCTATGGAGCGTCGATGATGTCTACCCTAACCAATACCCATGTCACGCATTGGGGTTTGCGCGTGCTCGCCGCAGGCTTGCTGCTCGGCCTGGTTGCCTGCGCCACCCCGCAGCAACAGGCCGCCGCGACCATGCCCATCCCGCAACTGGCCGCCGACTGGCATCAGCACAGCCGGCCGCTGTTCAATCACGGGCCCGGCCTCAGTCCCGGCACCAACTCCTGGTGGGTGCCGGCCATCCTGCCGCGCGGCACCTACGAGGTCATCGGCCGGGTCGACGGCAAGCTTGAGCTGATTGACGGCTACCGCTTCGAGATCGATAGCGACTTCATGAAAGAAATCCGCCTGATGATCCCCTCGGGCTATACCGACGTTGAGGCGCTGGAAGAGAAATACATCGTGAATCCCAAGCGGGTGCATCGCTGATGGCGCGCCCGGCGTGCACTTTGTGCGATGCCGGAAAGCCTGAGTAATGATACCGCGCGGACCGTCGCACCGGCGTCAGTCCCGCGCGGCATCGATCGCCGCCGCAGCCGGGTATCACAGCTGCACCGTGCCGCCCAATCGCCAGACGTCATCCTCGCTCCAGCCCAGCTCAGCAAAATCCTCGGCGCGGTACTCGGCATCGCCGGCGCAGAAAAAATCATCCAGTTGCGGCGGCGGGACATTGGTTCCCGCCAGCATCGCGTGCACCTGGCCGCGATGGTGGATCTGGTGTTGGAACAGGTGCGCCAGCAGGCGGGTGCGGGTGTCGCGCTGCGCCTTGCCGGGGCGCTCTATCGTCACATAGCGACCCAGGTCTTCATCTTTTTGCTGCGCGCAATAGGCGATCAGCCTGCGGTCGGTCGCCGCCTGCGCCTGCTGCATCTCGGCGCCGGTGGCAAAGGGCTCGCGATTCTTGAAAAAGCTGCGGCAATCGGGGTTGGGCACTTCGCCGCGCAACTCGCGCTCCATTGCGTCGAGATAGAACCAGTCTACCGTCAGGATATGGCCGAGCGTCGCCCTGATGGTGGGAAAGAAGCTGGTGCGCGTTGCGGTGAATTCTTCCTGGCTTAGCTGGCCGCAGGCCTTCAGCAAGCGGTGGTTGGCCCACGCATTGTTGTAGGCCATGGTCAGGAAGTGGTGCGAGAGCGGCGATGTTGTGTGTGTCATGGTTCACGCAAAAGGAGGGTGAATTTTCAGGAAAATATCTTGTCAAATATAGCATGTCCGGCTCGGGGCACAAGGACGCAGTCGGAACCCGCATGCAGCAAATACGGTTGCCATCTATTGCGTTGAACGACATGGCTACCATATAGGGTAGTGGAACGATACCGGACGTACCGAAAAACGGTGCTTCAAATCAATTTATAGCAATCTTGCCCTAAGCGAGTAAGATGGGGCCAGGTGCCTAAAAAAGAATTTCGTCAAATAATTGTTATGCGACTGGCTTTTTCAGCAGCGAGCCGACTGCGGCGATGCATCGATATTTGCTGTCGCGTACCAGGTTTTGACCTGGATCAATACGGATCGGGGTAACACTAGCTATATTGACATTTGATTTGCAACACGTAAAAGAGGGGTAAATGGAAGCATTCCTGTTCTCTGGCCTGGTGAACTTGCCATGGTGGGGCCTGGTCATCGTCGCTCTGGTGCTGACCCACATCACCATTGCATCGGTCACCATCTTCCTGCACCGGCATCAGGCGCACCGCGCGCTCGACCTGCATCCGGCCGTGAGCCATTTCTTCCGGCTATGGCTGTGGCTGACCACCGGCATGGTCACCAAGGAGTGGGCCGCGATCCATCGCAAGCACCACGCCAAATGCGAAACGGCCGACGATCCACATAGCCCGCAAGTGCACGGCATCAACCGCGTGCTGTGGGGCGGGGTGATCCTGTACGTTAAAGAAAGCCACAATGGGGATACCATGGAGCGCTATGGCCACGGCACTCCGGATGACTGGCTGGAGCGCAATGTCTACTCGCGCTACATGATACTCGGGCTGACCCTGATGGGCCTCGCCAACGTCATCCTGTTTGGCTTGTTGCCGGGTTTGCTGGTCCTGCTGACGCAAATCGTATGGATACCATTCTGGGCGGCGGGGGTGATCAACGGCGTCGGCCACTTCTGGGGCTATCGCCACTGGTCCACCGCAGATGCCAGCACCAATATCTTTCCCTGGGGCATACTGATCGGCGGCGAGGAGTTGCACAACAACCACCACGCCTATCCGACGTCGGCCAAGCTCTCCAGCAAATGGTATGAGTTCGACATAGGCTGGATGTATATCCGCATCCTGGAAACCTGCGGCCTCGCCAGGGTGAAACACGTCGCGCCGAAACCGCAATTTGCCGCGGCCAAGCATACGCTGGACCCCGACACTTTGCAGGCGGTGATCCGCTATCGCTATGATGTGCTGGCAAAATATGCGCAGTCGCTGAAGCGGACCTATGCAGAAGAGCTCGGCAAACTGCGCCTGCATTCGCCGACAGAGGCGCGCGCCTTGCAAACGATAAAGCCCTTGCTGGGGCTGGACGAAAAAATGCTGCATGAACTGGACCGCATCCGGCTGGCTGCAGCGCTGTCCAAATCGCAGGCGCTGCAAACAATGTATGCGATGCGCAATGAGCTGGCTGCGATATGGGGCCGCTCCACCGCCACCACGGAGC
>Ga0207092_1037_pt1 | contig 26651 bp, 22 predicted proteins | sample Alteio_BWMinHeat_48_FD_153533 | JGI IMG/M metagenome (GOLD analysis project Ga0207092, IMG submission 153533) | Enriched cells from forest soil in Barre Woods Harvard Forest LTER site, Petersham, Massachusetts, United States -... | ecosystem: Environmental > Terrestrial > Soil > Temperate forest >... | reverse complement strand
TGGGGAAGAGCCTATTTGAACCACTTTCAATCGTAACAAACGGGTCGGCCCCGAAGAGCGTCTCAGGATCCTCCCGTAATGACGAGGGATAGCAACTGCAGATCCTTCGCCTACGTCCGGCGCGGCGGACTTCGCTCAGGATGACACGCCAAACTACGCTCAAATGACGACAATGTTATGAGAATCAGGAGAGCGGGGCGGACCTATATACTTGAAGTCGCGCATGAGCGAAAAGATTCTCGCCTTTTTAGTCCAGTTTGTTACCCAGGTTATTCAAAGCGGCGGTTACGGCGGCATTGTTGCGCTGATGGGGATTGAGTCGGCCTGCATACCTCTGCCTTCAGAGATCATCATGCCGTTCGCGGGCTACCTGGTCTACAAGGGGATATTTAATTTGCTTCTGGTCGCGACTGCGGGCGCGATCGGATGCAATTTAGGGTCGGTTGTGGCGTACTGGATCGGGGCGTGGGGCGGCCGTCCGCTGGTGGAGCGGTACGGCAAGTGGGTGCTGATGAGCCACCACGATCTCGACCGGATGACTTACTTCTTTACCAAATATGGCGGCATCACCGTGCTTGTGGGGCGTCTTCTGCCGGTGGTCCGCACATTCATTGCATTCCCCGCGGGCATCGCAAAGATGCCGCAACTTCGATTTCACATTTACACCTTTGTGGGCTCATGGCCGTGGTGTTTTGTCCTGGCGTACGTGGGCATGAAACTGGGCGAGCGGTGGCACACCGATCCACGGTTCGAACAGGCGTTTCACCGTTTTCACCTTGCGGTGGAGATCGCACTCGTGGCGGGGATCGTATGGTTTGTGTGGTCGCATCTGAAACGCACTCGACAAGCGGATACGGCATAAGGATGCGCGCGCAGTCTGCGCCATGTGTCACGGTTTACACTGGTGCATTCTCAGGAAAATTAACGAACGTGCGGGTCTCCCGCGGTTAAGGAAGGTTAGGAAAAGGAATGCCGAACGAACAGCAAGGCGGCCAGAAGACCGCCTCGAAGATTGAGCCCGCGAAGGGCAAACTCGGAATCATGGTCGTAGGGCTGGGAGCGGTGGCGACCACAATGATCGCCGGCGTGGAAGCGGTGCGGCGCGGATTGGCAAAGCCGATCGGATCGCTGACACAGATGGGGACGATTCGGCTTGGAAAGCGCACGGATAACAACTCGCCGTTGATCAAGAGCTTTGTTCCGTTGGCCGATTTGAACGATGTCGTGTTTACAGGGTGGGACATTTTCGAGGACAACGTCTACGAGTCCGCCGCGCATGCCAAGGTGCTGGAAAAGGAAATACTCGAACAACTGAAGCCGTATCTCGAGACCATCAAGCCCCTGCCGGCGGTGTTTGACCAGTATTACGTGAAACGCCTGCACGGCACGCATGTGAAGAAGGGCAAGAACAAACGTGACCTGGCGGAACAGGTTCGTGCCGATATCCAGGCATTCAAGAAGACGGTCGATCGGGTAGTGATGATCTGGTGCGGGTCGACGGAGATCTTCATCGAGGCAACGACCGTTCACCAGTCTCTGGAAGCGTTTGAGAAGGGATTGGAGAACGACGACATCGGCATTGCGCCCTCGCAAATTTACGCATACGCAGCGCTCAGCGAGGGGGTGCCGTTCGCGAACGGCGCGCCGAATCTGACGGTGGACATTCCGGCGATGATCGAGCTGGCAAAGAAGAATGCGGCGCCGATCTGCGGCAAGGATTTCAAGACCGGGCAGACATTTATGAAAACGGTACTGGCGCCGGCATTCAAGGCGCGGCTGCTGGGGGTTTCGGGATGGTATTCGACCAACATTCTCGGAAATCGCGACGGGGAAGTTCTGGACGATCCGGAGTCATTCAAGACCAAGGAAGAGTCGAAGCTGGGGTCGCTCGAATATATCTTCCAGCCGGAGTTATATCCTGACTTATACAAGGATATCTATCACAAGGTGCGGATCAACTATTATCCGCCGCGCGGAGATAACAAAGAAGGCTGGGATAACATCGATATCTTCGGCTGGCTGGGTTACCCGATGCAGATCAAGGTGGATTTTCTTTGCCGCGACTCGATCCTGGCGGCGCCGATCGCACTTGACCTATGCCTGTTCCTCGACCTGGCCAAGCGCACGCCATCGCTGCGGAATATCGGCATCCAGGAGTGGCTGAGCTTCTATCTCAAGTCGCCGCAGACGGCGCCGGGGCTCTATCCGGAGCATGATCTGTTCATCCAGTCGATGAAGCTGAAGAACACGCTGCGCCACATCATGGGCGAGAGTTTGATCACTCACCTGGGGCTGGAATACTACGACTAGCTAGGTCTTTTCCCAGGTCTCAAAAGCGAGACCTGGGGCACCCGGCGCAACGGCACCTATGAAATGCGAACTACGAACCCGCCTTGGGTTGGGGCGGAGGGACTAATTGGTGTGCCTGGTCGCTTAGTAACTTGAGGGAGCGACCTCCGAGGATGATCGTTTCGCCGACCATGGTGTCGACGAAGGGATCCTCGATGTTCTCTGTATCGAGGATCTGGCACCATGGGTTGCCGCAGGTAGAGGCGGGGATGACGAATTCGACGCCTCCGTCCGAGGCGTTGACAAGGATGAGAAAGCTGTCGTCGATAACCCATTCGCCGTCTTCGTTCGACACCTGCAGGGTCTGCCCATTCAACATCGAGGCGATGGCGCGGCTCCATCCGGAATTCCAGGCTTCGTCGGAGACTTCGTTGCCGTCGGTGTTGAACCAGGCGACGTCCTTGATGACGCGGAGAAGTTCTCCGTTGCCTTTCCGGCGGATTTCGCGATCCTGAAAGAACTTGCGGCGGTGCAGGTTGGGATGGGCGAGACGTAAATGGATCAGCTTGCGGGTGAAGTCCCGGAGGCGCTTGCAGGAGTCGTCGAGGTTCCAGTCGAACCAGCTTATTTCGTTGTCCTGGCAATAGGAATTGTTGTTGCCGAGCTGCGAGCGAGCCACTTCGTCCCCCCCGCAGAGCATGGGAACGCCCTGGGAGAGCATGAGCGTGGCCAGGAAATTGCGCATCTGGCGTTCGCGGAGGTTATTGACTGCGGGATCGTCGGTGGGACCTTCGACGCCCATATTCCAGGAGTCGTTGTTGTCGGTGCCATCGCGGTTGTCGTCGTGGTTGGCCTCGTTGTGCTTCTGGTTGTAACTGACCAGGTCGCATAACGTGAAGCCGTCGTGGGCGGTGATGAAGTTGATGCTTGCGTAGGGCTTGCGGCCGTCGAATTGATAGAGGTCGCTGGAGCCGGTGAGGCGATAGGCGAAGTCGGATAGCTGGCCCCCGTCGCCCTTCCAGTAGCGGCGGACGGTGTCGCGATACTTGCCGTTCCACTCCGCCCAGAGGACAGGGAACTGGCCGACCTGGTAGCCGCCTTCGCCAACGTCCCAGGGCTCGGCGATGAGTTTGACTTCGGCGAGCGTGGGGTCCTGATGGATGGTGTCGAAAAAAGACGACAGCTTGCTGACATCGTGGAGTTCGCGGGCGAGGGTGGCGGCGAGATCGAAGCGAAAGCCGTCCACGTGTATGTCCGTCGTCCAATAGCGCAGCGAATCCATGATCATCTTCAGCACCTGGGGATTACGGACATTGAGGGTGTTGCCGGTGCCGGTGTAATCCATGTAGTGCTGCGGATCGTCTTCGACGAGGCGGTAGTAAGTTGAGTTGCAGACGCCTTTCCAGCACAGGATCGGACCGAGATGATTTCCTTCGCAGGTGTGGTTGTAGACAACGTCGAGGATGACCTCGATTCCGGCCGCGTGCAGGGCCTTGACCATCTGTTTGAACTCGATGACCTGTTCCCCCTGGTCGCCGCAGGAGCAGTAGCGGGACATGGGCGCGAAGAAGCCGAGGGTGTTGTAGCCCCAGTAATCCGTTAGTCCCTTTTCGACCAGGTGGCCCTCATCGATGAAGTGGTGAACGGGAAGCAGCTCGACCGCTGTGACGCCGAGCTTCTTGAGGTAGTTGATGCTTGCTTCATGGGCCAAACCGCCGTAGGTGCCGCGCAGATTCTCGGGGACCATGGGATTACGAATGCTGAATCCTTTGACGTGCATTTCGTAGATGACGGAGTCGGGAAGCGGGGTCTGGGGCTTGCTGTCATCCTCCCAATCGAAGCGGGTGTCGATGACGACGGATTTCGGAACGCCGTCGGCGCTGTCCTTTGTATCCATCTTCAAGGGGTCGCCGGACGCGAGATCGTAGGGAAAGATGGGCTGCTTCCAGTCGACGCTGCCGGAGAGCGATTTGGCATACGGGTCAACAAGAAGCTTGTTGAAGTTGAAACGATGCCCGTGTTGCGGGTCCCAGGGGCCATCGATGCGATAACCGTAGAGTTGTCCGATCTTGATGCCGTTCACAAATCCATGCCAGACGTGAGCGGTTCGCTCGCGGAGAGTGATGCAGTCGATCTGTTTTCCGTGCGAGTCGAAGAAGCAAAGGTCGACGCGTGTCGCGGCCTCGGAGAAAATCGCGAAGTTTGTCCCTCTTTTATACGCAGTTGCGCCTAGAGGGTAGGGCTTGCCTGGCAGGAGCGTGCGGCTCATACGGCCTTCGATGCAGAGAAGGAGTGAGGCTGTTGTATAAGAGCGGAGTTAGCGGAGCTGGTCCTTTGTCCGGAGTTGAGGATCGTGCTGTCCCAGGTCTCAAAGGCGAGACCTCCACCCCACGGACGAAGACCTGTCCGTGGGGACCCCGGACCTGGGGCACCCGGCCGGTCAAACGGGCCCCGCATCGACGATCTGAATGGGCAGCCAGAGCCAATGCGCCTGTTCGCAAATGCAAATCCATCGTTAAGATCAGGAGGAGAATATGGGAGATGGTCCACGTATACGAATTCCGCTTCTCGAAGGGCCGATCAGAGCAGGTCTGAGCGCTGCATCCTTTGGCGACCGCGAGTTGAATTCCCAGGAACGCGACCTGCTGGTGAAAATCTTCGGTGATTCCATCGATCTGGATCCGGTCCGGATCGCCTACACCAAGCTCATAGGCAGCAACACGCTCGCGTACACCATGGGCAACAAGATCCTGATTCACCAGAGCACGAAACTGAGCGCCGCCAAGCTGGTTCACGAAATGACGCACGTGTGGCAATACCAGACGCGCGGCACACGTTACCTTTCCGACTCGGCGCTCCACCAGGCGGTCCAGGGGCTGGATGCTTACAACGTGGATATCGTTCCCGGCCAGGCGTTCGACAAGTATGCAGCCGAACAGCAGGCAGTGATTGTGGAGCGGTACTACCTGGACTTTCCAGACGGCTGGAGAGACGACCCCAACGTAGTGAAGATGATTGACGAGGTCAAGAAAGCGCGTCCCCTGGCTGCGACCAAGCGGGACCAGGAAACCTGGTTCGGGCCCAACGATCCTGCACCGGCAGAGATCCCCGGCAGCGGGGTTCCAAAACCGGCGCAGACAGTGCCGTTGATCCGCATCGAATTCTGACTACAAGAAACCGTCGCTCGGGGGTTGAAGCCCGACCAGTGCGGCGGATTGTGCTAGGCGGCGATGGCCTGAGCGAGGCGGCGAATGGTGAGGACGGTGATATCGTCTTCCTGGCCAAATTCTTTGGCCGCGTCGGCGATGTAGAACGCGGACTGATTGCTCAGGTTATGCACACGGTCGAAGCCGAACAGCTCGCCAGAGCCATGGCGCGCTTCGACGACTCCATCGGAGAGAAGCAGGATGCGATCGCCGGGATGGAGGTAGAGCCGCACCTCTTCATAGCTGATTTCAGGCAGCACCCCGAGGGGCAAGCCGCCGGGCAAGCCCACTTCCTGGCTGTTCAGGTAGGGATGCAGGTGACCGGCGTTGGCGATCACGAGTTCGCCGTTGGCGCCGAACCAGGCCGCCTGGCAGGTGGTGAAGCTTTCGCTGCCGACCAGGACGCGGTTGAGAGATTCGAGAATCTTTGCCGGGCTTCGCTCCGAGACTCGGCGCAGAGCGCCCATAACCATGGATACATTCATGGCAGCCTTGAGTCCCTTTCCGGCAACGTCGCCGATGACGACGAGCAGACCGCCGTCGGGCGTTGCATCGAGATGGTAAAAGTCGCCGCCGACTTCGGTGGCGGGATTGTAGACCGAATCCACTTCAAAGCCGGGCGTCTGGAGCTTCTCCTGGGGAATCATGAGTTCCTGCACATTGCGCGCGGCGGCCAACTCGCCGGAGGCGCGTTCCTGGTCGCGGTGGATGCGGAGGAAGCGCCCGAAGATGATGAGGACAATGGCGAGCAGACCGACAAAATCAGCAATGGAAGCGAAGTGAATGGGGATTGGGCCGGCCTGGAGGGTGAGCGGAGAACGGTAGGGCCGCCCGCCGAAATCGGTCATGCCGGAGGAAACCTGCTCCAGGATTCCGATCATGCTGAGCACGAGGGGGAGGAGGAGAAGGCCGGCTTCGAAGTTTCGTTTGATGGTGGCGGCAATCAGGGTAATGAAACAAAACAGCATCCAGCCGGTGATCCATAGAACGCTGCCCAGGAGCTCCAACAGGACCACCACGCCGATGAAGTGGTTGTGGCCGACGAGCAATAGGGCGGGCGCGACCCCGGCCATGATGGGGGCGGTGAAGCGGAGGAGAGTGATGAACCAGCGCCGACGAAGGGCGAGAAAGGCGATAAGGAACTCGAAATAGAGGTAAGCGGAGATGAGCACGAGCTGCAAGATAATGGCGGCGAACCAGAGCTGATCGAGATAAGCGGTGGAGCCGGCGAGATCGATGAAGCCGATGGGGACCTGGACCAGCTCGTGCAAGGCCAGCCAGAGGTACTCGATGTGGCCCTTCTGGGTGAAGTAGAGAGCGAAGAGAAATATCGAGAGGAAGGCCAGGAGAATGGCATTGACAAGGCGAGGAAGGCGTTCAAACAGAGTATGGATCGACCACAGTTCGAGGGACCGGCCGAGGTCCTGGGGATTGCCGAGGCGGATGTTCCGGGTGGCGAAGAAGTGGGTATAGGCGGAAAGGCCGAAGGGGAGGCTGAGGGTCCGGATCACCAGGGTGAGCGAAGTGTCGGAAGGCGCGAGGTCGAGATTGTAGATGCGCGAGATGGCCTGATAATGAGAGGACTCATCCCCGTGGGGACCCTGAGGCGGGATCCGGCGTCCGTTGGCATAGACCTCCACGTCGGACTGGGTGGCCTGGGTTCCGAAATCCATCGAAGTATTGTGAGAGACCGGTAGTTCGATGAGGAGAGAAACCGGTCCATGGCTGGGAGCCAGTTTGACATGAAGGCGAAACCAGGCAAAGGGATGCATAGGAGGCCCGTGGGAGGCGGCGGCGTCATTGTTGTCAGGATTCTCCGCGTCGGGAACGTCGGCGATGGAGGGCGTGGCGTCGCGAAGAGCCCACGCGGAGTCATCGAAATCGGGTCGTTGCGCGGCCGGATTGGAGGTAATGCCGACGCGCCAGCTTTTATCGAGGACCACGGGGGTGCCGAGATTTGTGGCGTCAAAAACGGCGTCCGCGGGCGGTTCCTGCGACGGCGCGGGCACTGGGGGATGATGGTGCGGGGGGAGCAGACCGGGCGGGAGTAAACCGCGATGGGACGGCTGACCTGCCCCCTGCAATGCCGCAAATAGCGCCATGGCGGCAACCGCCAGGAACGTGGGACGCACGACTCCTCCCTTTGGTACGTGCTCTCACTGTAATTCAGCCCCCAGCGGGCTCCAAGCATCAGAAGTTGTTGAAACGTGATGAGTGTGGTTCGGAGGAGGTGGGCGCGTGACTGGGGAGAGGTTCCTTTTATGTTGTCATTGGAAAGCCTGGAGGGGCGTTGGCCTTTGGTATTTCCAGCCGGGGAAGACGAGGCTGGGGCGAGGAAAAGCCGAGGTTCATTTCAGATTGCGTCAGGTCAATCCGTTTTGATGTCAATGAAATATTCTTCCCATCCGCTGCCAAAGAGGCAGATACTAGCGTCTAACGTGTCGAGCGAAGCGAAGCGGCAACCGCGGCTGAACCCGGAGGTGAGGGTGATGAAGAGGAGTCCACAAGGTCTGAAGTTGACAACACTAGCGGTAGCCGCGGTGGTTCTGGCCTGGGCCGGGACTTCTGTGGGCCTGGCGCAGTCCGCTCCTTCGTCCGATCCTTCCGCGCCGCCGGCCACCACCACTCCGCCGGCCAGCACGAGTCCGACAGACCCTCCAGCCAACGCGCCGAATGCCCAGCCGGCACCGGGGACAACACCTGTGGCGGGAGACACTCCCGCGTCGAAGCCTGATGCCAAGCCGGACGCGAAGCCGGACTCCAAGCCGGATTCGAAAACGGGCAACGATCCGGCGAAGCAAGATCCTGCTCCAGGTACGACCCCCGTGGCGGGGGATGTTCCCGCCGCCTCAGTCGACCCTGATAAAGTGGTCGCGCCAGGCAGCCAAATGGTCAAGGTGAAACCGGGGAGCATCGATGACGTGAGCGCCGTGGGCAACCGCGACATTGGCGGGCGGGGAATGGGCAACTGGTACTCGACCGACACGGAAATCAAGATGGGGAAGGGATACGCGTCGGAGATCGAAAAGAGCACCAAGTTCATCACGGACCCGGTGGTCACCGAATATGTGAACCGCATCGGGCAAAACATCGTGAAGAACTCCGACTGCAAGGTTCCGTTCACCATCAAGGTCATCGATTCTGACGAGATCAACGCCATGGCGCTGCCGGGCGGATTTTTCTATGTGAATTCGGGACTGATCCTGAACGCCGATGAAGAGGCGGAACTGGCCGGAGTGATGGCGCACGAAACGGCGCACGTCTGCGCGCACCATGCGGTTCGCGAGCAGACGCGCATGAATTACGCGCAGTTGGGAACCATTCCGCTGATCTTTATTGGCGGCTGGACGGGGTATGGGATCTATGAGGCGATGTCGATCGCCATTCCTATCACGTTCATGCACTTCTCACGTGACTTCGAAGCGCAGGCCGACTACCTGGGCGTCCAGTACATGTACCGGGCAGGCTACGATCCGCAGGCGTTTATCAGCTTCTTTGAAAAGATCCAGGCACTGGAGAAGCGGAAACCGGGCGCGGTGGCCAAAGTGTTTTCCGACCACCCCCAGACACCAGACCGGATCCTTCATTCGCAGGAGGAGATTGCCCGCATTCTCCCGGCCAAAGATGAGTACACGGTTACAACGTCGGAGTTTGACGACGTGAAGGCGCGGCTGGCACGGATCGAGAACAAGCGGCGGCTGACCGACTCGAAGGACAACAAGCGGCCCTCGCTGCGGCGCGCCAGCACCGACCCCAACGCCCAGACGACTGACGGGGCCTCGAGCGGGGACGACAGGCCCACGCTGCATCGCCGCGAAGATGGGCAGGGCCAGGACCAGCAGAACCAGCAGAATCAATAGAGTTGACTCAACGATGACGCCGGGCCGGCCTCCTCCGCCGGCCCGGCGGTTTTTTGTCTTGTTTCAGGACAGAAACCGTTTTACAGTGATTCGAGAGCACCCACTCAATCCATGTGCGCCGGGCCGGGGTTCTGTCCGCGCAGGATCTCCGCGCGGGGAGATTCCCTGGGGTTGCATAACTCTATGAAAAGAATAGCTACTTTCGCTGCTGCCTTTGTATTCATCCTGCTGTTGACGAAGATTGCCAACCAGGTGCCCCCGGCGCCGCCTCCGGGGACCGCGTTTTCCCTGAGAGCCCAGAAAGTTATCCAGTGCTCTGCCGAAGAGATTACTCTGGTTGACAACCACCAAAAGTCGACCCACCTTGAAAAGGACGACAGTTGGCCGGACTGCAGCGCGTTCAGGAAGGACGAGGTGATGGATTTTTACCTCTCCCGCGGCGACAAGACGAAGTTCCTGAGCATCGAGACGACTGCGTGGTGGCGGAAGGCGATGTAGGCCGGACCATCCGCCGCAATGACACTAGAGGTAGGGTCGAAGGCAGGAACTGAGCCCACCCGGAGCGGTTCAGGGGAGCGCGACCGATCAAATTGTGTGGTGGGTGCCATTTCGGGAAACAGGAAAAATTCAGGAAAATTCCCGAAGATCCCTTGAACTCCCGGGCAAAACCACGATATATACAGATTACCGGCATTTCGCCGGTTCCTGCCCTGAGGCTCAAAGTCCTTCCGGAGGTAGATCCATGCGCAATGCTGCGGCTCGCTCCAACCTGCTGGTTCCTGAAATTCGGGAAGTAATGGACATTCGCCAGGCCTCAGACTACCTTGGCATCTCTCCCGACACCCTTTACAAGTACGCTTCTGAGGGATTTGTGCCCGCGTTCAAGCTGGGGAATCGCTGGCGGTTCAAGCGGTCGCGGCTGGATGAATGGATGGACCGGCAGTCTGACATGCAGGCCGCCGAGGTCGATCCGGAGCAGAAGAAGCCGGTGCGGCCGGCAATGTAGCAACAGGTTTCAGGGGTCAGAGATCAGGGTTCAGTTCTGCCGGCCCGGCCCCAGCGCATGCATCTACGAAGTGCAAATGATGCGCGCCCTTCCTGATCCCTGACCCCTGAAACCTGATCCCTGTTCACTGCCTCCGTCGTGATAAAACTGACCGGGTGGATCATTCACGACGGTTGGGGCTGTTGCGGCGAAGGATGCACGGTGCAGGGGTTTCGGGGCTGCTGGTTACGCATCTCGCCGACGTACACTACCTTTCGGGATTTACGGGTTCGAGCGCGGCTCTGGCAGTCAGCCGGCGGGCGACTCGGCTGTTCACGGATGGGCGCTACAGGACGCAGGCCGCCGAAGAAGTGAAGACTGCCAAGGTAGACATCGTCAGCGGCGCGCCGGCGGTCGCGGCGGCGCAGTGGCTCTCGGCGGAGGCAGGCGTCGAGAACGCCGGTTTCGATCCTCAATGGACAACGGTTTCGGATTTGTCGCGCTGGAGGGCCGGGCTGGCCTCGAAACTGCGACGCCGATTTCTTGTGCCGCTCGAGACATCCCTGGTTGAGACGCTGCGGCTGGTTAAAGATGAGGAAGAACTCGGCATCATGCGCGAGGCGGCGTTGCTGGGCTGCAAGCTCTTCGACCACGTGGTGGGATTTATTCGGCCCGGGATACGAGAGATCGATGTTGCGGCGGAGCTCGAACACCAGGCGCGGGTGCTGGGGGCCGAGGGGATGTCGTTCGAAACCATCGTTGCGTCGGGGGAGCGTTCCGCTCTGCCGCACGGAAGGGCGACGGGGGCGCGGCTGCCGCGGCGGGGATTCCTGACCCTCGACTTCGGTGTTATTCTCAAGGGTTATTGCTCGGATATGACGCGTACCGTTTACCTGGGGAAGCCTAAGCGAAACGAACGCAGTGCATATGAAGCCGTGCTTGAGGCCCAGCTGGCCGGGGTTGATGCGGTGAGCTCGGGTGTGAGTTGCGGAGCGGTGGACGAGGCCGCTCGCGGAGTTTTGCGCAAGGCAGGATTGGCAGAGGCCTTTTCCCATTCGACCGGCCACGGAGTAGGGCTGGAGATCCACGAACCGCCGCGCATTGGCGCGGGACAAACCAACATGCTGCACCCGGGAATGGTTGTGACCATCGAGCCCGGGGTATACCTCGCGGGTCAGTTCGGCATTCGCATCGAGGACATGGTAGCGGTCACGCGGACTGGAGGGGAGGTGCTGACACCGTCGCCCAAAGCGCTCATTGAACTTTGAAGTTGGTGTATGCAGAATTGGCTTCCAACGCAACGACGCTGGGAAAGCAACGAGCGGGATTATAAAAGGAACGAATGAAACCAGAAGATATCCAGGACCTGAAACAGCTGATCGAATTTCTGAAAGAGAATCAGGTCGCCGAGTTCGATCTGGATCGGGGCGACCTGAAGATCCGGCTCAAATTCAACCCGGCCGTGGTCCCGGTGGCAGTGCCCGGAGCAGGGAATATGCCGGTCGGGGCGGTGCTGGCGGCAGCGCCGTTCGTGGCTTCTCCGGCGCCTGTCGCTGTTTCGGAAGCGGATCCCGATGCCGGATTGCACATGGTGAAATCGCCCATCGTGGGCACCTTCTACGGTTCACCCTCGCCCGGTGCGGCATCGTTCGTTACCCCCGGAGATCACGTGGAAAAGGGGCAGGTGATCTGCATCGTCGAAGCCATGAAGTTGATGAACGAAATCGAAAGCGATGCCTCCGGCGAGATCGTGAAATGCCTGGTTGTCAACGGGCAGCCTATCGAGTACGGGCAGCCGTTGTTTGCGATTCGGCCTTCGTGAGACTTCGTCCGCTGGGGCGGATTCCGCTCCTCATGACCAAGACTGGTTTGGGTTCGAGGTATCCCACCCTACGACAAAAACAAAGACGTCGCGAGGGTGGGGCACCCAGAGGTTGGTCATTTCAAGATACGACTCTCAAGTACGAGTAGGGGACAGCTTCTCTTCACAATGCTTCTGAGACAGACGCCGGCACTGCGTTAAAGGGTTTTCTGAATGGTTCGTAAGGTTTTGGTTGCCAATCGCGGCGAGATTGCTCTGCGCGTGTTGAACGCCTGCCGGGAACTCGGAATTCGGACGGTCGCCGTTTACAGCGAGGCGGACCGCAATTCGCTTCATGTGAAGTTTGCCGATGAGGCGATCTGTATCGGGCCGCCGAGGCCGGCGGACAGCTATCTCAGTGTGCCGGCGGTGATCTCTGCGGCGGAGATCGCGGATGTGGACGCGATTCATCCCGGGTACGGGCTGCTGAGCGAGAATGCCAACTTCGCCGAGGTATGCCGCGCTTCGAATATCAAGTTCATTGGGCCGCCGCCGGAGGTGACGCGCCTGATGGGCGAGAAGGAGAAGGCGCGGCAGGCGATGAAGAAGGCCAAGGTGCCGATCCTTCCCGGCTCAGACGGCGTGCTGTCGACCGCGGAAGAGGCTTTGCACTGGGCGCATAAGGTGGGCTACCCGGTCATCCTCAAAGCCAAGGCCGGGGGCGGCGGGCGCGGAATGCGTATCGTGCGCAGCGGCGAGGAGTTGCCCAATCTTTTTATGGCCGCGTCGACGGAGGCCGCGAATGCATTCGGCAACGGGGACCTGTACATGGAGAAGTTCATCGAACAGCCGCGGCATATCGAATTCCAGGTGCTGGCCGATGAACACGGGAACGTAGCTACGCTGAATGAGCGCGAGTGTTCGATTCAGCGGCGGCACCAGAAGCTGATCGAAGAAGCGCCGTCGCTGCAAGTGACGCCGAAGATGCGCGAAGAGATCGGGCGGACGCTGAAGCACTGCCTGACCGAAATCGGCTATCAGAACGCGGGTACGGTCGAGTTCCTGATGGACGAGGACCGGCAGCTGTATTTCATCGAGATGAACACGCGCATCCAGGTGGAGCACCCGGTGACGGAGTTCGTTACGGGCGTGGACCTGGTGAAGGCGCAATTGCTGATCGCGTCCGGAGAGAGGCTGGAGAACATTCTGCCTGCGAAGATCCCGATGCGCGGTCACGCGATCGAGTGCCGTATCAACGCCGAGCATCCGAGCAAATTCACGCCATCGGCGGGAAAGATTACGGCGTTTAATGTGCCGGGCGGCAATGGCGTGCGCGTCGATACGGCGCAATACGCAGAAGGCATTGTGCCGCCGTATTATGACTCGCTGATTGCGAAGCTGATTGTGCATGGGCAGGACCGGGCTGAGGCAATCGCCAAGATGGAGCGGGCGCTGAGCCAGTTCATCGTGCAGGGGATCGATACGTCGATACCGCTGCACCAGGCGATTTTTCAGGATGCGGAGTTCAGGGCGGGCGAGTTCGACACCAAGTTCATGGAGCGGTTTCTGGCCGGGCGAGCGGGATAATGTAAAGCGTCGTTTATCTGCCTGGGACACTCCAGCGGGCATTCCATGGGGCGAACCACTCGCCCGAACCAAGTGGGCTGTGCGCTGCGAAGTCCGGAATCGATGGGACCGCGCTCCGATCATGGGGCTGCGACGTTTCCTGCATCCAGGGTGCGCGATACGGAGTGGGTTGCACGGGGACGGACCAGCGGCATTCAAGACGGTCTGTTTCGGTGTGCCACGATGTCTTCATGGATTGCGCCTTTCATTCTGAAGAAGATCACACCGGTGCGGCTGGTACGCATGCATGATAGTCCTTTTCAGCGGTCTTGTTTTCCCCACGCCGGGGCGGGAATGTAACAATCGCTCTTTGACAGAACCTCGCCCGGGAGAATTCCGCCTAATGCTCAATCGAGCTTTTCTTTATTTCGCTGCAATTTTCACGGTGGGCGTGTCGACTATCGGCCCCGGTATGTGTTCCGCGCAGACGGTGGACTGGCCGGTGTACAACGGCGGGGCGGACGGAGATCACTATTCAAAACTCACGCAGGTCGATCGCGGCAATGTGTCGAAGCTGCAGATGGCGTGGAGTTTTGATACCGGTGAGAAAGGCGGCATCCAGTCCAATCCTTTGATCGTGGGGCGAACACTGTACACATATACGCCGACGCAGAAGGTGGTGGCGCTGGATGCGGCTACGGGCAAGCTGAAATGGAAGTTCGATTCGGAGATCAATGGCACGCAGCCGGCGCGGGGACTGGCGTACTGGACGGATGGAAGGCAGGGCCGGATTTTCGCCGGGGTGATGAATTACCTCTATTGCCTGGATGCGGAGACGGGCAAACCGATCGAGACGTTTGGCGAGGGCGGGCGGATTGACCTGCGCAAAGGGCTGGATCGGGACAGGGACTATGAGAAGCAGTCGATTGCGCTAACGTCGCCAGGCGTCGTGTACAAGGACCTGATCATTGTGGGGGGGCGCAACCCGGAGACGCATCCGGCGCCGCCGGGCTATGTTCGCGCGTATGACGTGCGCACGGGGCAACTCCGCTGGGTCTTCCACACGATTCCTTTGCCGGGGGAGCCTGGTTACGAGACATGGCCCAAAGACGCGTACAAGACCGCCGGCGCGGCCAACAACTGGGCGGGGATGACCTTGGACGCGGCGCGGGGGATCGTGTACGTGCCGACCGGATCGGCGGTGATGGACTTCTATGGCGGGGATCGGGTGGGTGACGATCTTTACGCCAACTGTGAGCTGGCGCTCGATGCGAACACCGGAAAGATGCTTTGGCATTTCCAGGGCGTGCATCACGATATCTGGGACCGGGATTTTCCATCGCCGCCGGCGCTGGTCACGCTCCAGCAAGATGGCAAGACGGTAGAGGCGCTGGCGCAGACCTCGAAGCAGGGATATGTCTACTTGTTCAATCGAGTGACGGGGGAATCGCTTTATCCCATGAACGAGCGGCCTTACCCGGCCAGTTCGGTGCCGGGAGAGGTGGCGGCGAAAACGCAGGCGCTGCCCGGCGGGCCGGAGCCGTATGCCAGGCAGCGCTTTACCGAAGACATGCTGACTACGCGCACACCGGAGATGCACGCGTGGGCGGAGCAGCAGTTCCGCACAATTCGCAGTGACGGCCAGTTCCTGCCGATGGTCGCCGGGGGGCAGCAAACCATCGTGTTTCCTGGCTTTGATGGAGGCGCCGAGTGGGGCGGACCGGCGGTGGATCCGGTCAACGACATCCTATACGTCAATGCCAATGAAATGGCGTGGCTGGGCGGGCTGATTCAGAACCCCGGTGGCGGCACCGGTGGGATGCAAACCTATATGTACCAGTGCGCCGTGTGCCACGGGGTGACCCGGGAGGGTTCGCCGCCCGCGTTTCCTTCGCTCGTTGATATTGGAAAGAGACTCACCGACGAGCAGATTACGCATACCGTGAAGACGGGGGCGGGCCGCATGCCGTCGTTTCCCAATATCGATGACCGGGGCATGAACGACCTGCTTCACTATCTCCGCACGGGCAGCGCTGCCGATGCTTCCGGGAACAAAAAAGAGCTGAGTTCCACTCCCGCGGCGTCTGATTCCGCACCGCCGCCGCCGGCCGATCCACGCGGGGCAGCCGTGTTCAAGGACAAGTGCGCCGTGTGCCACGGTGAACACCTGGAGGGGAAGGAGGGCCTGGGTCCGACGCTGATGGGGTTGGGCAGCCGCCTGTCCGCGGACCAGACGAAGAAGGTGATCTATGGCGGCAAGGGAAAGATGCCGCAGGTTCCGGACGTGGTCGGGAAGGATATGGAAGCCCTGTTGCGCTTCCTTCGGGTCGGCGAACAGATCGCCCCGGTGACTCCGCCGGCGGAGAGCGAAGAGGGGCCGTATATTTTCACGGGATATCGCAAGTTCCTTGATCCGGAGGGTTACCCGGCGTTTGTGCCGCCGTGGGGCACGCTCAATGCGATCGATTTGAAGACGGGAAAGTACCTGTGGAAGGTGCCCCTGGGTGAGTATCCCGCGCTGGCGCAGCAGGGGATGAAGGATACCGGTACGGAGAATTATGGAGGGCCGGTGCTGACCGCGAGCGGAGTGTTATTCATCGGAGCAACGGTGTACGACCGCCGCTTCCGGGCCTTCGATAGCAGCACGGGCAAGGTGCTTTGGGAGACGGAACTGCCCTTTGCGGGAATTGCAACTCCATCGACCTACATGATCGACGGGCGGCAGTATGTGGTGATTGCGGCGAGCGGAGGCCGGGACCCGAAGTCGCCGGTGGGCGGGGCGTATATCGCGTTTGCGTTGCCGGAAAAGTGACAGGCGGCACGGGCGCGCAACCGGCCGAAGAGGGGACGAATAATTTATCGCTTTTTCTTCGCCTTTGTGGGCGGTTTTGGGATATGCTGGCTGCGCAACGTGGAGGTTGCACGGATGGATATTCAGAAAGAGCTCATCGCAGAATATGACCGCGAAACTGCCAACACCCGCAAGGTTCTCGAGGCGATTCCCGAGGATGCGGATTTCGGCTGGAAGCCCCACGAAAAGTCGATGGCGCTGGGACGGCTGGCGGCCCATGTGTCCGACACCAACGGTGATTGGGCGGTGCATACATTGACCAGGGACCGGCTGGACTGGACGCCCGATATGACTCCCGACAATCCAACCACGAAGGCGGCTCTGCTGGAGCGTTTTGAGAAGCAGGTTGCTGAAGCGAAGCCGGAATTGGCGAAGATGACGCCGGAGAAGTGGGATTCGAACTGGAAGTTTGTGGCGGGCGAGCAGACCTGGATCGACGATACGAAATACAACGTCTGGCGGACCTGGGTGGTGAATCACCTGATCCATCACCGGGCGCAACTGGGGGTGTTCCTGCGGCTGCTGGGGCAGAAGATCCCGGGATGCTACGGACCATCGGCGGACGAGATGTGAGAAGAGCAGGGAACAGGGAAGAGGGAACAGGGAACACGGGGATGGGAGTGGCCGCGTGGGCGACTGTGCGGCCATTTTGTTTGTCCGGTTAACCTGAATCCATATGAAGCTATTTCCGAGGGTTTATCCGATTCTTGATTCATCGTGGATTCCGGCGACGGGTTGCAAGGAGTTTCTGCGGCGGCTTGGCAAATCGCTGACAGAGGCGGGCGTCACGTTGCTGGAATACCGAAACAAGACGGGATCGGAAGAGGAGTTGCTCGGGGATGGGGCGGTTCTTCGCCAGGCGCTGCCGGCGGGACAAGTAAAGCTCATTCTCGACGACCGCGCTGATCTGGTGGGCCGCCTGGGATTTGACGGGGTGCATGTGGATGCCGGGGATGTATCTCCGGCGGAAGCGCGGGGCATGCTGGGACCGGACCGGATCGTGGGCACGTTTGGGGGAAGCGATTCGATTTTGCCGGGAATTCTGAAGGAGCCGGCGGATTACTTTTCCATCGGGCCGGTGTTTCCGACTGGGACAAAAGAGACCAGCAAGGCGCCTATCGGCATCGAGGGGGTGCGCCGGTTGCGCGAACAGGCGGGACCGGACGCGGTGCTGGTGGCGGCCGCCGGCATCACGCTGGAAACCGCGCCATTGGTATTGGCGGCGGGGGCAAGCACGGTAGCTGTGGCTGCTGCGCTGTTCTCGAAGGCCGATCCAGCGGCGGAGTTTCGCAGGTGGATGGCAGTGCTGGGTATGTAGGGCCACATCGGATCGGGCAGGGGTCGCTTTATTTTCAGTTTGAGTTTCGTGTTTCCCAGGTCTCAGAAGCGAGACCTGGGGCACCCAACCCTCAAGCGGGTTCGGGATTTGCGGAAGAATGATAAAGACAGTTCCGCGAAAATCCGGTAAAAATGCAACAGGTGACGACCCAGCGGACCATCCCTAATCCTGCGAATGTTTCCCCGGCCGGCGGACCGAGGCTGGTGCAGACGCTCGGACTCTTCAGCTCCACAGCCCTCGTAATCGGATCCATGATCGGGTCCGGAATCTTTCTGGTGGATGCAGACATTGCGCGGGTGACGAATTCGCCGGCGCTCTACCTGGGCGCGTGGGTGGTGACGGGCGTTCTGACCATCATTGCCGCCCTGAGCTACGGCGAACTGGCGGCGATGATGCCCAAGGCGGGCGGGCAGTACGTCTACCTGCGTGAGTCGCTGGGGCCGCTGTGGGGGTTTCTCTATGGCTGGACGCTGTTCCTGGTGATCCAGACAGGGACGATCGCGGCGGTCTGCGTGGCGTTCGGCAAGTTCCTCGGAGTTTTCTTTCCCTCGGTGTCGACAACGCATTGGCTATGGCATATCGCGCATGTGCCGCCGATCCCGATCGGGCCGATGGTGCTGGGCAACATGGACATCGGTGTCAACACCGCCAACCTTGCCGGAATCGTGGTGATGTTTTTCCTGGCGGTGGTGAACATCTTCGGGATGAAGATCGGCTCGATGATTCAGAACGTGTTTACGTCGGCGAAAGCACTTTCGCTGGCTGCGCTGGTGGTGCTGGGTTTCACGATCGGGCGCAGTGCGACGGCCTGGGAAGCGAACTTCGGCGCCGGCTGGAGCCGCTTCTGGGAGAATGCAGGGTGGCATACGCTGCACCCGGTGCAGGTGGGTATCGGCGGGCCGCTGGTGATGGTGAACCTGCTGGTGGTGCTTGCGGTGGTGCAGGTGGGATCGCTGTTCTCGTCGGACGCGTGGAACAACATTACATTCACCGCGGGCGAGGTGAAGAATCCCAAGCGGAACATTCCGCTGTCGCTGGTGATGGGGACGGGGTTTGTGCTGACGGTGTACTTTCTGGCATCGCTGGCCTACATCCTGGTGCTGCCGATGCGCGGCGACCCGCATGGCGCGACGGTGCTGGCGCGGGGCGTGCAATACGCCGCCGAAGATCGCGTCGGCACGGCGGCGCTGGAACAGATTTTTCATTCGGGCGGGGCGCAGTTGATGGCTGCGGCCATCCTGATTTCAACGTTCGGCTGCGCCAACGGGCTGACGCTGGCCGGGGCGCGGGTGTACTACGCGATGAGCCGCGACGGGCTGTTCTTCAAGTCCGTGGGCAAGCTGCATCCTCGCTACCACACGCCGGTGGCGGGGTTGATGGTGCAGGCATTGTGGACCGCGGTGCTGTGCGTGTCAGGGTCGTACAGCCAGTTGCTCGACTACATCATCTTTGCGGTGCTGGTGTTCTACATCCTGACGATTGTGGGGTTGTTTGTGCTGCGGCGGAAGTGGCCTGCGGCACCGCGGCCGTATCGTGCGCTCGGATACCCGGTGCTGCCGGGGCTCTATATCGTGATGGCCACATGGATCTGTATCGTATTATTGCGGTACAAGCCCCAGTACACGTGGCCCGGCCTTGTGCTCGTACTGATTGGCATTCCCGTGTATTTCCTGTGGTCGCGCAAGCCTTCAATCCAAACGTAAGACAATCCAACGCACCAATGTTCGAACGAACCCGGAGGATCGCTCTCATTCATGTCCAGACTGCTGCGAATCAAACCGATGTCCATGCTGACAGAGGAAGCAAGAGAAGTGGGCGAACATACCCTCAAACGCTCGCTTGGCGCTCTGAACCTGGTCACACTCGGTGTCGGCGCAGTCATTGGTGCGGGCATCTTCACGCTTACCGGGCAGGCTGCTGCGCTGCGAGCGGGCCCGGCGGTGGCGCTGAGCTTTGTGCTGGCGGGCCTGACCTGCGCATTTGCAGGGCTGTGCTACGCAGAGTTCGCCTCGATCATTCCCATCGCGGGGTCGGCCTACACATACGGTTATGCAACGTTGGGCGAGCTGGTGGCGTGGATTATCGGGTGGGACTTGTGCCTCGAGTATGCGTTTGGTGCGTCCACCGTCGCGTCGGGGTGGGCAGGCTATTTCAATAGCCTGCTGCAGCAATTCCACATCTACATTCCGCCACAGCTCACCGCCACAACCGGAACTACGCTGGTCTATTATCACGACCAATGGCTGCAACTGATGTCGCTTCCGCCGGGAGTGAGCGCGGAAGGGCTGCCGCACGCGACGGGTCTCTTCAACCTGATTGCTGTGTGCATCGTCATGGTGATCACGACGATCCTGGTGATCGGAATCAAGGAGTCGGCCAACTTCAATTCAGCGGTGGTGATCATCAAGGTCACCATCGTATGTATTTTTCTTATCGTGGGTGGCTACTTCCTATTCAAGCATCCGGCGGTGGCCAGCGCGAACTGGCATCCTTTCGTGCCGCCCACCGACTCGCACGGGAACTTCGGGTGGCTGGGGATACCCACGGCAGCGGCGTCGATCTTCTTTGCATATATCGGCTTCGATGCGGTCTCAACGGCAGCCCAGGAGGCGAAGAATCCGCAGCGCGACATGCCCATCGGGATTCTCGGCTCTCTCGTCGTCTGCACGATTCTCTACATTCTCGTATCGCTGGTGCTCACGGGGCTGGTGAGCTACAAGACCCTGAATGTGTCCGCTCCGGTCGCTCTCGCAATCGACGCTACGGGAGTCGCATGGGGATCGCTGCTGGTCAAAATCGGAGCGGTCTTCGGTCTGGCCACGGTCATGCTCGTCATGCTCCTGGGTCAGACGCGCGTTTTCTACTCCATGTCCAAAGATGGACTGCTGCCAAAGTGGGCGTCGGCCGTGCATCCCAAGTTCCGCACTCCCTGGATTACCACCATTATTTTTGGCGCCTTTGCAGCCATCATGCCGGCGTTCCTGCCCATTGACAGACTCTCGGAACTGGTCAACATCGGAACTCTGCTGGCATTCACGATTGTGAGCGCAGGGGTATGGGTGTTGCGCGTGCGTCATCCCGAGATGAAACGGCCGTTCAAGACGCCGTTGGTGCCGCTGGTGCCGATTCTAGGTATTCTTTCCGCCGTCATACCCGTGTCTTTGAATGACCCGGTAGGATTCATTCCCTGGTGCTTGGCGAACAATTGATCGATGCCCAGCGCTTTCGATGCCCGCGGCAACGAATAGAGCGGCGTGTTTCCCTCCCGCAGCGTCACCGCATCGCCGAAGCTGTCCAGGATCGGCAGCAGCTCACGAAACCGCCAAACCCCCGAGTGGTCCAGTGCCTCGGACGAGCATTTACGTTCCCGCCACAGCCATTTGAGCGCTCCCGGATTAGGCCGGTCATGTCCTTTTTTCTGTCCCCACCCCGGGTAGTCCACTTCGAACAGATCCCCGCATTCGGCACAGCGAAAATCCGGCTGCGCCTCCGTGCCGGAGATGCGCACCCCGCAGCCGAAACAACGTAACTGGTGCAAATTGTCGTTCATGTCTGGTGTTAGCGTATCAGTGAACGGCCGGCTTTCGCTGCGCCATGGGCAGGAGGAAATTCGGTGCTCACGAGAATTCTTGCGGTCCTAGTTGCGCTGCCTTGTCTGCTGCCGGCGATCGCTCAGACGCCTTTGCGCGTAGCCGCGGCCGCCGACCTTCAGCCGGTTCTGCCACCGATCCTTGACCAGTTCCGGCAAGCCACCGGCATCAGCCTTGACGTCACCTACCAGGCCTCCGCCGCCCTGACTGCGCAGATCCAGAACGGCGCTCCCTTCGACCTTTTTCTATCCGCGGACCTTGGCTATCCCAAGCGCCTCATTGATGCGGGACTCGCCGACGCCGCGGGTTCATCCGACTCGACCACCCCCATCACCTATGCCAAGGGCACGCTCGTGCTGTGGACCCGCAAGGACGCCCATCTCCCTCCGCCTTCGCTCGATCTGTTGCGCAGCCCTGAGCTGAGACGCCTTGCCATTGCCAATCCCGACCGTGCGCCGTATGGCCGCGCCGCCGTAGCAGCGCTCACCAGCCTCAAGCTCTATGACCCGCTCAAGCCGCGCCTGGTGACTGCGGAAAACATCGCCCAGGCCGCGCAGTTTGTCGACTCCGGCAACGCCGACGCCGGCCTCATTTCGCTTACCTCCGCGCTCACTCCCAAGCTCGCCTCCAGCGGTTCCTGGTTCGTCATCCCGCGCGATCTCTATCCCCCCATCGAACAAGGCGCCGTCATCATCACCAAAACCACGCAACGCGCCGCCGCCCACCGGCTCCTCGATTACCTGCTCTCACCTCCCGTGCAGGTGCAACTCGCCAAGACCGGTCTCACCCCGGTGAAATGAATTCAACCGGCTGTCAGCAAGCGCCGGTCGCTCATTCATGAACCTCCGTGCCCGATCCATTTCACAGTCCGATCGTGAAAAGGATGGGAAACCACGAATCCCGACCCGTATCCTTCTCTTTAGACTTCATGGACTGGCAAGCCTTCGCTCTCACCCTCCGGCTCGCGACCGTCACAACGGCGATCTTGCTGGCCGTCGCCGTGCCTCTCGCGGCACTGCTCGTGCTGGGCCGCGCACGCTGGCTCCCTGCGCTCGAAGCCCTGGCCGCCCTGCCGCTTGTCTTGCCGCCCACCGTGCTCGGCTTCTTTCTGCTGGTCCTGCTCGGGCCGCGCACCGCCTTCGGTCGAGCCATCACGACCTTGCTCGGCCACCCACTGGCCTTCTCGTTCTCAGGCCTGGTCGTGGGTTCCGTTATCTACAGCCTGCCCTTCGCCGTGCAGCCCATCGTCGCTGGATTCGCTTCCGTCGATCGGTCCTATATCGACGCAGCGCGTCTTCTCGGCGCCGGCTCTCCGCGTCTCGTCTACTCTCTGCTGGTGCCTCTCGGCCGCCGCTCCATCATCGTCGCCGTCGTGCTCACGTTTCTCCACACGGTTGGCGAATTCGGCGTGGTTCTGATGCTCGGGGGAGACATTCCCGGCGCCACCCGCACCCTCTCCATTGTGCTCTACAACCAGGTGGAGAACTTCGACTACTCCGCCGCCAATCGCACCGCCGCCATGCTCCTCATCCTGAGCGTTGCGGCCCTGGTGGCCATCTATGCCGGCGTTCGCCCGCGCGGAGGCCGCCGTGCTTGAGTTCGCACTCGACACGCGCCGGGGCAGCTTCCACCTGCACATCGAATGCCGCTTCGCGTCCGATTGGACCGTCATCTTCGGCCCCTCCGGCTCAGGCAAGAGCACTCTCTTGCGTCTCCTCGCCGGTCTCGACCGCCCCGATCGCGGACGTGTCGTTCTAGACGACGAACAACTCACCTCTTCCGATACGGGCGCATTCCTCAAGCCTGGTCGCCGCAAAACTGCTCTCGTGGCGCAGCAGCCTGCGCTCTTTCCTCACATGAGCGTCGCAGCCAACGTGTCTTACGGACTGGCGAGCCTCGATCGCGCCCGACGCACCGCACGCGTTGAAGAAATGCTTGCTCTGGTAGGCGCCACCGACCTGGTGCATCGCCATCCGCAGCACCTCTCTGGCGGAGAAGCCCAACGTGTAGCTCTGGCGCGCGCCCTCGCCCCGCAGCCGCGATTGCTTCTGCTTGATGAACCTTTCTCCGCGCTCGACGGCAGCTCCAGCGACGCCCTGATTCTGCGCCTTCGGACCTGGCTTCACGATCAACGTGTGCAGACCATCCTGGTGACCCACGACGCCACCGACGCCTACGCCACCGACGCCGAGGTCGCTTTGCTTCACGAAGGCCGGCTGGCCGCTCTCGGACCCGCCGAGGTTGCGTTGGCCGCCGAACGCCGCCGCATCATAGACCGCCTGGGACCGAAGCGGGCATAATGCTTTGCTTCAAGCCTCGTTCCGCCAATAGCCCGCCAGTCAGTTGGCTGATACCACCACAAGAGTGGCGTCATCTTGAAAATGGCCACCGCAAAAGGCGTTCACATTTTCAAGAAGGCCGTTGGTGAGCTCCCGTGCCGATTTTTACGGTTGTTCGATCTCGCGAATGCGGCGACGCCTTCTTCGCCGAACTCCGCGGCATCGGCCCCTTCCGCTTCGGTAATGCCGTCGGTGAAGAGCAAAAGCCGGTCCTGAGGCTCGAATGGAATCGCAGTGTCCTCATAGGCCCATTCGGGAAAAACGCCCAGCACGGCGCCGCCGTTGTCGAGCATGCGCGCCTCCCCATGAGAGACGAGAATCGGATAAGGATTCCTCGCATTGCAGTAGCTGAGCGTGCGCGTTTCGCTATCGAGAATGGCGTAGAAGAAGGTCACAAATTTTCCCGTCGCGATGTTTTCGCACAGCAGCCGGTTGACTCGGCCGCAAAGCGTCGCCGGGCTATCCGATTGGCTCGACAGGGCGCGAACAGCAGCCTGCGCATGCGCCGTCAGCAGCGCCGCGGAGACGCCCTTCCCCACCACGTCCGCGATACAAATGCATAGTTTGTGATCGCCCAGCGGAAACACGTCGTAATAGTCTCCGCTTACCACCCGCGCCGGAAGCCACGCTCCCGCCACCTCGAATCCGGGGAGTTGCGGAATGGTCTTCGGCAGCAGCGATTCCTGGATCTCCCGCGCGCGCTCCAACTCCTGCTGCTGCATCTCGAGTTCGGCCGTGCCTTGAGCGAGAGTGCGTTGCAGTTCGCGGTTGCGTCGCTCGAGCCGGTCGCGAGTGGTCTCGTACAGAAACATACCCGCGCTGAAGACCACGGTGATCAGGATGGGAAATTTCCACCCCGTCCGAAGATAATGTTCCAGGGTTTGAGGGCTGGGCGGTGAGATCCACCAAACAAGCGTGGATGAGATTAAATAGATCGGCGCCACGAGCACAGCCAAAACGAGCGAAAAGATCAGCCAGTTATGCGGAAAGCGGCGATCGCCGTACAGGGGCGCAGCCTTTTCCATGGCCGTCTTGGTCAGGTCTCCCAGGCAGAGCGAATACACCAGGATGGTCAGGGGATTAATCTCCTGGCCGACGGCCCAGAAAATCGCTGCCACAACCCGCGAGCGACAGGTAAAGACTCGGCGCTGGAAGAACCGAATGAGAGATGGACGGCTTACGCGCATGGAGCCCACACGATCGGAATCTGAGTAGATGGCCTCAGGATTCTACCGTTCAGTCACTCAGGGAAGTCGGTACCCGCCGTCGCGCCACAAAATCGATTGGAACGGTCTCAGAATCCCACCAGCACCGGCTCCCTCTCGAGTTCGATCCCAAACCGAGCCTGCACCCCGTCCTTGATCGTCTCCGCCAGCGCAAGAATCTCTTCTGCCCTCGCCCCGCCTCGATTGATCAGCGCCAGCGTGTGCCGCGATGAAATACCGGCAGCGCCCAGCACATATCCCTTGCCAAATCCCGCCTGCTCGATCAGCCAGGCCGCGGGTATCTTGACCATCTGCTCATCATCGGCCCCGACTCCGGCGGAAAAACGCGGCAGCTCTTTCTCACTTCCCTGCTCGATGCGCTCCGCTTGCTCTCTCTTCACAATTGGATTCCTGAAGAAGCTCCCCACGCTGCGGCAATCGGGATCCCCCTCAACCAGCAGCATTCCCTTGCTTTGCCGAATCCGCCGCACCGCTTCCGCAACCTCGGCTAGGCTCGGCTCTGCGTTCGTCCCGAGAGCCCGCTGCACATCTGCATAGCGCAGCGTTGGCGCACCGCCGGGCGTGAGGCGAAAGTCCACGCGCGTTACGACGTATCTCCCGCGATCCACGGTGTTGAACCGGCTGCGCCGATAAGCAAATCCGCATTCCGCCGCGGTAAATTCCACCCACGCATGATCGCGAAGATCGAACGCCCGAACCTGAACGATCGTCGAAGCCACTTCCTGCCCATACGCGCCCACGTTCTGCACCGGCGTTCCGCCCACCGAACCGGGAATCCCCGCCAGGCACTCCGCTCCGGCGCCGTTCTCCTCAACGCTGCGCTGCACGAACCGGTCCCATTCCTCGCCGGCCGCAACCCGCCAGATTCTCTCAGTACGGTCAAAAGTAAATCCGCGTAGGCCCACGCGCACCACCAGCCCGTTGAATCCGCCATCCGACAATACCAGGTTGCTCCCCCCGCCCAGCACGAACAGCGAAATCCCGCGCTCGCTTGCCCACGCCGCCGCCTCGGCAATCGTGTCTTCCTCCGTGGCCTCAACGAACCACCGCGCCGGCCCCCCGATGCCAAGAGTCGTAAGCGGCGCAAGCGGCTTGTTTTCTTCAATCAGGCTCTCGAGAGACATCTCCCTAAGGCTACATCACCGTTTTTACCGTAAAATGAGGTCAGGCAATATCTCTGCCGGAGGAATGAATGTATCCAGAGCTGATGGTGATCCCGATGCGCGAGGAACTTGTCCGCGCCGGTATCCAGGAATCCCGCACCGCCGAAGAAGTCGACTCAACGCTGGCCAAGCCCGGCACCACTCTGCTGGTCGTCAACTCGATCTGCGGATGCGCCGCAGGCAAGATGCGCCCCGGCGTGCGCCTGGCACTCGCCAACACTGCCCACCAGCCTGATCACAAGATCACCGTCTTTGCCGGCCAGGATCGCGAAGCCACGGAGCGCGCCCGCAGCTACTTTGAAGGCCAGCCGCCCACTTCGCCCGCGGTTGCCATTCTGCGCGACGGCAAGCTGGTTTACTTGATGCAGCGTTTTATCATCGAGCAGGCCACAGCCCAGCAGATCGCCGGCGAACTCATCCGCGCCTTCGACGAATT
>Ga0207092_1019_pt2 | contig 26874 bp, 23 predicted proteins | sample Alteio_BWMinHeat_48_FD_153533 | JGI IMG/M metagenome (GOLD analysis project Ga0207092, IMG submission 153533) | Enriched cells from forest soil in Barre Woods Harvard Forest LTER site, Petersham, Massachusetts, United States -... | ecosystem: Environmental > Terrestrial > Soil > Temperate forest >... | reverse complement strand
CAGCCATCAGCCTCCGTTAGAAAGAGCGCAGCCGATTTGGCAACCGAATCCGTCGGAGTCCCGTCATCGAACCTGAACCAATGACCATCCTCGCCAGCACGAGGAGAACCGAGTCGTCGTCGGTCGTACGGATGTAAGTCCCAAGCCGTAACTTTGTTGGGCGGGATTTCCTTTCCCCAGTACGTCGTTATACCCTCAGGTGGCCATTTGGCGATCTCGATCACGAAGCCTCCACCGTGCCGGTCAAACTGAACGGTCAACAGATCTATCTGTTTGTCGCCAATTCGGCGGAAGTGAGGGAGTGAACCCTTGAATCGGCGTTCTCTGAGAGCTGGCAGGAATACCTTCCTGAGGGACGCAATCATGTCATCGGGTTTCATCCTACCAGTGATTTTGGGCGATCCTTTAGCAGAAGCCGGGGTCAATAAGCGATATGGGGATGTTTCGCCAACTAACGCCTGCTGCGAAGATATTGTGCCGAAGAAAGCCAGCGTGCCTCGGGATTTGCAAGTTGCGGGCAGAGGACCTCGCGAACATTGCGCACTCGGCACGACAATTTCGAGCTACGGAGTCACTTCGAAGATATTTCCCGCTTGAACAACTCCACCGAAGACGCTGGTGCCATAGAGATTGCCCAAGCGATCCTGGATCAAGCCACCCAGTATCTGCTCTGCGTCGCTGCCGTTGAAGTTCCAGAGCGTCTTCTTCTTGTAACTACCACCTCCGACGGCAACTAACTCAAAGACGGTTCCACCATTATATTTCCCACCATCAAATGTCGTGCCATAGAGGCTTCCCGCAGCGTCGAGAAGCAAGCCTGCAAAAGGATTTTGTCCATCGACAGGATAGCCTTGGAAGGAATACAAGGTCCTAAAAATCCAGTTTCCCTGAGAAGTGGGACTTAGCCGGTAAACTGATCCAAATTTTTTCGCGCCGCCTTGGTAGGTGGTGCCGTAAAGATTCCCTGCCAGGTCGAATACAGGGGTACCTTGCGGATACACAGGTGTTGCGCCGAAAGAGTGAAGAGTCTTCGGAGTCCAGCCGCCACTCCCGTCCGGAGAAAGCTCAAATACGGCGTTCGCCGTCGTACCGAAAAGATTTCCGACCCCATCCATCGTGAGCGCCGCTGCACTCGCCACGTCGCTGTAAATCACTCGTTCAGTCCACCCGTTGCTGCCGGGGCTGAGTTCGAACACGCTTCCGGTGCCGGCACTGCCACCGAATGCGGTAACGCCGAACAGATTGCCGTTGGCATCCATGATCAGCGCGTTGATGGGTTTCACACCGTCGCCCGCGTAATTGCCAAAGCTATACAGGACGGTCTCCTGCCAGTGGCCTGCCACGAGGCTTAACTCGAATGCCACGCCCACATCGTTGACACCCCCAAAGAAAGTGGTGCCATACAGATTACCGGCGCGATCCATGAGAAGCGTAGCTGCGTTTGGGCGGGAACCGGCCACGCCTCCGGGGAACCTGTATAAGACGGTCTCCTTCCAGCCGCCATTCCCGTTGGGGAAGAGTTTGAAAATTGTTCCATTGCCAACCGTTCCGCCATAGGTCGTAGTGCCGTAGAAGTTGCCCCGAGCATCTGCGATCAGGGTTCCCTCAGGTTGAACCCCGTCGCCGTTCCGCTGGCCGAAGCTGTAGATACTGGCTCCGGTCTGAGCGCTAGCCGGATAGGTAAGGGCCAAGGGGCCAAGCATCAGAAGAAGAATGCTAAGCTCGAGAAGCCATCGCTCAGTGGTCGGCCGTCGTAAAACGCCGCGCGGTGTGAGTGCAGAGCTCATATTCCCTCTCTTTCGGCTTGCCTTGAATTTCCCTTGCCTTAACTTCGTTTGGCCAAAGTTGCAGCCGCAATTATCCACTAGCCTTCGGCGTGTGTCGATGTGAAGTTGGATTGCCGTTGTGGGCAGTGACCTGAAGTTCTGTACGTAACTGTCAACCCCTGCCGGAGGATTTTGAGTGCTATGGCGATGTTACGCCAGTTACCCTTCCGCCACATTTGATAGAGTGATGCCGGACCAGTCGAATGGCGCTAAGAATCGAAATCCTACAAGGTGAAGCACCACTGATCGTAAAAGATGCCGCGCAATTGGATGAGGCACTCGGGCAAGCAGCCGAAGAAGCACAAAAACGGGGAATGCTTGGCGCGGTGCTGATCGAAGCTGAAAACAAGAACGTCCTCACCATGGTGGTTGGCGGTGATGAAACCGTTCTGGGCTTTGATGACTACGACGACCACAATCTTCGCTGCTACGCCAGGCGAGGAGCATCAAATGGAGATGAACCCATCATGACTTGCCACCTGGCGATGCATCACCACACGGAGTTCTCGCGCAAGAACGTAATTCCGCTACCTGATTCAGTTAAAGCTGTCAGAGAGTTTCTCGACTCGGGTGGCCTACCCACTTGCATCAACTGGGAAGAAGTGTGAAATCCACATGAGCGTAATGATTCCATAAACAGTGTCGGCTCCCAGGCCCGAGTAGACTTTGGAGGCGCGAACCACCAAAGGGCTCGGAGGAAAGGAGCCGAACATGCTGATTATAGGTTGTGATTATCATCCGGGCTTCCAGCAACTTGCGTTTGTAGATACGGACACGGGTGAACTGAAGGAACGGCGCTTGCCGCATCGTGAGCAGGCGGAGCAGTTCTATCGGGAACTCAGGCAGCAGAGCATGGTGGTGCGAGTGGGCATGGAGTCCAGCGGACATTCGCGTTGGTTCGAGCGTTTGCTGCACGAGCTAGGGTTCGAGTTGTGGATCGGAGATCCTGCCGAGATTCGGACCAAGCGAGTGCGCAAGCAGAAGACGGATCGGCAGGACGCGCAACTGATACTGCAGTTGATGTTGGAGAATCGCTTTCCGCGGGTATGGGTGCCGGACGCTGAGAATCGCGATCTGCGACAACTGCTATGGCATCGGCATCGACTGGTGCAGATGCGCACGCGAGTGATGAATCAGTTGCATGTCGTTCCTCTGAACGAAGGGCTGCAACGCAAGAAAGCGTTGTGGCGGCCGGCCGGACGCAAGGAGCTGGAGTCCATCGCGTTGCCGCCGTGGGCGAGCCGACGACGGCAAGACCTGCTCGACTTGCTCGATCAACTCACGCCGAAGATCCAGGAACTGACGCGCGCGCTGGAAGAGGAAGTGGAGAAGCGTCCAGTGACGCGCCTGCTGATGACACATCCCGGAGTCGGTCCGCTGACGGCACTGGCTTACGAGTTGGTGATCGGAACGCCGGAACGCTTTCACTGCGGCAAGCAACTGGCCAGCTACGTCGGGCTGGTGCCGGAGGAGAAGTCCAGCGGGGATCGGCGCCGGCTGGGACACATCAGCAAGCAAGGCAACGTGCTGCTGCGTTTTCTGCTGGTGGAAGCGGCGCAGGTCACGGTGCGTAGTCAGCAGGAGTGGCGCAGCAAGTTTTTCCATTTGGCCATGCGCCGTGGACGTAAGATCGCGAAAGTAGCGATGGCGCGGAAGCTGGCCGGTGCATCTGTACTGGATGTGGCGTCAGGGCCTCGACTACGGCCAGACGCAGAAGCTCGGTTCGCACGCGGGAGAGCCCGGAAATCGCGATGGTGTGCAGTCAATCACCGATGTAATGATTGGGCATCCCGCTCCCTGTAAGTGAGGGGAGTTCGAATAAGCGAATCTTGATCGCAGTACGTGATCGAAGAGATGGCTGGGTCGGACCGAGTTCCTGACCCGAACGATTCAAAGCGAGCCCGGGTTGGAAACGCCAAACCAACTAAGAGAGCGAAATGGCGCTCTTCTATGAGTGCATACCGAAGTGCGCTCAAAAACGTGCTTGACACCGCCGACATTGTTAGAGATCGCGATGTTTCAACATTTCAACAACTATCGCTGAGAGTGCAGGCTTTTTACGTCCAGCCAGACTTTCGTCCGTTGAACGGCAGTGATGGATTCGTTCAACATGCCAGTAGCAGTGACCATTCGGCGCAAGAGTTTTCGAGCCTCGACAGCGTGCGGCCGCCTCATGTATAACTGCACCTCGCGTACGTTCTTGGCAGGGTCCAGATTCGGGCTGCCGTTCGCCTCGGCATTGTCTGCAGGTTTGACTGATATAGGTCGTGGCAGTTTTAGGATCAGAATAGTTTCGTGAGCGTCCTGAGCAGGAGTCTCGCCATAGCCCGGTGGGCCGTAGACTTTTCGCTCTATCAAAGTGCCGTGGAGAGTGATCCCGGCAGTGTCGTATCTGTAGCTCGACTGCTGGCCGATAGCCGCTCCCACAAGCGCCAAAAGGCAAAGTAGCGAAAATCTAAGACTCGCCTTCACGCCAGTACTGTACTCCGAAATCGCGGCATTCCAAATAACTCCTGAAAACCGGGCACTTGGCGCTCACTGAGGGGTTTTGAGTGTTATCGCGAGTTACGTCAACAATCGCGACACGCCTTACATCCGTTTTGCAACGGTGGCAGGCTCCGTCTGAATCGCTGGCGGCCGCCAAGTGCCATCGCCCGGAGGAAGAATTGACGGCGGGGTCTGCTTCGGCCAATACAGCCGCATCACCAGATAGATTGGACCCTCGGGCGCGGGTAGCCAGTTTGACTTCTTGTCCGCTGCCGGGGCATCGTTTTGAATATAGATTGTCAGGGAGCCGTCGGCGTTCTTTTTCAGGGCCGGCAGCATCGGCGAGTTGATTAAGTAGCGGTTGATTGGATTCTGAATCAGCAACTGGGTCTTGCCATCGTACATTGTGACGGACCAGAATGCGTTCACGGGAGGGTATTGTCCGGCGGCGAAAGTCAGCGTGTAATTGTGCTTGCTACCATCAAGGGGCTGGCCGTCGCTGGCGGCTTTAGCTGCGGGATACATAGCTTCAACCGCGTCATTGCCGTAGATGCCAGCCAAAGCTGAGCCAGCACGGAGCAGGTAGTTGCCGTTGTAGAACGCCCGGTTGCCGAACGCGGCACCAACGCTCCAACCGTTGATTTCTTTGCCGATGTTGAGTTTCGCTTTCTCAATCGCTTCATAGCCTTCCTTAACGGCTAAACCTAGCTCGCCCTTTTGCGTCTCAGAAAGCTTCGCTAAATCGAATGGTTTTCCAGCTTCGATTCCGACCGTTGCAAACTTCGCCCGCAGTGCAGTCTCTTCAGGAGGTGTTGGGCAGAACTGGAGCAGGAAATTCAAGTATTTGGGAAAGTCCAACTTGAACGCATCATCCGTGAACTTCGGGAAATCAGGCGCGGGTAACGGAGCGGGCGGTGGCTGGTGGGTGAACGCTGACAGCGTCTGTGCTTTATAACCCGCTTGAATCTTCTTCACATTCTCCATGTCGTTCGCGTTGAACAATTGCGTGCGGATGACGGCGAGGGAGAACTGCGTCTCTGATGGGAAGACCTTTTTGATACCGGCAGCCGTTGTACCGCTCCAGCCCGGCCCTGAAACCATGTAGCAGCCCGGGTCGTTTCCGGTTGCGCGGCTGCCAATGTACGCGTAGTTCTGTGAATACAGGTCGGCAATTTCGAACGTGTAATAACGACCCTTCTCGACCTTGGGAACACACAGAACGATGGGCTCGGCACGCAGGTCCATTTGCACCAATGAATAAGGTGTATCGCTGTTCGGTGTGACGATGCTGGTGTCCTTATAAGTGAAGACCCGAGCCTCGTTGAGGACGGTGTTAAACGGCCCTTTGTACTGCGAGTTCGTCGTGTCCACATTGAACTGGTACAGGGCCTTGTATGCAGCAATCATCGGAAAAGCATAAACGTACGCTTCCTTATAGGCGTCTTTATTGGATACAGCCTCCCGTACCGGACCGTTTTCCTTGTTGCAGGAAACGGCGGCCAGAATGGAAACTAACGCGATAGTAAACACCGCCGATTTGCTTTTCGTAGATTCCTTCTTTGGAAACTGTTCCCGAAACTGGAATAGTCTAGGAAGCGCGGTGCCGCCCTAGGAACTGGCAAAACTAGCAGCCCAAACAGAAGCCGCGTGGTTTGATGAATGGCATAAACAGGCCGTTCCACTCAGAATCCCTGCTCCGGGCTTTTTGAGTGTTATCGGGATTTATCAACAGTAAGGATCGCGGGATCGTTCGCGTTGGTTCACGGTCATGAAGTTTTATCTGAAAAATCTGTGTTGGCGCATACGCTAACTTGACGGTCAGTTCGCCCATCCCATGGCGAAGAAAATCACCGCAACCGTGTCTGCCATTCCATGCGCGAGTATTGGCGCCCACAGATTCCTGCCGGTCAAAAGATACGTTGTACCGAGTACAAGACCCGAGAAAGTGCTGTCCACCACTCCTGCCGAGCCTTTGTACCAGTGCCCGACCCCAAAAAGTATCGCAACGTAGAACATGGCCAGCACGTAAGCCAGCCGCGAACGGTCGCCAAGATCGGCGGCGCGATTCAATAGATATCCACGATAGCTCAATTCCTCGCCAAATCCGGCGAAGCCCCATACGATTGCGAGCGAGAGCAACACGTTCTTCCAACCGCCCTCCTTCTTGATTACCGAAGAAACATGCTCCGCCTGCGGCCAGAAATGATGCGCCAGCGGTTGCACCACGAACTCGCTTCCAACCAGCAGTACAATCACGGCTCCGCCGGCCCACAACAGCGTTTTTCCCCAAGAACGGGGGAGCGACAACCCAGGAAGTTTCCACCCGCGCTCACGAATACCGAAAGAAATCCAAAAGAGCGCGAAGAAGAAGGGGACTTCATTCGGAACAATGTGGAACACATTATGGCCGATGACGAGGAAGGCCCCGAGCACGACTTCAGCAAATGACATTGCCCGCTGTGCTGGAGTTAGCGAAGCTGATTCTGACGTGAGCATAAACTTCGATGGATATAAAGCCACAGGGCGACTGAAAACCAATACGAATGATCTTGCGGACCGACAGGTCTTGATAACAGCCGATTCAACGTTTTGACCTAGCGACGGGGATTTTGAGTGATATGGCGATATTTCAACATTAGTCCGTCAGCAGAACCCGCCGCGTCCCGATGCAGTAGATTGGAAGCAAGGGAATCGGAACTCCCGAGACATTGCTCTCAGGGAATCACGTGAAACTTAACATTGCTATTGAGTCTGCCCGTAGGCGTCTTGACTTGGATTGTCCCCGTGGTTGCGCCCGCGGGCACGGTCGCCTTGAGGTACGTTCCGCCGGAGCCGACAGCGAACGTTGCCGATATCCCATTGAATGTCACGCTGGTCGTATCCATCAGATTGTTCCCTAGGATGGTGACGGCCTGCCCGACCCGAGCGAAATTAGGATTGGCCTGCACGAACGGAGCAAACCCCATCGAAAAACTGAAGATTGTGCCGCAAGACTCACAAGCTGTACCTCCAGTGTTGTTCGTTCCGTAAAACATGCCGTTCGAGGCTTGCATGAGGCCAGCTGGGAGCCCGCCATCCGCGCAGTTGGTTTGCGAGCAAAAGGAGTAAAGCGTGTTGAGCGCTCCCGCGGAGGTCATCTGATAGAGCACGCCACAACCACCACGACAGAAAGTGGATGTCCCGCCGAAGTCCGTTATCCCATAGAAGTTGCGGTCTGTTGCCTGCAAGAGACCCGCTGGGTCGGCAAGGCACTCTGTCCCGCAGAAGTCGTAGAGGTCAGTAAATTTTTTCGTCAGCGTGAGATCATAGATCACACCATAACCGGAAGTACCACCGAACTGGGTGAGCCCGTAAAGAGTCCCATTAGCGGCCTGAATCGGCGGTCCAACCACGACCGTTCCATCAGAGCAATTGGCCTGAGAACAGAAGTTGTAGAGTATGGCCATCTTGTCAGCGGGGGTGATTTCATAGACGAAGCCCGCCCTATTCTGCCCGCCCTCTGAAGTTGTCCCGATGTAGTTGCCATTGGCTGCCTGGATCAGGCCAGTTTGCGGGAGGGCCCCATCCGGGCACTCCGTTCGTGTAGAGCAAGGGAATATGTGGAAAGTGTTGTACTTACCCGCCATGGTGATTTGAAAGATGAGCCCACAGCCGCCTGGTCGACCTGGACAATTCGTATAGTCGCCACCTCCGCTTGTTACGCCGTATAGGTTCCCGTTGGCCGCTTGCATCAATGCCCCAGACGGGGATTCGCCGTCCGGGCAGGATGCGGATTTTTTGAAGGAGCAGAAACTATGGAGACGGCTGAACTTGCCCTCCGGAGTGATTTCAAAAATTGTCCCGCCACCCATGGCCCCACCATCCATTGTCGTTCCATAGAAGTTCCCGTTTGTCGCCAGGACCAACCCGTTCCATGGGTAGGCACCATCAGCGCAATAGGTTTGCTGGCAGAAGTTGTAGAGAGTGGTTAGTTGGCCCTCCGGTGTGATTTCGAAAACCGTGCCGCAGCCGGCCGGACCCGATGGGCAACGACTTGGGCCCCCGCCTTGGCTGGTCACGCCGTATAGGTTGCCGTTCATACCTTGCACAAGCGGGCCGCTCGGGAGCAAGCCAGTGGTTTGAGTAAAGTCGAAGAGCTTGGTGTAGGTTTGTGCCGTCGCTGCAACCGTAGCAGCCATAGCAAATACCACGACGATTCTGGCAATCTTTCCGAATCCGACTTGCTTCATGTTGACTCCTCCCCCCTTCCAGCTATGCCCGTGTGTCCAGCCAAATGATACTCTCGTTGTTTCTCAATTGACGAAAACAGGCCTTAAACACAAGCTTGCGCCGTCTGTTCGTCAGACAAGTAAAGCGGGGAGCGCAAGTCACTTCTTCAGGAGTGCATCAATTCCGGCTTGCGCGATTATCTCGTCGACCTCGGATTTGGCGCCGCTGGCGGCGATCGCGCCGACCGTCTGGCCGTCCACCTTGATGGGTAAACCGCCCTGTCCCGGGAAGAAATTTGGAAATGCGAGCGCCGCGGTGTTTCCCGCCTTCACAGTGTCAGCGGCGTCTTTCGATGGGCTCCCGTACAAAGCGGCGTGCCGCGCTTTCTTCTGCGCCCATTCCAGCGTGTTGACGGACACGCCATCGCCTCTCTCGAGAAAGAGCAAGGCCCCGTTCTCGTCCATAATGCAGATCGTGACCGACACATTCTGACGCTTGGCTTCTGCTTCGGCGCCGGCCACCATGGTCTTGATGGCGTCCAGATTTAAGTACTTCTTCGAGGGCAGATCAGCGGCCATAAGCGTCTCCAGCAGGCAGAGTGCAATAAGAAATGATTTCAACATGCGCGGGATGGTACCAACCGCGTGGCGGTTTTCCAAGCAGGATTTCAGCACAAGCGGCTCCCGTCAGAGACGGTCGATGGGTGAGATCGCGATCTTCCGTCAACCATCGACTCGAAGAGGCACGACGGGTGGGATCGTAGCCATCTATTAAGGTTTTCCACACCCTCTTGTGACATCTGACCTTGTGCTCACCATCGAATTCGCGCAATCATCGTCGAGGCCACGATGGTCTCGAAAGATCGAGTTACGCCAGCCTAAGTCGTTTGTTGTCTATATTTTGGTATCTAAGTTCTTTGAAAACAAGATTTTGAGAGCTCTGATTTGCGAAACCCGCGCCCAGCAAGCCTTTTGCAGGCAAGGGGGGAGGGGGGAGATCCCCCAAAACCGGACAACGGTCACGCGCAATTGAAGATTCTGGCCAGTTTGTTCGCGTGTTCGCCTTCACGGTCAAAGGCGCGGCGAACCGCAGCGAAGGACTCGGCGAGCGGAAAAATATCGCGGGTGACCAGCAGATCGGCATCTTCCGCCCCGACCGGATGCCAGTACACTCCGTCAGCCGTGATCGTGACTTCCGGCACCAGATCCGCTCGACTCACCGCGACACCTTCGTTGGCAGCACCGCGTAGCGCGATCCGCCGAATCACTCGATCCTCCGCCGCGATCTTCTCTTTGTCGAGGAATTGACGGAACTCCTCCGCCTCTTCATCGGTCGAGATGGTCGCTGCCAGCCGCACTCGAAAACCCTGCGCGCGAGCGCGCTGAATCCCTTCCCGCGTTCGAGCCCACGTCCCTGCCCCGCGGTGGAGATCGTGTAGCTCAGGCGTCGGGCTATCCAAACTGATTTGCAGGACGACCCGATCGCGAGGCAACATCTGCAAGCTTTCCACTCGCCGCCCCGCCAACAGCATTCCGTTTGTCAGCACGGTGCTCGGAGCGATTGCAGCGCATGAAAGCAGAATCTCGCCGATGTCTTCCAACAGAAACGGCTCGCCCCCGGTCACGAAGATTTCTTTAACACCAAGTTCCGCCGCTTCGCGAGCAATGCGCTGTACGCGCTCCAGCCCTAGCTCTCGCCGTGGTGCGGTCGGCGAGGAGCGCACGCAGCAATAGTCGCAATGCAGGTTGCAGTCGAAATTGGTGTAGAGCCAAAGGCGAGATCCCACCGGGCGATCGTCGCTGACACGCGCAGGGACAGTCCCGCAGCGAAAGACCCTCCGCGCGCGGCCTCCCTCGATTGTCGTCTCCAGCAGCGGATTCCCGGTGAATCGGCACCAGGTTTCCAACTCAGGCCCGACGCTATCGTCGTCTCCGGTCACGGCGACCAGATCGCCAGGCTGACTCCGGCGCAGCACAGCGATCAACTGCGGTAGGAGACCAGACGCGAAAGTCTTTCGCCCGATATCTAGATCGATGTCAGCCTTCATTGCTCGAGACGTGGATCAGGAGGCATTTTACCTTCATGAGGGCCCGGTGTTCCCACTCAAGCCAACGACTCGCTTGAGTGGGGCACCAAAAGGCTATTGCGCTTCGATCCATTTGTCGGAGCCCACCAGCTTGACCGCCACATTTGGATGGTAGATGTGCAGAGGCTTGCCGTCGGCTGTGCCGCGGTGCTCGGTTGAGAATAGTAGCGGGCCCGCCTTCTTGTAGCCGGTCCATGACGCGATGACCAGGCTCGGCTTCTTGTCACTGCCACGGTGATACGCCATCGCTTTCACGCGATCGTCGGGGCCAATGAAGAGATCCCAGGTATCGCCCGGCGTGTAACCGCCGGCTTCCGCCGGATACTTCACCGAAACCAGTCTCGCGGTTCCAGTACCAATCGGCAGCTTCTTCATGCCTTGATCCGTCACCGTGGCGCTCTTATCCCAATAAGCATGGAAAGGAAACACCAGCCAATAGTTATCGTTGACGAAAGACGGTTCGACTTCGTTCTTCACCTGGTCGGATTGACTGGCGAGCTGAGAGCTGTCGTATGTGACCTTGACCAGCTTGCCGTCTTTATCCGTTCCTTCGTAAGACACCTTTCCAGTCTTCGGCTCCCACTCCCACATGTGAGAAAGCTTGAATAGACCGGGAATTTCACCATCCCACGTATAGCGGATCGCCTGAATTTGGTCCCACGAATCTATACCGTAAGTCTTAGCGATCTTATCGAGAATTGGCGCGCGCTCTTGCGCCCAAGACGTTGCAGCAAGGACCAATACCCAGAATCCCACAAGACCGATGATCGTGATACGGCTCGAATATTTCATGGAGGTCCCCCTCGGTGAATTTGGAACAACGCTGACTTGGATGTCGGGCAAATGCCTTCGGTTACATTAGTCGCATCGTCCCTAGATAGCGACACAGAGTTTGCTTCCTGCCGTTCACTGAGTTCCGCTTGACGGTCATCCTCTCTCGTCCCTACCCTGAGCGGAAATGCCGATCGACATTGGAACGATTGAAGCAATTTTCCGCTATCCGGTAAAGTCCATGCGTGGCGAGCAGCTTGCCGCCGCTACATTGGGATGGTACGGCGTCGAAGGAGATCGACGCCTCGCGTTTCGTTGGCTTAACGAGCGCGGCGGGTTCCCTTGGCTCACCGCGGGCAAGCTTCCCGACCTCATCTCCTTTACTCCGCTGCGGCGTGAAGACGGGAACGGCGATGGCCTTCCAACGCACGTTCGTACGCCGGCGGGAGAAGAGATGCCCTTATTCAGCGAAGCTTTGGCCCAGGAAATCGAGCGCCGCTACGGGCCTGCGGTGCAGATGACGCATTTAAGGCACGGCATCTTCGACGAAGCGAACATCTCTGTGATTTCCTCGGCCACTGTTCACGAGATCGGCCGGCTCGCGAAAAGGAGCACAGACATCCGCCGATTTCGTCCGAATATTGTTGTCCGATCCATCCGCGCAGTGCCCTTCGAGGAGGATCAGTGGGTAGGCGGCGTGCTCAGGTTCGGCGAGGCGGACGACGCGCCCGCCGTCGCAGTCACCATGCGCGACCTTCGCTGCCCCATGGTGAACATCGATCCTGACGGAGGAAGCCTTGCTCCCGAAGTGATGAAGGCGTGCGTCCATGCCAACGAGAACTACGCTGGCGTGTACGGCACGGTGACGCGCGCAGGGCAACTAGCCGTCGGACAGACCATTATTCTTCACCCTCGCCTGCCAGCATCAACCAAGCCGGCTTGATTCAACGGGTTCTTTTGAGTATTGAGCGGTCGTCGGCCGCCTGAACTGGCGGTATGCAATGATGGCAGCGGCGATTGCCAGGCATCCGTACTCCAGTAGCATGACCCAACCGGGAAGCGCTCCCCACGGACGCCCAAGTGTTCGCAGATGCCATTGCACGTAGGTCGGGATGACGCTCACCGTCCAAACGATGAGCAACAGCGTTGAGGCAGATGTCAGGAATGGCAGCAGCCAGAGGAGATACCAGGGGAATACGGCAGGTGCGAAGAAGAGGGATGCTGCCATTGGCCAGGCAAATACGTCCGCGCGCAACGCGGGCACTGCACTTCTTAGCCAGATTGCCGTCACCAATCCGGCGACCACTGCCAGCGCAGTCAGCAATTGCGGGGACGCCACTTTGTCCAGTGCTGCAAACACGAGACCATTAAAGCGGAACGTCTGCACATACGTACCAAGTGATCCGATCGGAATGCGCCCGTGATGAAGAAATGGCACGTACAGGAGTGCGACCACGGCTGCCGCCAGTACAGCGTCGCGAACGCGAACCCGCTTCCAGTAAAGGGGAACTAGCACGATCGGTAGGAATTTCACCGCAACAGCTAGTCCCAGCGCGACGGCCGCGATCACCCGCCATCTCCGCACGAGCGCCGCGACGGATATCACCAACAGCAGCGTGCCCACAATGTCGATGTGACCGCTTCCCGCCACTTCAATCGCCAACAGCGGGTTCCATGCGAACGCTAGGACCAGGTGCGCTCCTTGACCAGTGCGACGCAAGACATCGAGCAGCACCAACACAATCGCGAAAGCGCAAAGGACGAATGCAAATTTCACCGCAAACGTTGATTCCTGAATCGCGGTGACTGCGCGAAAAAAAAGCTGCGCGCCCGGTGGGTATGGGCTCGCCAGATCCGGGTTGTTTAAGTTGCGGGTTTCCGGAGTATGCAGTTCGGTGACGTCGGGATCGCTGGGGACGACAAGATAGGGATTGTAGCCGAGTCTCTGCAGGCGGCCATCCCACACATATCGATGAATGTCATCATCGGCGCCCGGGGGTAGGCGAAGAAATTCAATGTGCCACACAGCCGCAAAGATCAGCCCGACGACGACAACACGCCGGGAAAATGCTTGTGTGGCGCGGGCGCCCCGCCCGCGAAAGAACTCACGGCAAGCCAAAAGGTAAGCGACTCCAGCCACGGCCAAAGAGGTCATGAAAACCGGCCCGCCCCTGTCGTTGAAGTTCCGCGAGCAGATCGTTAGCGCCACGCACAGCGCGGCACCGAGTGCGTACACTCTCCACTCCGGAGTGAGCTTCACAATGCTTCCGTGGCCGTCTGCAATCGTGCTGCCCCAGACTCCCACTCCTTAAGCCACGATGCCGTGCGTGGAGCTCGGGCTGGAGCCACACGCAACTCCGCAGCCAAGCGAGTCAGGTCGTCGGCTACATCGACGTCGTAAAAAGTCTCGGCGAAGCCGACCGAGAGCTTCAGAGTGCGGGCGCGCGACAGGAGCCTCTCCAACGCACTGCTGGTACCCATCCCGTCGCCCGCGAAAAGTGTTGGATGAGAGCTCTTCGCTCCGACGAGATAGTAGCCTCCATCGTGAGTCGGTCCCACGACCAAGTCATGCGCTTCTACGGTTTCGAATGCAGCCTCCAGAACAGAAGCCGGCAGATGTGGGCTATCGCTGTTGAAGGCAATGGTGGGTCGCGGTCGATCTCCCGCGAAGTGGGCAAACACCGAAGTAAGTCCGGCAGCAAGGCCTTCGCCCTTCTGGGCAACTACAATCGTTTTGCTGCCTGCTAATTCCGCCAACTCACCGACATCCGAGTCGGGGCACATGATCGCGACTTCCACATCCCCTAGCGACCGGGCCAGCGTCAGCGTGTCGTGAAGAAGACAGCAATAGAAATCGGTGACCGCCTCAGGAGAAAGGCCCGGCACGAGGCGAGTCTTGACTGCGCCGAGTCGCGGCGCTTTCGCCATGATCACCAGCACACGGTCGCTTCCTGAGGAACGCGGCGTCACGTCACTTGAAGATTTCATAGACTCTGGTGTGGACCTACGCCACGGTTGCTGTTCCGGCTCGTCGGTGCCGAAAATAATAGCGCACGATCAAACTGAGAATGAACCACGCGGCGCCGACCGTGCCCTTCAGCGTACCGCTGATTTTCGACTTTCCGATGCGCGGGTAGTAGCTCACCGGGACTTCAACCACGCGGAATCCAGCCAGCGCGCCTTTGAGGATCATCTCAACCGCCCAACCATACGTTGCCTCGTCGAGTGCGAGTTTCCGCAGAACATCAGCCCGTGCGGCGCGAAACGGGCCGAGGTCGCTGATTTCTAGTCCATAGAGAAGCCTGATCATGCCGGCTGCGAGACGATTTCCAAACACCTGATGCCAAGGCAACGCCCTAGCAGAACGTCGCTCATGCAGACGAGAACCGAGAGTGATATCCGCGCGCCCCTCGACAATCGGCGCCAACAAAGTGGGTAGCTCAGACGGTCGATCACTGTAGTCGCCATCAAGAAACACCACCACATCAGGAGACTCCGCCGCGGCCAGCCCCGTCAGGCACGCCCTCCCATATCCCCGGCGAGGTTCCTGAATGACCCGGGCTCCCATCCTAGCGGCGATCTCCGGCGTTCCGTCGTTGGAACTACTGTCGACCACGATCACTTCTGTGACGAGATCGCGCGGCAGATCGGCCAGTACGCGCCCGATCGACTGCGCTTCATTGCGGGTAGGGATGATGACGGACACTCGCACGTGAACTCTGCCCGATCACCACCACAGCGACGATGGCCAACGTTCCGCCATCCACGCATCAACGCCCCATTTGCGGCCAGCGCATCCGATCGCGAGCCCAAGCGATGCGAGCACCGGAACCAGCAGCTCCCAGATCCACGAGGTACCCCACTCAGAAACCCAAAGGCTGCCGAGATACAGAAAAGCCACGAACGCCGCCGGGCGGGTCAAGAGCCCGATAATGAGCAAGATCCCGAGGGATATCTCGGTGAGTGCTTGCAGAGGAGCGGCCATCGCAGCATGGCTTGCGGCCTGCGCCATCACCGCTTTCCAAATGGCGGGCGAGTGACTCGCCTTAATGTAATAGTTGATTAGCCCTGCGTAACCCGCTGGTGTATACAGACCCTTCCCGCGATTTTCGAAGAAGACCCAAACGAACATCGCGCCAATTGTGACTCGGACCAATGCCAGCCCATTCGCCGCTTCCGTCACACTGACCGGACCGGCTGCTTGGTTTTGCGAAGAACCCACCGTCATCGTAAACCTCTTTCTACGAATTCCGACTCACCCCGGAAAGAATAGCAAGGTTACACCGATCTTTGTGTCTGAGACCGGTGGCAGCGTTGTCCAGTTGTCAGTGATCAGTGGCCAGACCATATCGCAGAGACTTCGGCACTGGTCACCAGTCACTGGCCACTGAACCACGGGCGGCTACACAACCAAAGAAATATCAGTCGGCAGCTGCTGCTCGACCAAGATCTGGCGCCCTTTCGGCGCCCTTAGAAGGAATCTTCCGCCAGGCGACACCGGCACTCGCGATTGCGAGGCCAACGCAAAGCAACATGATCAGTCGAAAACCAAAAACGAAGGCCTGCGCGATAGCAGAACGAATCTTCGCTGCAGTTTCCGGATTAGCATTGGAGGGAGCATCCAGGTTGCCGAGTGTCGCACTATTTGATTCGAGCTCGTGAACCATGTCAGCATCCAGGTTCATACCGCTGAGCGACTGCCGTAATGAGTGAGTGAAGGCCGCTGCCATCACCGCACCCAACACGGCAATCGCCAACACGCTTGCGACTCGGGCAATAGCGTTGTTAATGCCCGATGCCACACCAGCGCGTTCCTGCTCGACGGCGTTCATCACTACGGTTGTCAAAGGCGCGACGCTGATTGCCATCCCCAGCCCCAGAACAACAAAAGCCGGAAACAGATCGGTCCAATAATGGGCTCGCACGGCAGGTATAGAAAAAAGAAAGAAACCTACCGCTGCAATCAAAGGACCTACGATCAGCGGGAGCTTCGGGCCGTAGCGGGCTACGAGCCCTCCCGACCACCGCGATAGCAAGAACATGAGCAAGATCATCGGAAGCGCAGCCGCTCCAGTCGCAGTCGCCGAGTACTTCTGGATCTGAATCAGGTTCAGAGGAAACAGGAAAAAGAAAATCCCCACGGCAGCGTAAAGGCAGAGCGTCAACAGGTTTGCTCCGCTGAAGCTCGCGGACTTAAACAGTTCCGGCGGGACCATCGGCATCCTGACACTCTTCTCGACGACCACAAAAAGAATCATCGACCCAAAGCCAATAACCAAACTGCCGATTACTTCCGGATGAGTCCATCCAAGAATCGCAGATCGCAGAAATCCGTAGACCAGTGCCGCCAATCCGAGGGTTGCGATCGACGCGCCCAGCCAGTCGACGCTTCCCGCATGAGAGCTGCGGGATTCCGGCACGCGCCACAGCGAGATGCCGAGAACGACAGCGGCAATCGGGATATTAATAAGGAACACCCAATGCCAGGAGACGTGTTCAATTAACCATCCTCCGAGAACCGGGCCGAGCGCCGTCGTAATGGTTGTGAAGCCGGCCCACGTACCGATCGCCTGACCGCGAGATTTCTCGTCAAACGATGAGCTGATGATCGCCAGACTGCCGGGAACCAGGAACGCCGCAGCGATTCCCTGCACCGACCGCCAAACTGTCAAACCCTTGATGCTCGACGAGTAGCCACAGCCGGTGGAAGCAATTGCGAAACCAAATACGCCGAGCATAAACATGGCTCGACGGCCAATAGAATCTCCAAGGGCGCCGCCGACAAGAATCAATGCGGAAAGAAATAACCCATAAGACTCGACGACCCATTGCACGTCCACGACAGTCGCGTGAAGGCTCGATTGAAGGGCAGGCAAAGCGACATTAACGACAGTGCTGTCGATAAATGCCATGCTTGAACCGAGAATCGTGGCCGCCAGAATCCAAGGGCGCAATTTCTCGACACATGGCGCACGTTGATCTCCAGCCCGTATGACAGCTTCATCGCATGGAGGCTTCATCTCGAATCTGGATGCTTCTGAATGGCGAAGGGATTCGGGTCTTGTTTCATGTTCGCTCTGCACACTCGAAGATTGAGACTCCTGGGAGTCTGAGTCATAGCCGTAGTTGGGTAGCGAAGAGTGGAATTCCGTGCGAGAACCCAGCCGCGAAGCGGCGAAAGAATGCAGCCCACGCCGCAAGGCGTGGGTGAAATGCGGGAAAGCACCAAGCTCCGAAGGAGCGAAAGAAACGCTCCGACACCTTGCTTTACGTGCTCGTGAGACCCAACGTCCGCCTCCAAAGCGGCTTCACGTCAACCCTATTCGTGCCGAAGCGTCCGCATAGGATCGATCCTGGTCGCGTGGCGAGCAGGCACATAACTTGCAAGAAAAGTTACTGCGATGAGCAGGAATGAGACCAGCCCCAGCGTCATCACATCGTGGGCTTTGATCCCATAGAGAAAATCAGCCAGCAGGGGAGTTGCCACGAACGAACCGGCCAAGCCAATGCCGACTCCGATCAACCCGAGCACCATCGCCTGCCACAAGACTAATCCCACCACCTGTCCGCGCTGTGCTCCCAAGGCCATCCGCAGGCCGAGTTCATGAGTGCGTTCGGCGACGGAGTACGAAATTACTCCATAGATTCCGATCACGGCAAGCAGCAATGCGATCCCCGCAAAGAGCTCCAGCAACTGGCAGAAAAACCGCCACGGACTCGCCGACTGTAAAACAGCATGATCGACCATCGAGATCCCGAAGACAGCAGACTCGGGGGCTAGTTGTGAAATCGTACGGCGCACCTGCTCCATCAATGCCTTCGAGGCGGCATGCGTGCGGATAACCAAGCTCTTGTGAACGCGCGCTTCTGTCCAGCCGGGATAGGTGCGTGCCGACAACTGCTGATAAGAAACGTAAGCTTCGGGGTCTGGCGGGCGAGTCAGCCTAAACTGGTTTACATTTCCCACAACTCCCACAATCTGCCGTGGTTTTTCCTCTGGTGAGTCGTCGAACTTAATGGTTCGCCCGACAGGATCTTGGTTCGGCCAGAACCGCCGTGCCAAGGCTTCGTTGATCACGACCACCCATGCGTTACTCTCGGTGTCTTGCTCGGTGATGCCTCGCCCACGCAGCACTGGAATCCCCATGAGTCGAAAATAGTCGGAACTGGCTCCCTGCCTAAAAACCCAGGGTTTCTCCGCTGCGGTTGACACACTCTGGCCTGTAGCCGTAAATCCGGGCGACGCGTACTGCGCTGTCTCCAGAAGCGGCAGCCAGTCAACTAGCGCCACATCTTCGACGCCCGGTAGGTTTCGAACGCGCTCCAGCACTTGCCGACAGAACTCTCCAACTGGCGGACGAATCAGGTTAAGGTTGGGACCATATATCTGAGTTGCGTCCATGTATTTGTCCCCTGTCAACCGAACTTCCGCGGTCAGAAGATGCTCCGGGTTGAATCCTGGGTTCGTCCGCAAGATGCGCGTCACCGTGTTGATCATCAGCCCCGCGCAAATCAGCAGCACAAGTGCCAACGCAATCTCGGTGACTACCAGAATGTTTCTCGTTCGATGACGAGAAACAGTAGCCGTGCTTCGTCCTCCCTCTCTCAGACTTTCATTGGCGCTATTTCTCACTACCCGATAAGCCGGGATGAGCCCGAATGCTATGCCGGTTGCGATACACGTGGCGAAGGTGAACAGCAATACTTGGCCATCTGCAAGAACACCTGTTGCCCGCGGATACCAAATGGGAGCCCAAAGGTTGAAAAGTCTCACGGCTAAAATCGACAAACCCAGCCCGGCAACTCCTCCGATCACTGAAAGAAAAACGCTCTCTGTGAGGAATTGACGGATTAAGCTGCTTTGACTTGCGCCCAACGCGACTCGCACACCAATTTCTTTTCGCCGTCCATCTCCTCGAACCAGCAGGAGGTTGGCGACGTTTGTGCAGGCAATTAGCAGGACCAATCCCACGGCGCCAAAGATCGTGTAGTAGATGTTGCGCCAGTCACCGAACAGACCTTTCTGCAATGGTTCGACTCTCACACCAACATCTTTGTATTCTTCGGGAAAAGCCTGTGCCAGGTGCCGTGCGGTCACGTCCATCGCAGCCTGCGCCTGCTGAACAGAGACTCCTTTCTTCAGCTTTCCCACACCAAACAGCCATCGCACATCGTCCGTGCCTGCGTCCGAGGCATGACCCATCGCCTCGATCAGAAAAATCTCCGGGCTCCAAGTCCCGAACAGGTTAAAGCCAGGTTCCAATACTGCGATAATTGGCCCCGAGAATGTATCGACAAAAATGCTCTGGCCAAGCACTCTGGGATCGCCGCCAAAATGACGCTTCCAGAATTCGTAACTGATCAGCACACCCGGCGAGCCCTGTGTTTCGGCGACGTCGTCGATGGGAAGACTTCCCATGAACGCCTTGATCCCGAGCAACGGCAGCAACTGCGCGCTCAAATGTTGCACGCCAACGCGTTCACCCGATCCCGCGCCCGACATGGCCACGATATCGGGCCCGGAGATGAACTCCAGCTTTTCGAATACCTGGTTGTCGGCCCTCCAATGAGCTACGTCTGTAGCCGAGATCGGACCGTTCCGCTCTGGATTTTTCGCATACACATTGAATAGAGCGACCAGCCGGTCCTGATCAGGGTAAGGTAGCGGACGCAGAAGAAGTCGGTTGATAACGCTGAAGACCGCAGTCGTGGCCCCAATTCCAATGGCGAGAGTCAGAACAGCAATTAGAGTGAACCCGGGGCTCTTACGTAGTCTACGAACGGCATAACGGAGATCTTGGCCGAGCACTTCGATCCATCTCGTCATGGCTTTCTCCGATGGACAGTCTTCGAATCGGGCCCGAGCCGTAAGTCTACACCTGAACCCTCAATCGCCTTTTCAGCAAAGCGAAGCGACTGAGTTCTCTATCCGCGCGTCAACTGCTCAAGAACCCCATCTCGAAGTCATCGAGGACCAATCACTGCTCACGGCATTTCGCTCACCAGTTTTGGGTTGAAAACGCAGTGTACATAGTGCGGAATGCCAGCTCTCTTTGAAAATGCAAAACATGTACCCAATATGTAATCGTCAGGAATTTGCCGTCATACAGATTTCGTGTTATTGGAGACTTAGGAAAGTGCTGGGTCAACTCGGGGGGCAAAGTATGCGGAGATTATTCGCCGGCGCACTGTTTGTCGTGATCCTCGTAGCAGTGGGAGTTGTAGCGCAGGCCAATCCGGTTCCGCTGGCGTACCAGCCTCTGATTCCGGCGAGCGTCGCGCCAGGAAGGCCGTCGTTCACTCTGACAGTGAACGGCACGGGGTTCGCTTCAGGGGCCGTGGTGAACTGGAACGGGTCACCGCGGCTGACCGAGGTCATTTCGAGCAGCCAGCTCAAAGCGGCGATCAACGCGTCCGATGTGTCTACCGCGCAGACCGGATGGGTCACAGTAACAAATCCCGCTCCGGGTGGCGGAACGTCAAATATTGTGTACTTGCCTGTAAGGAAACCGTCGGCTTCGATCGGGATGGCGATCAGCCAACCCTTTCCGAATGCCACATTCGTTGCGGCTGGTGATTTCAACAACGACGGCAAGCTGGATGTGGGTTGGTACGCTCCCAACACCGGCTTCAACGTATCCATCGGCAATGGGACGGGTGCTTTTGCGGCTCCCATTCTGAACACAAATGTATTCGGCAATGCATTCGTCGTGGGGGACTTCAACAATGATGGGAAGCTGGATGTGGCCGCCGCGGCAAACGGGAACGAAGTCGTGCTCTGGTTCGGGAATGGCGACGGAACGTTCACTCTAGCTTGGGAGTACATCCCAGTTTTTGGTGGATGTTGCATTGCAGCTGCCGATTTTTTTCAGGACGGACAGATAACGTTTTACAACACGGGTCACGATTTAGGATCTCAATGGTTCGATTTCGTGTGTGGACAGAACTGCGCTTCCGGTCAGTACTACACCAGCTACTTCCCCGGAACTGCGGCGTTTGGTGACTTCAATGGAGACGGAACACTGGACTTGGCCATACCGGAGGGATTTATCGGGCCAACACACATCCTGCTAAACAGCGGAGGCAGCTACAACGATGTAGGGACTGTTCCGTTGTCCGGCCCAACAATCGTCGCCGACATGAACCGTGATGGCAAGCTCGACTTGAATAGCTATTGCATCTGGCTCGGGGCAGGCAATGGAACCTTTTCCCAGGCGGGTTGCCCGAGCATTGGTGGCTATACTTCCGGTGTTGGCGACTTCAATGGCGACGGCAAGCTCGACACTGTGATGAATGTAAATTATCCGAATAATGGAGCTGCAGTTGCGCTGGGCAAAGGCGATGGCACTTATGGGAACGCGTTTCAATTTGCTCTCCCCACGTCCGGATCTGGGCTTGGGACGGTGGGCGACTTCAATAACGACGGCAAGCTGGATTTCGTCACCTCGAATGGGTATTTGTTCATTCAGACCACAGTGGATCTTACGCCCGTCAGTCTCGCGTTTGGGAATCAGAATGTCGGAACGACGAGCACGGCGCAGAACGCAACGCTGACCAATGTGGGGACGACGACGCTGACGATCACAAAAATCGGCATCACCGGTACAAACGCGACCCAGTTTGCCGAGACCAATAATTGCGGATCGAGCCTGTCCGCGGGAGCAAGTTGCACGATTGCCGTGACCTTCGCTCCGAAGAAAGGTGGCTCGCTGGCCGCTACGCTGTACGTGCTCTACAAGGGGACAGCAAGTCCGCAAACGGTCGCTTTGACGGGTACGGGGATAACGCCGCCGACCGTCAGCTTGCTGCCAAGCAGTTTGCAGTTCGCAACACAGCTGGTGGGGACGAAGAGTCCGCCACAGGTTGCCACATTGGCGAACACGGGGGACCAGGACGTAACGATTTCCAATATCGCCGTCTCAGGCGCCTTCAGTCAGACCAACACCTGCCCCTCGACCATGGTAATCGGCTCCAGTTGCGCGATCACAATAGTATTTGCGCCGACCGTCGCCGGGACAGTAAGCGGCACGCTATCGGTAACAGACAACGCTCTGAAAAGTCCACAGAAAGTGCTGTTAACCGGCGTCGGAACGGTAATCACGGTCTTGCCCACAAGCATCAATTTCGGCGATCAGAAAGTTGGGACCACTAGCTCCGCAGCACCCGTTACGCTGACCAATGTGGGCTCGACCGCAGTGGCGATTACGGCAATCTCGATTATCGGAACGAATGCTGGCGATTTTGCCGAGACGAACAATTGCGGCAAAACGTTGGCGGGCAATTCCAGTTGCACGATCAGAGTGACCTTTACCCCCACTGCCACAGGCGCCCGGTCGGCGTCGCTTAGCATTACTGATAATGGAGGAGGGAGTCCGCAGAGCGTTGCACTGGCGGGAACCGGTACGTAAACGATTCGGCTGGTGATGTCCCCAAAAATCCCCGGTCAATCGCGAGTCAACAGCCCAATTAGCTCACGATGCTGCGGATACTTTCTGACCAACTCCTCCCGCTTCGCCCTCGAAATCCTCAAAATCAAATCCCGGAGCGACTGTGCATCCCACCAGTGCCCATCCCTTCCAGTCCGCAACGTGCGAGGCGAACCAGCATCCCGCAGGCACGATAGCCTGGAATGTCTGATCGACATCCGAATCGTTACTGAGCAAGATCGTTGACCGCGAACCTGCTGGCTCAATCACCTCCACTGCCAGGGGACTCCCGGCATAGAAGTGCCACACTTCATCCGATCGCAGCCGGTGAAATGCCGAGAAGTTCGCGCCTTCGAGTAGAAAATAAATCGCTGTCGACGCTGACCGTGGCCCGCCAAATCCCGGCGGCAACGCCTCCCGCGCGATCATGACGTCGGACCGGTAGGTCTGCCGAAAATATCCGCCTTCCGGATGCGGCTCCAGCCGGAGCTTCTGAATCCAATGTTTGGCGTTATTGTTTTTCACGGTCTCTAGACGCAAAAATCCTCCCAGAGTCTCTCCGCTGGAACAAGTTCAACCTTCGACTTAAAACCTATGAAACGTTTCTCCCCTTCCGCGCACTATCCGATTGGAGGTTTCACTCATGTCTATCCGGCCTATCTATCTCGCTCATGAACTCGACGCTGCCTGGATCATCGCTCTCTGGCTCGCCATCCACGGAGGCGATCCAGCTCCTGAAGTGATCGCGGCACAGGCCATCGCCGCCCTCGCCCAATACGTCAATGGAACCAGGCAAGAGACGTTCACCTTTGAGCAACTAAAAGCTCAGTTTGCGAAACTCGGTGTTGGCGTCACGGAGCGCGAGAAAGAAGTTGAGTCTTCCAAAGGTCCACAACTTCAACTGAAGGAAGACCGCGAATACCGCGTTCATCAATATTGCTTCAAGTTCGAAGGATCGACCATTTGCACGGAATTGCCCGTCCTGACCCACTTGCGGACCGCTGCCTGAAACGCTGTGGGATCCCACCTGCCAGGAATACCTGCCTTTTGCGGGACGTGCCCACCCTTGCATCCTCTGCAAGGGTGGGATTTTGGTTTTCTGTTCCACTCCGCCGTCTCGAACAAATATCTCGTCCGGAATGAAACGAATCGGAGCTCTTTTTCACTACTAACTCGACAGAGACTTCATCGCGTTGTGGCCGTAACTCCCGCGACAACCATCGCATGCCTTTTCGCGCAGTCCGCTTCTGTCTTCAAGGAGTAGGCCATGCTTGCCAAGAATCTTGCTACCGCAAAAAAGGCGTCCGAATGCGGAATGCCCGTGGGATTTCCGGAAGACTTCGAGAAATCAGACGCTGAACTCACCCTGAGCCGCGCCCACCAGCGCACCACGGCAATTGCTACGGGAGATTATCACGTCGCTGTCACCAAAGAAGTGTCGCCGCTACTCCCCACTCACAAAGACACCCCTTTGAGCGAGACGAAGTACGGTCTCGAACAACTCCGCGCGCAAGGCCAGCTCACTGCGCCAGAATTCAACTCGATGACGGAGATCTGCGAAGCGGTTTTCGCGGCAGAGCGCGGCAAGATCGACATTCGAGCCGCTCACGAGATGGTACGCGGCGTATATGATGCGCTCCTTGCCGACGAGGACTCCAGCCCCATGGCACTCGCCATCGCCAGTGTGGCCTCCGGTGCGCTTGCCTCTAACCTGGGCGCAACCCCGAAAACCAACGCTCCCGCCGCCTCAAGATCAAACGGCGACATCGGACTGGTAGGTGGCATTGCCGCTGGCGGCATTATCGGAGGAACCATTGGTGGCGTCGGCGGTGCGATCGTCGGAGGTGTAATCGGTGGAATCGTGGGCGGCGTCGCTGGTGCCTGCACAAGATTTTAGCCACCGCGATGATCACCCATCGAAACTAAGAGACCTCAGACCCGAATGGGGATTTCTCCCGATACGTATTCGGACCGATTCTCCTATCGAGGAACGGGACGTCCGCTCTCCGAACCAATCAGAAATCGGAGCGCATTTCCCCGAAATGCGCTCCGTCACCGCGAGTCAGGAGACGACCTGCGGCGAATTCAAGAAAGCCGGCATGGCCCGCGCCTTTGCACGTCGGCAAAGGCCGGGCCATGACCGCACCCGGCTAGTTCACAGTGAAGCTCGTGGAACTGCTCGCGGATCCGCCTTTCGTCGTAACGGTGATCTTCCCCGTCGTTGCTCCGGTCGGAACTGTTGCCGTAATCTGCGTATCCGAGTTCACGGTGAACGTCGACACAGTTCCGTTGAACTTCACACCAGTCGTTTGGGTGAAACCAGTCCCCGTAATCGTCACCTGGGTTCCAACTGAACCGCTCGGCGGGATGAAGCTGATCACCTTAGGCAGAACTTTGAATGTCTTGAGCGAGGTAAGCGTTTTCGATCCCGTGGTGACACTGACGGGGCCGGTCAGAGCACCAGCGGGAACCGCGGCTTGAATGAAAGTGCTGCCAGTGACCGCAATCTTCGTGGCAGCCGTGCCGCCGAACTTGACGACCGACGATGAACTGAATCCCTGGCCGAGAATGTTAACGGAACTCGCCTCTCGGGCGCTCGACTGCTGCAAAGCAATAAATGCACTCTGCCCGTTCGCCAAGCTATACAACGTTCCGGCGCTACTGTTGCCGCCCTCGTACGTAGTGCCATAGAACGTTCCGGTGGTTGAAAGCAGCAAGGGAGAATAGGGATCGCTGTTATTGTTCCCACCGAGGACAGGGAAGTTGTATATATCGATAAACGCGCCTTTTGTCGTAACTTCGAAAAGATCTGCGGGCGAGCATCCCCCGGCGAAGCAGTCAGTCGCAACGCCGTAGAGGTTGCCGTCAGTCCCTTGCGTCAACGGTTGCATGGGATAGGCTCCGTTGTCGACTGCCGCATTGAAGCTATGCAGCAAAGTCAATACGCCCAGCGGTGTTACCTTGAACACGGTTCCTTCGTTGTTCGCGCCGCCCTGTTGCGTTGTGCCGTAGTAATTGCCGTCGGTCCCCTGCAGCAGCCCAGCGTGGGGATAGCACGCGGTCGTAGTGCTGCAAGCGGCGAAACTATAGATTACCTTCAGCGTTCCAGTCAGGCTCACCTTAAAGACTGTTCCGGCGTTCCCAGTCCCATTGCTGTTGGCGGTTCCCCACAGATTGCCATCGCTGCCCAGGATCAACGCTCCCGTTGGCTCGCTGCCTTCGGTCTGGTAAGCGAGCGCGTGGATCACGGTTTCAACTCCGGCCGGAGTCATCTTGTAGACGATGCCAGAATCGTTAACCCCGCAGAGTTCGGTTGTGCCGTAGAAGTTTCCATCGGAAGCCTGCACCGGCACACCATTGGGATAGCAACCATCGGTGGTGCCGGAGAAAGTTCCGTCGAAATAATGCAGCACGGTTATCGTTCCCGTCGGTGTCACCTTAAAGAAGGTTCCGGTAGAATTGCCGTTATCGCCGCCGTTGAAGCAGGTTCCGTAGAAGTTGCCGTCTGTGCCCATCGTAAGCCCGTTGCAGTTCTGGCCCTGCGTGCCGGTCATCGTGGCCAGTTGGGTGTAGGTGCCCGATGGCGTCACCTTGTAGACCGTACCAAAATAGGTGATCCCGTAGTAATTGCCGTCGCGTCCCTGCACACCAGCCCCCAGGGGATTACTAGTGCCGCCGCTGTTGGCAAAATCGAAAATGGTCGTTACCGTCTGCGCCTGCGCCGCAAGAGTGATGCCGGCCAGGATGACGAGTGCGAGCGCCGAAGCGCTCCTCCTTTTAATTGAGTGACGGATGCTGACTTGCTGCTGAATCAAACTCATGGTGTTGTCTCCTGAAAGGTGAAAGTCGCTACTTCGGTCTGGCTCTGCTTTCGGCCGTGCGCGAACTTTCGCCCCGGAACCTTGGCTGGGTCAAGGTTTCGGACGCAACCTCTTCACGACCGCCGCGCGACGAAGTAACTCCTTCTGCCGCAAATCGTTCCGGAAAGTTATTGCCCGCGTTCGAAGTCCACAAAGACATCTTCCGGCCACAATGCTTGCCGGAATTCTTCATGGGTAATCAATTCTCC
>Ga0207092_1036_pt1 | contig 27175 bp, 25 predicted proteins | sample Alteio_BWMinHeat_48_FD_153533 | JGI IMG/M metagenome (GOLD analysis project Ga0207092, IMG submission 153533) | Enriched cells from forest soil in Barre Woods Harvard Forest LTER site, Petersham, Massachusetts, United States -... | ecosystem: Environmental > Terrestrial > Soil > Temperate forest >... | reverse complement strand
GGCCGGGAGCAAGGCCGGCTCGGGGCACAGCAGGGCAGACTGGGCGAGCGGCAGGGCCGGCTCGGCGCCGAGCAGGGGCGCCTGGCGCGCGAGGCGGACGCCAAGATCAAATCGATCATCGACGAGAGCATGAAGGATGGCAAAGCCAAGCCGGTGCAATAGTGCGCGGGCGTAGGTGGTCGAGACGGGCCGGAGACTCTCCGGCTCGTTTCCTTTTTATGCGCTACGCGATCGGGGGATGAAATGGCCAGCGGTAGTATGCGGCTTTCGTGTTTGACATGGCATGTGTAGGATAGCCCGTGTTCCAGTTTTCACCTCGATTGATCCCTGAGGAGAATACCCATGCCGGTCCCGCTGCAGATTGCCAATGCCGCCATATCTTTTCGACAGAACAAGAGCCTCCTCGACAAGAGTTGCAAAGACCTCAGCGCCGAGGAATGGCTCCGGAGTCCATGCGAGAACTCCAATCATCTTTTGTGGATCGCGGGACACATCGTATGGGCGCGAGCCGCGGTACTGAAATTTCTGGGTGCGCCGGAGTGGTCACGTCCCTGGCTGAAACAGTTCGCACGCGGGAAGAAGCGGGATGAGCCAAGCCAGTACCCCACTCCAGAGGAAGTGCTGAGCGCCTTCGAGGACTTGACGCGGCACGTGACCGAGGGACTCGAAAGCGCGTCGGAAGAAACGATGCGATCGCCCGCTCCGCCGAATTCGCCGCCGGGCGATGGCACAACAGGCGGAGTCATCAATTTTCTCGCGTTCCACGAAACCTATCACGTGGGCCAGTTGGCCTATTTGCGCTGCTGGCTGGGACACGAGGGACCGCAGGGGTAAGCGCTGGATCCGACCTCGACTGCCAATTAGCGGCGCAGCAGATTCTTGGCCAGGAAGAACACGTTGGCGGGACGCTCGGCCAGCCGGCGCATGAAATAGGGGTACCACTCGCGCCCGAAGGGAATATAGACGCGGACGTTGTATCCCTCGTTGATCAGCTGGCGTTGCAGATCCCGGCGCACGCCAAAGAGCATTTGGAACTCAAACCGGCTGGAGTCGATGCTGTGCTGCCGGGCAAACTCGCGGGCCGCCGCAATCATTTTTTCATCGTGCGTGGCCAGCCCGTGATAAACGGGGCTGTCGAGCAGCATGCCGGTCAGGCGGATGTAGTTGGTATCCACGTCCGCTTTTTTGGGGAACGCGACTTCGTGCGGTTCCTTGTATGCGCCCTTGCATAGCCGGATGCGAATGCCATCAGCCAGCAGTTGTTCGACGTCCGCCTGGGAGCGATAGAGATACGACTGGATGACGATGCCGATGGCGCCGCGCAGCCCGGGCCGCGCATGGAGGCGCCGCACAATGTCGAGCGTGACCTGGGTCAGCGACGAGTCCTCCATATCGATGCGGACGAAGTTGCCCGTTGATCGGGCGTGCTGCACCAGGCTCTCGGCGATGCCTTCTGCCATCTCGCGCGTCAGGCCCAGGCCCAGCTGGGTCAGCTTCACGCTCACGTTGGCATTGATCTTGCGCTCCGCGATTGCATCGAGCAGGCGATGATAGATTTCGGCGGCACGATGGGCTTCCGCTTCCGTCGTGACACTCTCGCCCAGCGAGTCGAGACTCACAGACATGCCTTGCCGATTGACGGCTTCAGCCACACGCAAGGCATCTTCGACTTCCATGCCGGCGACAAAACGTGAACTGAGTTTCACTCCGACGCTGGACCGCTCACCGAAGCGGCGCAAAAGACGGTTGCGGGACAAGGCAATGAAGGCGGAGCGAAGAAGCGGCATTGTAAGGGCCTGCCGGCTTTGGCGCAAAAGAGCAATCCTGCCGTCGGCATCCCTAGTTTCGCACACCGGCGCCGCCGCTTTGCAGTGAGCGACAACACTGCCCGGGAACAATCGGATCTGAAACTGCGTTACTACAGTCATGCGGAGTCCCCTGCCCCGCGGGATGCGATCGGATGTTGGTGGAGGTCGAATAGCTGTGAGGAATGTGGTTCTGGGATTGATCGTTCTCGTCGCGGCATTAGTGACAGGGCTTAAAGGATTCAGCCAGGAAATGCCCAATACCGCTGGCGAGACGCTGAGCGGCAAGCGGATCGTGCTCGCAGAACAGGTGCGGGGTCATGCAGTCGTCCTGGTTGCTGGCTTCAGCCACGAGGCCGGCAATGGCACCGCGGCCTGGGTCAAGGCGATCCACGCCGACCCTGCTCTGGCCAGCGCAAGTGTCTACGAGATCGCCGAGATCGCGGGCGCTCCAAGCCTGATACGCGGCATGATCAAGAGCGGCATGAAGAAAGGCGTTCCGGCTGCGGAGCAGGACTACTTCGTGGTTCTCACCGAGGATGCAAAGCTGTGGCGGAACTACTTCGACGTGGGCGATGACCAGGTTCCGTATGTGATGCTCCTTGACCCTTCCGGCAAGATTCTTTGGCATGGCCACGGTTCCGCCTCGGACCTCGAAGCACAGCTCAAAGGTGCCCTCCACTAGGTCGGGAAGCACTTCTACTCGACACGGTAGATCGCACTGGCGTGGGCTGGCAGCGTAAGGATCACGGGCTTCCAGGCAGCGACCTTGACCCCGGTGAACAGATCGTGCGACTGCTTTCGTGCAGTAAACCCTATCTCTTCCCAGGTGAAGTGAACGGTCAGTGGTTGATCGTCGAGATTGAAGATTGCGCAGAACGCCGGAGAATTGTCGTACCCGCTCCTTGATGCTATCCACACCCGGACGCTTGCCAGCCCCGGCGGCAGATTCGTCATCGGGTGGCTGTCGGACGCGGTCTGGTTGACACCCAACACTTCCTTGTTTGTCAGCAGCGAACGCGTGAAGTCATCAAGTTTGGTCAGGTTGCCGCCAAAGATCAGCGGGGACCGGGAGATGGCCCACAGCGTGAACTCCGTGCGCTGCTCATCCTGGGTGTAGCGCGACGGTCGCGCCTGGCCCGAGCCGGGATGAGGCACGAGAGAGCCTTCGGGCAGCATGTCGGGATCGGGCCAGTTGCCGGGCTTTACATAGGGCGCCCACTTCGCGATGCGATCGAACTCTTCCTTCAGCCCGAAAGGATATTCGCCGCTCTCCTTCTTCGGCTCCCAGTAGTCCCAATGGTCATCCGTGATCCGCCACATCTGCGCTTGCTTTGCGACTTCAGCGGCATGCTCGACCGACGTGGGCCCCGGTGAGAGGCTGAGCACGATCGGACGGCCGGTCTTGCGAATAGCTTCGGCGATCTGGCGAATTTCGGTGGGGCGATAGGGGTGGTCGCTGATGCAATCGACCTTGATGAAGTCGAGACCCCAGCCCGCGTAAAGCTTGAGCATGCCATCGTAGTAGGCCTGGCCAGCGGGCGTGTCGCTGACACCGTAATTGCCTTCATCCCACGGACAGGTTGCCGCGATGTCGGCCGCGTCCTGGGCATGATAGCTGGTGCCGGCAATGGGCAGGTTGTCTTTCACTACCTGGCGGGGGATGCCCCGGACGATATGAATGCCGAACTTGAGTCCCTGCGCGTGCACCCAGTCAGCCAGTGGCTTGAAGCCGGCGCCGTTCGCGGAGAATGGAAAGCGAGCGACAGCTGGAATGAGATTGCCATTCGCGTCCCACACATACTTACGGGTTTCAACTTTGTCCGCGAATGGGTCCTGCATGTACCAGCCTTCGTCGATGACGGCGTATTGCCAGCCATATTGCTTAAGTCCGGCGAGGACCTTCACATTGGAACGAAAATCGCCTTCGTCAATGGTCAAGCCGTAGGCATCCCAACTGTTCCAGCCCATCGGGGGCGTGAGCGCTACCCGCGGTGCGGCAGGTATCGAAAGAGAGGTGGCGATTGTGAAGACAGCGCACAACAAGCGGAGTCGAGCCATGACGACACGTATAGCACATCGACCACACAGACGGCGGTGCGAGAAGCGGATGAGAGCTGCGCGCCCACTCAAGGCTTGGATGCCTTTGTTGCGGTCAATTCGTCTTTGTAGACCTTGCCGCCCTTCATCACGAGAGAGACGTGCTCCAGCACTTCGATGCGCTCGAGCGGATTGGATGTGACGGCGATCAGGTCGGCGTACTTCCCCGCTTCGAGCGTACCAACATCTTTGGAGCGGTCGATGAGGTCGGCGGCCGACGATGTAGCCGCGCGAATGGCTGCTGCAGGCGTCATGCCGAACTTCACCATGTAATGAAACTGTTTGGCGTTTTCGCCATGCGGATACACGCCGGCATCGGTGCCATAAGCGATCTTCACGCCAGCAGCCACGGCCTTGGCGAAGTTCTCGCGTTGCAGGCGCCCGACCATCTTTTCTTTTTCAACGTTCTCCTTGGGCAAGCCGAATTCGACAGCCTTTCCTAGGATGTAATCGTCGTTGTAGATGTCGGCCACAAGATAGGTGCCGTGCGCCTTCATCATTTCAATGCCCTCGGCGTCAATCAGGCTTCCATGCTCGATGGAGTCAACGCCCGCGCGCACGGCATCTTTGATTCCTTCAGTGCCATGAGCGTGCGCGGCGACTTTGCGGCCGGTGCGGTGCGCCTCGTCGACCGCAGCCTTCATTTCGTCATACGTCAACTGTTCCGCGCCCGGTTTGTCGCCCTGGGAGAGCACGCCGCCGGTGGCCAGAAGCTTGATGACGTCGACGCCGTACTTGATCTGCGAGCGGACAGCGTGGCGGACTTCATCGGGGCTGTCGACTATCGAGAAATCGCGCTCAGCGGGATACATCATGTTGGAGACGGCTGGAGCAAAGCCATTCATATCGCCATGACCGCCGGTAATGGTGAGCGCCGGACCGCTCGCAACGATACGCGGGCCGGGGATGAACCCTTCATCTATGGTACGGCGGAGATCGACGGCCAGAAAGGGCGGCGACCCCACATCGCGCACGCTGGTGAAACCGGCAAGCAGGGTGCGATCTGCATTGACGACTGCGTAGAACCCGAAGTCAAACGGAGTCAGTTTCACCTGGTTGATGGGATCGTATTGATCCGACCGGAAGGAGAGATGGGTATGGCAGTCGATGAGTCCTGGCAACACCCAGGCGTGGGAAAGGTCGATGACCTGGGAACCGGCGGGAATCGCGACTTGCGCCGCAGGTCCAATCCTGGTGATGCGCTCGCCTTCGATAACGAGGACAACGTTTTCGCGAAGATCATCGCTGGTGGCGTCGAAGAGATGTCCAGCTTTGACATAGACAACCGGCACAGGAGCCGCAGGTTCCGGCTCGACGGCAACAGCACCGTGCACGAACGCGGAAAGCAACACTGGAAGAACGGCGCGAGATAGCCTCGGAACGAGACAGGCCATTGTGACTCCTCAACTGAAAGGAATGGTAATCGCAACCACCTGCATCAACGGCGGCGCAAGGCGGAGCGGCGCGCAGTGGAACTGAGTTATTTCTGGTGGGTACGGGAAGATTTCCTGGGGCCGCGATGGCGAAGCAGTTTCTCAAGCTTGCACTTCGTGCATTCCCAGGGATAGTAGCCAAACATAGGAAAGATCTTCTCTTGCAGGAATCCGGATCTGCCGATCCTGCGCATACTGAAGTTGTGGCACTTGGGACAGCGCAGGCGGCGCATAGCAGTTGCCGGGAGTCGATGGGCGTCGGATGCCATGCGCAATCCTTCTGGGCCCTGCATGGGGTCGCTGTACGAGAAAAAAGCCCGGTCCAGCTTTGAGTCGCACGGTCTCGCAATCAGCGAAGAAACGATCGTGCAGTTCGCAGGGAATCAATCAACCATAATACTCGAATGAAACCCGCTCCGTAACCGATGCGGTCACAAAAATTGTGCGGTATGCACCTCGGAGCGCTGAAGGGCGACCGGGATGATATCCGGCTCAAGCTGGGGCAAGCCGGGCAAGTCCGCGAGTTGCCAGATCGGCAATGGCCTTCGACAGGATGGGAGACCCGTTGAGCGACTCCGTCCGTTCAAGCCGGATGCCCAGTTTGGCCGCATATTCACGAAAAGCAATATCCACGTCATAAAGGATCTCGACGTGATCGCAGAGGAACCCGATGGGCTGAAGGATAACCGTTTTGGCCCCTTCGCCGGCGATTGAATCAAGCGTCTCCTCAACGGTCGGGCCGATCCAGGGACCTCCGCTGGCGCCCTGGCTTTGAAAGGCGAACCACCATTTCGGGATGCCAGGAACGCGAGCGGCGACGAGTTCGGCAGTGCGCCTGGCGTCGTCGGCGTAGGGATCGGCTCCCTCGCCAGGCCAGAGGCGAGGCTGGTTGGCGACCTCGGAAGCAGACGGAGGCTGGATGGTGCGCGTGGGCACGCTGTGCGCGGTAAACAGGACCGAAACCGCCGCGCCGGTTTCTGACTTGAGCTTTGCCTCAGCGGCGCAGAGACGCTCGGCGAATGCGTCAGCCAGCAGCGGATGCGAGGCCCAGCTCTCGGTGAAGTCGATATTAAGCGAACCGGCTTCAGCCTGCACGGCCCGCTTGTAAAGACCGACGCTGGTGCGGGAGTTTTGCGGCGCCAGGCAGATCACCGCCGTTTCCTCGATGCCGTCGGAGCACATCTGGCGAACCACGTCGGGAATGTAAGGACGCCAGTTCCTCATGCCGACGTATACGGGAACGGAATGGCCTGTGGCAGCCAATTCGGCTTCAGCCAAACGTCCCTGGTGGATCGTGATGTCGGTGAGCGGGCTGCGGCCGATCAGCGAGTAGCGGTGCTGAATCTCTTCAACAACATGCGAAGGCATTGGACGGCCACTGACCACGTTGCGCAGGTATTCGGGAATCTGCTCCACGGTCTCAGGGGTTCCATGGGCGAGGAGCAATACGGCCTGTTTAGCCACGGGCGGCCTCCAGCCGGAATTCACGAACGATGCGCGCGACGGCCTGGACGTTTTCGACCGGCGTTCCGGGCACGATGCCGTGGCCGAGATTAAAAATGTGCCCGGGACGGCCGGCGGCGGCGCGCAGAATCTCCTTCACCCGCCGCTCAAGGATTTCCACAGGAGCAAACAGCGTGATCGGATCCAGATTGCCCTGGACGGCGTGAGTGTGGCCCACCGCGCGCCAGCCTTCGTCGAGCGGCTGTCGCCAATCGAGGCCGATGACATCGGCGCCGGTGGAGGCCATTTCCGTCAGCAGGCCGGCAGTCTCGACGCCAAAATAGATTACCGGTACGCCCATGGCCTGCACCGCGCGCACCAGCCGCTTCGAAGCGTCGAATGCGTAGTCGCGGTAGTCGCCTAGGGACAGCGAGCCAATCCAACTATCGAAGATTTGAATGACGTCGGCGCCCGCCTGAACCTGCTGGCGGCAGTAAAGCTCCAGAACCGTCACGATCTTATCCAGCAAGAGCCGCCATGAGTCCGGATTGCGATACATCATTTGCTTGGTGTGGATGTAATTGCGCGAACCGCCACCCTCGATCATGTAGCTGGCCAGCGTATAGGGCGCGCCGCAAAAACCGATGATGCCGAGACGATCGCGGAAGTGCATGGCCACTTTCTGAATGGCGCGGGCCACATAGCCGAGGTCCTCTGCGCGATCGGTGCGCAGCAGGCGGACATCTTCCGCAGTGCGGACGGGATGGTGAACGACGGGGCCTTCCCCGGCCTGGAATTCGAAATCGAGGCCCATGGGCTCAAGGGGTAGCAACAGGTCGGCGAAGATGATCGCGGCATCGACGCCGAGTTTCTCGGCGGCCGTGATGGTGACTTCTGCGGCGAGTTCCGGATGCTTGCAGATTTCCACCAGCGTGTGGTGCTTGCGGACGTCGCGATATTCCTGCATGTAGCGGCCGGCCTGGCGCAGGAACCATACAGGGGTGCGATCAACGGGGCGGCGCAGGCAGGCGCGGACGAATCGGCTGCCGTCAAGGATGGTCTCGACGGCGGCGGGGTTGTCGTTCATTTTCTCCATACTGGGTTTGATTTTACGGGGCGGGAGCGCAAATTCTACGATGTCTTTTCAACCCGATCCTGCCCCATCGCGTTTTCGCCATTACGGTTTTCGCCATTCCAAACGTAGGCTCGCCGGATCAGAGGAAATGTTCGAATAACTGTGGTTGCCAAACGAACCCATTTGGTTGCGTGGAAAAGTACGATGGGTGATGCCCCATTTGTGGGATAGCGAGGCGCATGCCTCCCCGTTCAATATTTCGCCAGTAGAAAAAAAACGGCCCCCGTTTTCGGCGGGGGCCAAGTTGCCTTGGTTCTCTCTGTTACGAGAGCTTGATTGGCGGCCAGACGGCGGGGTGGCCGTCGGCGCGGAAAGAGCCTCGGGGGAGTGGCTGCGCGGTCTTAGGGCCGCTCCGCACCGGTCGTGGATGCTGCACCCTGGGGTGATGCGGCATCCCGGGCCGCCAAACTGTTTTCCATCAACCGGATGTGTACGCTGCTGGTCTTGATCGGCGTCGCCTCTTCGCCAGCGTTTGCAGCCTGGGCGTTACCCAGAGCCACAGCGTGCACCCGGTAGACGGGAATGTCATGTTCAACCAGGTAACGTCTGACAGCTTCGGTCAGGCGCTCCGAGTTCTGGATTCCTGCCACTCCGCGGGCAGGAGAGTAACCTTCGATCTCAACCACGTATCCTTTGTGATCCTTAAGGCTCGCGGCTAGATCGTCGAGCTGCTTCTTGGCGTCGTCCGACAGTACAGACGATCCGCGCTTAAAGGGCACATCAGCTTCGCTGATCGGCTTATATGTGTCGATCCCGTTGACGGTGGTGTGAAGCTGGTCAACACGGCCGGAAGCGGTGGTAGCGATCTGGTTTGCGTTCTGGGCCTGGGTGCCGGCGGCTGTCGCAGTCTGATTGGCGGCGTCAGCGGTCGATTGGGCCTGTTTGATGCCTGCCTGGGCCCGAGCATCTACGTCCTGAATATCTTTCGTGTTCTTGGCGTTAACTTCATCGAGTTCGGTGAGACGGTCGTTAATGGGATCGGTCTGCCGTTTTACCCACTTCTTGCGGGCCATGGGGTTCATACGACCCCAAAAACCCTCCTTCGACGAGTTGGTTAACGGCTTTGCCGCTGGGGAGGGCTGCTGTTGCGTCGTCGAAGGAGGGTTATCCTGTGAACCGGATGTCGAGTTACCGCCTGATCCCAGCGCACCCGCAGGTATCACGAGTACAGATGCCAGCGCCACAACCGCGAACTGGCTGGGAAACAGGTTCCGAACTGCGTTGGATCTCATTAAAAGGAGCCTCTTCTGATTGAAACCGGATTTCCGCTGACTGATGCGGGAGGAACCGTGTATGTCCTCGCCACTTGAGTAAGCAATGTGTCTGCCAAAGTCCAGGTGGGGAATCGGAAATGTTTAAGTCCTTTAGCTACAATAGATAGCACATGACGATGGGGAAGACAATTTGCTGAAGTGCAAACGGCTGGTGACGCAGCCTGCGTAGTTTTTACCGGAAACGGTAGTTTCTACCCTGGTAGTTTCTACCCTGTATGCGTGAAGTGCCTATTGTGCCTGGACCTGAAGGATGCGGAGCTGCGGGTAGGCACCGTCCCAATCCGGCGTGACGGCATCGAATATCAGCCGAAAGTCACGTTGGTCTCCGGGTTTGAGCGGCGCCACTGAAACCGGCTCCACGTCAACATACGGATCGCGCATGCGAATGATCTTGAGTTGCTGAGTCTCGTTCTGGGCCACTTCCTGAGCGGAATTGCGGAACAGCACCTGGACGGAGATTGCGGTGACGGTCTTATTCCCCTGGTTGACGATGCGCCCGTCGAGGTAAGTGACCTTGCCCCCGGCGAGATTCGCCGATTCGCTCATCTGAAGCTCGGAAATGGGGAGATTTGACGCGTAGGGGTCGGCCGCAGCTGAAATGGGAGCCACGGTCGGGGTCCGTTTGCCATGTTCAAGCACCACGACAACCACAGCCGCAACCAGCAACACGGCGATCGCAGCGATCACCAGGGGCAGCCAGTTGCGTTCGCGCGCTTCGCTCGCGGAGATCAGTTCAGGACCATTGCTCACGAGCGGATTTTACACCCGTTACTTTAGGAACCACGGGGTGGTTCAATCTGAGCACACAATCAGTGCAGATCTGATTTTGTCGCTTATTTGACTGAACGGCTGTGTCTGTCCCGGATGTGTGACCGAATGTTCATCAACCGCTCTTGCATCCACTCGAAAACAAGAGCGTCTAAGTTTGTAAGCGTACGAAAAAAAGCACGCAACTAATGGCATAGCGACCCGTAACGATCGAACCGTTGCCGTCACTATCAAATTGAGGCTCACACACTCTCTCTGTTGCCGCCCGGCGAAGAAAGGCAGGCGTAAGATGCCGCCCACACCGCAGATCGCATCGCAGTCGCTGCCAGGACCACGCGACGGTTTCTTACGCAACCGTCCAATGGAAGACGTCGTCTACCAGATTGTTACCGTCGCCGCGATTCTGCTCGTGATGGGAAGTCTTTGGGTTTTCTGAGGCACCCCGCTCTGCCGATTTGATTGCGCCCCGGAAATCACCGCACTTCAGATCGCACCTCCCGCATGGGATTCACCTTCGTCTCAAGCGCGCCCGACGCGTCGCATGGCGACGATATGCCAAGCGATGGTGCCGAATATCGTTACCAGCGCCAGGGGCAGAAACACAGGGGACAGTTCCCCGCTCCCGTTGCGAGCGTACTGAATTGCCTGGAACTGTATCCAGAAAAACAGCCCCAGCACCTCGACCTTGAGCCAGGAGATGAGATTCAGTGCGATCGCCTCTAGGTGGGGGCGGGCAGCCGGCTTGATGCGCATTGGGAAATTGAAGGCGGACGGATACCTGGCCACCAGCGTCATCAGGCTGTAGATCACCGTGGTCATGAGGGGCATCAGCCAAAGCATTTCCGGCGTGCCCCAGCGGTCGGGCCGGCCGCCTAGATCAAAGTGGATGGGGATTTGGGCGGGCAGAGGATCGGAGCCGAATAATGCGTTGGCCGTTCGTCCCCAGGTGAGGCAGAGCAACACCAGGGCGGCTGCTTCCAGGCTCTTGCGCATGGCTACGTCTCGACCACCTGGGCACCTCGGACGCGGCGGCGAAAATCCACTCCGATCATCTCAATCGGCGTACACATTTCCGCCAGGCGTGAAAGCATCCGGTCGCCGATACGATCGCCAAGCGTAAGTTCCCGGGCGGCCTTTTCAGCTTCGTTTTTTTCCCCGCCGCCGGCCGGCTTGTTGGGGTAATTGGTGGTGATGATGGTCCTCTGCTTGTCGTTGTAGCGGGTATTCAGGATGAGGGCAACGGTGTCCCAGTGCCATTCGCTCGGTTTTTGAGCGCCGAGGTCGTCCAGGATCAGCAGCTCCGCCGCAAAGACCGGCTTAAGCAATTCAAGTTCAGTCGTCTGCACCTGCGGGTTATAACTGTTCTGGATGTTTTTGAGGAGCTCGCGATAATCACAGAAAAGACCCTTCACTCCGAACTCCTGCACCAGCCGGCTCAGCACTCCCACCGCCAGATGGGTTTTGCCTACCCCAATCGTGCCGGAAATAAGCAGTCCTTTACGTCCATCATCGTTGAAATATTCGGTGACGTAGGATCGAGCGATCCTCAAGGCATTGGTCAATACGGGGTCGGCGTGGGGCTTCTCGGCAGTATGCCGGTTCCGGAAGGCCGAGGGCCCGTACTGCCGGCTGAAGCCGGTTTCAAAATTATCCAGGGAACAGTGCCGATAGCGTTCCGGAATGTGTGCGGTGGCGAGGCGCATGCTTTCCTTCTGCGCCTTCTGGCACTCGCACGCGCGCGAGACCCACAGGCCGCCGGACGACATCACCCGCACCAGTCCTACCCCATCGCAAATCGCGCATTCGCCCATGTCTCCATCCAGCCTAGCGTATCGGAAGCCGTCCAGAAGCTGTGCGGGTCTGGCAGTCCTGTGTGGAAAAGCGCGCTCCTTTTCCCGACACTTGCGCTGCCGCTTTCGCGAGGCGATCAAAACGGGACGGACGGCGGCCGGAATTGCTTAGAATCAATGCCCATGGGGACGGATGGTCTTGCGGTTAAAGCAAAACCTTAGTCAGTCAAGGAGAAGAATCAAGTGAAGCGAATCGCTTTTCGTGTCGCCGCGGCCGCCGTGGCGTTATTGGCGGGACTTGCCGGATCAACGGTCCTCCTGACGCAGGAGCCAGCCAGTAAACCGGAGACCATCGCGCCGCCTCCGGTCAAGGTCCAGAACGCGACGCCCAGTCCGATGTCGGCCTGGGAGCAGTCGCATCAGGACCAATTGAAAAACGACTGGCCATGGCTGGCGCGATTCAAGGAGGCCGATTTGAAGCTGGCGGCGCCGGCTCCGGGCGAAAACCGGGTGGTGTTCATGGGCGATTCGATTACCGAAGGGTGGCACTTCGAGGGTCCGGATGGATCGTTTTCCGGCAAGCCCTACATCAATCGCGGCATCAGCGGACAGACCTCGCCGCAGATGGTGTTGCGCTTTCGCCAGGACGTCATCGAACTGCAACCGAAGGTGGTGGTCATTCTCGCCGGCACCAACGACATTGCCGGGAATACCGGACCCATGACCATGGAACAGACCGAAGACAACCTGGCGTCGATGGCCGATCTCGCGACGGCGAATCACATCCGGGTAGTCCTTTGCTCGGTCTTGCCTGCGTACGACTTCGGCTGGCACCCAGGCCTGGAACCGGCGCCGAAGATTGTTGCGCTGAATGCCTGGATCAAGTCCTACGCCACGGAGAAGGGGTATGTCTATGTGGACTACCACTCGGCCATGAAAGATCAGCGGGACGGGTTACCACCCGCTCTAAGCAAAGATGGAGTTCACCCTTTGCCCGCCGGCTACGCGGTGATGGCCCCCCTGGTGGAGGCGGGGATCAAGAGCGCCCTGGCCCAGTGAAGAACCGGCAGTGAAGCCTGCCCGGTTCTCCAGGATGCTGTCGCGCCGGTTCATCGATGACTTGTCGCCGGTCATAAAGCCGACCGGTTCGCGTTACCCGGTTAATTCGTTCCCGGTGTCGACGAGGGCGCGGCGGGAGCAGGCGGATTCTCCGGGGCAGCGGCTGGAGCGGCGGCGGGCTGGTTCTTTGACATGTTCCGGATGTATTGAATGATCGACTTGACGTCGTCGTTCTTGGCGCGGGCAGCTTCCTCGCCCGGCATCTTGTCCTTTCCCTTGCGAATCAGGTCGAACAGCTGGTCGTCGGATTTCCCGGTGAGCGTCTTGGGGTCGGTGAAGTCGCTGAGCGACAGCTGCATGTCCTTGGCAAGGTCGGTCTTGCCGTCTCCATTGGCGCCATGGCACAGGGCGCAATCGATGTCGTAGATCTTCTTGCCGCGCGCCAGCGCATCATTGGCGGCTTTGGATGATTTGGGGGCGGTGCCTTCCTGAGACGGGGAGCCCGGATTGTATGCGGCGCCTAAGGCTAAAAAAACCACCGCGGGAAGGAGGAGCAAGGGTTTCTGCATGACAGTCTCCTCAGTTGCAGGTGTCGGGAATGGCATCTTGCAGCTGGTTGAATTTTTCTGCAAAACATTATAGGCGCAATTAACACGTAGTCCAGTGATTGCTTCAATTGCAATGTGTTCTAAATCTCCTTACAATAGAAGGATTGCAGGAAAGGTCCCACATCAGAGATGCCCAAGGAAAAGATCCATCCGAATTATGCCGCGGTGCGTGTGCTTTGCGCCTGCGGAAACAATTTTGAGACACGTTCGACCCATAAGGGCGACATCCACGTCGAAATCTGCTCCGTTTGCCACCCGTTCTTTACTGGCAAACAGAGACTGGTGGACACGGCAGGCCGCGTAGAGCGGTTCCGCCGCAAGTATGCCAAGGCAGATTCGCAACAAGCGGCCAAGTAACGGACGCTGCGGATTGGTTCAGGCTTGATCGGGCCTCCGCCATGGCGGAGGCCCACGTATGTTTGGGAGACAGCTGCTGCCTTCTGACTTTTCGTGCCGGTTGCTGTTTTATCGACTGCCGCCCTTTGAATTTGCAGGGAAAGACCTGTAGCCAGGAACTGAAAGCTGTCTTTATGCCGCGCAGAGGTTTTACGGTGAAGAAGGCTTGGGACAATCCCAGGGAGCACACGATGCCCGCGGTAGTGCGGGTGCCGGCTGAGGTGCGCCTGGGGCCGGTGGCCGTGCAACCGGCCACGGTGCTGGCGCCCATGGCCGGCGTCACCGACACGGTCTTCCGGCGATTCATCCGGCATGCCAGCCTGTTTACAAGCCAGAGATCAGAGATCAGCGATCAGGGATCAGAGACCGATACCGTGGAGGCTGAAGTCAGCAACCAGCAGTCGGGATGTGGTCTGCTGATGACCGAGTTCACCTCCGCCGACGGGCTATCGCGGATGCGCGAGTCAAAGCGCCGCCGCTATCTGACGTTCTACGACGACGAACATCCAATTGCGGCACAGCTCTTTGGTTCGAACCCCGAGACCCTCGCAGAAGCGGCGCGGATCGTCGAAGACACCGGGTTCGACACCGTGGATCTGAACCTGGGCTGCCCGGCCAAGCGCGTCGTCGGTTGCAATGGTGGCTCTGGCCTGTTGCGCGACCTGCCCCGCATCGGCGAGATCTTTCAAACCGTGCGAAAGGCTGTTTCGATTCCCTTCACTGTCAAGTTCCGCCTGGGCTGGAACGATGCGCAGATCGTGTGCGTCGAGTTGGCGAAAATGGCGGAAGCCGAAGGCCTGAATGCCGTGGCGCTCCACGCGCGTACCCGCGAACAGGCCTACACCGGCCAGGCGCGCTGGGAGTGGATCGCGGCCGTCAAGCAGGCGGTGAGGATTCCGGTCATCGGAAACGGGGACATTCGTACTCCCGAGGATGCCGCGGCCATGGTGGCCCAGACCGGCTGCGATGCGGTCATGATCGGGCGCGCGGCCCCGGCCAATCCGTGGATCTTCAGGCAAATCGCCCAATACACCGCAACCGGCGCCTACGAGCAGCCCACCGTGCAGGATCGTTATGCAATGATTCGAGCTTATTTTCAGATGCTGCTGGATGAGCAAGAGGCCTGCAAAGACCTTCCCCGCGACGCGCGCATTGGAGAGACGGCGGGCAAGATGAAGCAATTCGCCTCGTGGTTCACGCACGGCGTGCCGGGTGGGGCCAAGCTGCGGGCGTCGATTTACCACGCGAAGACCGGTGCCGGGGTGCTGGAACAGGTGGACGCATTCTTTGCTGTGCAGCTGGCGGGCGGGACGGAAATGGGTGAGCCTACGGAGGGCGTAGAGCCGCTGGACTTTTCGAATGCCGCCATGGCGTGCGATTGAGCTTTGCCACGATGCCGGGCTTCCATTCGATCTGAATTCGCAGTACGCTGATTGCAGTTCCCCGGAAAGGCTGCTCCATGAACCTCATGCCTCCGCGGGAATTTCTTCTTTTGACCACGATTCTGGGCTCCGTGGCTGCTCCCGCCGTTGCCGCCCATCCCAAAAGCTGTGTGACGACCGACCAGGCCACGAAAATGGTCAACAAGGACGTCTGCGTTTCAGCGCACATTTATGATGTCGTGGAGCTTTCCGACGGCACGCGCTTTCTCGACGTCTGCGCGCCCGACACCCCGGACGATCACTGTCGCTTCACCTTCCTGAGCCTGTGGGAAGACCGAGACGAGGTCGGCGAACTGGGCAAATACCGGGACATGGATGTGCAGGTGCGGGGGATCGTGCGCCCCATGCACGGGCGAGCCGGTATGGTCGTGAGCCATTCGCCCCAGTTCTCCGGCGGACCGCCCAAATTCAAAGCCAACCCGAAGCTCGTCCAAGGCTTCAACGGAGAACAGGAGCGTGCCCCGCTCGACGACCCCAACCTTCATTCACAAGGCGGCCGCCGCGCCTTCATGAACTCCAAGGATCGCGAAGCGCTTCCGCCCAACTAGCCGACAACCAGCTCGGATTTTGTTTGCCCTTCTACAGTTTCGTGGCCATGCGAGTCGCGGTATGAGACCCGCAATCGGTTTGTGCTAGAGAAAAAAGACGAAATAGAGAAAAAGGCGTCAATGTAACAGAAAATGCTGTTACATCCGGTAATTTGGCTCGTAAAGCGTTTAGATTCAGGGCAAAAATTACAGCAGGCGAAAGAAAGGCGTATCTACATAGGGAGGGGAGGGGGGTGCCTGTTTTGATATGGGCCACATCGCCGACATATTGGGGACATTGCTGACACCGCGTCGAAGGGCATTGGGGGTATCTCCAACTCCAGTTTGCGGCACGAGGCCTTAATTATCGGCAAGCCTGAGCGTGAGAGTCTCTTCCGAGCCGAATCGATCGGATGGGGACCGGAAGTATCGACGCCGGGACGGGCTTGTGCCAGCGCCATGAGAAATGGAGGCCAGCTTTTTACTGGCCCCGCAGCCTGAAGCTGTACTCGCCCGAACCCACATCGAACGTGACACCGTTATCGTCCAACACGGCGGCGGAAACGCCGGCATCTCCGGGAACATATTTCCCGTTTTCCCACACCACGTGGCCGTTCTCCTCCACCGTGATCCCGGTCAGTTCTTGCGGCTGGGGCACCATGACCTTCGCATCGGCGCCCACCGGTACGGTCACCTTCATCGTCAGGCCGTCTGCCTCACGCGCCCACGATGATCCCACCGCACCACGGATGGTCTTCACTGTGCCGCTCGCCCATTGCAGTCCGTGCGCTGCTTCCGGATGAAAGCGGATGTGACGGTATCCCGCCCCGTTCGCCGGCTGAGCGATGCCAGCCAGCGCCTGATAGAACCACGCCCCGACGCTGCCGAACATGATGTGGTCGTGCGAATTCATGCTGGGCCCCGCCTTGTCGTTCCACAATTCCCACAACGTTGTCGCCCCGCGGGAAACCATGTAGCCCCAGCTGGGGTAGGTCGTCTGCGCAGCAAGGTCGTAGGCCAGATCCGCGTGTCCTGTCGAAGTCAGCGCGGGCATGAGGAACTTTACTCCGAGGAAGCCCGTGGTCACATGCGTGTCGTGAAAATAGAGAACGTCGTCGGTAAGGTTTTTGGTCACTTCGTCGCGGCGATCATTGGGCGGCAGGTTGAGGAACAACGCCATGGCGTTGGCTGCCTGCGTGCCGTTGGCATACTGCGCCGTGTCCGCATGGAAGTATGTCCGGTTGAACGCCTCAGCGATATTCTGGGCCAGCTTCGCGTACATCTGCGCGTCTGCATCGTGGCCCAGGGCCTTCTCAAATCCGGCCATGACCTGAACGTCGTACAGGTACCAGAAATCGGAGATGTAGTCATGCGGCGTGCGCGCCAGTTCCACCCAGTCGCCTTCGTGCCCCAGCACTGTCGCGAAGACGTCGTCCTTCGCGTTCCGGCGAAGATACTCGATGTACTTCTTCAGTCCCGCCTCCTGCTGCTCGATGATGCGGCGGTCGCCGTACTGCTCCCACATATACTTCACCAGCAGCGGATAGGCTGTCTGCCAGCCGAGGTCGGCCTCGTAGCTGCCATATTTCAGCGGAACCGTGTCCGGCACGGCTCCGTCGTCGCGTTGCGCATCTGCGATGTCGCGAATGAAGTTGGTGTAGAACGCCGCCATGTCGAAGTTCATCATGGCTTCTTCAGCAGTAGCCTGGGCATCGCCCATCCATCCCTGGCGCTCATCGCGCTGATCGCAATCGGTGGGCACGCCCATCAGGTTGGTCACCTGCGACCATCGAATTACCTTCTGAATGTCGTTCAGGATCTGCTTGGACGCCGCAAAGCTGCCCACCGACTTGACTGCGGAGTGCACCACTTCGCCTCGAACCGAGTCAAGGCTTGGTGTTCCCGGAAAGCCGGTCACCTCCACGTAGCGAAAGCCGTGATACGTAAACCGTGCTTCGTAGGTCTCTTCGCCCCCGCCACGGAGAATGTAGATGTCCCGCGACTTCGCGGCCCGGATGTTTTCCCGGTTGATCATCCCGTTCTCATACAGTTCCTCGGCGTAGCGCAGCGTCACCCTGGCTCCGGGCGTGCCTTCGAGCTTGAGCCGCGCCCAGCCGCTCATATTCTGGCCCATGTCGAAGATGTACATCCCGGGCTGAGGACTGGTCATTTGTTTCGGAACCATCTCGTCGACTAGCTGGATGGCAGGCATCATCTCGGAAGAGCGTGCACCGGCGGAGCCGTCGACCATCTGGGCTGCTGTCCATCCTGTTTCGGCAAATCCTGGCTGGTCCCATCCAGGTGTTTCCATGCGTGCGTCATACACTTCACCCGCGTACACGCTCGACTCCACCACCGGCCCGGGCGCGGTCTTCCATGAATTGTCGGTAGTCACGCTGAGCTGTTTGCCACCCTCTAACTCGGCATTCATCTGCACCAGTAGAGCCGGCTCCTTGTAGTAGACCTGCGACCCGTCCACTTCCTGCGTGGCCCAGCCGCCGGCCAGCATCACGGCGATCGTGTTGGGCCCTTCCTTGAGCACAGGGGTCAGGTCGTACGTGGAATAGAGCACGCGTTTGGGATAGGTCGTCCATCCCGGGTCCAGCACCTTTTGGCCGATCCGCTTCCCGTTCACGCGCAGCTCGTAATAGCCCAGCGCGGCGACGTATATGCGCGCATTCGTCACCTTGCCCTGCACCGTGAATTCCTTGCGGAACTCACCGCCCTGGGCTCCTCCAGCGATCCAGGAGGCCTTCCAGTCCGAGGATTTCAGCAGCGCCGTACCGAATCGCGCCGGCTGGCTCCAGGCGCTCGCGCGGCCCTCCTTGTCCCAGAAGCGCACTTTCCAGAAGTAGCTTCGCCCGCTGTCGAGCGGCTTGCCCGCGTATGCAATCTGGGTAAAATCGTCGTTCGTCACCTTGCCCGAATCCCATTGGTCGCCGCGATCCTGGTTGAGGAGTTCAGCCCGTGTTGCTACCAGGACCTGGTAGGCGGTCTGTATCTCCGCGCGGTCGGAGTGCTGAAGGACCCAGGCAAAGCGCGGAGCGGTCGTGTCCACGCCGAGCGGATCCTCCATGTACTCGCAACGAAGCGTGTTCGGCGCGCCTGGTCCGGATGCCGCTTCGCCGCTTAGAGGTATGCCGCACGCCGCCAACACTAAACCCGACAGCTCGACAACAAGCACAATTCGATTGAACCAGTTCCGTCCCTTGACCATGCATGAACTCCTGCGCACCGGGGACTTCGGGTCGACGCAGCCACTCGTCCGTGGAGAGACGCACGCTGCGCCGGAGGGTCGAGCCCTTATGCGTCCATTTCACTTTGCCGGTGCACGCGGAAGTATAGTGCGGGGTTGCAGCAGCAGGCGAGAATATTATTTCAGTGCTGAATTTATGTGGCTAATGAATCGAAAGGTTTTCAGCTAGTTCCCTCTTCGCGAGCCGGTCGATTCTTCTTCAAGCTGCGGCGCAAATCTCGCCCCCGCCAGCAGAATCGCGCACGAAACCACCAGAGAAATCAGGGTTACCCCCAGTCCGAAGCGAAGGTTCCCCGTGCGATCCGAAATCGCGCCGATGATCTGCGGCGAAAACGTGTCGCCGAAAAAGTGAATGCAGAACAGGTTGAACGAGACCGCGGTCGCGCGCACTGGCGCCGAAACCGAGTTGACGATGGCCGCATTCAGCGGCCCGGTGTTCAGAAACAGGAAAAACTCCGCAGCGAACAAGGAGGGGATCGCCCATGTCGGAGGCCCAAAGAACACCAGGGCGCCGCAGGGCAGAGTCAGCGCCACGCTCCAGAAGGAAAGCAGGTAGAGCGCGCGATGGTTGGTGCGCAGCCAGCGTTGTGCCACCCAACCGCCCACCAGCGTTCCCGCGATGCCGTCCAGCACCGTAATGGCGCTTACTGTCTGGCTGGCCATGCCCACGGAGAGTCCGGCGAAGCGGTGCAGGAAGGTTGGGACCCAGGTAGAAATCCCGCCCATCGCGAACGTCAGCGCGGCCAGCCCGAAGGTCGCAGTCAGAAAAGCAGGATTGCGGAAAAGGCCGCCCACGGTCGCCCGCTTCGCCGTCTGCTCTACGTGATCGCTCGCCCCGCGCACCGGTTCGCGGCCCAGCCAGCCATACAACGCCGCAATCACGAGCCCCGGAAATGCGCACAAAAAGAACGGCGCACGCCAGCCCCACACCGATCCCATTTGACCCCCGGCAAGATAGCCCAACGCCGCGCCCACAGGGATCGCGAGATAAAAGATGGAGAGGATCCGGTTGCGATCGCGCTCCGGGTAGAAGTCGGCCAGCACCGCCGGCGCAAAAATTCCAAAGGTCGCTTCGCCCACGCCCACCAGTGCGTGGCGGACGTACATCGTCCAGTAGTCATGGACCCAGGCCGTCGCCAGCGTCGCAATGCTCCACAGGACTGCCCCGCCGATGATCAGCGGTTTGCGCGGAAACCGGTCGCCCAGCCATCCGGTGAGCGGCGCCACAAGCATATACACCATGAATAACGCTGTCGTCAGCGCGCCCATCTGCTGATCGCTCCATCCAAATTCCTTCTGGATCAGCGGTTGCGACCCGGGAAGAATGTAGCGGTCGATGTAGTTGAGCAGATTCAGGCCGATCAAGAGCAGAAGCGTGGCCCCGGCGGTCTGGGATCTGCCAGGCGATGTTTGAATTGATGCACTCAAGTCGCTTTGTCCTGAGGTTGCTGTGCTGGGACCCATGAATATCACAAGGACGCAAAAAAGAAGCGACTCTCCGAGAGCAGGGCTTTAAAACCCCTGCCTCCCTTTGGATCACGTTTTTTTTCGCGGCAGGCTAAGGCCGGGGCCAGCGGGCTTCCACGGTGGTGCCGATGCCGCCGCGGGGGCGAAACTCGCCTTTGACAACAGCCCAGACGGGATCGGTGGCTTTCACGATGTCTTCCAAGACCTGGTTGACGATGTTCTCCTGGAAAATTCCAAGATTCCGGTAACAAAACAGGTATTCCTTGAGCGACTTCAGCTCCAGGCAGCGCTCGCGGGGCATGTAGCGAATGGTGAGCACCCCGAAATCAGGCAGGCCGGTTTTGGGGCAGACCGAGGTCAGCTCCGGATCATCGATGGTGATTTCGTAGCCCGGAAACTGGTTTTTCCAGGTCTCGATCGCGGGAAAGGCGAAGTCCAGACCGGCTTTGGCGTGGTCGTCTGTATAACGCGGTTGCGGAGCCATGTATCTATTCTAAAACCGGCCAAATGGGTGTTCGATTTGAGCCCTGGTCCGCATTTTTGTGCTCCCTCAGGCTCCGCCTACGAGTCCTATATACTGACTCAGGTTTGGTTGAATGGTACAGGAAAGAAAGCAGTTGAGTTGGCGCTGGGCATGGATCGGCGCAGCCATCATCCTTGTTCTTGTCTTTATGTCGGTTCGTTCTCTCACCCGGGAGCGGTTGCAGGTGCGCGCCGTTCAGGCCGCCCACAAATCCCTCGAAAGCACGATCAGCACCAACGGCCGGGTCGAACCGGTCATGAACTACGAAGTACCCAGTCCGATCTCGACCACGGTCAAAGCGGTGTATGTGCAGCCGGGCGACGCCGTTCCGGCCGGAAGGCTGATCGTGTTGCTGGATGATATGCAGGCGCGGGCCAAGGTGGCGACGGCCCGGAGCGCCGTCAAAGCCGCGGAGGCCGCCGTCGAAGCCGCCACCCACAATGGGACCCGGGAGCAGCAACAGGCCAGCTCCGCGGAACTCAACCGCGCTCGCATCGACCGCGACCAGGCGCAGCGCGATCTGGACGCCCTGACCAAACTCAGTGCCACAGGCGCCGCCTCACCCAGCGAAGTCGCCTCGGCCAGGGGACGGCTGGACACGGCCAACGCCGCACTCGAGGCTTCGCAGACCAGCTCCCAAGGCCGCTATTCTTCCGCGGAGGTGGCCCGGGCGAAGTCGGGATTGGACGACGCGCAGGCCAATCTTGCGGCGGCGGAGCAGGTAGAAGAAGAAACCAAGGCGTATGCCCCGGCGGCCGGCACCGTGTATGACCTCGAAGTGAAGCCGACGCAGTTCATCGAGGAGGGCAAACTCCTGTTTCAGCTTGCCGACTTGCACAATGTTCGGGTTCGGGCCTATTTTGACGAGCCGGAAATCGGCAGCCTGTCGGTTGGCCAGCCCATCGAAGTCAAATGGGACGGGAGGCCGGGCCGCATCTGGCATGGACATATCGAGCGCGTGCCGGTCACCGTGATTCATCTCGAAACCCGAACTGTCGGAGAAGTCCTTGTCAAACTCGAGGATCACGAGCAAGGAGAACTTCTGCCCGATACCAATGTGACGGTCACTGTGACAACCTCGAGCCAGACCAATGCGCTGAGCATTCCGCGCGAGGCCCTGCACATGGAAGGCGGCAAGCCATACGTTTTCCGGATCGTGAAGGACGAATTGAAGAGGACGCCGGTGGTCACGGGAGCCATCAATCTGATCCAGGTGGCCATTCTTTCCGGTCTAAACGATGGAGACTGGGTAGCCACGGGAACAACCACCGGACAGCCTCTCGAGGAAGGCGTTCCGATAAAGGAAATTCGGTGAGACCTCTGTTCGCCATGCTGCTGGCGGTGAATATGGCAGCCTCGGTTGCGGGACAATCCACCCGGGACGGGCTGTCGCAGGTGAACGCCGCGCTTCAGGCGGGGGAGGCGGATAAAGCGTTGACGCTGCTTGGTTCCCTTCCTCCGCAGGCGGGCAGTTCGGCAGAAGCGCACAATCTGCATTGCCGGGTACTCTTCACGCTGGAACTGTATGAAGCCGCCAACACCGAGTGCGCACAGGCCGTGAATCTGGATCCTCAAAATTCCACCTACCATCTCTGGTACGGCAGGACCCTCGGCGAGGCAGCCGACCGCGCTTCCTTCATCAGCGCCTACGGGCTGGCGAAGCACGCGCGGTCCGAGTTTGAGCTGGCGGTGCAACTCGATCCGCGCAGCGCCGAGGCGTTGGCCGATCTGGGCGAGTTCTACAGCGAAGCACCGGGAGTGGTGGGCGGCGGTACGGACAAGGCGGCCGGGGTGGCGGCGCAGCTGGACCATGTGGATCCGGCGCGAGCGCACGAATTGCGCAGCGCGATCGCCCGCCAGAACAAGGACCTTGAAACCGCGGAGAAAGAGCTCAAGGAGGCCGTCGCGGTCGGCGCCCATCCCGCCTTTCAATGGATGCGGCTGGCCAGCTTCTACCGCAAGATGAAACGCTGGCCGGAGATGGAGAATGCGGTCGAAAGCGGGTTCGCAGCCGCGCAGCGCGACCCGCATGCCGGGGTGGCGCTGTTCAACGGCGCCTCGGTGTTGATCAAGGCCAATCGCAACCCGGCACTGGCGATGAAAATGCTCGAAGCCTATCTCGCCGCACCGACAGCCACAGAGGAGGCGCCGGCGTTTGCAGCTCGTGTGTGGCTCGCACGGCTGCTGGCGCAAAGCGGAAACGAGGAGGGCGCCCGCCGCGAACGCACCGCCGCCCTTGCGATGGCACAGGAATACAAGCCCGCCCAGGATCTGAAGCTTTGAGTGGACTATTGCATCTGAAGACCGCCTGGAACTGGCGCTTCCGCCGTTGGACGGTGCTGTTCATTGCCGGCGTTCTTGCGACGGCGCCCTCTCTGCTGCGGGCCCAGGTTTCGCTGGCCACAGTGGTTGACCTGGCGCAGCGCAACAGCAGCGCGGTCAAACTGGCCCAGGCCGACATAAGCAAGGCCAATGCGGTGCTGTCGGAAACGAAGGATGTGATTATCCCCACGGTGGCCTTTTCTACCGGGCTACCGGTATTCCCGGAAGTGGGATTTACAGGCACGCCCCCGTCGATATGGACAACGACCGTGGAGTCGCTTATCTTCGGGGTTCCACAAAAGCACTACATCAACGCGGCGAGCCTTGGTGTGCAATCCACCACAGCTCGATTGAGGGACGCCCGCGAACAAGTTGCCCTCGACGCCTCAACTGCGTACATCGAGTTGGATACGGTGAATCAGGAACTGGCGGTCGCGTTGCAACAGGAGGGCTTTAGCAAGCGGCTTGTCGAGATCGAACAGAAGCGAACCGAGGCGGGCGTGGACGCGCTGAGCGAACTGCTGCAGGCACAGCTGGCATCGGCCGAAATCAAGCTGAAGCGACAGCACCTGGAAGGCCGCGCCGGCACATTGGCCAACACTTTATCGACCCTCACCGGGCTGCCGACGGGATCGATTACTCCTGATCACGCGAGCATCCCGGAGATTCCGCAGGTCCGGGCCCAGGAGCCAGTGCGCACCCTGGCGGGAATTGAATCCGCACGGTTGCAGGCCAGCTCAAAGCAAATGGCGGCGAGGGCTGACCGGGAGATCAACTACCTGCCACAGTTGACTTTCGGCGCGCAGTACAATCGCAACACCACCCTGCTGAACGACGTCAATTCGTTCTTCGCAAAGCCGCTGCCGGCAAACAACTTCAGCTCAGGGATTGCCATCCAGCTGCCCATTTTAGATATGGGCCACTGGGCCAAGTCCCGGGAATCGGCGGCAGATGCCCTGCGCGCGACCATGGAAGCCGAGCAGGCCCAGCGCCAGAACGATGTTCAGATCTCGGAACTTACGGGCACCATCCGTGAACTGGATACCCTGGCCGAAATCGCGAGTCTCAAACAACAGATTGCCGGCGAGCAGTTGAAGACAGTGCTCACCGAACTGGAGGTAGGCAACGGAGCCGGAGCCAACCCCGGGGCCCCCCCGCAGCTGTCGCCCAAGGCTGAGCAGCTTGCCCGTATCGACGAGCGGCAAAAGTTTCAAGACTCACTGGATGCGGGTTTCGACCTTGCCAAGGCGCGGCTGGGATTGCTTCGCGCGCTCGGTCACATGGAAGACTGGCTTCAGGAACTTCACGCCAAGCCCTGAAACTGAGGAAGTTACGCGCGCGCCAAATGGAGGCAATCTAGTGCTGGAATGCCAGAACTCCTTTAGCCCGAACAACCGGCGCCGCACCTCGGCCAGCGGCCGTGCTCTCCAAGATGCGGAAGGAGGTTAAATCCAGCGTCCAAAACCCCTTGAAAGTTATCTAAATGTTAAGATAGTAAGGATGCCTATGCCTCTGAAGACACTCTTCCTCAACCCTCCTTCGTTTGAAAATTTCGACGGTGGCGCCTCCTCTCGCTGGCCCGCAACACGCGAGATTGAGTCGTACTGGTACCCGGTCTGGCTGACTTACCCCGCCGGCCTCCTCGAGGGTTCGCGGCTGCTCGATGCACCGCCCCACCACGTCTCTGCGGACGAGACGATCAAGATCTGCAAGGACTACGAATTCCTGGTCCTGTTCACCTCCACCGTGGGCTGGGAGGGTGACCAGCGGCTGGCCGAAGCCATCAAGGCCGCCAACCCGTCGATTCGGATTGCTTTCGTCGGACCTCCGGTGACCACCTCCCCGGACAAGGCGCTCAACGAGTGCCCGGTGCTCGATTTCATCTGCCGGCGCGAATTCGACTATTCGGTCGTGGAATTTGCCCAGGGCAAGCCCCTGAACGAGATCCTCGGTATCAGCTACAAGCAGGACGGCAAGATCATCCATAACCCCGACCGTCCCCAGGTAGAAGATCTGGACGCGATGCCGTGGGCGACGAAGATTTACAAGCGCGACATGGACGTGACGCGCTATAACGTGCCTTTTCTGCTGCATCCGTACATTGCGCTTTACTCGACGCGCGGCTGCCCGGCGCAGTGTACCTTCTGCCTGTGGCCGCAGACACTCAGCGGTCATGCGTGGCGCAAGCGTTCGACCGACGACGTTGCGGCGGAGCTCAAATGGGCCAAGGCGAACTTTCCCGAGGTCAAGGAGTTCTTCTTCGACGATGACACCTTCAATATTCAGAAGGTGCGCACGATCGAGCTCTGCGAAAAGCTGAAGCCCCTGAACCTGACGTGGAGCTGCACTTCGCGTGTCACGACCGACCGCGAAACATTGAAGGCGATGAAGGATGCGGGCTGCCGCCTGCTCATCGTCGGCTTTGAGTCGGGCGATCCGCAGATTCTCAAGAACATCAAGAAGGGCGCCACGGTCGAGCGCGCGCGCGCGTTTGCGAAGGACTGCAACGACTTGGGCCTGGTCGTTCACGGCGACTTCATCCTCGGCCTGCCTGGCGAGACGAAGGAATCCATCCGCAACACCATCAACTTCGCCAAAACGCTGGACTGCGAAACGATCCAGGTTTCGATTGCGCATGCGTACCCGGGCACGGAGTTCTACGACTACGCCAAGGCCAACGGCTTCATCACCAACGAGAAGATGGAAGACGGCGGCGGGCACCAGATGGCGCACATCGAGTATCCGGGCCTGCCCACCGACTACGTCATGGAGATGGTGCACCGCTTCTACGACGAGTACTACTTCCGGCCCAAGGCGGCTTTCCGAGTGGTCTGGAAGGCTATTGTGAATCGCGACGTGCCGCGGCTGTATGTCGAGGCCAAGGCGTTCCTCAAGCTGCGCGCGCAGCGCAACAAGATGGTGAAGGCGGCGCGCAGTGGACGGCCGTCCGATCCGCCGGCCACGGTTGGCGCCGGCGCGTAATCGACACTGTTGGTGCGAATCCGAAAAGGGCGGCTCAGCTGAGGCCGCCCTTCTGGTGTCAGCTCAAGGAATTACGAACTACCGAATGTCTCATCACACGCTGTCGCCGCGGCAATACCTGATTCTGGGACTCGTCTCTATCTGCGCACCGCTCGGAGACACCTTCCTGTCGCGCGGCATGACGCAGCTGCCCGCGATTACTCTGGCTCATCCAGCATCTCTCATCACAGCCGTCTTTACACCGTGGATCGCCGCTGGCATCGCCCTGCTGATCGGTTTCTTCGCCAGCTATCTCACCGCGCTCTCGTGGGCCGATCTCACGTTCGTGCTGCCGGCTACCGCTCTCGGAAACGTCATTGTGGCGCTGTTGTCGAAATTCTGGCTGCACGAGCCCATCTCACTGGAACGCTGGGCGGGCATCGTGCTCATTACGATCGGTGTGGGCTTCGTCGCCCAGGGCCCGGCGCTGACGGAGCGGCCGACCAAGCCAGAGCCTGCAGTGGAATTCGAGGAACAGACGCCATGATGCTGACCGCAACCTCCGCCCAACCCGGACCCTGGACAGCCGCCGCCATGATCGCGGCCGTCGTCTTGTTGTCCACCGTGGGCGAAGTTCTAACCGCCGCGGCAATGAAGTCCATTGGCGATCTCGATGACATTCGCGCTCAATCTGGTTTGAAGGGAGCCATTCACGCGGTCGTTACCTGTCCCTTGTTCTTCGCAGGCGTGGGCTTTCTGGCCTTGGCCTTCTTCTCCCTGCTCTTTGCTCTGAATCATCTCGACCTGAGCCTGGTGGCGCCGGCGGCAGCTTCGCTCACCCTCGTCACCAATGCGGTCGCAGCCAA
>Ga0207092_1034_pt1 | contig 28383 bp, 24 predicted proteins | sample Alteio_BWMinHeat_48_FD_153533 | JGI IMG/M metagenome (GOLD analysis project Ga0207092, IMG submission 153533) | Enriched cells from forest soil in Barre Woods Harvard Forest LTER site, Petersham, Massachusetts, United States -... | ecosystem: Environmental > Terrestrial > Soil > Temperate forest >... | reverse complement strand
GTATTCATCGATTAATCGATAATATTTCCCACGTTTTTTATGTAAATGCGGCATAAAGCTAATAATAAATCCTGTATCTTCCAATTCTTTTAATCGCTCAATGACTCTTCCACCACGCGATATTTGATCTGACTGACCGATAATTTCTTCTTGCCCAATACCATTGTGATTTTTTGCTATGATACGTAATAATTCAATATAATAATCTGAATGTTTAAATAAAGAAGAAAATAAATTATCAAACTCGGTAAATAGCAAACCATTTTGTTGAAAAGCTAACTTATCTATCATTTGTGTTGCAGACTGATTTCTTTCTGCTCGTAATAAATAATAAGGTACACCACCTGTAGTCATGTATAGTTCAGTAATCTGTTTATTATTCAACTGTATTTTCTGACTCGCTAACAAAGAAGCAGTTTCGCTCAAATTAAATGGCATTAAATGAATTTGTCGTGTAATTCTATTATGCAAACCACCTTTATTATTGATTATTTTATTTATAATCCATGATGCTGAAGAACCACATATAATTAATTTAATGCGTTTATCATGAGACCAGGAATGATTCCAACGATGTTCTAATACTTGCAGTAATTCAGATTTATGTGTTGCCATCCAAGGAAATTCATCAAAAAATAACACAACTTTCTTTTCTTTAGGAACACATTTTTCAATCGCATCAGATAATACATCAAAGGTATCGACCCATTTTTTTCGTTCCTTAATATCAGCACCTTGATAAAATACCTTGCCAATTTCTTTAGTAAAGATAGCAATTTGGCTGCCTATTTTTCCGTTTTGTATCCCTGTAACATTAAAGAAAAAACAATCTTGCTCAGCAAAAGTCTGTTTAATTAAAAAGGTTTTGCCAATTCGTCTTCTACCATAAATGGCTAAAAATTCTGGGCGATCTGACTTTATAAAATCATCCAATATACTTTTTTCTTTATTTCTTCCTATTAAATTCATAGACTTACATCACTTTGTACTGTTGTGCCGGTAATAAGCATATTATTGGCGGCACAACAGCACAAAAAAGCTAAAAAGAAGAGATATTTTGGAACACCGGCAAGTACATAATTAGTACAAAAAACTTTACTTTGAATAAAATAAAGTTTAATATTTGAGCCATTTCATTATTCATACAGAAACGAGGCTGAGATCATGCTAAGCAGCAATTTAAAAGAACATGCTTGTTCTTACTATGCAACGAATATTGCTTTTATCCACCATGATGTAGATACAGCGGCTTCACTTCGCCTTTTCATACGTGAAACAAACAATTTCATAACAAACATTGATACTAAAATATCAAGCAAAAACATTCCGCTTTATAACAATGCAGGTCAAATAGAACTTAATAAAAATACCTTACCGACTTATCTTCCTTCTAATACAGCCATAATGATCATTCCCGTTGATCCGCTTGAAGAAAACTGGTTTATTTCTCTCCAAAAAAATCTTAAAACCATCCCTAATAATTTCAATGGAAGCGTCATTGTTTGCCCCTATACTCTTCCTTATGTTCCAAGTAATGTCGGCATGATTATCATTCAACTCATGATGGAACGTGCCTCAAGAAGAGAAAATATAGACTCTATTCTTGATGAGATTGCTCTCTATTGTAAACGCTTTGACTTACACGGTTGTCTCCATAACATTTTATTTGAACGTAATAAGTATAAACTGTATAAAACCATTAATTTAAAAACTACAGATTTATCTCGAGACAACTATAAATTACAAACATTATTCGAAAAACGTTTTTCCAAATCATTTACCATGAATGAAGTCACACCAGAAAAGTTTATCGCTGCGGTTAACAGTGCAAAAGAAAATTATGGTCGTTCTTATATTCCCAGCTTTTTTTCCAACTCTTATTTAGAAAAACGATTGCCAATTAATTTAGATACCACAAAAACAAATACAACGACTGCCCTTAAGTTACTTGATATTCTGCAAGGCACTGGCGGGACAGATATGAAAAGTTTTAAATATCTACTCATCTCTAATTTATTTAATCTCTTTGTTAATTCAGATGAAGAAGCACATGAAGCGATTTCTCAAGTGATAACCTCAATGAAGTCATCAATAGAAATGACTAACTGGGAAAAAATCAAACCATTTTTATTATGGAATCAGCAGAATGGTGTTTTGCCACGTGATGTTAGTAATCATGTTGTACAGGATTTTTTTGATATTCAGTTAGTGAATAAATAAAGATAATAGAGTGTCGTTATTACTCGGTGGTTCGTCGTTGTAGGTTGGGTTAGGCGCTTTTTGCCGTAACCCAACATCATTGGTTTGCTGTTGGGTTACGGCAAAAAGCGCCTAACCCAACCTACAACGACGAACTGTTATTTTTCTTATGTACTGATAATACTCATCCGTATACAATTAACCATGAACTCCTCCTTCACACATTATCGCAAAACCATATACAACAGCAGCGTTGGCAATATCCTGGAATGGTATGACTTCGGTTTATTTTCCATTTTTTCTGGATTATTTAGCCATCTATTTTTTCCTGCACAAGCTGGTCATGCGGCACTCCTTGGTACATTTATGATATTTGCAGTCGGTTTTTTATGCCGCCCCCTAGGCGCGCTACTATTCGGCTATCTTGGTGATACAAAAGGGCGTGCTAAAACATTACGCTTATCCATACTCATGATTTCCATTCCAACACTCGCTATTGGTTTATTACCCACGTATCAGCAAGTTGGAATCATTGCGCCCATCTTATTGCTCATGATACGCATGTGCCAAGGCATTAGCATTGGCGGTGAATACAGTGGTAATTTAATTTATCTCGCAGAAACTGCACCACGCAATTATCGTGCAACGTTTACTTCTCTTGCTTGCACAGGTAGCAATATTGGCATTTTGTTTGCTGCCATCACCGGTATTATTCTTTCACGCTTTTTAAGCACTACTTTTCTCAATCATTTCGGTTGGCGTCTACCGTATTTATTCGGTGGCATTTTATGTCTTACTATATATCTCTTCCGACTTAATTTAACAGAAACACCGGTATTTCAGCAGTTAAAACAACATCATCAAATAGTAGATAATCCCATTACAGAAGTATTTACCCATCATTTTCCTCAATTATTACGCACACTGGGTTTAGTTTGTATGGGTAGTACTTTTTATTATTTTTGTTTTGTCTACATTCCTATTTTTATTGCACAACATAACAATGAAACCATTCTAGATATTTCTACCATGATGTCATTCGCTATCGCTTTGATGATTGTTCTCATACCCATTTCAGGTTATCTCTGTGATCGCATAGGCAGAAGAAAAATGTTACTGTTCAACGCCGCATTCATTTTCACTTGCACTATTCCTGGATTTTATTTTCTACAGTATCACTACGCTACTTTATTCATACCCGTATTGTTACTGTATGCTATTGCAAGCTCACTGGAGCAAGGCACAACTTCCGTTGCTGTCATCGAAAATTTTTCATCTAGTGCACGTTATACCGGTGTATCACTGGGTTACAATCTAGGAAATGGATTGCTGGGTGGAACCGTACCCATTGTTTGCGAATGGTTATTATCAACCACCTCCATGAATCTCGCACCTGCTATCTATATTGCTTGCTGCGCCCTACTCACTGGAGTCATTGTCTATTTTTTTGTGCCTGAAACAAAAGGGTCTAATTTGTTGCTATCAAAACAGTAAGCAACAACTCAATTTCTTAGAAATCGTTTAAAATCATTCTATTCCCAATCGTTTTTGCCTTTCACTTAATAAATGAAGATATTTTTCTTGCATATCCAAAGATAAGAAACTATTTCTTATAAACTCTCTCCACACTGGCAAGGCTAATTGAATATCGTTTATCACTTGCAGCATGATATTTTGATTTAATTGTAATCTCTCTTTACCAAAATAATGCAAAAAATCCTTTTTTGTAAGATTACTTTTTTTACCATTTAACGGCAAAGCTAATTCTTCGGCTACATTCTGCATTGCAATCGTAGTATTTAAGAGATCATACACGGGTGATAAATACACTTTATTATCCTGCGTAATTAATGAAAAATTTTTCAAATGCATGTCTTCATTACCAACCAAAAAATTAAATAGTGTTAATTTAAATAATTTTACGTATTCAATTTTTGGGAACGTACAGAAACGAGATACAACGTGTATAACTTTTTCCATGGAACTATTGTATTTAGTCTGTCTATCTTCACCAGATAATTGAGCAAAATCTTCAATCGCTAATTTCTTACTATGCCCTGCTCTATCAAAACGTTTAATAAAATACGTCATACTCTTATCTTTAGAATAAACCAACCCATGTACAGGTACATTTAAACCAACGATTTTTGCAAGCGTCATGGTGATGGCTTCATTTTCTGGCAATTCAGGATATAAATCACTTTGCGGCTTTAAAATAAACTGACCGTATTGATCAACAATTTCAAATCGTCCTTCTTTTATTTTTAATTGAGCACTCAATTTTTTCTGAACACCTTGAACAGACATTTTCCCAACGCGATTAATCGCTTCTGATCGTTGCTCATCTGCACTGAGATTAAGCGCATCCAATTTTATCAATTGAGGTGATAATAAACGTAATCCTTGTTGTGAATAATATTCCTGATTAGTAATTTCAACGTAGGTAATCGGACAATGCCTCATGTTATTTCCTCAATCGTAACTGCACCGATAACATCCATACCCACCGTTATTAATTGAGAAAAATAATCATTTCTATCTATTTTCTTTTTTCGTAACAATGCTTCAAGCATAGGGCCTTCTGGCAACAATCCTTCAAAAAATGGAGGGAATACATCAAAATCATAAATACGTTTATTGACAGGCATGGTCAATGAAACCGGTGCACCAGCGTAATCTAAATGATATTGAAACCGAAATTTACCTTCTTCCCTTTCTTCCAATATCCCAGCATCCTTGTGATTAACCAATACGCGTGCTCTTCTCATGACAAAGTCTCATTGGATGAAAATGGTGTGATTAATTTAATTTGAATATTTAAAACATCAAAAATTTTAAGTAAGGTATCCAGTTGCACAGATTTTTTTCCTTTCTCAATATCAAATACAACCGTCTTGCCAACACCAGCGAGTTGTGCCAGCGCAAGTTGTGATAAACCACTCTGTTTACGACAAAAATAAACTGTTTTAGCAATGTCATCTGTCATCATGGCATCTTCCACGAGATTATATTACTGTTATAGCAGTAATAATAAGTAAAAACAAGGTAGGTTAATATAGATAAGTGGAATATTAGATAAATATTACTGCTAAAACAGTAAATAAAAGCCTAATACCCTTTAGACTGCCCTTCAAATTCACCAACATAATGATCCACTCGAATCACACCGGTTTCAATACGGCCATCTTCATGAAGATGTATCCAGCGAAACCCAGGTGATAATTTTTCTATTCCAAATTCATCTTGATGACGTTTGAACTGAAAACACGTAGACGGTGCAGAATAACATTTCACACCATGCACTTCTTGTTCAAATACTTGATGCACGTGACCGAATAATACAGTCTTTACGTTTTTAAAACGCGTAACCAGTTTCCAAAAATCATCTGCATTTTGCAGTCCTAACTCATCTAACCAACGACTGCCAACGGGCATAGGCTGATGATGAAATACAATTAATGCATGATGATTAGGATAAGACGATAAACAGTGTTCTAAATGCGCCAACTCTTTATCAGCAAGATAGCCATAAACTGCATGGTGTTTATGTGAATCTAACAGGATAATTTGCCATGTTTTGTGAAGTATATGCTTATCATTCATCATGCGTTCATGCGGATAAACATCTGCCATCAACTTGGGATCATCATGATTGCCCGGCACGCAATAAATAGGTGCATTCAATTGACTAACCATTTCAGCAACACGAATATAAGAAAGACGCGCATAATCCTGGGTTAAATCACCAGAGTGAATAACCATATCAAACGCTCCTGCTTCACGTTTAATACTTTCTATCACAGCATCCAGACTTTCCTGAGTAGGTACGCCTAGTAGTGATTGACCATCTTGCGCAAATAAATGTGTATCACTAATTTGAATAATTTTGAGTGTATCACTATCCATTTCTACATCCTTCTTAAACTAAGCATTTACCTTACCATAGTCTTCTACTCTCTTCAGTAAACAAGCAATCACTATCCCTATGGTAATGGGATAAGCGAGCGATGGTATGGAACCATTAAAATGCTGGCTCACTATCAAACTGCCTAATACAGCAAAACCTGTCCAAAGCACGGTAAATAAAGATACTCTTAAACCCATGGGTTGATCACTCGCTTCAATAATGCATCGATTTAATGGTGCGAAACATAACGCCGCACCGAAAGAGTAAATACCCATAGCGATCAAAAAGGGATATAACACATTCGGCAACATGACGGCTGACAAAAAGATCAAGAAGCCACCGCACAATGTAACGCACAAACCCAACCAGATAATATTATTCACGCTAGTCCACTCCAGCATATGCTTAACCCAATAATTTCCTATGATATAAGCGGTGAATATACCTGCCATGACCCAACCGTAGGTTACCGGCGTATGATGAAACGTTTGCATGACCAACAGGGGCCCTGCTGTTATAAACGCAATAAATCCAGTGAAAATAGATCCGATAACAAAATTCAATAACATAAATTCTTTGTTCATTAACATTAACCCATATTGCTTAAATAACATTCCAATATGCACAGGATGACGTTCTTCCATTTTTAAAGTTTCAGGCATGTAATAAAACAATAATCCGATAATGATGGCAGACCAAATGGCAATCACCCAAAAAATACCACGCCAGCTTGAAAAATATAAAATGATACTGCCTAACAAAGGCCCGAAAGCCGGCGCAAGAACCGTGATACTACTCATTAATGCGAGTAACTGAATCGCTTCCTTTCTGCCATATATTTCATGAATAGCCGCATAACCTGCAACCATCATGGATGGAATAGCTGCACCTTCAATGAATCGTACAATCAATAATTGATGAGAATTAATGGAAACGGCACATGCTATGGTTGCCATGATATAAACTAACCCACCCCACAATAAAACGGGACGTCGTCCATAACGATCTGATACCACTCCTAGAACCAATGGCAGCATGGCAGACCCGACAAACCAAGTCGTCAATGTGAGCTGCGCCTCTTTTGATGATAATGATAAATCTCGCATCATGTCTGGCAGCGCTGGAAGATACATATCATTGGAAAGATAGGTAGCAATTTCATACAGGACTAACAGTATGGGAAAGATCAACGATGTTGTCTTGGTTGGCATTAGACTATCCTCATTCGTCGGTTCTACGTGGAACATCCTTCATCCCACAGATGTCACACTTCAATGTGTGACATCTGTGGGATGAAGGAATACGTTTAAACGATAGATTTATTTAACTATTTAACTTCATATATTTCAATAAGTTATATCAAACTTCGGTGACCGAAGTAGACTGTCGCAACAGCCGCTGCATGATGCTAGCCCGTATCAGATTACTCTTTACACCTTCGATAGTCGGGTATTGTTTTCTCACTGAAACAACGGCTTGTTCTATGCGCAACATAAGAGGTTCCGGCACACGAATACTGACCATATCGCTTAATTGATCCATATCTTCTGCAATATCAACCAAGGTAGGATAATCGGATAACGTTAAAAGCGATTCTATGGATTCGATAATCCATTTACTCTTGCCGCGCATACCATATCCATCTTCGATAATGCGTTGTAACAATCTACGATGCAGATTCTTTTGTAATTTAATCGATGTCATCACTTTTTTATCCATTCTCATATCGCCATCTCACGTTCCATTAATTCAATTAATTGACGAAAAGCTTTAGTGGTTTGTCGTAAATCCGTCCAGTTAACCTCAGTAAATATTGTCATATATTTATCAAACTCCTTGCGTGACGTAACACTTTCAATGATTTTTCTAATCACTTCTACACTTAATGTTGTGCCCATATTGATCTTGACTGTTTGACGACCTCGATTAGTGGTTTTCAAATCCGCCTTATTTTTTTTCAACAGCTTTTGCTGGCTAATGATACTTTTAATTTCCTTTAAACTATAGCCGTTCACACAAGCTTCAATCGCTTGTTTTCTAAGCAGAGGTGATGCAATACCTGCAATCAACGCTGCTTTATCCAAGTTGCGAATATTGCCATTTCGAATTTCAGATTGCACGTCAGCCGGTGCATTCATCGCTGCTAGATAATAAGAAGTTTGTGAAAGTGATAAGCCCGTAATATTTTTTAATAAGGTAGCCGTCACTTCTGCATTATCGTTTTGAATGAGATATTCACGAATAATATCTCTTATATTTCCCAAACGTTCATCCAAAGTAAGATCTTCACGCGCGGTATTTTCAACCCATTGAATCAATTTCAATTCAAATCCTTTGGGCTTTTCATTGAAAACACGTGCTTCAATCTCTTGTTTACCAGCAAGGATAGACGCCAAACAACGGCGCTCACCCGCAACAACACGGTAAAATTCACCTAGCTTATAAACCACAACAGGATTGATGACACCATTGGATTTAATGGTATGTGCTAATTCTTTTAAGCGTTCCAATTCTTCTTGTTTACGCTGATAGTTTGTATCTTCAGGTCTAATGCCTTGCCTGATATCCGATAAATCAATGGCTAATTTTCGAGGATTATCAGGATCTAATTCAATGCGTGATAATGGCAAAATAACGTTACGAAATAATCCTGAATTATTTTCTACAACATGAATAGTTTCGCTTAATCCACGTGTTAATGCTTCTGAAATACCAAATCGTTTTTTCTTACTCATGCAAATATCCTCTCTGCAATGTGCTGACATACTTCCATGGCTTCACTTTTTGCGACATGCAAGTCCTGATAATCAAAGATGGATCGTGGTGTAGAATCTGCGGCATCCACTTCGGCAAACACAATACGTTGTGAAAATTTTACGGGCAAGACATACTTTCCAATCGCTGCATTATCTTGCAAACTAGTCAAAATATCTTTATGCAATCTTGTTTGCTTAAACATATTAGGCAAGATACCAACCAATGTTAATGGCCTATTTTTTTCGCGAATGAGTGATTCCTGCATCCACAATTGCAACATACCGTAAATACCTTGCACAGGCTGTTCTTCCATTACGGATGGAATAATGATGTGGGTTGATGCTTTCATCACGCTGATGGTTAATGGACCTTTAGAAGGCGCAGTATCAATAACAACGGCATCATATTCTGCTTGTACATCAGGAGAATTTAAAAAATTTGCCAGTTGCTTATGCACTTTTTCAACAACTTCTGAGCGTCTAACCGATTCAGCAGAAAGTAATTTTTCAGCATGTCCCGGCGCAATGTCTAAATTAGGAACATAAGTTGGATAAGGGACCACACCTTGACCATAAAATATTTCTGCAATACTGCTTCGACCATCCCAATCATTATCATCTGGATCGGTATCATCATAATCAGGATGAACAGGAGGCATTAATCCTTCTGGAGCGGCAGGATCAATTTCCATATTTAAATATTGATGCGAGAAATTACATTGAGGGTCGAAATCGATACACAATGTTCGTCGATTTTTAATTTTGCTGAGGTATTCAGCCATTAATTTACTACAAGTGGTTTTACCCACACCGCCTTTATTGTTTACAAATGCAATGATTTCCATGGCTGACTCCTTTCGTTGTATTACGATATTGCCTAATATATCATTTGTTATGTTTTATCCTATACAAAAAAACACACGCTTTTAAACGTTATGACATTGTGTGTTTGTTTTTCTTTAGTTTATCTTTTGTTTGCGATGCTGTAAGTGTTTGATAGTAATATATTTTATGCATGGAAAAGTGACGTTTATGGGAAGTCTTGTGACGGATATGGGATAAACGGTGACACTTATGGGAGAGGATGTGACGCTTATGGGACGCAATGTGACGGATGTGGGATATGAAAAAAAAGAAGTGCGAAAGGAAATTAAAAAACACGCAGCGACGATTCATTGTTCCAATACACTCACCTTGCTGCAGCGAAAGATTACTAATGCATTGTTATATCATGCTTATAAAGAACTGATGCTCAAAGACGAGCACGAGATTACCGTCAAACAATTGTGTCGTTTGATTGGGTATCAAGGTAATAATCATGCTGCCATTAAAGATGCATTCAAAGGATTGATTGCAACGGTGATTGAATGGAATTTGATTAACGATGAAACGGGTGCCGAAAATTGGAGCGCGAGTTCCATTATTGCGAGTGTCAGTTTAGAAGGTCCACTGTGTTATTACGCGTATTCTCCGCGCATGAAACAATTACTGCATTCACCGTCCATGTTTGGAAAAATTGATTTAGTCATTCAATCGCGTTTTCGTTCCAGTTATGGTCTTGCGCTTTATGAAAACTGTATTCGCTATCGCGGTTTGCCGAATACGAAATGGTTTGATTTAGCATTATTTAAAAAGCTCATGGGTGTTCCTGTCGGTAAATATACGATTTTTCGGGATTTTAAACGTCGTGTTCTTGATAAAGCCATAGAAGAAGTCAATATGTATTCTGATTTGGTGATTGAGTCAGAATGCCTGCGTGAAGGACGAAAAGTGCTTAAAGTTCGTTTTAAATTAAAAGAGCGAGCCAAGAAAATACGTTTAGGTCATCAAAAAAAGATAGGCGCGAATAGCGATGATTTACTTAAAACAACGTTGATGGAACGATTTAGTTTATCAAAAGAACAAGCCGAATCATTATTGAATGAATATGATCATCCTTTTATACAAGATAAAATAGCGTTGATTGAAGCATCCAAACCGTTTCAAGATGGAAAAATAAAAAATACAGCCGCGTATTTATTGAGTGCGCTTAAAAATAATTATCAACCGGCTAAGAAAAAACAATCGGAAGTCATCGATTTAAAAGATGCAACGTTTGCGCGAGAATTATCGGCATTAAAGCAACAGGCTGAAGCGATTCGTAGCGATTATCAAGTGTATCGTGAAAAAGTGATAGAAGAAGCCGTTCAATCCTTGCAAGCTGTAGAAAAAGACGCATTCATGCAACAATTCATTGTTTATGCTGAACCGGTTATCAAGACGATTTTGAAATTACAACGAAAAAAATATAATCGTGATAATGTGCTTGCTGCGCCACAAATGAAAGCCTTATTGCGGCAATTTGTGTTGAGGGAAATGGATACGTTGATGCTTCCATCATTGGAAGAGTTTGTTGCAGAATTGCCGGATGATCAGATGCAAGTGTGGCAGAAATTGAAATCCTGTGACCCTGATCATCCGTTGTTACATTTTAGTGAATCAGTGTGATAAATATTTACGATGGCTGGTTAACGGTATGTTTTTAGGGAAAGTTCACGAGCAGACAGGAGTCTGCGAGAGCAAAACCCGATCATGGATGAGCGTGTTTTGCGGTGAATTTTCCCTAAAAACATACCGTTAACCAGCCGTCGTAAATATTAGGATAGAAGGTACAATCAAAATAGAGAGGGACGTATGACATTTTTGAATTTTGCGCTAGGTGAAACAGCGGACATGTTGAGAGAGGCGGTGCGTGAATTTGCCGAGCGTGAGATTGCCCCGCTTGCTGCCGACATTGATAGTCGTAATCATTTTCCCGTTGAATTATGGCCAAAGTTAGGGGAGTTAGGCTTGCTTGGCATTACCGTTCCACCAGCATTCGGTGGTTCGGGTATGGGCTATCTTGAACATGCTATTGCTATGTCTGAAATCAGCCGTGCATCCGGTGCGATAGGCTTAAGTTACGGTGCGCATTCCAATCTGTGTGTCAATCAAATTTGTTTAAACGGCAGTGATGAACAAAAACATCGTTATTTGCCTAAATTATGCAGTGGCGAACACATTGGTGCTTTGGCCATGAGTGAGGCGCAAGCAGGATCCGATGTAATGGGTATGCAATTGCGTGCAGAACGACAAGGGGATTACTATCTTTTGAATGGTACAAAAATGTGGATTACTAACGGCCCCGATGCAAATGTGTTAGTCGTTTATGCGCGTACTAATCCGCAAGGTGGCTCACGTGGTATCACGACTTTCATTATTGAAAAAACATTTGCTGGTTTTCATACCGCACAAAAACTCGATAAATTAGGTATGCGTGGTTCGAATACCTGTGAATTAGTTTTTGAAAATTGCAAAGTTCCCGTTGAGAATATGTTAGGCAAAGAAAATCACGGTGCAAAAGTCTTAATGCGTGGCTTGAATTATGAACGTGTTGTGCTGGCTGCAGGGCCGCTTGGTATCATGAAAGCCTGCATGGATATTGTGTTGCCTTACGTGCATGAGCGTAAACAATTTGGTAAAGCCATAGGCGAATTTGAAATGATGCAAGCCAAAATGGCAGACATGTATACGGCTTTATTAACATCCGAAGCGTATTTGTATGCAGTTGCTAAAGCGTGTGATCGTGGTGATGTGACACGCAAAGACGCGGCTTCTGTTATTTTATACGCGGCTGAAAAAGCAACGTGGATGGCAGGAGAAGCGATTCAGTGTTTAGGTGGGAACGGTTACATCAATGAATATTCAACCGGTCGTTTATGGCGAGATGCCAAATTGTATGAAATTGGAGCGGGAACATCAGAAATTCGTCGTATGTTAATTGGACGAGAATTATTTGATGAGACGAAATAAAAAAGGAATTAACACGATGCCAGCATTTGAAACACAAATGAATCCCGAAGACAAAACTTTTCAGCAAAATGAAAAAGTCATGCGAGGCATGACACAGGAATTGAAAAACATCATCATGAAAATACAAGAAGGTGGTGGTGAAGCAGCGCGAGAAAGACATAGAAAACATGGGAAATTATTACCCCGCGATAGAATAGAATTATTATTGGATCCCGGTTCTGATTTTCTCGAGTTATCTGCATTAGCGGGTTTTGATTTGGAGCAAGATGATATTCCAGCGGGCGGAATCATCACAGGCATAGGCCGCATTATGGGTACCGATTGCATGTTAGTCGTGAATGATGCGACTGTTAAAGGCGGTACGTATTATCCTATTACGGTAAAAAAACATTTGCGCGCGCAAAAGATAGCCGAACAAAATTGTCTTCCTTGTATTTATCTGGTGGATTCTGGTGGTGCGTATTTACCTAAACAAGATGAAGTGTTTCCGGATGAAAATCATTTTGGGCGCATTTTTTATAATCAAGCGAATCTCTCTGCACAAGGTATTCCACAGATTGCAGTCGTCATGGGTTCTTGTACGGCAGGTGGTGCTTATATTCCAGCAATGGCAGATGAATCGATTATGGTTCGCGAACAAGCGACGATTTTTCTTGCAGGCCCACCATTAGTAAAAGCGGCAACGGGTGAAGTGGTAAGTGCTGAAGCATTAGGTGGTGCTGATGTCCATTGCCGCATTTCTGGTGTTGCTGATCATTACGCACAAAATGATGAACATGCACTTGCCATGACAAGACGTATCATTGCGAATTTAAATTATCAGAAAAAAGGTTGGGTACTCATGCGGGAACCACAACCACCTTTATATAATCCAGTAGAGTTATACGGCATTATTCCCGCTGATCCCCGTTACCCGTTTGATGTACGAGAAGTGATAATACGTATAGTCGATGCTTCCTTATTCGATGAGTTTAAGGCTTTATACGGTAAAACCTTAGTCTGTGGATTTGCGCATATTCAAGGTATTCCCGTTGGTATTATTGCGAATAATGGGATTTTATTTCCAGAATCTGCCTTAAAAGGCGCGCATTTTATAGAATTATGTACAAAGCGCGGCATACCGTTATTGTTTTTACAAAACATTACTGGGTTTATGGTAGGCAGTAAGGTGGAATCAGAAGGGATAGCAAAACAAGGTGCAAAATTGGTGAATGCAGTTGCCTCAGCCCGTGTGCCTAAAGTGACAGTTATCATAGGCGGTAGTTATGGTGCGGGTAATTATGCTATGTGTGGACGTGCTTATGAACCACGGTTTTTGTATATGTGGCCTAATGCTCGCATATCTGTTATGGGAGGTGAGCAAGCAGCGAGTGTACTTGCTCAAGTGACCAGAGAAAAGAAAAAACGACACGGTGAAACCTGGTCGGATGAAGATGAAAAAGCATTTAAAGCACCTTTATTGCAACAATATAATCAGCAATCGTCTGCTTATTATTCCAGTGCAAGATTATGGGACGATGGTGTGATTGATCCCATAGACACGCGTAAAATAATCGGTATGAGTTTGTCTATTACCTTAAACGCACCGATATTACCTACTCAATTCGGATTATTCAGGATGTAAGGCAAATGGAATTTATTAAACTCGCACATTCAAATGAAATTGCAACGTTGACGCTTAATCGTCCGGATAAACGTAATGCCATGCACGGCCCCATGATTATGGAATGTCAACAAGCATTGAAATCGCTAGCAAGTGATACATCGCGAGTATTACTTATCACGGGTCAGGGAGAAAACTTTTGTGCGGGCGGTGATATTGGCTGGATGCAAAAAATTGCTGTCGGGTCACAAGCGGATAATTATAACGATGCAGAATTATTAGCGGACTTATTATATCAACTTTATACTTTTCCAAAACCAACGATAGTATTAGCACAAGGTGCGACTTTAGGTGGAGGACTCGGTTTATTGTCAGCCGCAGACATTGCCATTGCTGCAAAATCAGCAAGTTTTGGTCTGCCGGAAGTCAAGATTGGTCTCACTCCATCCATGATTAGTCCGTATGTTATTGCGAGCCTAGGGGAGCGTTTTGCGCATTATTATTTTCTGACGGGTGAGCGTTTTGCTGCTGATGAAGCCTATCGTTTGGGGCTAGTACAAAAGATAACGGCAGATGAGGATTTGCAAAGTGTGGGTAGGTCACTCGCTGAAACCGTATTGCAAAATAGCCCACGCGCTTTGCTCGCTGCCAAGCAATTGATACGCATGGTTTCATCGCAAAAAATAACGGCTGAATTAGCACAAAAAACCTCAGAACACCTTGCCGAATTACGCGCAACGAGAGAAGCGCAAGAAGGGTTGCAGGCTTTTTTGGAAAAACGTAAACCACGGTGGGTTTAATTTGTTGTACAATATGGATTAAATGGTTGTTATTTAAGGATGACGAATGACCTTCCCACATCATATCAAGATAGTTGAAGTGAGTCCGCGAGATGGTCTTCAAAATGAAAAAGACATCATTCCTACAGAGATAAAGATCGATTTTATTAATCAATTGTCTGAGACAGGGCTTTCAGTGATTGAAACAACCAGTTTTGTTTCACCTAAATGGATTCCACAACTTGCAGATGCGAGTGAAGTGTTTCAAGGTATTCAAAAAAAAGCGAATGTGAATTATCCCGTTTTAGTGCCAAATTTAAAAGGACTGGAAGCGGCATTAGCGGTTGGTGTGAAAGAAATTGCGGTATTTACCACGCCTTCTGAAACATTTTGTCAACGCAACTTAAATTGTACGGTAACCGAGAGTTTGCATCGTATTGCAGAAGTAGTCGATGCCGCTAAAAAGCAGCGTGTTCGTATTCGTGCTTATCTTTCTTGTGTATTAGGTTGTCCTTATGAAGGCAAAGTCATGCCAGAAAAAGTGGGAGAATTAGGCGAGATATTATTGCGTATGGGATGTTATGAAGTGTCGTTAGGCGACACTATAGGCGTTGGCACGCCGCCTAAAATAAAACGTTTATTGGAAATTGTTTCAAGACATGTTCCGCTTAAATATTTGGCTGTGCATTTTCATGATACGTATGGACAGGCCTTAGTGAATATTTATTCTGCGTTGGAATTTGGTGTAGCGATTATTGATAGCTCGGTTGCAGGTCTTGGTGGTTGTCCTTATGCCAAAGGTGCAACGGGTAATGTTGCAACGGAAGATGTGGTACATCTTTTGCATGGCATGGGTATAGATACGGGTGTTGATTTAAAAAAATTGATAGCGGTTGGTCAGTTTATTTCTAAGCAATTAGGACGTGTGCCACAATCGAAGGTGAATTTAGCGTTGGGTGAGGTGGAATAATGGGTGTGACGTCGTTGTAGGTTGGGTTAGGCGCTTTTTGCCGTAACCCAACAACGATGAATGATGTTGGGTTACGGCAAAAAGCGCCTAACCCAACCTACATCGACTTCAACCTTCCTTAGGACTCATTCCCGATTCTACCTTAATATCTCCCGTTAACATTTCTTTTAACGCTGCATTCTTATTCGGGTCTTGCAACAATATCTTACCTGAGTCTGTCATGCATGCCGTTGCATCTAATTGTAATCCTACCAGTTTTGGCACGACCGTAGGTTTATTCTTAATGTTTTCAATGGTGAGTACGACATTCGCATTTATTTTAACAAGAGGATCAAATTGTTCTGGATGAGTATCACATAATTCAATATCAACAATAGTAGTGATAAATGTTTTCCCTTTGGGCTTCACATAAATCTTTCCTGACTCTAATTCCATGACGCTATTAACATTTGCTGAATATGTAAAATGAAGTTGATTATTAATAATCGACCAATCCATGACATTACGTTTAGCTGTTGCAATATTAATATTTTCTCCAAAATGATTTTCATTAATCAGTGCAGATATAAAACCAAACGTGCTTTGCCCCCCACATTTTTTTAACCACGAAGCAAATAGCTTTTTATTAGTATCTGTGTCGTTTAATTCGTTGCATAGCGAATCAATTCCTTGATGAATAGCTTCATTCTCAAGATTATTATATTCATTTCCATTGATAGTAGCTGTGCGCTTAAAATCAGGTACCGCTTTATTCTCTTCTATACCACTTGTGTCCGTCATTTCAGTTTTCCATTCAGCAATGCCTGGCGTCAGGATTTCACCATTTTCACGTTTTGTATAATCAAAATGCCATTGGTGTGAAACGGGTTTATAGATTTTCAGAAAGTCACTGAATAAATCGTTTAAATAATTTAAATTTGCGCCGGATAAAGGTTTTGTCGAAGGTAGTTTTTTTACCCCTTCTGCTTGTAGCGGTTCACTGACGTGAAGATAATTCCCGTATGATTGTTCATTTTTTCCGGTAGGTTGAATGGGTAAATGCAAAACGTATTCCATGACTTTGTGCATGGCTTCAATATCGTTGGCAGAGGATTTTATACGAGTAATGATATTATAAATAATGAATCGCAAATCGGTATCATTCGGATCAATCTTTTCATATTCGTTTTCTAACTTATAAAGTATGGTCGCAGCACGGTCAGAATGAAACAATCTATCGCGATTGTCTGACATTTTCTCACTCCTCAGTATTTTTATACATATAGTATAGTTTACTGAGGCGTTTTTATAATAATGCTATAAAATCAGCTGGTTAGTGTGTCTATTCTGCTATGTCTTATCCCATACACAAAATAAATGAATACGCCGATTATCGTCCAGATTAAAAATCGCCACCAGGTAACGGCAGGTAAATTAAACATGAGATAGATGCAAAAAATAATACCGAGTAGGGGTATGAGAGGATTGAAGGGTAGTTTAAAAGGACGGGCAATATCAGGCAATGTGTGACGCAATGCGATGACACCACTGCAAACAAAAACAAATGCAGCGAGTGTGCCAATATTCACTAATTCTGCGGCACGATTAATAGGTGCCATGCCTGCAATGGCTGCGATTAAAATACCAGTAACGATGATGATGCGTACCGGTGTGTGAGTTTGCGGATGAATGGCGGCAATGGAATTGGGTATCAGTCCATCGCGTGACATGGCTAAACAAATTCGCGTGAGTCCATAAAACATCACTAACATAACAGTCGTAAGACCCGCGACAGCACCTGCTGCAATCACACCACCTATGGATTGATAACCAATTTTGAGAAGAGCATCTGCAACCGGTGATTGAACATTCAGTGCAGTATAAGGAACGATGCCGGTTAATAATGCAGAGACAATAATATAAATGACGGTGCAAATAATGAGAGACGTGACAATGGCAATAGGAATAGAGCGTTGTGGTTCTAGTGCTTCTTCTACGGCGGTTGATAATGCATCAAAACCAATGTAAGCAAAAAAGACTAGTGCTGCGCCCTCTATAACACCATTCAAACCAAAAGGAAAAAAGTTGGCCCAGTTTTGAATGTCTACGTTGAAGGATGCAACCACAATAAAAGTAGCAATGGTGAGTAATTTGATGGATACGACAATCGCATTAATGCGCGCAGAATGTTTGACACCTAAACATAATAAAAGCGTTAACATTAAAATGATTAAGACAGCGATGAGATTGATGATGCCACCATCAAATGGATTTTTGGTGATAGCATTTGGCAAATGAATGTGAATGGCTTCCAGAAAATTAGTGACATAACCAGACCAGCCTATAGCGACTGTGCCTACACTCATGACGTATTCCAATAACAAATTCCAGCCGATTATCCATGCGATGATTTCACCAAATCCAGCGTAAGCATAACTGTATGCGCTGCCTGTGCCGCCTATAGAAGCGGCGAGTTCTGCATAAGCCAAGGCTGCGAACATGGATGCCAGCCCTGCAAAAACATAAGAAAGAACGATAGCAGGGCCTGCTTTTGTTGCAGCGGCAATACCAGTTAAAACAAATACACCGGCGCCAATGATGGCGCCTATGCCCATTAAGGTGAGATCAAACGTGTTCAAGGAGCGGTGTAGTGAAGATTGTGGGTGTATGTGGCCTATAGGTTTTTTGCGAAACATCATTCGAAACATATGCTTATCTTCTTCCCTGACTGGTTCATCGATACTACTCTGAAAAGGTAAGGTGATCAATCAAGGTAGCAGATCGTTTTATTGCCTTTACGTTGCAGGGTGGTGCGTCGTTATTCGGTGGTCGTCGTTGCGAGGCTGCTTTTCAGGCCGAAGCAATCCATCCATGTCATTGAGTTGTGTCATCTTATAATCATGAATGGATTGCTTCGTCGCAAAAAGCGCTCCTCGCAACGACGTCCCACCGAATAACGACGAACTACCCTGCAACGTAAAGGCAATAAAACGATCTGGTCATCTCTTAATCTTTCGTTAAGGAATGAGGGGTTACAATGTCAACGGCTTATCAACGTTTTACTTTGTAAGTGGTTTCAGATAGCCTTGGCGGAAATATCTTACGTTTAATATTCAACAGGTTGAATTAACTTATGTCTATTCTATTAGATAGTCTTTCAGACCTTGATGATGATGTTAAAGAGACATTTTGTATTATAAAGTCGCTTAAGCATCCAGGTTTAAGGGGTAGACAAATAAAACATGCTAATGAATTGATAGCGAGTATTGGTAAAAAAGTTGATACCAGTCATAACCAAAGCAAAATTAATAAACTCCTGAAAGTATCGGAACAATCAATCCAGTTTCAACCCGAACCTAACCGTAATTTAATTGAATCATTTAGAAAGTGGTGGGAAGAAATCTCATGGTTTTATCTCATGGATTATGTGCGTGGTTGGTGGGATTCCATTCGTTTATTGACTTGGCGAGAGCTACGCATAGAAATATTGGCAGGTATTAAAGAGGCTACTTCTACATTAGTTGATATAACAAGATGGGGTGGTCTTGTTTATGTGATTCCGTTGTTTGGGGATATTTTCAAAACGATACGGGAAACATTTAAGCCGCCTACAGATAAAGAAGAGAAGAATGGTTTAACGTATTCGGATGTTATAGTGCCGCGTTTTATATCTGTGATCACAGAAAAAGACGATAACGCAGGTACAGGGCCGCTATGGTATCGTTTTATTAATAACTTTACCTGGTTTGACATTAATCTTATTGGTATTTTGATCATCTTAGGCTTAGTCGTTGCTGGGGCAGTAATGGCCAGTTATGTGACAGCCGTTATTAATTTAATTGGTTTTTCGATTGATGTGGTGAATGAAACCAGTTTAGCTATCGATAATTATCGTGCGTTTTCTAAATTGCAAACGGAGATAGAAAAAAAGATAAAACAGCATGAGGAAGCTAGAAGAACTTATCAACATGATCTTGTTAATTTAAAACGTATTAATGCTGCCATTTCAGAATTTGAAATTGTAAAAAAGCATTGTGTAGATGAGAAAATTGCCATTCTTAGAAATGGATTGCGTGTTTTTATTAGCCTTTCTCTGCTGGTCTTAGGCATGTATCTCATTTTCTTTCCACCGCTTAGTATTATAGGCGCAAAGTTCATTGGCGGAGGAATGGCGTTGTTATTTGGCAGTGTCATAACGGGTTGTGTACCTAGAATGTGGAGATGGGGTTGTGAGCGGTATTGCGAATTATTCAATATCGATAAAAAAAATATAGACGTATGGCGAGCGAAATTATACGCAGGATTTTGTTTGGGCATGGTATGCGCGGGCGGTGTTTTAACATTTCTTTCTATGGGTTTTCCAGCCTTATTGGCGCCAGGATTGATTTTAATGGGATCAGGATTGACCTTGCTAGCAGCAGATGTTGCCGCGCCATCACTGTCTGAAGAGTTTTTTAAACCATTAGGGGAAACGGTGGATGATCTAGCGGAATTCTTAGGATTTAGAGGTCCTGCTATTGTGCAAGAATATGAGCTTCATGATGTGAATAATAATACAGTTGCTATTAATAATGGATTGCAAAAGACAGAGGCGATACTTATTCCATCATTGAATATTCAGGGTGAAGAAGAGAAAGAAGAGAAAGTGGTGAAACAAAGATCTCGTTCTAATACACCTACACCTTGTGACTCTGAGCGTAATGGATTATATACTAGCCAAGATGGTGAGGGGATAAAAGTGGATACGGAATACCTTAACTGTATTTCTTTTAGTTAAAAATCAGTAAATACTTGATTATTATTATAATAATTTCTAGTCATGGCCTATAAATCTTTTAATTTTGCATAAAAACCATTCAAATTTAATAGTGTCTTAAGGTGAGTCGGCGATAATAGCTTATTGATTAGATAAAACTGTTGATGAATATCAAAAGATTTTATCAAATTGCCAGAACGGAAGGTATTGTTTTACGACTAAACTATGTGGTATGAATAATAGTTTGGTGAATAATAATCAAAACGAGAGAGCTCAAGATGAGTAAAAATCGTGACATTCAACAGCCGTTTAATTCTTTGAATAAGGAAGGCTTTCACTCGACTAATATTCAACTTAAAAAATACGTTGCCCCACTTACTCCCGCTGAACAAGCCGCAAAAAAAATCATAGAACGTCAGAAAAACCGTTTTAAATGGTTTGAATTTATTAAGACGATTCTACGTAATCCCCTCGGCTTTTTCTTGAACGAGAATGGCAACTATAACGATTATTACAATACATATTTTCGTACCATAGAGGTTTATTCTAACGTCTACGATAATCGTACGAATGATGATAAAGAATCTCAGCTTAGTTTTTTTAACTGGTTATTCAAAACGAATGGCGAACGTTCAGAGCTTACCACAGCAGGTTGGATAGCATTTAGTTTGGGATTTGTTGCGCTATTATTTGGCTGGATACCTGCATTCTATAACTTTTGCAGAGGTGAAACATTTGCTTCACTTCAGCATGCAAAAGAACAGGCTATCAAAAAGAAAATTGTTTCTGAAGAAATAACGGATGAACAGTTTGAAGCGCATCAGTTAAATCTGTATGCGTATTTTATAGAAAATAAAAAGATTTTAGATCAGCCGGAAGCGATTACGGATTTAGATGTGAATAGACCGCAACTCGTACCGAAAGAAATATCTAAGTGGAAAACGATTTCTGCAGAAGATTTAAAAGTTAAACTGGAAAATGATTATAAATCCGATCCTTTTGCCCAGTTTGCAACGCTTATGGCTGTATTTGATGATGACAAAGATATTTTCACTGTTCTCAGTATTCCTGATATGGATGATGAGGCATGGGACAAGCTCAGTTTGTGGGATAAATTTTGTGATAGAACAGAACGCGTGATTTCAACCACTTATACAGTTTTGAAAATATTTGGGGATGCGATTAATGCCAACAGTTATTTATTTTGGCTGACATTTTTTCCATTTGTATGGAAAGTCGGTATTACCGCGGCATCATCAGCTTTGTATATGCCTACAATTATCGGAATATCAGTCGGTACGTATTTATTGTTTACGATACCAGTAGTTATCTATAAGGTGGATAAAGCATTTCTTGATGGTAAAATTGCTGAAACACTAATCAAAGTAGTTAAGTTTATTAAAGATGAAGTTGTAGAAGCCGGTACATGGATTAAAAACAAAATCGTTGCACCCTATAAATGGTTTAAAAATGATGTACTCGGTATAGAAGATGATCCAGAAGTGATAGATGAACCTATTCAAATTAATCCTGAATTAACGGAAAAAGAAACCGTTGCTCAGAGAAAAATAGATAATAAAATTATGCGTAAAGCCGATATGAAGGCTGAACACCAACATAACATGCGATATTTGATGGGTAGTAAATATAAAGTACGTACGCAAGAAGAGAAAGAGGACAAAGTAGAGAAATATCCATTAAGAGCGGCTGCAGCTGCGCCAGCGGTTTATTATGATTTAAAGAAAAGTGATATTGAGAATTCAAGCTTGGGCCAGCATTTGCTCGTTGGTAGTGATTCGATATATTTATTATCTATTATTACTGAAGTCGTAAATGTTGTCATATTGGCATCGTTTGCATTCTGGTGGCTATCTTCTGTTTTAACTGCAGTTGCTGCTGTTATTCCAGGTCTTGATATTACCAATACTTCTCTATTCTCATTCTTGGGAAGTAATACGGCTGCTGCCGAAGTCGGTTTTGGATTGGCTTCCTTCTTTGTAATAAAAGAGATTGCTTTCATTAAAAGAAAAAATATGGAGCATCAACAAGACATTCATAAACAATTGTCCAAGAATTATAAAGGCGAGCCATTTATTCACTATTTTACGCGAATGGAGCGTTCTGTTGAATTTAAAAAAGCACAAGCAGAATGGTTACGTCTTAAGGTTTTGCAGAAAAAATATCTTGTGAATAATACAAGTCTGAAAACACTTACAGATGATCGTAATAAGAATTTTGATGATCTTGAAAAGGACTTTAAAGAAATAAGTGAAAAATGTTCTGCTGACTATTTTAAGGCCAAATATACGGAATTACATGCACAAAGAGTGTTGTACGAACAGCACTTGCGTAATGGATTTCATGTTCATCAAAATTTAGACGAGGATTTAAAATCCCATCTGGATCTTGAAGACGTTGATGTTTACAACTATGAGAATAGGCGCAAGCTTTGCCATAAAGCAGATGAATGGTCTTGGATTGAAAAAATCGGTAGTTATATACATTATTTTCTGGCGGGCATGCAGACAGGTTCGTTGTTGGCTAGAACATTGTTTTTGAAAGATTGTATTTTTGCGCTGTGGATAGCTCATCCTCAAGCGGTTGTCATTGCTGGTACATCGGTTGCAGCACTTGTAACGGGTGGAACGGTATTGACCGGTGGTGCCATGTGGGCATTTTTTGGAGTAGCGGCTGCGATTGCTGGTCTTTATGCTCTTGTGCGTTGTGCTCAACATTACGTTAATGATAAACGTAAGCAGCAAGAGTATATACTCGAAAATATTGATGAGTTAAATGGCTATTTGAATAAGCAGGATAAAGAGTTAAATGCATTGACTGAGCATTTGAATGAACAAGTGAGTGGTAAGAAAGTGGTGAGGGATATTGTTAGGAAACAATCTGATCCTGTTGTTATACCGTTTAATAAAAAGAAATTTGATAATGGGAATGATTATTCTAATCGTAATTTTTTAGGTGATGCTATTAATCATACTCCTACTATAGCGAATCCAAGTATACAAGTGGAATCAAATTTGATTGTGGTCGAAATGGGATCTTAATACCCTACGCATGATTTTATTCGATGCTGTTTTTGGTAATTCATTTACAAATACCACATCGTGAATTTTGAATAAGGGATTTAAATGTTTACTGATGCGTTTTTGCATGTCAGACAATACCAGAGTCTTATCAAGATTTTCTGTTGTCGCTGCGTAAATCACTAATAAACTGGGGCCGTTATCAGGTGGCGCAACAGCAATCGCTGCTACTTCAATGATATGTGGCAATCCGGATAAGACGCGTTCAATTTCAACCGCGCTGATTTTAATGCCGTCTAAATTCATGGTATCGTCAACGCGACCTAAAATAGCGTAATGCCCGTCGGGCAATTGTTTCAGTTGATCACCATGACGTCTTAATATTTTTCCATCTAAGGTCGGCATGTGGGCGAAATAGATTTCATGATGATCTGCGTTTAATAATGCAGTCGATAATCCAATAGACGGTGGAATGATGGCGACTTCACCAACGCTTGCAGGTCGTCCTTCCTCATCAATAATCGAAATCGCAAGTCCCATAGTTGGTGTGGTGAATAAAGAGGGATAATTGTTTTCAATGACAGTACTGCTAATGTAAGCACCGCCAATTTCCGTACCGCCACAATATTCTATGATAGGTTTACAGCCCGCAAGTGACATGAGATATAACATGTCTTCGGGATTGGAACATTCACCGGTTGAGGTAAATACTTTAATAGCGCTCCAATCCAGATTCTCCATGCAACGACTTTGTCGCCAAGTGGCGACTAAGGTTGGGACTACACCTAACATGGTTACCTTGGCACGTTGCACAAATTCTCCAAATGTTCTGTCTCTAGGGGCACCACTATAAAGTGCAATGCAACCATGATTGATAAGTGCCGCAAAAATTAACCACGGTCCCATCATCCAGCCAAGATTGGTGGGAAAGGCAAGTACATCGTGAGCAGCAATGTTTTGATGAAAATAAGCATCGCTCGCTATTTTTATCGGTGTGGTGTGGTTCCAGATAATGGCTTTAGGCACGCCTGTGGTGCCTGATGAAAATAAAATATTGCACGGTGTCATTGGGGGGGAAGCGAGAGCAGTGAATGCATCGTTATCGACTAAAAACTGTTTCCAGGTGATATCACTATCGCGTAAGGGTAGTTGAACGTCTGCATCATTGGGTAAAACGATAATGTTAGCAGTTTGGGAAGCCGCACACACTTTTTCATACAACGGTAATTTTTTATTGCCCCAGGACATAAAGTCTTGAGTGAATATGGCTTTTGTATGCGTAATGTCTAGGCGTGTTGCCATTTCTTCGGATGAAAAACTATCTGCGATAGAAACAACGACGCCACCCATTTTGATAATACCAAGATAAATAGCAACGGCGAATGCATTCATGGGCATGGCGATTGCGATAAAATCGCCTGCAACCAATTGATGGTTAATCAAACTATTTGCTATGCGATTAGATAAGCTATTCAATTCATCGTAAGTGAGGGTACAAAGATTTTTATTTGCATCTTCATAAATAATGGCAGGTGCAGATTTCTTGGCAGTAAAACAACTATTAGCAATATTGAGTGTTGCACCTTTTAGCCAAATGGGAGATTCAATTCCATTAGAGGTATCACAAATTAATTTTGGCGGTTGATTAAATACAATGTTTAATTGAGCAATGATGGCTTTCCAAAAATCTTGGAAATGTTCTACCGTATAACGATGAAAAGATTTCACATCCGTTATACCTAATCTTGACATGAAAATAGAAATATTGGCCGAGGCGATAAGTGTTTCAGTTGGTATCCATGCGGGAGCCGTTTCTGGGTTCATCTGTTCAGTCCATTATTCCATGGTTATAATATTCAAATCTTACATTAATGAGTGATTATGTATGAACAAAAAAGCAATTATTTTATTTTCGGGTGGTCTGGATTCGACTACGTGTTTGGCATGGGCAAAATCACAAGGATTTATGTGTTATACCATGAGTTTTATTTACGGCCAGAAACATAGCGTTGAAGTGGAACGTGCAAAATCACTGGCTTTACAATATGGTGTAGTGGAACACAAATGTTTTACCTTGCCACTTAATGAGATTCGCGGTTCATCGCTCACGGATAAAAATAAAGATGTGGCGGATTATCAAGGTAAAGGCGGTATTCCTGATACGTATGTGCCTGCTCGTAATACTATTTTCTTGTCGGTAGCATTAGCCTGGGGAGAGGTGATAGGCGCAAACGATATTTTCTTAGGTGCGAATCATGTTGATTATTCCGGTTATCCCGATTGTAGACCAGAATATTTTCAAGCGTTTGAGAAGTTAGCTCAACTGGCAACCAGAGTTGGAGTAGAACACCATCAATCGTTTGTTGTTCATACGCCGTTATTGCACATGAGCAAGGCTGAAATTATTCGAGAAGGATTACGTTTAGGCATTGATTATGCGCAAACGATTTCGTGTTATCGTGCGGATGATAAAGGTCGTGCCTGCGGTAAGTGTGATAGTTGTATGTTTAGAAAGAAAGGTTTTAGTGAGGCAGGTGTAGTCGATCCAACGCAGTATGTGTAGGTTGGGTTAGGCGTTTTGTGCCGTAACCCAACAACCAATGAATGATGTTGGGTTACGCAAAAAATTAATCAAGCATTCCATATTGCTTGAGTTTTTTCCTTAATGTTCCGCGAGAAATGCCGAGTATATTCGCCATTTTTACTTGATTGTAATGTGTATGGTTGATAAGCACTTCTAACAAGGGCCTTTCGATTTCTTCCAGTAATATCGAATAAAAATCAACCGGTTGTTCATTTCCAATATTTGAAAAATAATTGCGTAATGTATCTTTCACAACTTGTTTTAACGTAATCGTTTCCAAGTCTTCTGTAGTAGCTATTTTTTTGTTCATATATAAACTCCCACTATCCTTAGTTTTAGTTATATCTTTCCATGATGTGTAAATACTAGGATCGATCTCCAACCAACGGTTGGAGATCGAACTTCATTATAAAGACTATGATGCTAGTTCGGCCATCTCATCAAATGTTGAATCAATCATTGTATTTTCAACAGGTTGTAGTTGTTCTACGTTGGTTGATTTTTTGTTTCACCGGCTAATTCAACACCGCTTTTAAATCCATTAAAGGCTAACACGATACCACCTGTTGCAACCGCGCTAAAAATAGCCTGCCAACCTTCTGAAGATAAAGTAGAACTCAACATGCCGGAAAAATTATGAGGCGTGAATCGTACGTGCAAAATAGCAAAAATAGTCAAAATGATAACGGAAAATTTGAAAACAAATAAAACAAAATTAAAACGCATGAGTCCACGATAACTAAAAATATTCACAAGACATAGCGATAACATTAATAGGCCTGCAGAAATATATCCCCATAACGTTAAGGTAGGTGCTCCATCCACTTGATGCATCAGCGCAGGAAAAAACATGGAGGCGTATTGCAACACTGCCTGAACTTCAATAGGCGCAAGCATTAATGTCGTAATCCAGGCTATCCAACTTAAAACAAAACTCGCAAACGCACCATGACTTAATTGTGGAATATGCGCTGTACCGCCAGAAACCGGTAACAAAGTCGATAATTCTGCAAACGTTAATGCCACTAAAATGGCAGCAAATCCACCAATCAACCAAGATATAATGGCAGCAGGACCCGCAATTTTTGCAGCATAAAGCGGCGCAAACAACCAGCCAGAACCAATGATACCATTCATGCACAACATGAATAATGTAAGGGGGGAAATACGTCGTAATCCTTCCATACAAACCTCGTTAATAGAATAGATGAGGATAATATTTGACTACCCACTCTCATATTTTTTATAAATTTAAGAGTCGATACTATTTTGTAGCAGTTACACGATTTTATTTACAAGCGCACCTGATTTTGTATTTTGTTTAGCTAATCGTTTCGCTTGTTGTTTTTCAAGCGAATATTTAGCTTCTTCAGCTGTCACTGTACCATCCGGATTTCCATCAAGATCAATGCGCACCGCACCATCTAACATACTTTTGTGATAAGCAGCTGTATTAACATAATACGATAAACTTTTTACCATACAGGCCTTGTCTTCCGTCACAATGGATTCTATCAGACTTAAGCGCTTAACCAAATCTTGTTTTATCCCTTTTTTCAAAGGCTTCACATCATTCTGCGCTCTAAAACAAGCTGGATAATAAGCTTTCAATAACTCCACACCGTATTGAGCGTAATCCAGCCATTTTGGCTTGGGTCTAGTGATTTTAGCAGGCGATTGATGCACTCGCTGACTATTTCGTTTAGTCAGATCAATAGTCAGATCAACAGTATCTGTATTTGTTTTTTCATTGGCTTTTTCAGGGCTTTTCTTTTCAGTCAACTGGGAAGCAACAGCTTGCAACTGTTCTTTCAAACTTGCGTTACTCATTTCTTAAAACTCCATCACCGCAACATACAAACAATTAAATGTGATAGTTTGGTACTTTAAAGACTTATGATTATTAAATCAACACATACAATCTTAATTCTCATCCTGTACTGTGAAAAATAGAATATCCAAAAACACACCATTAGTTAGT
>Ga0207092_1033_pt1 | contig 28530 bp, 25 predicted proteins | sample Alteio_BWMinHeat_48_FD_153533 | JGI IMG/M metagenome (GOLD analysis project Ga0207092, IMG submission 153533) | Enriched cells from forest soil in Barre Woods Harvard Forest LTER site, Petersham, Massachusetts, United States -... | ecosystem: Environmental > Terrestrial > Soil > Temperate forest >... | reverse complement strand
TCCGCTCGGCTGGAAGAGAGATCCCAATGTACCGTACAGCGACTCTAGGAATCGAGTGGATCTAGCATAGCACACCACCGGAGTTTTCAAAGTAGCCCACTACCAGAAAGAGCATCAGGGCTACAATGGCGGTAGCGTGTACAAGGTAACTATCCAGGCAACACCTGTCGCCGAGAGCAACTGGAGAGTGGTGGCGAGCGGTACCTGGACACCAGGGCAGCAGCCACAACTTGCCGAACAAGTCCTCCCCGCCGAAGTGATCGAAACGCTGTTCAATGTCAGCCCTTCGGCAACGGTCAAATCTGGCCGGAATCAAGTGCAATACGGCGAGATGCTCTACGCCGTGGTATTCAGACGACTCTCAAAGTAGTCCACCACCCGAAATCGCCATCCCTTGACACGCTTCGGTCGTTTCTGTTCCGTCCCTCCCACCAAGGTACGGGCCGTGCGAGAATTGCAGCCCGCGACCGTGCAAGGGAGTAAACGCTAGATCATCTCCCCGGCTTGTTGGTACTTCTCATCTTCCTTGGCTTCTGGTGTGCGGCATCCGGCTGAAGGGTCAAGATCCTCACCGATTCGACGAGCTGTCCCCAAACATTCGGACCCAACCCCACAATTGTATGCCCCAAACCGACTCACCTGCTGCCCGATAATGCCTCGTCCAAGGGCGGAGTATGACTGTGCGTATGGGTTAACGAACCTGCCGGCCCTTTGAGATCCGTACTGGCCCATCACATGCCACCTCCATCCCATTCGGGGTACGCACCATGAATGAAGAACTTGCGGAACAACTCAGCGAATTACGAAACGCCATCACTGAAGCTGTGTGGAAATCAGAGCGGGTGGCGAACGCAATTGCTGCACTACTGCGATCTGCGAGGGATGTTCAAATCGCAATCGATGCAACACTGGCCGATGGGGCGGAGGATGATTCCACCGCTGCCGTGGAAGACCAAGCGGTTTCCGCCGGAAAGCTGGTGCTTGATGAAACGGATAGGGTGTTCCTTCAGGCGTTGAAGATCTGCGATCAGTAGAAGTCCCTGCCGCACCCAGAAAAGGAATGGAACATGAACGTCATCTTGTGAATGGTTGGGTGCTCCTGGTCATCTCGGCTCCTCGCAAGGTGTGAACGTCCTACCTGGCAGTTTCATGACCGGCCAGATTCGATGGGCTGTGTTCGGTGGCGTAGCGGTGGCACTCGAGGAGTGGGTAGAAAAAGCGACGTAGACGTAAAGTGGGAAAACAAAACCGTCATGATGTTCACCATAGATCTTCGCGAGCCTGGCGCACGCATTGACGGCGGTGGAAACTAGACTGAAAGAGGACCGTTTTGTGCCTTGCGAACATCGTTTGCGGCTCGAAAAGATTTACCTTATATCGGTAAGAGAGATCGAAAGATCCAGCATAGAGGTCCATGACGTAATGAGCGAGGCGTGGCGTAAGGCAGCGGAGGAAGCGATGGAAGACTCCAAAGCAGCATTAGCGGATCTCCACGCCCATCGAAAAGAGCACGGCTGCTAGCGTTTGTGTTTACGCCGCTCTTTCTAAACCCCACCCCTCGGCTTCGAGCAGGGCCAGCATTATCCTCGTAGTGTCCTTCTAACAGTGCGTGGTTAGAATAATTGCCATCACAACCATCAGAACGACCGATACCCACTGGTCACAAGCCAGATCTGAGACCACTCGTCCTTGGTCGGGAACCGCACGTATCACGAAGCCGCTCCGAATGAGGAAAGACTGAGAGCGGGGCGAAGGCGGGAGCACTCGACGGAACGGTGCGAGACGCTGATTTCAGCCGCCCTCCCAGTTCTTGGAATCATACGCCTGCTTCTGAGGCGGGAAAAAGCCAAGCAGGCCCCCGTCGTTAACTTCTTTGTTGGCACTTGCTTAGAGCTTAGTTTGGGGCGTTCTCCCAAACTTAGAACCTTGTACATTTTCAGTAAGGTTCCAGCGGCAGATTAAGAATTAAGATCTGTCGCTGACAAGGCGTTTTTGTTCCCGAGAAACATCGATCACGGGGAACCCAGACTTCGCGAATCGCCTGCTTCGTGTTAGCGACTGGCGCGTCGGCCGGCATCAGAGGCGGTGGCAGAGTTTCCCGGGATCGTACTGGCTGGGCCCGACTTAGCGGGGAGCATCATAACGACGGACCGAGAATCATTTGTCAATGTCTGTAGGGAGCGCGTTGAAGCTGCCTTTTCAAAAACTTGCATTCCTGTAAGACATTGATTAAGAGTTGGTGACGGCTTGGTCTTCCTTCGCACGAGCAGACCAGCCGTTCAAGGCTCGATCAGTCTGTGCCGGATCGCGTAGCGAACGAGCATTGCCGTGCTGTTGGCGCCCAGCTTCGTGACAATCTTGGCCCGGTGGAACTGCACTGTCTTGTGCGAGATCCTGAGATTTTCCCCGACTTCCTTGCTTTTGAGCCCATCGCAGATGAGTTTCAAGACCTCCAATTCGCGGTTGGACAGTGTTAGATTATGAGAGTTCGCCTGAGCACGTTTCGAAGCACTCGGCATGACGGTCACGTTAGACGGAAGCATAGATTTCTCCAAACGGCGCCTGTACTGGCCACCCCAACGTTACGCACCGCGTCTTCCGGAGGTAGACCTCCGGTACGAACCCACATTCCTCCAGGCAAACAAGACCTGCTGGTGCAGGAGGAATTGGAAACCCAACAACTGTCCGGATGCCCAGCTACCGGATCACAGCATCGCCGCATGATCTGGCAAATCGGTGAAAACACGCGTTACCTTCTCGCTGCCACGAGGAGAGCGATCAACCCCAGCAATGCTCGTCTAATTTCGAGAGCCTGCCCTACGAGTTCCATTAGTATTGTCCGAAAGATATAAAACGCCGTAGGATATTTGGCTGGGCATTCTGGGCACAATTAGCAGTGGACGCCTCCACAGAGCGCCTATTATAACCGGCAACTGCCGCAAACTCCTCCTCAGCTTAAGATCGAACTTTCGAGGTGTCAAGCGCATAGAGGATCTCCCATGCCTATCTTTTGAGTCAGAAATGAGACAGATCTAGATCGTCGCAGGGCTGCAAGTCTTGCGGCTGTTCAGGGAGGGGAGGTACCACCCGTCTCCCTTCTGGAGTACCATGCAGTTAGTATTACTGCTGGTACCTCCGACTTGGGGAGTGGTACCTCCGGGGCAAGAAAAAGTGTTGTATTACTTGCCCTTTGGTCGCATACTGTCGTATGCCAAAGGGCTTTCACTCCTGCCAGGAAGCAGGAATCCTCATCGTTCGTTATCATCGTTCGTTATCATCGTTCGTTATCTGAGTCCGTCTGAAGCAGGACGGGGAAGATCTTAAAGGGGCGGATAGGCTTGAAGTTGCTTGACGGGAAGTCCCGTTCGGCGGCTTTAGTCAGGTCCCTGGGTTCCGCTTGTGTCGGTTTATTAGTTAGGAGGTGAACGGTGGTTTCGTTTGACAAGTCTTTTTCGCAAACCAATGGCGAGCGCGATAATACGCCAACGTGTGATCCTTTTCTGGACCGGATTTTTGATGATAAGGCAGAGGTGCAACTCAACGTTGTTAGTCTTCGCCCGACCACCCAACCACAATATCCGACAAGCAGTCCGCGCCCGACCATCGTGATCGTCAGCCGGCCTGCGCTACTAGCGGAAGCGTTGGCGGCCCTGATTGCTCGCCAGCTTGGGGTTCACGTAACGACCTGCTCCACGTTGTCTGATGCCCTGAATCGGGCTTCTCAGCCAAACGTGAGATGCGTGGCCGTGCATTTTCAAATCCGAGAGGAAACTCTGTGTGTTTTTGAAGAGCGTCTTCGAGCGCTGAGCCAACGAACTTCCGTCCTGCTTCTCGCGGATTCGATTCCCGCGTCTGTAGGAGTGCGCTTGCAAGACGCTGGGGCGGTCGGCATCATGTCCCTTATGGCGCCAACGCACGTTGTGATGGAGGGACTTCGCAGCCTTGCGGGAGGAAGGTCGTTCCGCCAACTCGAGCCAGTCAATATCACTTCTTTGGAAAGGAAACGCCCAGCGTTAACCTTCACCGAACGGCAAAAATATGTGCTGCGGCTCGTCTATCAAGGCTATCTAAACAAAGAGATAGCTGTTGAACTCGGAGTCTCGAACAACTCTGTGAAATCCACTATACAGCAGCTGTTTCGGAAACTAGCCGTCCGCAGTCGCGGACAGCTCGTTAGAGCAGTGCTACTGAAAATTCCCTATGTGCTCGAAGTGGAATCTGAGGCTGAACTCACCTGTTCACATGGCTTGCCGTAGAGCCTGGGGTTGTCTTCGAGTGAGCCTCGGTACACTTGGCATGGTAACGACGGAATGTGGCAGGAGTGTACAGCGCGTCATTGGACTGCGCTGGAGCGGTAGTCAAGATCACAGGCGCGAATTTCGCCTCGGGAGCGACGATGACGTTTGAAACTACGGAGGCGACCCAGTGGTGGCGGTGAGCCATACTGGGATCACGCCAAGCCCTCGAGTTAGGGGTGAGGCATGTTGCCCGTCGACATCAAGTCGGCAAGCGACAGCACGGCCAATGCATCTGCGAACAGGGCGCGACGGCTGACGATCACGACAGACGGATCCGCGTTGCCGCATGATGCGGCGCGCTAACAGGGACCAGATGGGTGGAATGAAGCAAGAATCGCTCTTGTCACGTTTACAAGAGGCAGGTATCGCCGACATCCTGTCCGTAATGGTGCCTCCGCACATAGTCATTGACGGCCTGCGGCGGCTCGCGGCGGGTTGGACCCAAAATGATTCGCCCGGCCAATGTTTCCGACGAACCGCACCCGTCGCTCGTTTTCAACGAGCGCCAGATGCACGTGTTGCGCCTGGTCTATCGCGGCTATTTGAACAAAGAAATTGCCGCCGAACTAGGCGTTTCCGCAAACTCGATCAAGTGCGCCATGCAATGGCTGTTCCGGAAGCTAGGCGCCCGGAGTCGGGCACAAGTTGTGAAGGCGATATCCAGGGCCTACGGCACTTACGTGGATCTTGGGATTCACCTAAATAGCGAATCTCTGAACAGCGGGTTAAGGCGTTGAGTCGTCCCGAGTCGCGCGGTTGGTCCGTTCAAGTTCGAGCGATAGTCTGGAGGCTCTCTTCTGTTTCTACTAATGATTGCAACCTTCACGAGCGAGACTGACGGTCAGCGGCGTGGCTAGGGCTGCTTGTTCTGGGCAGCCAGTTGACGAGCAACCAGTATGCGATTTGAAACACCCCGATCATGGTAGGCTTCGTCTTTTAAAAGTACTATATAAGCACGATTAGTACCAAATTACTAGTACCATATCAGGACTAAAGTACCGCCTTCGGAGGCCTTGCGCCCCAATTCTTTTGAACAACTGCGACTTGGACGTGACCCGTTTCGATTGCAAACTCATTGAATCTTAACGTTGTTACTGAGATTGGAAGAGCCGATAGAAACTTCTGGCGTGATCACATCTCACAGGGTGTGCTGGAGCTGATGTGGGTCCAAAAGATACGCCTTAAGTCGTATGCTAGTCGCTTGACACTCGTCAACACCGACCCTAAACTGATGGGGACGTTCCGGGCAGTACTACTAAGTAGTCACCACGCTGTTGGTGGCTTCCAGTGGTAACTCTGCGCAAAATGACGGCCCAATTGCAATTAGGTATGGAAGGCTATCTTAACTCTCTTCTCTCGCCTCGAAACCATGGAACTACTCTGGTACGCGCTCGAAATTAAGAGTAAATTGGCCACCACGATTCTCGCTTCACTAGAACAAAAAGGCTATAAATGTCTTCACCCTACTTGCACGATAACGCGGCGTTGGTGTGACCGAATGGCCAAGAGCGAGGTGCCGTTGTTTCCCGGCTATTTATTCGCCAACTTTGACGCGAACGATCGTTTACCGGTGCTGGTTACTCCTGGGGTCAAGCGAGTGGTCGCGTTTTCGAAGATTCCAGCGCCGATTCCCGACGATGAGATCGTATCTATTGAAACGGCATTAAAAGCCGGTCTCAATATTTACCAGCACACGTTCCCGGCCGTTGGTCAACTAGTGGAGATCGAATCGGGAGCGCTGGCCGGCGTGAAAGGCACTCTGGTCAATGTAAAGAAGGGATGGCGGGTTGTAATTTCCGTCCCGCTCATCCAGCAATGCGTGAGTGTTGAGATTGACTGTGACAGGGTACGCCCGATCGCGAGTTCGGATACAGCCCGACCCAGTGCAGTTTCCGCGCGAAGACGCTCTGTTGATCGAGCGCCTGGAATCGCAAGCTAGAGCTTGAGGAGATTTTATGCCAATTGCGAATCCGCGGTACAGGATGGTCAATTTCCGTCTGTCTGCCTCTGAGTACGACTTCGTCTCAGAAGCGTGCCGCGCGGAAGGCGCGCGTAGCCTTTCGGATTTCGCTCGGACGGCCGCGCTGAAACGAGCGCAGACGTGTCGTCAAGGGGTTAACGTGACTGTGCTCGAGCAACACGAGAAACGAATAGCCGAGTTGGAAAGGATGATTGGAGCGGACGCTGAGGGTCGCAACAACCACCGGCGTGAGCCAGCCAAAACCGTTCTAACGAGCGATGTTGATGGCTGCAGCTCTTGATATTTAGTTCAGAGCCCCTCATATGGAGGAATCGATGGAAAGAACGCGTCCGAGGCAGCTGTCCAGCGCAAGAGTCGGACTTACGGCACGCTGCGGCCCGCAAGGCGTGTGGAGGCCTAAATAGTTGTGGCAACAAACGACCTTTACTAACCGTATATTCGGCTTCGCGGGAAGGACTTAGGCGTCCATCCAACGGTGCTCGCGGTTGACTAATACCCGGCCGTACGAATCATTTAAGAAGCGTGATGTTACAGCACGATGCCATTGTTTCCGTTAAATCAGATGTTCTCTTTTCCGACCTCGGCAAAGAGGTTGTCATGCTAAACGCGGAGACCGGAACTTACTACGGACTGGAAGGCGTGGGCGTCACGATCTGGAACTTGATTCAACAAGCCAAACCGGCTCGAATCATCCATGCGACAGTCGTATCAGAGTATTGTGTTGACCCCACCGAATGCTGGAACGACCTCACGGATTTTCTTGGCGACCTGGAGAAGAAGGGGTTGATAGAGATTACTTCATGATCCGCGTTTTTGACAGGCCGCGGAAAGCCGCGTTAGTTGGCGAAAGCGCCGTCACGCTCGCCGCGGTGCGGGTTGCTCTAGCCGTGCTGCCCTTTGAGACTGTATGCAGGTGGGCACGTCGAGTAAGTCGGATACAACGGCATCGTCTTCTTTCTGATTACGAAGTCGCTCGAGCCGTCGAATCCGTAAGCATTCATTTTGGAGGCCTCAGGAACTGTCTTGTTCGAGCCTTGTCGGCGCAATTGATGCTGTCCCGCCGGGGACGGAAAGCGGAACTTTGCATCGGAGTGTCTCATGAGCGCTCGACATTCTTAGCCCACGCTTGGCTGGTGTGCGACGGAAATATTGTTGTCGGTGGTACGCCGCGTGATATCGGCGCCTTTACACGCCTGAGACTCAGATGTGTCGGCGGTCCCTAATAACACGACCAGCTTGAGCCTTTTGATAAAGCTCGGTCGAGATTTTGCGGTTTTCAAGGGCGGAAATGTGCCGCTCGCCGTTGACAAGAAACCGAGTTTCGCCGTTGGCAGAAAGGTGAGTCATGGAGAAAGAATCGTCAAGTTCGTCGGACCAGTCTCGAAGAGAGTACACCCGGCCGATAGTCATAACGCATGGTGACATTGCGCGCCTGACACAGTTCGGTGAGGGGGAGGACGACCGCTGTTGCAAGGGCTCCGGACACGTTAAACACAAATGGTGGGATAACGACTAGTAATGTACTCATACGTATGTTATGGCCTTACCTTACAGTCCGAAGTGCCACTGTTAGCTGTTCCCGCTGATGGCCAGGCGTTAGCAGACGTATGCGTGAGAATCAAGTCGCGGTCGCTGGCTCCTCCAGCGGCCGCATCTTCGGGAATCCGAATCCAGCAAGATCGAGCCGTCTTACCGACTGTAGAAGGGGACCTTCTATTAGTCAATGGCGGAACAGAGATCATCTGTTATTCAGACCGGCCGGAAGGTTGTGTGCTCAACTATGTGACCGGCACGTTGCTGGCCGTGTTGTTGTACCAGCGCGGCTATCTCGTACTACATGCAAGTGCCGTAGAAGTGAACGGAAATGCAGTAATGATCCTTGGCGATGTTGGAGCTGGAAAGTCGTCAACAGCCGCCGCTCTTTATCAACGTGGACACCGTATACTTGCGGACGATAACGTAGCGGTTTTCCTTTCCGACTTAGGGGCGTCTGTACTTCCTGCCTTTCCAAGCGTCAAGGTCTATCCGGACGTAGCAGCAGTCCTTCGACTAAAGCCCAGTAGCATTCACTTGCAGGAATCATCAAAACAAAAGGATGTCTTCGAACTGTACGACAATTTTTCACACGCGGTGGCTTCGCTGCTTTGCAGCTATGTCATGAGTGTGAGTCAGTCCGGGCAAATGGAGTGCGTCATTTCGGACCCGCTTAACGAACGAGATGCGGTCATCGAATACTTGGTTCAAGCGATGCCAAACCGTCTGGCGACGAAAACGACGCCTGATGTATTTCGTGCGTGCGCTAAGCTTGCGACCCAGATCCCCATGGCGCGAATTCTCCGAGGCTACCCCGCGAATGTGTTTCCGCTGGTTGCCGAGTACATCGAAGCGGATGTGGAGCGTCGCTACTCTGCCTGCGACGTCGCGGCTTTTACTTCTTGAACTATGATCGGTGGCGGCATCCGCAAGATCTGAGGAGCGATGAAATTTTCACGCTTACTTACCCTGGTGTGCGCGACTGTGCTCACTATTGTTGCGCAGGAACAATCTGTCAAATCCTCCGGTGATACGTCGGGTTATGTTCTCGGCCCGGACGATCAGTTTATCATTCATGGAATACAGATCGACGAGATCGCTGAGAAGACAATTCAGGTTGGACAAGACGGGAATGTGAACTTGCCGCTGGTGGGTTCCATTAAGACGGGTGGACTTACTGTACGCGAGTTTGAGGCTGCCTTGACAGCGAAATTGAGTGCGATAATTCGAAAACCCCAAGTTTCGATCACCATTACCGACTTCCGGAGTCAGCCTGTATCGGTGCTCGGGGCAGTGAATACTGCGGGCGTTCATCAGCTCCGCGGGCCCAAAACCCTAACCGAGGTTTTATCCATGGCAGGCGGCGTTCGGCCAGATGCAGGTTACCGCGTCAACATCGTGCGGAACCTTAGATGGGGACCGATTCCCTTGCCAAATGCCCATGCGGACGAAACTGGTAAATTTAGTATCGCGGAGGTCAACGTCAAGGACATTTTGGATGCAAAATCGCCTCAAGAGAACATCCGCATTCTGCCGGACGACATAATTACCGTGCCTCGTGCAGATTTGGTCTATGTCGTCGGACAGGTTGCAAAAGCCGGCGGGTTTGTTCTCAACGATAGAGAATCAATGACGGTGCTCCAGGCACTGGCGCTGGCAGGCGGCCTAAGCCCTGGAGCTTCTCCTAAGAACGCGAGATTATTGCGGCCGACGGAGGGTGCAAAGAGCAGAACCGAAATCGCAATCAATCTAAGTAAAGTTCTCTCCGGACGCACGCCGGATACACCGATGAAGGCTGACGACATTCTTTTCGTTCCCACCAGTGTCCCGAGGGCAGCCGGATTACGCGCTGCTGAGGCGGCAATTCAGATTGGGACCGGCTTAGTGATTTGGCGATAGTTGTGCGATTACAGCTTAGGAAAAAGTCGGTTACACTGCCGCGGCGCACCAATGAAGTGATCCGCCCGATGGCCGCGGCTAACCTCGATCATCTGTCAGGCTCCCCCAACGGACTCGGTATCGCTCTGATTCTGCGGCGTCACCGCCTTCTTATTGCTGGTGTGTTTGCATTCTGTGCGGCAGTGGCCGGGATAGCAGGGCTATTCCAAACTCCGCTTTACCGAGCCAGAACGGTGCTGGAAGTCCAAGCTCGTAATCCAGCGTTTCTGAACATCACTGGCCTCGATCCTACAACCACGCCGCTGTCGGACTCGTTCATAGCCACTCAAATGAAGCTCATACGGACTGAGGCGCTCGCGAAAAGAGTTGTGGAGCGCGCGAATCTGAGGAATGAGCGCGCACTTTTTCAGCAGAGCAAGGCAGAACATGCCATACGACGGCTGTTTGGTCAACTGACAAGAAAGCAGCCCGTCAGTGAGAATGCTGCCATCGCAAGACTCCTCGGGTCGATTACGGTAAAGGCCGACGGCGACTCCGATTTGATTATTCTCACACTCGATACACCTGACAAAAACCTCTCAGCAAAACTCGCGAATATGGTATCGAGCGAGTTCATAGATCAGGAGCAAGAGGCGAGATGGACCGAGGCTATGCGGGTCGGGAAATGGCTAACCGCACAACTCGACGATTTTCGAGGGAAGCTTCTGGAATCGGAGAAAGAGCTGCAGAAGTATGCCGACAAAGAAGAGTTGCTGTTCACTGGCGACCACGACAGTGTTGCCGAAGATAAGCTCCGTCAGATTCAACAAGAACTCTCTCGGACACAGGCCGATACAGCGGAGAGGCAATCGCAGCTCGAGGTGATTTCTGGCACGGTCCCCGAGGCGCAGCCCCGAATCTTGGACGACAGCCTTTCGAGGGAACTCGCAGGTCGTTTAGCCGAGGCTAAGCGCCACTACGCTGAACTAAGCGCTAACCTGACACCCACACACTATAAGGTACAGACGCTCCAGGCGGAAATTGCGGAACTGGAAGATGAGTTGAATCGACAGCGCAACATAGTTCTAAGGAGGATCCGGAACGAATACGACGCCGCAGTTAGGCGGGAAGCGCTGGTTCAAGGGAGCTACGATAAACAGACACAGATCGTATCCGATCAAGCTGCTCGCGCTGTACATTACAACGTCCTAAAACGAGAGGCGGATACGAACCGAGAATTGTACAGCTCAATGTTGCAAAAAGTTAAGGAAGCCAGCATTGTCTCGGCTCTACGCACAAATTCGATCCACGTAGTGGATCCGGCGAAGCCGCCGGCAGGTCGGTACAGACCCAACAAAGCGATCAACTTCGGCTTCGGGATGCTTGGCGCCTTCATGCTGTCAACTTTACTGGTGCTAGGCATCGAGCGCAGCAATCGTATGATCCGCGAACCAGGCGATACGGTGCGGCTACAGATCAGAGAACTTGGCGTTATTCCCAGTTCACGGTCCGACCCTCGGTTGCGAGGCTCGTTCGCAGAGAACGGCAGAGAACGCCTGCGCGGAGCGGCATCGCGACTGGCCCTAACAGCGAACGATTCCAGTCAGATCGCCGCTTGCAAAAGACTGGTTACTTGGACCAACCGGCGCACGTTGATGGCTGAGGCGTTTCGCTCCGCGGCACTATCCGTGCGAAATAGCAAGGAAGGATCAAGGTCACCCAAGGTTGTGGTTGTGACAAGTTCGCAACCAAGGGCGGGCAAAAGCACCGCAGCCGCCAATTTGGGCGTTGCGATGGCCGATCACCAACGGAAGGTGCTGCTCATTGACGGTGACTTGCGGCGCCCCGCGCTGGACGCGTTCTTTGGCCTAAACTGTGCCGATGGCTTGGCGCAAATTCTGCAATCGGAAACTCCGATCGCGAGTTACGATCTGAACGCGTTTGCTCGAGTGACTGGGATCGCAGGGCTGCGTCTTTTGCCGGCAGGCTCGGCACGCGACGTGGATCCGAGCGTGTTAGGCTCTGACCGTTTTGGAGCCGTAATTGCCCAGCTGCGGACGCACTACGACTTCATCTTGATCGACTCCCCTCCTCTCCTCGGTCTCCCCGACACTAGACTGATCTGTCGAGCGGCTGACGGAGCGGTGCTCATATCTCGGGCCGGCAAGACGCGTGTTGATCTTCTGATGGAGTCAGTCAATATTCTGGAAGCGGATGGAGTACGGCTGCTGGGCACAATCTTAAACGATTGGAAGACTATCGATCCGTCGTACTACGAACAGTATTACTCGACATACGCTTCCGTATAGGTAATTGAACGCATAGTCAGCCTGGTGGGAAAGACATGGAAAGGCAGACTTTCGAGAGGATACTCCAATTTGCCCTGGATTTGATCGCATTAGTATGCACATGGAAGCTCAGCATTGCCGTACAGTCGCACATGTTACCCGCACTCGGCATGGAGCGTTGGTCCGAAGCCTTTAAGCATGCGCCGCCTCTCACAAACGTTGTCGCAGTGTGGGTACTGTTAGCTCTCTGGGGCGGAGTTTACCGTGTTCCAAATGGTTCGGACAGTTGGAGTCGCCTCGTAAAAGCGGTGCAAGCATCAGTTGCAGTAGCCTGCGCCGTTATCATTGCGAGCTTTATTTCGGCCGAAACCGTAGCGGGGCGATCCCGAGGGCTTGCGCTGTTGGTTACGCCGATTAGCTTTGTGCTATTTCAGGTGTCGCGCTTCTCTGCGACAACATTAGCGGCTGTTTTCTTGAAATACTTAAATGGCCATAGGGGCATTGCGGTCCTTGGGTGTGACGAAGAAGCGATTTCAATCCTAGAGCACCTGCGCACCTCTGAATCGGACGCAGTCAAAGGACTGATTGTCCCCTTTGGGCGGCGGTTGACCGCCCGAAGCGGGGGTGTTTCCGTACTAGGAACCACGAGAGATCTCGCGAAGGTTATTAATCGCGAAAGTCTGCACCGAATCGTTATGATGAGCGGAGCGCTTTCTGAGCCGGAACTGGAGGCCTGCAGCGAAATCTCCACGAGAATGGGCGTGACGGTGAGTTGCGCCGTGGCTGTCGGGACTCCAAGGCGCAGCTTGGCGTACTCGGTCTACAGCGGAATTCCATTGGTTGAAATTCAGCCGGTATCGTTCACGGCCGCGGAACGTCTCTTGAAGCGCCTATTCGACGTCGCTGGTGCACTGGTCCTACTTGTTCTACTGGCGCCGTTAATCGCACTAATCGCCTTCCTCGTCAAGGCATCCTCCGATGGGCCGATCCTGTTCGCAGCGTCCCGCGTAGGCAGAGGCGGGCGTTATTTCAATTTTCTAAAGTTCAGAACGATGTACGCCGGATCGAACCGATTGGCATTGGTAGCACGGAACGAGAAGGACGAACACCTTTTCAAAATCAAAGATGATCCACGCGTTACCCCGGTCGGCCGGTTCTTGCGGCGATATAGTCTCGATGAATTGCCACAATTAATCAACGTACTACTTGGCGACATGAGTCTAGTGGGTCCGCGTCCCTTACCTATCGAAGATCTGGAGCCGGACGGAATGAGTCAGAAGTTCGCTATCTGGGCTGAACATCGTGCGAGCGTGCCACCGGGCATAACGGGTTTGTGGCAAATTCGTGGACGAAGCGAGTTGCCGTTCACCGACTTGGTGAAGCATGACCTGGAGTACGTGCATAACTGGTCGTTCGGTCTCGACCTCAAGATCCTTTTCTCCACGCCAGGGTTTGTATTGACAGGAAGAGGCGCGTTCTAAGAAGGCTTCGGCGGGCTGAAGAATCTAGTGAAACAAGTGGTTTTGGGCGTGGAGATCAGTACGACCACCTACGCCGATGTTGTTGCTCGATGTGAACAGTGGATTCAGGAGGCGCGCAACATCAGAGTGACGGGAGGAGCCGCGCCTGGGCGGTGTGTGTGCGTGACCTCAGTGCACGGGATCATGACGGCGCGTACCGATTGTGGTTTCAGGAAGATCCTAAACGATGCCGATATCGCGACGCCTGATGGCATGCCAGTCGTTTGGGCGCTACGCTCATTTGGTCACCGTGCACAAACCCGGGTGTACGGCCCCACATTGATGCTCCATCTATGCGCGAGCGCCGCTGAACGTGGTCACAACGTGTTCCTTTATGGAGGCCGCCCCGAGGTCTTGCCTACTCTCCAGGCCAAGTTAATTGCACGTTTTCCGAGCTTGCGGATCGTCGGAATGTATTCTCCCCCATTTCGCCCGCTGACGCCGAACGAGGACCTTGAAGTCGTTCGCAAGCTGGTGGATTCGGCAGCTGACTTGATCTTTGTGGGAATCAGTACACCCAAGCAGGAAAAGTGGATGTCGGTCCATGCGCGGAAACTGCCCGGCGTTGTGATGATTGGGGTGGGGGCTGCTTTTGATTTTCACGCGGGACGCGTGCGACAAGCGCCAGGCTGGATGCAAGAACACGGGCTCGAATGGCTATATCGTTTGCTCGTGGAGCCGCGCCGGCTCTGGCGGCGTTATCTCTTGCAGACACCCTTATTTTTGCCGCTCTGGCTCATGCAACTTGTTGGTCTGTTGCGTCATCCAACACGGCCTGCTCTGCACTAACGAAGCCACCAAAGGAGAAAGCATGAAGGAGACGCGCATTCTTGTGACAGGTGCGGGAGGCTTTATCGGTCACCACCTGGTGAAGTCGCTTGCCCAGCGCGGGTACTGGGTCAGGGGCGTGGACGTCAAACTTCCTGATTATGAGGTTAGCGCCGCACAGGAATTCGAACTCCTCGACCTTCGTCGCTTCGACAATTGCCTTCTAGCTACCCGGGGTGTTGATCAAGTGTACGCACTTGCTGCGAATATGGGCGGGATCGGATTCATCGAGACGAACAAAGGTGTCATCGTGCGCGACAACACGATGATCAATATGAACACCATCGAAGCCACCCGATTGAACGGCGCACGCAGATTCTTATACACCTCAAGCGCATGTATTTACCCCGGCTATCGCCAAAATGATAGTCAGGTGCCGCCGTTGTGCGAGCAAGACGCATACCCTGCCGATGCCGAGGACGGTTACGGCTGGGAAAAATTGTACATGGAACGGACCTGTCGGCACTACCGCGAAGACTTCGGGCTGGATACGCGGATAGTACGTTTTCATAACATTTTCGGACCGTTGGGGACGTATGACGGAGGCCGTGAGAAATCGCCGGCTGCCATCTGCCGAAAAATCGCGCTGGCCAACCCGGAGGACACAATAGAAGTGTGGGGTGACGGCCGCCAAACCAGATCCTATTGCTACATCGACGATTGCGTTGAAGGCCTTCAACGCCTCATGGAATCGGGTTATCCAGACCCAATCAACCTAGGACAGGATCGAACCGTTTCCATTAACGAACTGGTAGACATCGTTGCAACAATTGCTCAAAAGACAATCGCAAAGAGATACGCTCTCTCTCGCCCTCAAGGCGTCCGTGGGCGCAACAGTGATAACACGCTGTTGCGAAAAATACTGCAGTGGGAACCATCGATCTCGTTGGAAGAAGGCCTGGCACGAACATACGAGTGGATCCGCTCCCAGGTTGAGCGTAAGGCCAAACCGTCAGTCGCCCCGAACGCGCTGGCATCCATCGCGTAGGGTGCTCCCGTCCCGTCCCGAGGCTGGCGGTGTAAGACCTAGGTTTGACGACGAGACGGAGATCAAGCCAAAGACGGACGCACCCCCCAGCGAGCCTCAGCCCGCGCCGATTTCATGCGTGGTGGCCACCTCGAGCGGCTGCGGCAAGATTTCGTCAGCAATGATCCTTTCCTGGACCCCGATCCTGTCTTGGGTGTAGTCAAATGAACTGCAATCGCTATTGTCTGGGCTGATGCGTGCGGATAGCTGTCTTAGATTACAGAGTGGAGCCAACAAACCCGGCGGGGGGGTGTCATTGGCGTCTGTTGCGCGGGCTCAGTCATGAGCACGACTTCACGGTCTTCTCCGTTGTATTCGACAATCCCGACCCGTCGCGAATCGATTGGGTACGAATTCCGGCGCCGCGGCGACCACTTGCGCTTCTATTTGTCGTCTTTCACCTACTGGCGCCCTGGTACCTTCACCGTTTTTGCCGACGCCGAGGCATTCGATTCGACAAGATTCAGATGATCGAGAGCAACTTCAGCTCCGCGGATATCTGCTACGCGCACTTTTGTCATCGCTATTATCTACGCAATCATCGGGAGCTTTGGCGCGGGCGCGTGCTTCAGAAATTGCTTCGGCGCATGGATCATTGGCTACATGCGTTCGCCGAGCGCTTCATTTATTCCAGAGTCCCTCTATTTATCGTCCCTTCAACTGGGCTCAAAACACAGATTGAGCTTGAGTATCCGTCCACTATGGGCCGCGTCGAAGTAATCCATAATCCAATCGAGTTGAGAAGGCTCGAGCGCCCGGTTACTTTCGATCGCGAGACGTTCCGGCAAGCTTTGCGTATCCAAAGATCTGACTGTGCCTTGGTGTTCGTAGCGCTTGGCCACTTCGAAAGGAAGGGTCTCGCGGCGTTGCTGCGGGGAATATCTGAAGTTGATGATTCTCATCTAAGGCTGTTGGTTGTAGGGGGTAGAACTGGGTCCATCGCGAGTTATTCTGCGTTGGCTGATCGTCTAGGCCTGACTGGCCGGATAGAGTTTGTGGGACGTCAGGACGATGTTTCCCCGTATCTATGGGCAGGAGACGCCTTTGTATTGCCGTCCTCGTACGAGACCTTTAGTTTAGCTGCCTATGAAGCCGCCGCGGCCGGTCTGCCTCTTATCGTCACGTGTACGAGCGGGATAGAAGACATTGTGCGCGACGGGGAAAACGGAATTGTAATCCGAACAGATTGTTCAAGCATCGCGGAAGGAATCCGCAAATTCCTTCGCCTCGGCCCCGACGCGAGGCGGCGCATGGGAACGTCAGCGCGAGAGTCAGTCCAGAGATACTCCACTACCTCATTCGTAAATGCTTGGCGAGCTGTCTATTGCCACGATTCTAAATCGGACGAAGTGCGGTTCTGCAAAATGGAGGCTCGCTAAGTGACCCATTCAGCCAGGCCCAAGAACTGCCCGGTTTGTGGCCTCACGGTTACAGAACGGTTCTTACGCTTGAAGCAGGTTCCGTTCAACTACTCCGCGCCTTACCGTAGTGAGCAGGAGGCGGCCGCAGCGCCGCGCGGAGACGTTGAATTGGCCCTTTGTAGGCGTTGCGGTATGCTATACAATGCTGCATTCGACAGTTCGCGCGTTCCGTACAACTTAACTTACGGCAACACGCTATCTTCCTCGCCGGCGTTTCGGGTCGACGCAGACGCTTTGGCCAAACGTTTGGTGTCTTCTTATGGGCTCTACGAGAAGGAAATCATCGAAATCGGCTGCGGGGATGGCGACTTCCTCGATCGCCTGTGCGCACTTGGCGGCAATCGCGGCACTGGATTCGATCCGGGTGCCGCAAGTCGAACAACACCTGGCTTACCTGAGATCGTCCCAGGTTTGTTCGAACCGTCTGAGAAGTTCCGAAACACGGATTTTGTATATTGCCGACACGTGCTGGAGCGTGTCGAATCGCCTCAGCGTTTTTTGCAGATGGTGCGGGAGTCTCTCTCAAGAGGGGGGACGGCCTACTTTGAAGTATCGAACGCGAATTCAGTGCTCGGCGATGCGGTTCCCTGGGGAGTAGTTTATTCGCATTGTTCGTACTTTACGGCGCTATCGCTCCGCAATCTCTTTAGATCTTCAGCCTTCGATATTTTGAACATGCGGACAACGGTCGGAGATCAGTCCTTGTCGATTGAGGCTAGGCCCTCTCTCAGTGATATATGTTCGCGTCCGGAAAACAAGGGTATTGCAGCTACAGTGCGATTAGCCGACCAATTCGAGACGAAGCTCAGAGGAGACATCCTCCGTTGGTCACGATTTATTGAGTACGCTTCAGTTGAAGGCTATCGAACCGTTCTTTGGGGAGCAGGCACTGAGAGTGTGACCTTCCTAAACGTGGTGCCTGGGGCTAAGCGACTGGTGGCGGCTGTTGATATCAATCCATGCAAACAGAGTACATTTATTCCAGGAACTGGTCAGTCAGTAATCTCTCCGGAGAGGCTGCAGGACTACAGGCCGGACGTCGTCATTGTGCTCAATTCGCTTAACCGGTCAGAAGTCCAGAAATGGATGTTACGCTTACGTATTGAACCAATTGTGGTCGCAGATGCTCGATTGCCATTGCCCGTTAAGCAACGAAGACAGAATGCTGCAGCGGGATAAGTCCTCAGTCGGCCGCACGGCGGTTGTAGCAATGCTGCTCCGCCATTCGTCACGATTGACCTACAGGTCGAGACGCAGGACATCGATCGTTCCGGGACTCTCCGGACTCACGATATGGGCGAGGCTCCAGATCCCGAGTAAATCAACTATCCCCAACGGCGACTTTGGGAGCGGGAGTCCGATCTCCTGGACGCCCACGCCTATTCCGGCACAGCCCCCAGCCTTAAATTGCTGATGATGCCTACGGTCAGGCGTTGACGCCGACCTCGCACCTGCTCAATACCTGAACCAATGCACTCTTTCCCTTTCGTCTTTGCTGGAGGTGTGGGCGTTATATTTTCGCTCACGGGATGGGGCTGGCTAATCAGTAGAACATTGCTGCGCCAACAGGGAGCAGGGCTCGGCCAGAATGCTGCTCTGGGTTTAGCTCTGAGCACTATCGTCGGCGGTTTGCTCAACTTCACTCAGAGAATTTCGTCTTCGGTAATCTTGGCATATCTATTGATCGGCTTTTCAGTAGCACTGTTAGCTATTACTCGGCAGAGGGCCGGTGTCCGGGCTCATGCGGTAAAGGGTATGGCCTACCTCATGCATCACAAAGTGGTTGGGCTCTTGACTGTCGGTTTGTGTTTGCTAACATTGTTAAAATACACAGCCGCAATCTCCCCAGGCTGGTTTAATGTGGAGGACGATTACGCTGGTTACTTTGTCTTCCCATTTAAGATGATCCAGACCGGCTCGTTGGGGGGGGACCCTTTCAGCGAGCGGCGGCTCGTGTCTTCGTTAGGGGGAAAGGCGTTCTTGGACACCTTCTCTCTGACTCTGGGAGACGCTAGAAATTTACACTTCATGGACATGGGCGTCGCCTTCGTAATCGTCTTGTTGCTTGTCGCGGAAAGTGCGGCCCAAAAAAAACTAGATGTCTTGTGGACCATATTGCTGCTCTTCGCGGCGGCAGCGTATCACGCGCCTATATCGAACATTACGGCCGTATATACCGGCGTCGTCTTGTTTCTGCTCTTGTTTGAGTCTTTTGGAGGCACGGCCATTCCGCTCGACGCTTCCCGGTCGGCAGTCTTGGCTCTCGTCCTTGCTTCGTTGATGTCATTAAAGAGTTCGTTTGTGCCGGCTGCCATTGCGTTCTGGCTTTGCTATTTCACGTTCCATCTGTGTTTCTCTACGCAGCGAAAGGAAGTACTAGCCAAGGCCGCCCTCTGCACATTTCTGATCATAGTGTTTTTGTCCCCATGGATGGCGGCTTCCTACAGGTCATCCGGCACACTTTTCTACCCATTTTTGGGAGTCGGTTTCCATGGGTCCCGCTACGGGACCCTTCTGCGTCCCGCTGATCAACTGGGAATCCGCAACTCTCTGGCCTTCTTTCACGGGCTGGAAGATGTCCTGTTCGCAATGCTTGGAACCCAGGCTGCTCTGTTGTTAATAGGCCGCCACTGGCAAACTCGCAAAGGCTTAATCAATATTGTAATTCTGGTCGTTGCAACTCTTGGCATCCTCGCCATCGGCATCGGTACGGCTGGTTATCAGGCCTTTCGTTACTCCTTTCCGATCCTATTCTCAGTTGTACTCTATTTATCCACCGAGCAGTTGGCGCATGTGAAGTTCCCGATTGGGCCTGTGCCTACCTTCTACGGGGGCGTAGGGGCGGTGGTGCTGTTAGGCCTGCTTCTCGGTGGCGCATTGAATGGCTTTTTCAACGAGGATTGGTTTCACGAAGTGGAGGCTTCCCTCACCAGGGAGAACATAGTCAGCAAGGCCGAGGTTTCCGCCTATCAGCTCATGCAGACGTCCGTTCCTCCGGGGCAGCCAATCCTCGCCCGCTTAGACAAGAATTTTCTGCTGGACTTCAGGCGGAATCCCGTATACATAATTGATACTCCGGGGGGTGTGAGCCCACCACCGGGAATGCCCGCGTTCAAAGGGCCTGAACTACTAGCCGAGTACTTGATTGGGAATGGTATTCGATACGTTGCGTATTCCTATAGCGACGAGGCGGCATACAGTCACGAATCATTTGGAGAACGCCTAGCCCCAAGTGTAAACGCGTGGATCCGTAGCAGAGCACAGAACACGTTCGATTTTCAAGACAATATTACAAGATTAGGAGCCAACAGAAAAAGAGTGTTTGACAATGGCAGCATTTTTATTCTAGACCTCTGCAATTATGTAGTAGCCACCAACGGCCATTGAGAATTATGCAACCGTCCTGCTCGCGCCGCCGGGATCCAAACCACGAGTCTTGAATTAGGCTCGCTGGAGCACTGCTTTTTTGCGTAATTAATTATTGGACATGTCGTTCCTCTTTATCCGTGTATTTTTGGGAGGACTGTGGATCATTGGTTCTCTATCGGGCTGGGGATGGCTACTAAACAGTACACTGCAACCGCATAGGAAGGATAATGTCCCTTCGATAGGGCACAACGCTGCGTTGGGTTTGGCGTGGAGTACCATATTCGGTGGATACTTGAATCTCGTTCATCAAATCGCACGGGTAGCCATTGGTGTCTACCTATTGGCAGGGCTATTGCTAGCAATTGTGGCACTTACACGTCGCTATACCGCCTTGCGCGATCACGCAATCAGGATATGCAGCTACTTTGGCCATAACAAGATAGCAACCACGGTGACACTTTTGCTTTGCATGCTGGCACTGCTTAAGTACACCGCCGCAGTCTCGCCTGCTAGATTTAATCCTGATGACGATTATCGCGCTTATCTCACGTTTCCGTTGAAGATGATTGAAACCGGTTCCCTCGGCGACGAGCCTTTCAGTTACAGGCGTTTGGTGAGCTCCCTCGGCGGCCAGGCCTTCTTAGATACGTTTTCCCTAACGCTCGGCGACCTGCGGAATCTACATTTGATGGATGAGGGCGTCGCGTATCTTCTGCTTGTCTTACTTTTCTTGGAAATGGCGATAGCCAAAGCCCTAGAAGCGCGGTGGATAGTTCTGCTTATCCTTGTTGTTGAATTGTTCCCTTTTCCTGTGATCAACATTTCGGCAGTTTACAGTGCGGTTCTGTTGTTTTTGCTTCTGTTGGCACTATTTGAGAGGGCGGTATCTGCGCCACCGAGCCTCGCACAATCGACCGTGCTCGCCGTCACGATTGCATCTCTCGTATCTCTGAAGTATTCGTTTGCACCGGCAGCAGGCCTGTTTCTGTTGAGTTCGTTCGTGCTCCAGCTAATTTGGTCGTCATTCCGGCGGGCTGTCCTTGTGAATGCTGGGTTCTGCGCCTTACTGACGACAGTTTTCCTTATACCGTGGATGGTGGCATCTTATCAGTCTTCGGGGACTTTGTTTTTTGGCTTACTCGGTAGTGGTTTTCATGGCTCGCGCTATGGAACGGCAGTACTGCCAATGCAAACGTTGGGAATCCAGAATGTTCTGGCTTTTTTTCACAGCTCTCAGGACCTCTTGCCGGCGCTTTTTATTGTTCTAGTGATTGCGCTGTTTAAAGCCGATCAGAAAGCTCAGCGGCGACGGATTGTTGATCTCGTGATACTTGGGAACATTTTGTTGGGTGCTACTGTCATCGCCATAAGCATGGGCGGTTATCAAGTTGCCCGCTATACTTTCCCGCTACTCTTCGCAGCGGTTATGTACTGTCTCCTTAAGCAGTTGACCGTTTACCGGCAAGGCGAGCTGGATTGGAGCCCCTCCGGGAATTGGACAACCTCCATGCTTTTACTCGGCTCACTGGTGGGGGGCGCCTTGACTGGCTTCTTTGGAAGAGAAGAGGAGTTGCTTGCGTCGATAAAGTCATCAATCAGGGCGGAAAGCATAGTCACTTCCTCCGAACTTACACACTGCGCACTCATGCAAGCAACTGTACCACCGGGAGAGAAACTCCTGGTTCGATTGGATAAGAATTTCTTACCCGATTTCAGGCGAAACCGCGTCTACATTGTCGACGATCCAGGTGAAGTCAGCCCACCTCCCGGTATGCCGGTGTTTCGGGGTCCCGAGTCATTGGCCACGTACCTCGTAGGGCATGGCATTCGGTACCTAGCCTATTCTTATGGCGACGAGGCTGGCTTCAGCCGTCGAGACCTTGGAACGCGCCTGGATCCCAAAGGGCGAACGAATGCCTGGATTCGCGAGGGCACGCAGCTCGCGTTTGATTTTCAAGATAATCTTGCATCGCTGGGGAAGAGTAGGAAAAAGCTATACGATGATGGAGCCATGTTTGCGATTGATCTAGCGACGAAAGCGGATTAACTTCCAGCTAAAAGGTTCTTAAAACGTAACAATCGGTTTGAAATGTGGATAGGGACGAAGCTTCACGAGCGCCTATGGGTGAGGATTGCCGCCTTTCTTGTCTTCGGCTATGTCTTGTACAACCGAAATTTTGCCTACATCGGTATACCGGGCGCCAAAGTTTTCATTGGAGATGTATTACTCGCTCTCTATCTGGCATTAGGTACAGGTATAATGATTGGTCCGTGGTTCGCCGGACTAGTTCGTCCGACTCTATTCAGCGGCTTTTTTTGGGCCTTACTTCTATTTGTGATGTACGGCGTGCTGCAATTCGCTCGAGGAGTAGAATTGGGGTACTCTCCGGTTCTTGCTTTGCAAGAGCTTGTTTTTAACGTCTATCCATTGTATTTTTTTGTCGGTTTAAAGGCGGCGTTAACCTATCGCGATTTGATACCAAAGCTTCTCAAGTACCTGACTCTCGCCGGTTGCTTCGGAGCAGTGATGTTCTTTGTATTGAGAGGCGCGCCAGCGATAGGTAATTTCGAAATGGCTTGGATATTGGTTCCGATGGCCGGCCCTTGGGCAGTCCTGGGCGCGATCAGTTACTTCGATCTTCGGCGGTGGTGGCCGGCCGTAGTGTTACAGATATTCATGGTGCTCGTTGGTCAGGTACGCGCAGCTTGGGTGGGTTTAGCCGCGGCCGTAGTGGTTCAAGCGGTCTTGACACGGAAGTTAAAGCCTCTGGCGTGGACTGCCGCAAGCGTGTCGGCGTTGCTGCTCATGGGGATTATTACCGATTTCAAAATGCCCTCGCCCGAAGGCCGCGGTGGTGCAGTCTCCACACACGAACTGGTGGCGCGAGCACTCGCTCCGTTCGATTCTGAAACAGCCTATGCGCTGAGTAAAAAGAACGCTGGTGTCTACGCTGGTACAGCCGAATGGCGCCGGAAATGGTGGAGGGCAATCTGGAGCTCCAGCCAAGAAGATGTCGAAACCTCTTTGCTTGGTCATGGGTATGGATACGCACTGCACGAGTTAGTGCCATATTTGCGCACCTCGGAAGACCTTCGTACACCCCATAACGTTTTCTATTTTGCCCTCGGTTACACGGGTTGGATCGGCGTGGTACTCTTCTTCTGGGTTCAGGCGTCACTCGGTTTTATTCTATTTCGCGCTGCGAAGTCAAGCGGCGAAACGTTTGGCATTGCCCTTTGGGCATGGATGCTGACAGGTTGCATGTTTGGGAACGGTTTTGAGACGCCGTTCTCAGCAATTCCATACTATTTGCTCGTAGGCATGGCGGCTGCGGATCTCGACGCCAAGGCAGTTTCTGCAGAAGTTCTTGTTAAAGCGCCTGCTCTCGCCCCCTTTTAGTAAAGCTCCAAATGCAAGTCATGAATCATGCCGCGCCTACCGTCGATGACTTTCGCCCTATCGAACTCAGCGGGTTGCGGGAGGCACCGCTCGTATCTGTGTTGATGGCGAATTACAATTATGCCGAATATCTTGGCCAGGCTATAGAGAGTGTAATCGGGCAGACTTATCCGGTATGGGAACTTGTCATCTGCGATGACGGATCCACGGATGGGTCTGCAAGCATCATTGAACACTTCGCGTCTCGCGATTCACGTATTCGGATGCTTCGAAAACCGAACGGCGGGCATACTTCCGCGCTGAACGCATCCTACGCAGTCAGCCGAGGAGATGTTGTCTGCCTGCTCGATTCGGACGACCTCTGCCTCCCGAGCAAGATCGAGCAGGTCATAAAATGTTTTCGCTCTCACCCCAAGAGCGGCTTGGTAGTGCATCGAGTTATTCGCATCAACAGAAAGGGCCAGAAACAAGGGATGTGGCCCCTCATGGCCTCTTTGCCGCACGGTTGGTGTGCACCAGAAATGCTGGCTAACGGGGGCATCCTCAACTACTTGCCCCCGACATCGGGGCTAAGCCTTCGGCGGGAAGTCGGCGAGTACATCTTCCCGATTCCGGCTGAGCGACCGCTATATGATGCTCCGGATCAAGTCATCATGCGCCTCGCGCCACTCTTGACGACGATAACGAGCATCGATGAACCACTCTCAGAATACCGGCTTCATGGCAGGAATAGCTACGAGACGGCGCGCGTCAGTGTGGCGTCAGTAACAAAAGAGCTTGTAGTGAGTGAGCAACTCTGGAAGATCCAGAAAAACTTCCTCTTACGAATGTGGCCCTCGGTTGTGAGTGAGCTCGGATCGTTTGAGAAGAGCTCGTCTGCCTTGTTTCTTCGATATCTAGGAGCCAAGCTGAGCAACGACCCAGCGGCTCGTCGCTACCATCGCGATTACGTCGCGGGCCTGCTGTCGCAGCCTCGGGCAAAATTTGCCTGGCTTTGGGTCGCGTCAGTCTACTTACCGCAGTTTCTATTTGAGGCTGTGGCGAACCTCCTGCTGCGTCAAAACTTTCTAAAACAGGTAGTAGGCTGCTTAACAGATTGGTTTCGATCGGGTCGACGCAGGTGAAGAAGGATTGTAAATGTTCGGTTCCTCCAACGCGTGGCGCACAATGAATGTCTACGCTATGACTCGCGCGGCCTATGGCGTTCCGATAGCGCATCCTGATCGATGAGGAACAGCCCTTCAACCCGGTGAGTCGAATGGCGAATCCTAATCTAATGATCGAGCGCCTGCCCTGCTATAGCTCAGCATGTGGCGGCTTCCCCTATTTAGATGCGCCCGGTTGCTATATTGGGATCCCAAAAGTCTCAAGACTCGAACAGACCATCCAAGCCGACTGGAAATGGCAGGCAGAATTCCAAAATAGAACACACGATCTCACGACCAGTGAATCGGTCCCAATTCAGCGAGCGCTTCTGGTTATTCCTCCCCGCCAGGACACGCCCGGATAGGACGCATCAAAGCGAGCATCCGACGCAGTCGTAGTCCACGTCGCAGCACACACATGGTATTCCGGAGGAATCAAGTGAACGTCCTGGGGAAGGTAGCGCCCATTGAGGTGCCCACAATCACCGGTGATCGGGAAACTGGTACGCAGGCCACCACGCAACTCAATTCGGCCGCAGTTCCCGAGGCGGTGAGCTACAGCATCCTGACGAGCAAAAGAGCGATAGAGGCTTTCATGCCATGGATCGTAGAGCTCTTGACCAAGACCCGGCAGATCATAGACGTGACTGTGGACCCCGAATATTTCCTGGAAAAAAACGAGCTTCGCAGCTCTCCTGTCGTAGTTCTAATTAGACATGGCGAGCAACTCAGTGCCGTGTTGTATGGAAAAGAACGGAAGATGTTTGGGATCAAGACAGGAGTGATAGAGTGCGGCGATCACTGTGGAGACGGTGTTGTAATTGCCGCTCCACATTTCAGAGCCTTAGCGGTCGCAGCAGGAGTATTGAAGATGCTGGAAATTCCACGGGTGCACACCGTTCGGCTCAGTCTGAAAATCACAGATGACAATGAAATTGTGGGCATTAAGAACCTGGCGGAAAAAGCAGGCTTGAAATCGACAATATTGTCGGAAGCTGTACACAATAAGCTCGTTCTGGAAAGCACCCTGGATGGATTTTTGAGCCGACTCGGATCTCACACTCGCCGCAACCTGCGTGTATACCGCAGAAGAGTGGAGCAGAAACGGTGGAAGTTCATCGCGCGGCTTGATCCTTCTGCGGCTGCCGCCGCAGTCCGAGCTCTGCAGCAACAACAAGGAAGGCACAAGAGCAGCGTCTATTATCTCAACTGTTGCCAGGAAGCTCTGAATAGAGTGCCGGGGTCCTTCTACGCCGGAATCACCACGGCGACGGGCGAGTGGGCAAGTCTGGCGGGAGGATGGCTTCGACAAGATCGTTATTACATGCTTATCCAGCTAAACGATGCACGCTTTACACGCGATTCGGTTTCCGCGGTGATGCGTTCATATCTGATAGAGTATTTGATCGGCTCTCGTGTTAAAAGTATTTGTTTCGTTGGCGGCTCTTCGGAATTATTGGGGCGTTTCTGTGTGCCAGAGCGATGTGCGCACCATTTGTTTGAAAAGAGTGTATTGAGTGCCGCCCGTAGATCTATTGGGACAGCATTTTTCAGGAAGTCGCTGGTCAGTAGGATACAACGAGGCCAGCCGGGACCCGGAGCGATCACTTAGATCGAATCGACACCCATTTTGACGCCAGGCTAGGCCGCCTCTGTCAACTGACCTAATGCGTACGAAGCCAAGTATTGGTGGCGTGGAAGTTGTTAAGAAATGAAGGTGTTGCTCGTTCACAACTTTTACCAACAACCAGGTGGAGAAGACCAGGTCTTCCAATCTGAATTCGATTTGCTTCGAGCCAATGGGCATGAGGTGAATGCCTATCACGAAAGGAACGACAGCATCGTTCGCGGATCCATCCGCTTGGCGGTGAACACAATATGGAATCACAGTCATTATCGACGCCTCCTCGCTACAATTCAAAGCCTCGCTCCAGACGTCGTGCACGTCCACAACACGTTTCCACAGATTTCTCCAGCGGTATACTACGCCGCACGGGATCGAGGCGCCTCGGTTGTTCAAACCCTTCACAATTATCGGCTGTTATGCCCAAGCGCCACCTTATTTCGCGCCGGCCAACTTTGCGATAGCTGCTTAGGTAAAGGACTTGCATGGCCCGGGATCAAGCATGCTTGCTACCGGAACAGCGCCGCCGCTACGGCAACCGTTTCGGCGATGGTATCAATTCATAAGCTTGTAGGAACATGGAGTTCGCTCGTAGACCGTTATATTGTGTTAAGCGAGTTCGCCAGAGGGCTTTTTGTCCGCGGTGGTTTCCCTGCGGAAAAGGTTTCTGTCAAATCGAACTTCGTCGAGCCCGATCCAGGATTCATTGCAGCACCAGGCCAGCGAGCGGTGTTCGTCGGAAGACTTACGGAGGAAAAAGGTATTAGTACCCTGTTAGCAGCCTGGCGCTCCATCGGTGGTCGTTTGCCCCTGGACATCATTGGTGATGGCCCCCTCGCTTTTCTGGCTGCAGACGCTGCCGCTCATATTCCAGGCGTACGATGGTTGAAATGGCTGCCCCGCGAGGAGGTATTCAATGTGCTCAGAGAAGCTTACATCGCTATTGTTCCCTCGGTGTGGTACGAACCCTTTGGGTTGATTGTCTCAGAGGCATTCGCCATCGGAGTTCCTTTGATTGCAAGTGCCAGTGGTGGATTGGAGAAAATGATCTCTTCTGGCAGGACAGGGCTCTTATTCCAATCGGGAGATGCGTCGGACTTAACCGCGAAAGTGCTCTGGGCGCTCGATCACCCGGATGAAATTGCTGGCATGAGGATACATGCGAGGAAAGAGTTCGAACGAAGGTATACGGCGGCTGCTAACTACAAGAGCCTCGTAGGTATCTACGAAGGTGCGCTTGAATCTCGTAGGCAAGGAAAGCAGGCCCGATCAGCGATCCGGGAAGAGCCGAAGTGCACCTGCGACCGAATAAGCGGAGGTCGGATAGACCCGAACGGCTCGTGAAAATACATCCTGCGTGGGCCTTGAACCGCGGGGTCACTTGCATTCGTCAACCGCAGTAGTGCGATAACCCGCTATTGAGAGCAATTGAGACACTTATCGCTAAAACAGATTGAGTGGGTCGTCCATGCACTCTCCTTGAATGAGACGTTTCTGTGGGACCTCGCACTGGCTGTGTTCCTGACAGTGATCGTGTATATCGTCTTTCGTTTGAGGCGGATTGGGCCGACAACCGTATGCTTCTCGAACCTGACTCGCGGCAGAGTCATGCTGACAGCCATGTTGGCGCCGGTGATTTTTCGCCTGTGTCTTCTACCGTGGGTTGCCGCCCCGCAACCGCACGTCCAGGATGAGTTCAGTCATTTGTTGGTTGCTGACACAATGGCTAGCGGGCGTTTTGCGAATCCCCCGCATCCGCTGTGGCGTCATCTTGACACCATATATGTTTTGCAGCATCCCACTTATGCATCCATCTACCCTATTGGCCAAGGTCTTATGCTGGCTGTCGGTAAGCTTCTGACCGGCAATCCCTGGGTCGGTGTGCTGTTAGTAACCGCGCTCATGTCAGGCGCCATATGTTGGGTCCTCTTCGAATGCCTTCCCGTGGCATGGGCGGCTGTCGGAGGAATGTTGGCCTCGTCTACCTATGGTCTGCAATGGATAGACTCATATTGGGGAGGAGAATTCTGCGCCCTTGGTGGGGCTTTACTATTCGGTGCCTTGTTTCGCTTTTGCAAGTCACGTTCCTCCAGATGTCCATCAAAATCGACGGCACTGATTGCCGCGTTAGGGTGGTCGATGGTCTGGCTGATACGTCCCTTCGAATCGGCACTCCTGTTCCTGTTCTTCTGGAGCGTTGTCGCAGCTTTAGTCTTTC
>Ga0207092_1032_pt1 | contig 29090 bp, 22 predicted proteins | sample Alteio_BWMinHeat_48_FD_153533 | JGI IMG/M metagenome (GOLD analysis project Ga0207092, IMG submission 153533) | Enriched cells from forest soil in Barre Woods Harvard Forest LTER site, Petersham, Massachusetts, United States -... | ecosystem: Environmental > Terrestrial > Soil > Temperate forest >... | reverse complement strand
GCGTGCTTGAAAAAGCACAGGCCCTCATAACACCCGGACCCGCCGACTCGGAAATTGATGGGAAGTCTATTCTTGAGGCATATACCCGTCTCGCAGATGTTTATAGGACGCTGCAGCAGCCAACTCGAGAGTTGTTTGCCATTATGAGCGCAATAGAAGTAACCCGCGACTCGAAAGATAAAGGCGAAGAGGACAGGCTTACGGCGTATCTTGCCCAAAGGTTTCGCGAGCTAGATGTTTATGATCAGACGAAAAGGGCGATCACTGAAAGTCGGCTCGTTGATGTGTTGGCGTACTCAGAAGCGATTTTTACATACGAAGGATCCCCGAAAGATTGGACAGGCGACGAAAATTGGAATCGCATCTGTAATATTCCCTACCAGCTAATAAAAGAGCCAGGGGGCCCCGAGGCATTGGTGGAGATTCTCAGTCAAATGGGGCCCTTGGCGACATTCTCAAAGCTACCTATTCTTCAGGCGCTCTCGGGCTACTTTGTGATGACGAACCCTAAACCGGAACTGGCTGAATCCTATGCGCTTGAAGCCAACTCTTACTTCGCGCTAGGCGACTTCGGTCATTTTGATGCCTACGCAGCTTGGAAGGGTCGAACTATTTGCCAGCTGGCTATCATATATGCTCGGGAAATGAAGTTAGATCTTGCGGAGAGTAAGAGCGTTGAATGCATTGATTTGGCCAACAAGACAGATGATGTTTCCTTAAAAGATTTCGCCAATGCAGCAAATGCGCTAGTTCAGCTGGCAGCTAATAATCCAGCTGCCGCAGAAGCGTCTGTGGAGTATTTTCTGGCGAAACATATTGACGACCCGGAACTACACTTGGAGCTGGCTTCCGCGCTGATTAGCAAGAACCTTTACGAAAAAGGCGTCGCCGAATTCAACACGGCTATCAAGCAACTTAGAGAAAAGAAGGATGCTAATGCAGAAGCTGCTGCGTTCGCCCGTGTTGCTTCGACACTTAGTTCAGTTACATCTTCTCAGTACAAGAAGCAACAGCTCGAATATTTGAAGTCAGCAGAGAATCTGTACAAGCAGACTAATAATCCCCACGGAACAGCAACCGTTGACCTCGATATCGGTTCGTATTACTTGGACATTGGCGATAGCAAGACTGCCCTCCCTTATTTACACCAAGCGCAAACGCTCGGGCAGCAGGTCCAGGATCCTCGAGTTTCGGCGCGTGCACTGCTTCTACTGGGAAACTCGTACAACGGATTGCACGATTATCAAAAAGCAGGTGAGTTTCATGCGAGTGCAGAAGTCACCTACGACGCCCAGGGCGATAAATCTCAAGCGGCAATGATGCAAGTGCTGCTCGCACAGGATCTGGAGGCCCAAGGGAAGTTGGACGACGCGATAAACACTTGTCGCACTGCAGAGGAGATTGCAACTCAGTCCAAGGCCGATCTTGCCACATATTGGGCTAGCAGAACGCTCGGAGAAATTTATCAAAAGCAAGGAGAGTTCGAAAAGGCCGCTGAAGCCCTAGAAAGGGCCGTCACGATTGCGAATCGGTCTGGACAGCAGCAAAACGAGGCGTACACAGAGATTTTGTTGACCACGCCGTACATGATTTTAGGTCAATTTGATGACGCCCTGAATGCTACCGAGAAGGCGTTGGGAACTTTCAAAGCGCTTGAAGATAAGCAAGGAGAAATGCTTGCCAATGTGGTGCTTGGTGAAATCTATAGTGATCGCACCTCATCCATTCGAGATTTCGAGAAGGCCATGGCGTATTATTCGACGGCGAAGCAGTTGGGATATGCATCGAATGACGAGCTCCTAGAGATTTATCTTCAGACCGGTCGGTACTCCGAGGCAATTACAGCGGCAAAGGGTTTGGTAGCAGCATGCATCAAGGTACGCGACAACGCCTGTCAGGCTGGAGCGCTAATCACCCTGGCTGAAAACGAACGAAAGAACGGGAATCTTGCAGAGTCGGCATTGGCATTGAGGAATGCGCGAAGAGGCGCAGTCGAGTCTAAGGATGTTTACTTGCAGGGTCGCCTGCTTTACGGCGAAGCAGGACAGGAGCGAGCTGAGGGCCACTTGCAGCAGGCGCTTGAGTCTTACAGCCGACTAATCACATTGGTTGAAAGTATCAAAGGTGAAGGGGATCTCAGCACACTGCGTTCCATGGCCGAGTCGTACGGGTTCATATACGACGAACTAACGTCCACTCTCTATGCGATGAGTGCTGGGGAGTCCAATCCAGAAAAGACGCGCTTGGCGTCATTGGCGCTACAGTACGCAGAAACCAACAAGGCTCGAACTTTCTCGAAATCTTGGGGCCGGACGTTCATTAGTGAGTTGAGACAATCCCTGCCAGCCGATCTGCAGGAAAGGGAGCGCTCATTAGCCTCCAGGCGCGACCAGCTTCGGGCGAAGACTGAAGGTCCGGAACTTAAACCGGAGTTGGATTCAGTCCAAAAGGAAATTGCCAGCTTCGTTGAGGATCTTAGGCACAGTCATCCTCAGTATGCAGCCGTTGCTTATCCGCAACCAGTTACTCTGGATAGCCTTCCCGTGCGAAAGGAGGAGACACTTGTCGAATGCAAAGTGACGGATGAATCTACCTTCATCTGGATCGTTAAGAGTTCTAACGGGACCAGTGCTGAATTGATTGCCTTCTATCAAGTTGCAAAGCCTCGGGAGTGGATCTCGGAGAGAACTAACAAAATACGTAAAGAACTTAATGACTCGCACGGCGAAAACGTTGATTGGCGTGCCTCCTCGGAAGAGCTTTTTGATCAACTCTTTCCCGGACAAGTCCCGGACTTGTTGTTGGGTTCTAAGAAAATCGTTTTTATTCCTGATGACACGCTGTTTCTTATTCCATTTGAGTTGCTATCTCCCGAAGCATCAAAGGACGATTTCCCGCTGTTGAAGATTCCTACTGCGTATTACCCGTCAGCTGCAGCATTTACACTTGCCCGAACCACAGCTCACAACGTAACGTGGCAACAGGCCTTCCTGGGAATTGCCGACCCAATAACGTCCAAAGATGACAAGAGATACGATTCGGTCGAGGAGTTGGCTAAAGTTAACGCTGGTTCATCCGTGTCAGAGGTAGCCACTTTAGCTCCAACTGACCTAGAGAAACTCAAGTCTCGTGGCGATCGGTTTGAGCCGCTGCCTAATACCAAGAAGGAAGTCCAGGATATAGCTGGTCTGTTTCGTGACGCTGGCCAAGCTGATGTCGAGTTGCGCTGGGGCTTCGATGCGACAAAGAGCCAATTATTGGACACAGATCTAACAAAGTTCCGCTTTTTGCATTTTGCAACCCACGGAAACTCGTCCCTGAACAATCCTGCTCTTATTCTTTCGTACGATGGTTCTGATCAACATATGTTACTTTCCGTGCCTGAAATAGCTGCACTAAAGATCAAAGCGGAAAGTGTTGTCCTTTCAGCCTGTGATACTGGATACGGCACCGTTAGTCGTGCTGAAGGTGTAACCAGCCTAGGTGTGGCATTCATGACGGCGGGCGCTGAGAGCGTTACCGTCAGCCTTTGGGAAGTCGGGGACGAGTCAACGCAAGTGCTTATGGAGGAGTATTACAAGAATCTCCTGCAAGGAAAATCTAAAGCCGAAGCCTTAGCAATGGCCCGGTCATATCTGTTTGCGGATAAGCGCTATAGCAACCCTTATTTTTGGGCTCCCTTTGTCCTTATCGGCGACTAGCTCACCATCTGTGGGTCTATTTCGAGCTGAGTCGGTCGGGAAGTACCCCGCTCCCTCTCGCATACACGACGGACTTTTCAGGCAAGGTGATTGACCATTCTGAGAAACCGCCCGAGGAATTGGGAGTCCAAGCTAATAGAGTCGTTCCATCCGCCGATTCTGCCGAGAGTGCAAGCGTCTTTCCGGTGGCTTCTGTAACGATATATTCAGTCAAGTCTGAGAACGTAGCTCGTAGCACTACGCTTCCGTTTTCAAGGTGGCCAGACGAATACACAGCTTTCGGTGAGTTGTCCTCGCTTCCGCCGCTGCGTGTTGGTGCCACCGATTTTGCAACAAAGTTCTGGATTACATCAGCTGCAACTGCGTAGTCTAGGTTTTGGCCTTCTTCACTCATAGCGATGAGGCCGAGCAGTTTCCCTTGATCATCCAGCACCGGCCCACCCGAATTGCCGGGATTGATTGCTGTTTGTAGCTGAAGGACTTTTGCTTCGTGCTTTGAGCCGTCTGAATACGACCAGCTATAGTCGTTCCTTATCTGACTGACTACTCCTGTACTATATGACCACAGTTTTCCGTTAGGATGACCAATAACGTGAATATCTTCGGCGACTTGTACTGAAGAAATATTTCCTATAGAGATGGACGCAACGCCTGGCGGGGACTTTGTAAGTTGTAACAAGGCTAGGTCCGACGTTTCGTTTTGAGCAATCACGCGAGCCGCGTACGCGGTGCTGCTGTCGATGTCTGCACTGCCGACGGGTTTGAAGAATATGACGGCGCCAGAATAGCCATTGATAACATGCCAATTTGTAAGAATATCGCCGGACGAATTGATGACTACGCCTGCTCCGAAAGCGGTTGGATCAAACTGCTTATTTTTTACATCGCCCACAACGATAAGTGCGACACTTGGAGAAGCATTTCTGAAAACCGTAATTCCCGAGTTGCCTCTCGTCACGATTGGTTCCTGATAGTTCGGGAGCAACCGATTGCCCTGTGAATAGGCTTCAGCAAGCCCCATAGTATTCACAAGATCCTGGTAAGAGGGAAAACTTGAGACATCGTTCAATTGACTGATCTTCTGGTAAGAGAGCGCTTTCAACTCCGAGGGCTTTGGCAGTTCACTCGGTGCGGTTTGCGCGACAGCGCTAAGGCTGCTGCCAGTCGTGAATAACAGCAAGCCCATCAATTTGCATATCCAATATCGAGCAGGCCAGGCGGTTCTCATAATCATTCCGCTAAGTAACTCCTGAAAGAATATACACTTCGATCTTCAATATGAACACATGCGCTTCAAATCGTGATCAGCCTTGGATCATCATGAGGCGTTGCCATTGGTAGCTGCCTTCGAACATCGGCACCAGGGCAACAAGGGGTACAATATCCCGAACTAAGGGACCGTTGGTTGCAGGTAGGGGCCCTAAAGGTAGCGGGTCTAAGAACTCGGAATCGCCTAGAGGTGAATATGACAAGGCGAGTACGGCCCTGGCTGGGAGGCGCTCTCATCAAGCGTCTAGAAGACTACACAGAGCGATTCGCGCTTACTCTGGGAACAACGCTGCTTTTCATTGGGATGATGCCCGCAGCTGTCCACGCCCAAAACACTATTGGGCACGTCCTCGATATAAGCGGTGACTGGTATCTGTATGTCGGTGGTGCAGATAGTAACGAGGGACAGAAACTCTCAAGATGGCAAGATGTCCCAGCCGCCGGAATTATTCGGATCAAAACCCCGTCTAAAGACGATCATATATCCATTATTGACATACATTTGAATGTATTGGTCGAGAGAAAATGTGCCAGCTCGGAGAGCTGCTATCAACCCATATTCCTGCCGGCTAACCTAACCGAAAGCGGCATTTTGGAAGAAACAAGTGCGCTCTTGAATGGAGCATGGAACCTACTTTGGGGTGAGCCGTATCAATCATCACTGTTCAGAACCAGGGGCGCAGCACCCTTGTTGGATGAAGGAGTCGCACCCATTGTCAACGGTGAAGCGGATCTACGCGGGTTGATGCAGGGCATGAGTAGCGGTAAGTATTCGCTGGTGGAGTATCGCGGCCAATCACCGGAAGACCGAGTGGTGGAATCGACTGTTTTTGATTGGAACCCTGCCACTCCGGCAGCGATTTCGATAGGCAATCGAAAGCCGGGCGTCTACGAAATTAGCTCTGTGGTTTCAGTTAACCAAGACAATCTCTCAAGATTATCGCTGCGCGTGCTCCTGTCTACTTCAAAAGACTATCTGGTTGCTGCTGATTCATTTAAAAAGGTCCGATCGCTAACAGACAAATGGGCAGGTGCGACAGACCCAACAACGGTCCACGACTTTTTGCGAGCGTATCTCAGTCAGTTGGCAAAGGCTAACGGTGGGTGAGCAATCCATCAAACATGTTCCGCAGAGGCGCACACGTAGATTCCTGACAGTCCTGCGGACAGCTCTCCCTGCTATTCTGCTTGCGATCGCGGGCACTTACATTCTAAGCCGACTGGGCACCCTTCATGGATTGGAACGGTTAGCCCTAGACGCTGAAATGGCTGCAAGTCCGCGACCTTCAACTTCGATCTGTCTTGTCAAGATCACTGACAAGGATTACGACGAGGTCTTCGGCGGGCGAAGCCCTCTCCAGCCCGATAAGTTGCATGACCTGATAAGCGCGATCGCTCTGAGCAAGCCTGCAATAATCGGCGTAGATATAGATACCTCACATCCCCAATTCGGAAACTTCAAGATTGAGCCTGATTGGCCTCCTGTAATTTGGGAACGGGACATATCTTCGAATGAACAGATAGGCCAAGACGAACCCCTGGATGTGCTTGGAGGTCAGGACCTAACCATCAACCGAAGTTCTGGTATCCCGGTTCTCCTTGATGACCCTGACGATAAGGTGACACGATTCTATACGCGGTGTGTCAGAACAAAGGCAGGTCTGGAATCAACGTTTGCATACGCTCTTGCCATTGCATACCGAAACCCGAAGGTCGTCATCAACTCCGCGCAGACTTGCACCGGCGCAGATGACGCCTTACAACCTCTATTCATCAGATTCGCGCTGAGGCAAGGCACAACACTATACGAAAAAGACGCTGCGCAAATCTTAGGTCTCTCCGGTGAAAAGGGGGATGGCGACCAACGTAGGACCGTACCCGAGTTGGCTAACAAAATGGTTCTGATCGGAGGAACTTATCGAGATTATGATCGTCACTTCACTCCGGTGGGAATAATGCCTGGAGTCGCAGTATTGGCGAACGCTATCGACACCGAGTTAGAAGGCGGGGCTATCAAAACATCCCCCCGGTGGGTATTGTTCATCCTTGAGTTTTTCGCCAGTGCTCTACTTGTCTTACTATTTCATTTATATGCTTTGACGCCGCGAAGGGCCCTCTTCTGGGGGCTGCCGCTGACTGTCGTTCTTTCTTTGATCTTTAGTTTCATTTCCTTCCATACGTTCTCGCGGTTTGTGAATTTCGCACCAACATTGCTTGCCGTGCTTTTGTTTGAGATTTACGAGTACATTCGCCACGAATCCATCCTGAGTGTTGTCGGATCTGAGAAGAACTTAGAGTCTGACAATCATGAGGTTGAATCTTGAGGTTGCATTGCCATTCGAGCCGTGACGTGTTCAGTTCTGCCAAGCACCGCACATTCAACCTGACCTTGCAGCGTCTGTACTTCTTTACTGAATAGTTTCCACCTATCATCGCCCAGAATGCAGAATTTATTGAACCTCAAATTCTTAACCATCTGGAGACGCTTAAGTCGTCCTCGAAACTGGACCATGTCGTCACAGAGATCGTGAAGCGCTTCCAAGTCCGGACCGAATTCCCGCTCGATATCTTTGCGTCCGTACTCGGAACTCATCCGCTTCAGATAGTCATTCCATAGATATTCCATAAGCGTTCGGAAGCGGGCAAAGTACACATCCCACAGGTCCCGACAAGCTCCCCACTCTGCGACGGTCAGCGGCGAGGTCTTTGCTTCGATCCCCAAGAGAGTCCTCTCAACCTGCGTTCTTAATAGGTTTCCCATGGATAGGAAAATGTGCAGGAAGTTGGGGATTCCATCCAGCATCCGTGTCTTTGCATGCCGCTTCAGCTTCTTAAAGTGCCGGTCAAAGAAATTCAATGTGGCTTCGTGTAAGGTCTCGCAGATTTGGAGATTGCGTTCGCCGAGTGATCGCATTCCTTCCCGACCTTCCCACACGGGACGTTGGCGAAATGCAGCGATGCGAGACACATTGAGAAGTGGGATGTCGCAGAAACTTAGAAAGGCAAGTAAGGTCGCCGTATCTCCGGAACGTAGTAGCTCGTTCAAAACAGTAAAGAATTGGCTGGCACTCTCTTTAGCTTCTCGGAAGTGACGTTCCTTTCTGACATTTTCATGTGTTTCGATATCAACCAGATTTGTGACGAGGAGTGCATTGCTAACTTGTTTTCTCGTTGCCTCGTCCCTCAGGCACATTACGGTAGACTTTTGCCCAAGAAGTGTCATGAGTGTTTCCGGAATCTTGGAAAAACCCCTTTCCTTAGATTCGCGGATCATTCTGCAATACTGATTAGAGGCGCCGGGTATTTTTAACTCGGTCATACAACCCGACAAGTTCTCTGGAAAGTCGCCATAAAGTGAAAGGCGGTCCGTATCTAGGATGGCGTCGCGAAGTCGAACTGGCATCGCCGCATCTTGCCAACCTGAACGTTCGCCGGTATCTGTCTGCAGTGCATCGTCACTTGGTAGATGATATGCCGAGTTACATGGATCAATGAATCTTATAGGATTAAACACCTTGCCGAGGGGTGGCAACGCAATGAGCGCTTCGACATTCCCCCGCTTTGCTTCGGACATTAGCGCTGCTGAAGTGAAATTGGCGCTGCCATAAACGAGTTGACGCGAGGAACCGGATACAAGAATGATTGCTTTGCCGTGTAACGATTGTTGATAGCCTTCATCTTCGTATGTACAGAACAAGATCTCGACTCGTCCTGATTTGATCAGAGGGTGCTTTAGCCAGGAACGGGTCAATGTTGTGATCCCATTTTGCGTATAGATGGATACTTTCCTCGGATTCCAGTCTTCAATCAGACGATCCAGCAGTTCGGGCTGTTCATCGAAGAATCTCGACACGACGTGGACGTGATCCAGTGGCTGCGGAACGATTTCTCCTAGCTGCGACCACAGCGACCTATCAAGGTTATGCAGCAGCTGTAGTCGATTGGATTCGGCCGGAGAAGAGTCATTGAGCCATGGAGTTGACCGATGGAGTTGTTGCAAATTGGACGTAAAAGATTCGCTTCGCCAACGTTCTGCAAGCTTTTGCAAGAACTCAAAGATATCCCAGAACAAATAACGGAACCGTTCGTTTTTGCCTTCTTCAAAATCGTATTGGTCAATGAGTTCGGCATTAGAGGTTAGCCCGGGCCGGGTCAGATTGGCGCTGCCAAATACGAGCCTGCCCGTTGTTCTAGTCGTAAGAAGAAATATTTTGGGGTGGAATCGCCTTGGGACTGTAACAGGGTGGAGAAGGTACCGGATATTTGCGATCTTCGGCCGCTGTATTTCCGGTGCTGATAGCACAGACTCGTAGGTACTACGGTCAACAATCACCGAAATGTTGTTATTGCTGGCGAAGGAGGGAAACTGTTCCAGGCAGTATTCTTCAAAAAAAAGAGGGTCAAACGTAAAAGTTGTCAGTGCAGCATTGTGGAAGACATGCTTCGACAATGCTTCTTTAACGTTCAGTCTACTTTGTCTCTTAAGTTGCGCCATGATCCTTCAGCAATCGTGAGAGCGCGCCTCGACCTTCTGACGTAATTGAAATTCCACCGTTATTGTCAACTCTCAGCAGCCCTAAATCAGTCATGATCATCACGCAGTTCCAATGACGAGATGCTCGAAACCCTGGACTGTAATCCTGATCCTTTACAATCTTGCCGTCCACCCAGTGAAACCAGCAGCTTTCTAGCTTTCCTTTTTCATACATCACACGGTCATGCTGTTGGAGAACGAAGCGCTCAATTAGATGCGCCAGCGCAACTTGCCATGTGAGTTGTGGCTTCAGCCACTCATCCATTGAACTCAGCACCAATGGGGCGCAGAGATTCGGCCCAGCGTTGTCATAAATGTACTGGCTAAACCTATCTGAACCAGTTCTCCACTTTGCGAAAAGAACTGCCACAATAGCCACCGCTACAGCCGCATTACCCTGCGCGGTGCCGTCAGCAAAGTCCAAAATCCGCTCTTCGTTGAGCTTGTTACCAGCCCCAAGTGTCTCCCGCGCTAAACGACACGCCGAGTCAGATGGCATCGCAGATATCTTCAGCTGCTTCAGGACCGTATCAGGTCTCGCGTTCTCTCCAAATATGGATCGCAACTTGGATTTGAAATCATGCCCTGACAGGGCTTCAGATACTGATTCTGCGTCCATTCCACTTGCTTCCCTGGCAACGGTTTCCAGAACTGCAGTCAGAAGATGTTCCAGCCCCTGAGTCAGGTATTGGTGAACGCAGAATTGCTTCCAGAAACCATGGCACGCATTTAGGGCCGGAGGTAGCTCGTATGAGAGGGTGCTCTTATGCTCGGGCCATAACACGTCGTAATAATAGGGCGGACGCACTAGATATTTGTCGGTTTCCCCAATGGGCGGTTTGAAACCTGCCCGGTTGTATTGCTGGATGACGTGGAGAAGTAACGTCAGCGTGTGCCTTCGCAGCGTGTCCTCCTCGGATTGCTCCGAGTTCTCCCAACCGAAGAAAAGGTTCAGCAACAATTGTCGTTCACGACTTGCGGCCGGTTCGCGCAGGGCATCAAGCGAAAAACATCTGGCTGATTGTGCTAGCACCTTTTTCGGGAAGCTCGATTCTCCGTAAAGCTTGTTCTTGCAAAACGGCGATCCTTGGACATTCTTGTGGTACGCTTCCGCTATTTCCACCGCTTTGCCCAGGGCGCAACGATCGATTCCCTCCTCGTTCCGGGACGTCAGCCCAAGTTGATACAGCGAACCACCGTAGTACTGTCCATATCCCCCCATGCTGTTCGAAGGCAATACCTTGAAATTGGTTTCAACCTCACCTGTCGCCTCGACCCTTTCGAGTCTGGGTTGAACGGCATCACTTCCTACAACGGAGGATTCAGGATTTCTGCTAAGAGTGCAGAGAGCCATGAATGCCTCTCTGCGGCGGAAAGCCTGGTTGAACTCGTTGTACTTGGTCGGTGCTTCCGAGTGCTCTATATGCCACAAAGCCCATGGGTAGAACGAGTAATACCTAGCTCGGCTAGTTTGCGTGATTATTCCGGTGAGAAGGTAGTCAGTAATGAGAGCTGAAACTCGCGAAAGACCAAGAGGGTCTCGCCCTCCAAGTTCCACGACGACTCGCTTACTCCAGCGTGGAACCTGAACTGCATGGATTGCATGTGGCATCCTGTCTTTAGCCATCTATAGATCACCGCAATAGTTGCACTTCCAAGGCGACAGACTTGGCCCAGCTGACAAGACCGGGTTTTGTATCAGGGCGAGCGAGAAGAATCCACATCCTAGCCGAGGCTGCTATATGTGTATCTTCCATTCTGCTCATTGTGCTTTCCCAGTGTGCTCCATTCGACTTCGAAAGAAATTCTCGGTGTTCTTATCCATGAAATGGACGTAGCAACCTTTCATGCCACGCGTCAGAAGAACGCGGTAAGTGTTTTTGACCATTTGGGTGAAACGGTCGCCGGACCTCTTAACTACTGTGTCGTATGATTTCGTCTTGTCGCCTTTCCAATCTGCCGCTTCGGGCAAGTAGACGAGATCGGGTCCGAAGATCACGCCAACATAGTCGAACTCAAATCCTTGTGCCGTGTATATGCAGCCAATTTGGTTCACGCCGCCGTCCTCGTAGGCCCATAGGCTCTCTTTCGGGATTCCATGCGCTAGACTGCCGGCGTCGGACCTGGCATTCCAAGGCCGCTGATAGTCGCCAATCACTACATCATCTACTAGCGTTCCATCGGATTTAGGTTTTGACCATGGCCAACAAAAACCCGCTGTCAGGCGGGCAGTGGATTTCTCTCCCAGTTTTCTCCGAATTGATTCTTCGAGCACTTGGGGAGTTGGAAGGATTCTAAAGTCGAACTCGTCGGCCTGATTCCACATCACGTTGGCAGTGCGTTCAATCCCCAACGTATTGTTTATCCAGCTCACAAAAGCATCGGAACCAGCACAACGGAATTGGGCTTCCAAGTCGAACTCGCGCACTTCGCATTGGAGCTTCTCGGCTTCTCCTTTGATGTAGCTGCTTGAGCCAATCTCCCCTGGTCTAACCATTTGATTGTCATCGATGAAAAACACCGATGTTCGGCTGGCTTTCAACAACTCCTGGATTTGAGGACGTTTGCTTCGTTTTACCTTTGGGGTGAACCGGTTGTTGCTGGTTTCCCGAATTCGGTGAGCCTCGTCGGCGATCATTACATCAATCACATTTACATCTGCGTCCATGTAGCTATTGAAGTAGCGGACCTGTGATGCAGCGCGACTGCCAACGATCTCTCGGACCGTCGAGGTAAATGCCTTGGAGCCCGTCACATAATGAGCATTGAGGCCGGCCTCTGAGAGATCCCCGAGCAGGTTCATCGCAATGACCGATTTTCCTGTTCCCGGCCCGCCACGCACAATGATGGCAACTTTCTTCTTTCCCTTAATACTCTCTGTGGCGGCTTCCATGACGTTGTCATACACCACCAGCTGTTCGTCGAGCAGGACGTATTCTGGCTTGCCCTTGATCAGCTTGGCGACGTGATCGAGTAGCTTCTTGCTCGGACTGTATTTGCTTTGCTCTACCTTGGCCGCAACTGCTCCGCTGTCGCCCTGGTGGATTCGCTTATCTAGAAATGCGGTCAGGTCCGGCACCTGATCGGCGGTGAAGACTGGAAACCGGGCAATCTGGTCTGAAAATTGAGGTAGGAAGAGGGGGTCATCTTTGATCGGATCATAATTGTGCAGATACGAACATGCGTGTGCGCTGATCCTATCATTGCCCTGAAAAGCCGTATGGCAGTCGGTCAGGTACGTCATGTACTGGCCTACTTGGACAGCCGGATGGAGTACGTCGCGGACATTGCCACCAACAAAGGTGGCCACCTCGTTCTTACCGGATGCGCCTTTGCAACCGCTCCACTGCTTTAGTTCGATGATGACTGCGTTAGGAGCTTTCTCACCGTCGTAACCCGTCACAAGGCAGTCAAGCCGCTTGGATGTGAGCGGGAGTTGAAGCTCCAGTAGGACGCCGTGATCAAGCAAGCATGCCGCTTGAAATACTTGCGAAATAGCGCGAAGAGAATTATTCCACGAATTCACTTCCCCGACTGATGGCTGGTAGCGAAATTCAGTGAAGAAGGCATCCTTCAGTTTTGTCGAGATACGATTGCAGGTCGAGTCTTCGATGAGGGATTTCGTAGTGCCGGAATAGAGGCGCATGCTTCTCCTGCCCGAGGATCTTCGCGCTGGCCGACAAGTAAAGCACGCAACTGCCTTTTGCTCCACTTCTATAATTCAGACGAGGGCGTGTTGTTTAGGACCTCCAACGTCTTAACAATTAATTGCGCTTAGGTACCCTGCGCAACTCTCCGGCGGGCAGCAACAGCGCGTTGCAGTGGCGCGTGCGCTAGCGGGTGAGCCTTTCATTCTCCTGGCTGACGAGCCAACCGGAAATCTGGATTCAAAGAGTGGGGAATCTGTGATGGACTTGCTGCGTGAATTACACCAGGAAGGCTCAACGATCTGCTTGGTTACGCACGATCCACGATATGCCGAGATGGCAGATCGTACAGTTCATCTTGTAAACGGGCCGCATCGTCAATGAAGCTATGACTGCGAGTGCTGAGACTGTTTAATAGATCCTACTGAACACGCCGAAACTGAATAGTCGTCTCCTCTTTTAGCTTCTATACTCGCTCCATGACTTCTTCTCTGTAGGTTGCGACTTCCTCAATCGATGCCTTCACCTTTCCGTCTTTGGACTCCATACGCGCCTCCCTACTTGTCCAAACCCGCCTTGAGGTAGGCAGCATACCAGTCACCCATGAGTGCCTGCTGTGCCTCTTGGAGCGTCATAGTGTGAGTTTTGCACACTTGCTGGTGCAACCAGTTCTCCAGCTTGTCTTTTTGATATGCGCCTGGATTGCCCGGGGCTAGGTAGGGCTGTGGCCACAGGTTTTCGATCTTATCTGCGCCACCAACTTCCCTGCTTACGCGATGGTCCACCTCGCAGCCCTTCCAGACAATCTTGCCGTCCTTCGTCGTGTGTTTTGTCTGCTTGCAGACTCCCTGCTTTGCGGCAGTGCCATATAGGGCGTAGACACTTGTCTTCATAGCGGCCGTTACGGCTCGTTCGTCTATGCCCCATTTGGTCGTGCAGACTGTATTCGTGTCGGTGATCGCGACTGCGCCAGGTGTCACGGTGTCATCAGGTAATAGAGCGGCACCGTGCTTCTGATAGTGGGCTTGCTGGCCGCTGACGGATACGGCCACAACAAGAATTGGGACAAGGAATATAACCTTCGCGAATTTCTGCAAAAGCCCCATACTTTGCCGAACGGGCCTTACGACAGCAGAATCAAGGGTATCCAGGACCGGAAACCGTTTCCCTCTACCGGATAATGTACCCATGTCACCATCCTGTTTCTATCTTGTTGTTTGGGAGCTGCAACCAAGCGTGTCATACACAAGACTCTGTGACTTCACGTTCTCGTCATTCCCCCAAGACTCATCGATTTCGTCGAGCTGATGCTTGGTCAAATGCCAGGACAACGGAGAGGGCGCAGTTGACGAGAAAAGGAAAGACGCATGTATTGGATGTATGTTTTTTTGTGCAGCCAAATAGTCGAGGGCCATTTGGAGTTCGATGGAATCTCGGAGTTCCTGTGAACTCGTCCGAACGTGGAGCAGGGTTTCGATCGGACCAATGATTTGCTTCTGCCAGGACCATGTACTACCTGTTTTCGGGGTTTCAGGTTTCGCGTCGATAAGGATTAGTAGCACTTGGTAGCCATGGACCGCATCAGCGGCGCCACGCAACCATTCGACCGCACTGAGCAGTCCAGAATTGTCATAGTAGCCGCCATCACCAACGTGATAGGCGCTGGCCGTAGGTCCAATCGAAGATCTCGCGAGGGGCGAAACATATGGAAACGAAGCGGACAGACGCGCCGCCGTCGCAACTCGAATATCTGAGCCAGGAAACAGATCGAACAATTGGACAGTGCCGTCGGAAGGAGCGCGGGTAGAAGCGATCAGGAAACGCTCACCGCTCTCGCTGACGGTGGCATTAAAGATAACGGCCGGCCGCGTGCCAGCACGAACATCATCACGCCATACCCCCATGAAGGGCTGGTCTTGACTCGCATTTCTCCAAGCCGTTGCCCAGGCATTCTCTAGCGACCATCCACGATCAAGTGTTTGAGGAACCAGGCTTCCGAAAAGCGGTGCTGCGCGGACCAAATCGGGATAGGCAAGCCCCCAACCGACTGCACTGAGCGAGGAGCGAGCAGCGTTGAATCGTATCGGATTTAGGTCTGCGTCAGATGTAGGGTAATCACCGGTCATAGACGAATACGGTCCAACGACAAACATCGAACCAACACTTCCTCCAGAGACGGAACTCACTAGCAGGAGGGAGGAACTCAGGTTTCCGCCACAATGCTCTTGAAGGCGTGTCATCACATCGGCTGTCCAGGCTGCCGCTCGGATTCCACCACCGGCAGTAGCCACGATCGTAATCGTTTTGCTGTTCTTGCGTCGTGGTCCGCTTTCCCAAGAGTGAATGACATCGGACGGACTCAACGAGCTAGCATTGCCAGTGGTCTTGTCGACGACGACGAATTCGTGATCCGTGCCCACAAAGCCGGTGAGCAAGGACACAACCAGAAGAGTCGTAAGAACGGGGAGGCGAATACGGTCGAGGAAGAAGGCGACTCCTGAGAACAACCAAGTGAATGCAGTTAGGATAAACAAGAGGAAAAAGAGCGCGGCCGGTTGGTATTCAGGAGTTGACTGCGACGGCCTAAAAAACCAACCCAGCGCCACGTACAGGGCCGCAAATACCGCCAATGCGACCATGGCCATTTCGTGTCCCGAGCGTAGCCGACCACGATCCATGATGCCGGCCGTCAAATCAGAAGGCAGGTGTTTCAAGCACGATTCAACAAGCTTCCAGAATCGCGACTTGGGGTTGGTGTTCCTCTTGAGAAAACCGAAGGAGGGAAACACTGATTCGGCGCTCCTTCCGCCTTCGTCTTCTATGGCAAAATGCAAAGAGGCGGTGAGGGCTAACACGCAAACCGCCACGGCTAGGCCAAGCAATGCGGCCATAGTCTTATAGGCAGTACCGGGATTCTGGGTTCCAACGAATAGAACAACCACAACTGGCAACGCCAGGAGTCCGAAGGCGGTGACGGCCCGAGTTCCGACAGGTTGCACTGCGCTCGTCTTGGCACGGACAAACCGGTCAGGTGCATACACAAGCACCAGACGGCAAGCCACCATGATGGTCCAGGCCAATTGGAATGCGGCCCATACGATGAACAGAAAAGACCAAAATCCGCGCCCGTCAAAGAGACCGATGAACAGGCTAGGAATAACGTAATATCCGAGCGGCAGCCCAACAAAAAGAACCAATCCCGCAAGAATCTGAAATCGCATCAAATATGCGTATTCAATCCAGAGCAGGACAGATTCTAGAGAGTACGGCCAGAAGCGAATGAGGGAGAGCAGCAAACCCAGCGCAAAGCAATATACAGCCCACGTCATCGCAACTGGAATCACGAGACCAGCGACAGTCAGAACACCGCATGCAACCATAGCTATGCTCAGTAGTCGGCTCTGCCATCCTGTGCGATGCCAGAGCAGAATTCCAAGGGAAACAAGGGCTAGAGCCAACGTTATCCATTTCAATAAAGAAAACGACCGAGGAAGCAGACCAACTACGTGACCATAGGCTAGTAGGTCGGTCAGTCCCTTCAAGATCCTCGTATTCTCAAGAACATCGAGCGACGCGGATGCAGAAATGAATCCAATTATCCAGATCGACCATCGATCGCGATCTGCAAGTGCGAAGAGGACAAAGACAGTCCAGTACAGAAAGATGAACGCGAAATCCATATCCGTATTGGAGCGGAACACCTGTATGTTACTCTTCAGCGCCTCCGGAGTTCCTTGCTCGACAGTCCTCACAAAACAATCGGGTGAAGAAGCAAGTTCCAAATCAAGAATCGGCTGACCGTTAAAATAGGAACAAGATTGGGGTCTTACGTAATCCTTTGAGGTGATGTCGCCGGCCTGAAACTTCATGGCGACGCCGCACAACATCGTCGCGATGAGAAAGAAGAATAGGCAACGCGCTACGCGGCTCGGCATGGGCTGAACCTCGGAGGAATTCGCTGGCTACACTATCACAAGAAGTTAATATCATCATTGTTCAATTCCGGATTGCCACAGCAGAATGCCAAATAGCGCTGACCAACAATTGGGTCTATTCAGGGACTACCCGGCACAACTCTTGTGCCGACAGTACCAGCACGTCGCGGTGGCAAGGGCCTTGGGGAACCGTTCATCCTTCTTGTCGATGAGCCAACCGGCAATTTGGACTCGAAAAGCGGGGAATCTGTGATGGACTTACTGCGTGAATTACACCAGGAAGGCTCAAGCATCTGCCTAGTCACGCACGACCAGCGGTACGCTGAGAAGGCTGATCGCACAGTCCATCTTGTTGATGGTCACGTCGTCAATGAAGCTATGACTGCGAGTGCGGAGACTGTTTAATAGATCCTACTGAACACGCCGAAACTGCATGGCCGTTTCCTCTTTCAACTTCTGAACCCCGCTCCATGACTTCCTCTTTCGTGATGATGCCCTTGTCCGCCAGAAGCTCGTAGATCGCTTCCGTCAACAGCATTGTAGGTTGTGACTTCCTCAATCGATGCTTTCACTTTTCCGTCTTTGGATTCCATGCCCGCCTACCTACTTGTCTAAACCGGCCTTGAGGTAGGCGGCATACCAGTCGCCCATCAGTGTCTGTTGTGCTTGTTCGAACGTCATGGTGTGAGTTTTGCACACTTGCTGGTGCAGCCAGTTCTCCAGCTTTTCGGGCGTTGAGTCTACGGGCACATGAAGGATGGGTCAATTTAATTGGGAGGTGTAAGGCGAATACCCCTGCGTGGCTGCACCCCCTATATCGGCATGGTTAGCGACATTCGTCCTTGGTCACTCTTCGATCGTTAAGGCGGCACGCGCTTCGCTAAATGCTTCTATCGCCCTAATCGTTTCGCCAGACAATTTGGGAATACCGCCGACGGACATCTTGAACCTTCCGCCAAAGCAGAGGGCCCAAATAACAGCCGGGGTTTCCATATTCCTGTCGGGGTTCCGGATGACGACCACTTCGTCGATGTGCGTAAGGTTTGCCGCTCTGCCATTACATAGAAGCGGGCAGTCTTCAACCACGTTCAGAAAACATGCTAGCAATCGATTCCATTCGGGATCAGAAAGTGGTCGAATACCTTGTGCCGCCAAGAATTCTCCGAGTTCCTGCCGAAAGCGATCGAGCGAAAACATCTGCGCAAATTTGGCCTTTTCCCCCTCGCTCATCGTTCCGGCAATCATTTTTGGGTACAACTCGTCGGCTTTTTTCACGATCTCTTGAGCGGGCTTTCTGTCAAGTGCAACGTGCACCACCCAATCACTATGGAGTTTCAGTGAAGGATAGGCTGGGGCATTCTTCCCCTTCCGCTCCAAGAACTTTCGAATTTCAACGAGAAGGTAGACGACCTGGGATTCTGTAGTCAGCCCGCGTTCAATTTCTTCAGTGATTTTCCTGATGATCTGGTCTTCCATATCGGCCATACCTTTGGTTTTTCAGGTTGAGTAGATTCGTCGCTAAAGAGGAGGTCCCGCAAATGACCTTGTACCGCAGGAGCGACGCTCGAACTGTTTGAGTTCTTGCCTATACCTTCGTTCGCCGTAGTTTCCTAACCTCCGCAATGCATATGGCCGGGAGGTTGCTCCGCTCAATGTTTACGCTATTTACGTGAGCCTGACATTCGGAAACATTCAGATCGTCCCGCAAAGTGAGATATGACTTAAACAGCAGGGCGCTGGTGCGCGACAGCCCGATTGCCATGAGGTTAATTAGGGTCTGGTTTGCCGCACCGTACTCTAGAAAGAGATGGATAGGTAACAGTTTTTGCGCTTCGTCCTCCATCTTTTGCTCCAGCAACACCGCATAAAGAACGTCGTGATAAATCCGGGTGTATTTCACGTATTTGTATCGCAGCTCTGACTCTAGATCGTTGAACAGTTCTCGAATCGCGGCGTTGATTTTGTCGGAGTCTTGCCCTGCCTTAGATCTCTCGATCTTGTTGGAGACCATTTCTTTCAGAGAACTTCCTTTCATCCACTCGATCGCTAGGAAAGCATGATATCGAAATGCTCTAGTTTGAGACCGAATCAACAAGTCTTCGATCACTTTAAAGATCGCTACGAGTCGGTAGTACGATCCCGCGGCCCACGGATAAGTCGGGAGCCAAGACCTAATATCTTGTTGTTCTCGGAAGAAGCCAGCGAGCACTTCCAGACGTGTCGGGTGGACATAATAGTTGTTCACAAATACGTCATCTGGCAGAGTTTTCTTGAATTGAGCAGACAACAAATCGATCTGTGCGAACTGTTCGTTTGTATTCTGGCCAGTTCGGTCTACCATCCGTTTGCCAGATGAGACGAAATCGGCATAGATCCTTGCATACGTCTGCTCTGCCCACGACAGAGCCTTTGATTCTGCCGATTGGGGTGGCTCCTTAACAACTTGGAGCAATTCCGGTGTGCGTTCCTTAATCGCGACCTCAAATGCAGATTCAATCGCCACCAGGCGGTCGGAGGTGACGTCACTGTCCCAAGTCCTTCCAAAGATGCAGAATACGTTACCGCTAAATTCCTTCGATAGTCGGCCAGCTCGACCAACTAGATTCCAGAAATCGCCCTTCTTCATTGGCGAGCCTCGGCCCTTCTTCGGGTCTTCAACAAAAATGTTTTTGGCCGGAAGGTTCATGCCCTGCAGCAACGTGCTCGTGCAGCACACAAAGCGAAGCTTTCTGTCTTGTAAGAGTTCTTCGATCCTTCCTCTGATGATCTGCGGGATATTGCCATAGTGAAATGCGATACCTCTGCGGACGAGAGTTGCAAGTCTGTATTGGGGATGTATTTCTTGCCGCAAGAAAGTGGCGAGGTCCAACAGGTCAGGATCATCGCTTTCTTCTTTGATTTCTCCCGCGATTTCCAAGCCAACCTTGTCTGCAACAGAAGGCTCATTGCAATACACGATTGATGTCTCATCCGGTTTAGTAAAGTAGACCGCGAGCTTGCCCATATACGAACCCCGAAAGGCAAATGGAAGCTCTCTGATGCCTAGTGGGGCTACTTCTTTGTCGATTACGAGCTCCATTCGAGTCTTCTTGGTACTACCGGAAATGGGGTGCAGGTTGATGATGTTCTGCGTCACTGGACTCAAGTGCTCTACGAAGTGCACCCCATCGTCTTCTCGGCCAAACAATTTGAGCAGGTACTCTGGATTTGACCGCAGGGGGCTAGAAAAGAACAGCCGAGCATTTGGAAAGCGGTTCAAAGCTACGGCAAGTACCCTCTCTAAGGTCTGGCCTCGGCTTGTCTCTCCAATTTCGTGTGCTTCGTCAACAATGACGGCGTCGAGCCTTAACTTGTCATCAGACGAGGAAAGCAGAGTTGCTAGTCGTTCTTGAGTCAGAACATACATGAGTTTTTTGATTTCGATGCGGTCCTGCGGCGTTGTTGGCGCTGACAGTACCGGGATAGACAGTCCGTGTTCCCGCAGTACTTTCACAAGATCGAAAGTGACCTGGCGAATCAGCGCACGAGTCGGAACCATGAAAATGGCAATGTACGACTCCTCGTCTTTCAGTCTTCTCAGTAGTTCGACTTCCAAAGTAAACGACTTGCCGGCGGAAGTAGGTGCAGAGACGCTGACTGATTTTTTGGCCTCAAGCGCCCGGATTAGATGAACCTGAAAATCTGTTAGAACTATCTCCGACCCGGTACCACGAAGCTGATTCTCGTATCGGCGGACCATCATCTCTACGCCTAAGAACGGATCACCTGGTGCGGGAGCTGCCCCGGCCTGCTCATTCAAGAGAGAGCGGGCAGGAAAGTTCCCAATCCTGCTAAGGATCAGATCGCACACGGCGCGTACCGTAGGTGTCGATCCATTCGCAAAATTCAAGGAGCGGATGGCAATCTCGTACGCCTGCCGAGCTGCATTCGCATCTTCGGCAGTTTCCCCACTGCCTGACAAAGCTAGTCCCGTTGCAACGGATAGCATATAAGCGAGATCTTCTTCCTCGGGAAAAGTCAGATTGGGCAGCGAAGAACCAAGTTGTTGTTGAACGTCAGCGACCAATAGAGATCGGTATACGGCGTTGAACCTCGGCGTTGTGGGAAGTGCGTTCACTTTGTCCCTGTTAGTTCCTCGTTAAGCCAGCCGCGAAAGGCCTCCACGTCGCGAAATGGAAGCATAAAGAACTCAAGGTGAAGATGTTTATGCTGAAAGGCTTCCAATTTGTCATTGAGCGAGCCACTTATGCCTAGAGCCCAAGCACGATATCGGTCCTCGAACTCTTTGATGAATGTCGCTCGCCTCCCGTCGGTCAAGCACTCGTATTCAGACCATTCGAAACCGATCAGACAAGCATGGACATATCGACACTTAGATGTATTCTCTCCCTCAATGTACGATGCTACTTTTCGCTGTAATTCTGCCGTTAGATTGGAGAACCCGGAAGTGATGATGTTAACTTCGTGTTGCTTCGTCCGTGCAGTGTGAAACGCGTCCATGCTTTTGAAAGCGTCTATTAGGGCACTAGAGAATGATTTCCAGATTTTTGACTCTCCGAATATCAGTTCGAGCTGGTCGGTAGTTTCGTCCCAGCGAATATGTACACCGTCGCTTCCTTTTCGCTCTTCCTTCGGATTCGTAGTCATGGGCATCTTCTTCAACGCCTGGGGTGCATGAAGTACCGTTTCAAGTAGGAAGTAGAGGAGCAGCTCCCCGGCTTGTCCCGAATTTGCCGACAGCCGAAAGAGATCGCGCGCCCGCATATACATCTCATTGCGTTCAGGCTCAGGCAGATCCTTACGACGTTCTGCGGTAAAGCAGTAAAGAGTAATGTATCTGGCCAATAATCGTGCCAGCTCTCGAAATCGGGGTTCTCCGCTCGCGTCAGCCTTGACGAAATGAAGTCTAATTGAGGCGGTGGGAGGCTCATAACAGACTATCGTATGCTCAATATGTGAGAAGTTCGCCTCGTAATCAGCGCGCCGTGCTTCGAGTAAAGCGTCCAGTAACTCTTTCACAGTGTGGGAATACTATTACAATAACGCCCTCCCTGACCTGTAAAGAGCCAAATTGGCCGTGGCGAATATAAAGCGACAATGCGACATATATTGAGTCTATCATATTCGCTATTTGTTCGCCTAACATCGCTTACATCGGTGTCTGCGATCTGCGCCCTCCGCCGATACTAAGCAATAAGGCAGAGCGAACCACACTGACTTTGGCCCTCGGTGCAATCTTTAAGTCAGCGTCGAAGAACTTAGCGTCAACTCCTCTCGCGCAGGTCGAGCAACTCCCGCCGGGAAGTCGGGCTGTGCACTCGTTCAGAACGCTCTGCAGCGACGCAGGCATACGTTGCTCTTGTCCGGAATCTAGTCGAGCGCTTCAACTCTCGCTCGAAATTCTGAATCCGTTAGCAGCCGATCCTTATATTCGTCGGCGGGCATTCCTTGAAGACTTCTCCGAAAGGCACAGTCGATGTTTACGTATGGGGAGCCGGAAATTTGAGTGTCGTTTTCGGTCCAACGAACCATCTTTCCCGTGACGATTTTGTTTGCGTCGATTGCTTCGGCCCTGAAGGCCGGGTCCGTTTTGAGCAATGCTTGAAAGGTTTCCTCGACAGCTTGGGTACTCCACGGCAGGTTGTTTGCTTCCATAAATGCAACGATCTTGCCGCGTGACTCTTCGCTGGGCCGGTATTCGGGGTGGACTGTCAACCAACTTGCTACAACCTGTTCGCGTTTCCTTATGTACAAGGGTGGAAGGCCGCCCTGCAATTCGGGATGCGCTTGGCGGTACTCAGCGGCGGACATTTCATCCTCGGATTTCTCGGCCAGGGGTTTCAGGTTCTTCTTCGCCTCGGAAAGCGGTTCGTATTTCGGAGGCTTGGGTGGAACGCGCTTCGGATCATAGGGGTCGAGCAGTTTATAAAGCTCACGGTGCGTTGCTAGCTCACGTCCCGTGATCGCTTCCTCCGTCAGGCCGATATTTTTCGGAATCAACACGAGTCGGCCCTGAATTGCCAGGTCCGTAAAGGCTCGAACCCAACTGTCATACTCCCTCGGGTCGAGGTTTTTTTGCTTCAAGAATTGCTCGAACTGAGCACCGTTCGCCTCGCTCGTGCCATCAAGCTGCGGGTAATCCGATGCGAATCTTGTCGCCACTTTAATGACTTCCCGTTGCTCTTCCAGCGTTCCATTGCCGCGCCACATCCTGGACAGTTTTGAGCCCCTAGCGTCTTCCTGTCTTTTCCTTTGCTCTTCCTCCACCCGGAATGCGGCGTCGATTGTGTCCGGCGCAATCTCTAACAACCATGCTTGAACATTGGCGGTCCAACTTCGATACTCCGCCGCTGTAAACACCTTTCCTTTGGCCAACGCTTTTAGCATGTCGAGTGTAGCTTCACCATTTCTTATGATTATTTCCCGCAACTGTTGCGTTCGTCTCACGTCACCCATCCTTCTTCTCCTTGTTTGGTGCTTACTTATTCTTTCGGGACAACTCTTCCATCGCGCCGAAATGCGCCAAAGAATTGCTGTTCTTGCCTGCGTTTTTCCGTTGCGGACGCTTTCGCAAATGCGAGTACATCCGGTCGCCACGGTTGAAGCGATCCCTCCTGCATGGTTCGATAACGTTCAACTCGGGCGGCGAGATTATCTCCATGAAATGCTTCCTGAAGGCCGTCCGCCAGATTCGAGTAGGTCGGAACGGGTTCTATCGGTTCGGCAAGTGGGGACGGTACGGCTTCGATGGCTTTTGGGTGCGGTCTTTCGTTTTCAATAACCCGCAGCTCGCGCTCCATCTCCTCAACGAGTTTGGTCCGCACTAATTCATCATTCGTCCAGCCATTTAGAATGAAAGTGTCGAACTGAAGCACGCCATTGGAACCTTCGTTAAGAAAGCGCAGACAATCGATAAGGCCTTTGGGAGTCACTAACTTTTGACGACCGTCTGTCGGGTCTTGTCGGATATCGAAGGGTTTGGCGGGTTCACCTGTGTCCATCCATCGGTACGCGGCTTTCCATAATTGCTCGCGCGCGTCGCGCGAAGTTGCCCACGGTACGTCTGCTTGCTCTGGTTTGTTGTCCATTTCAATCTCCATGTTGGGAGAGGGTGCCCCTCGCCCCATTTCATCCGGGGTTCTTCATTGCAAACAACCCGGAACCGCCTACGAAAAACGTCGTGCCCTGCGTTTGGTTTCCAATAACGGTAGTCGTGCCCGCCACCCCTTGCGACAATCCGCCGCTTTGGTTGTTGGAAGGCGGGAGCCCTAAACCAGGCTGTGCGGCTGCGGGTCCACTTGTCGCAGAGTCGTAACTTTCCTGTTGTAAACCTGACATTTTGATTCTCCTGACTAAATTGCCTGCCGATGCTGACTACTTCACGGCCATCATCGGACGTGATGACACTACTGCTGAATTTTCTGTTTTGATTCGTGATGTACCGCGAAGGGGGACTTCCCCTTGCGGTGGGTAGAAATGCTTTTAGGGTCCTGGCTTAGCTTGGGCGCTACGTACAGGCGATCAACTCCCCATAGGGTGCGGGACCGACGCTGCGGACAAGGGTCAACATGACTTCAAGGTGCCGCGCTCGTTATTCCATTAAGAATCAGGCATAGAATAGCCCACGGCGTCCAGCTTCTAGAGTGACCGCCTTGGTGCCGTGGGCTATACCCCCGCCACCATCGTTCCATGAAACGAAAAACCGAACCGTCGGGGGGTGACCCTGACTTCGGTTGGAGCAGGTATGTTTGAATACAATCTGTATCGGTTTCACACCAAGGTAGCAATGGCTATGCTGTCTTTGTGGGAACTCCGCCACTTGTGGCTGGTGCTCTTTAAGTAGAAACCGAGTAGGACGGCGGGGCTCACAACCCCGCCTATTTCTTTTCCTTCGGCTTGTATTTCAAAACCTTGTCTGTCACTTGTTCAAAGGTCATGGGATACAACGTGAGTTTCTTTTGGTATTGTTTCGGTCGCGGTTTCGCTTTAGGTGCCATCGGGTTAATTGTGTCACGGGCAGGTAAATGACTCAAAACAAAGCCGCTCCTCCCCAGTGTCTTTTTTGTACGAATCCTGCCAATTCGAAGGAGGATATGTGGCCCCTCTGGATTCTGAAAAGAGTGAATCCGCGCGAAACTATACGGAGAACAGTCGGCCAGAAACGCTCCTACCATACGGTTAGCAAGAAAGTTCGAATCAAAAGTGTGTGTACCACCTGCAACAACGAGTGGATGAGTCGCCTAGAAACTCAGTGCATTCCAATCGTCGGATCATTGCTCGAAGATATTGCGTTCGGGTTAGATTCTAGTACCCAACTACTAGTCGCTTTATGGGCTACAAAAATAGCGATGGTCTTGGATTCGGTAAAAGAAAATCCAAAGAAGTTCTACCTAAAAAGTGATTGCGAAAACCTCAAGAACACAAAAAGCATTCCGGCGGGAACGACAATCTGGATGGGAAGATATTTCGGAAGAAGCCTACACACTGGTGGTACGACCTTCACCGCTTTAGATAAATCTGTGCCAGTTGCCGACTGTAGCACGATGGCCACGGTAGTCGGGCATCTGGTTCTTGAAGTTACTTCCGTTCGCTTCCGACCCGAATACCGTAATAGAATCATCAGCATTCAGCCTAACGCCGGAAGATGGAATCAATTGCTTACCCCTATTTGGCCAATCACCTCCAATAGCGTGTGGTGGCCTCCCCCGCTTTCTTTTCGTACTTCTGGGCCTCTTAGTATTGGAAGCCTTGTGAATCGTTGGAAACCCCGCTAATTTCATCGCGTCAACCTCTCATGCGTCAACCGCTTCCCCGCGACTGCGCTAACAAAGCTGTCTAGCCTCTTCGTGGTGTGGCGTTGGACGTTTCCTTCGTTCAATCCCTTTGCAATCGGTGCCTAGCAAATCGACCGTGCTGCGAGGAGTCACCGCTGTTGAACGATGGGTTTAACCCTCGCGGGGCTAGGCCCGGTGGCCCGCGAATCGAGTGTGGGACCCACCTTCCCGCAGAAAATTGTCGTACCGCCGTGCCGAAGCGAGTCGCCTTTGGAAGCTCTGCCAACACACAGACTCCCAAGCACCGCGATAGCGGGCGGGCCTGTGGAAGTGAAAAGGGCGGTAATGAGTACGAACGGATAAGATGTGTGCTTTACAAACCCAACAGATAGGTTTAGTGTCCGCCTATGAACAAAAAGCAGCTTTCCGAGGTTATGCGGTATCTGGGCAAGCAGAAGTCTCCAGCTAAAGCCAAAGCCTCACGCGCCAATGGGCGCAAAGGCGGTAGGCCACGTAAGAAGAAAGGTCAGAACTGATGAAAACTGCACTGTATGCGCGTATCTCCACCAAAGACGGACGGCAGGACACTGAGAACCAGCTAACAGCGTTACGCCAGTTCGCTGTCACGCAAGGTTGGACGGTCACAGCCGAATACATTGACCGCGAGAGTGGCGGTACTGCCGACCGGGACGCCTTTCAGCAGATGTTTGCCGACGCCAGCCGCCATCGTTTTGACCTGCTCCTATTCTGGTCGCTGGACCGGCTATCCCGTGAAGGTGCGCTGGAGACGTTACAGCACTTGAATCGGCTAACCACATGCGGCGTCGGTTACAAGAGCTTCACTGAGCAATATCTGGATTCGTGCGGCCTTTTCAAAGACGCGATTATCTCAATCCTTGGCACGCTGGCGCGTCAAGAGCGCGTACGGTTGAGCGAGCGCACCAAGGCAGGTTTGCACCGCGTCCGCGCCGCCGGTACGCGCCTAGGCCGTCCTACGCTCACTGTCAGGCATTCAGACGTTGCCGCGTTAAAATCTGCGGGCCTATCGAATCGCGCAATCGGACGGAAGCTCGCGATCTCCGAGGGCAGCGTACGCCGCTTGGTGCGAGCGACTGCGTAAAAAACGTGTCTCCAAAAGTTCCGCTAAGTGCTTTCCTGCTAGCGGGGTTTTTCGTTGCCTCGACTGCGTAACTAAGGAACGATTTTGACGCGTAATGCCACATTCCCGCTTTCCCTCTTATAGCGATGCGAATGTGCTATTTTCTCGCCTATGAAGGGGGCTATACTGCAATTGTGACGTTTTGACTGTCCTGGGAGGTGCCTAATTGTCGTCGGTACCCTCGCAAGATCCTGTCACTGAGGTTGATCCGCCCGAGATAGTGGATCCCCACACGCGATACACCCAAGGTTACACGGAACTAAGACGTTATCGAGACTATGAATTGACTGCAGCCGGTTGGTTCAGCGCCCTACAGATTGGCTTGGCAACCGCGCTCTCACGTGTCCCTGATTCAAGATTGAATCCCCTGAGAGGACAACCTTGTCGTGGGTCAGTTATCCTATTGGCAGTATTGATCTGCCTTATTGGAGCTTGTGGCATCCTCTCGGTATGTTACGCAAAGCTTCGTTACAAAAGCCTCAGGTGCTTGATGGAGAAAGACTTTGGCTCGGCTTATTTTGGGTATAGACTGCCCCAGGTTAAGACCTTTCTTGTAGAACCCTTCTCGGCAATTCTCCTCATGATGGCTCTGCTCGCACTGACACACCTCGTCTTTGTCGGGATCCTCTTGAGCTGGTCGCGTCGGGCTTTTTGCATCTACATAGGTCTCTGGGCTTTTGCAATGGTCGTCCCGGCCGTGGGGTCGAAGTTTGGATTCAAGCCTCCGCCTGAACCGCAACCAAACCCCAAGCAGGCGCCGTGACCGGGGGCGGAACCCCTCTAAAGCAGTGTTCCACAAAGGGTGGGGATCAAAAAGAAATTCCCTGTCTCTTACATTGTATTGTCCAGAATCTGGTAGTACGATTTCGCCACCAAGCCGTCTCTAGCCCGCAGCCAGACTTGCAAGGTCTAACCAGGGGCGACGGTCGTTCGGCCCGCGAACGTCTCAAGCATCTCATGCCGACCTTCAAGCCCTGAGAGTAGTTGGGATTTTTTATCTTGAACCAGGTAGAGGCGAGGTGTGGCGCGTACATCCCGTTCTTGTGCTTTGCGACGTACCCTCAGGTCTGCACCGTTCAGCCATGTGAGGTCGAAAGCACAGAAAACGGGCTGGCCACGTCGGCGCAGCAGGTCGTTAAAGATGCTCCGGCCTTCAGCGTCGAGGCACACAATTTCGCCGTCCAAGTGCAGCGTGAATGCTGTCTTGTTCGACCCAGCGTTCAGCAGCAACGGTCCGCCGCTGAGGTTGATGGCTCTCCGACAAACGGGACTTTATTGCTAAATTCAAAGGACTTACAAAGCAGCCCCAACCATGTCCCTGCCACGAAAACGCCGTCAACTGGCTAGCCTCCCAGCGGCTTTCGCTTCGCCGTTTGTATCGGTTCCGGCTTCGGGTCAAGGTGGTCAAGGATTTTGCGGGCCTCGATAATGAGAGTGATCCTCTCTTTCACCGTTAGAGCTTCACTTGCAAGCAGCCCATTTATCTTCCGCAAGATGCCCTTTACGGGCCTGCGGGACATCATTTGTGGCTTCGTATCGTGATCCATACTCTTCCTTTTTGTTCATTATGTGAACAAACTAGATTCCGATTTCTGGGTTGAACTGTTCGTCCTCTTTAATCTGTTGCAGCCTGGCTTCATACTTCTGCCTATCTTCTTCGGCCAAGCGGTCTGAGTGCCGTCGCATTTTTTCCTCGAATTCTCTTTCCTTTTGGGCTTTAGCTTTGCGTTGCTTTTCCGCACCAATCGCACCGGATAGTTGGGCTGCAATCAAATTACCGGCACGGTTCAAGTCAAACGAATCCATGGAGTTGACGGTCTGTTCCACAATTGTTTTCAGGTCCTCTCGGCCGGGTTTTTTCTCAGACACAATCCTCTGGATTTCCTGCCTGTCTTTACCGGTGAAGCTGGCATTGCCGTTGACGCTTTTGGCGATCTCTACCACATAGTCGTAAAGAAAATTATTATCGTCGTCGCTTTGCTTGCCAGAAGAAAGAGAGCGAGGGGGGATTTGACCGCTCGGTGACCGCGTGGTTGTCGTCTGCTCGCCCGTGTCTGACCGCTCTATTTCT
>Ga0207092_1031_pt1 | contig 29180 bp, 23 predicted proteins | sample Alteio_BWMinHeat_48_FD_153533 | JGI IMG/M metagenome (GOLD analysis project Ga0207092, IMG submission 153533) | Enriched cells from forest soil in Barre Woods Harvard Forest LTER site, Petersham, Massachusetts, United States -... | ecosystem: Environmental > Terrestrial > Soil > Temperate forest >... | reverse complement strand
GCCAATACAGTGAGAATCTTGCCAGTCTTCTGATCGAAAGTTTCCACCGCTGCCAGGACTTGGCCATTCGACAGAGTCTGCGCTTCGCTCAGGATGCCCTCGGCGCCGTTTTGATCGATATCGAAGCCGAAGATTTGTCCGCCGAACTTGGTATTAACGATGACGGAATTCGCCGGAGGTTCAGCGGTCTGCGCGTTTGCCGCAAATGGAAAGATGGAAGAGATGCCGAGTAGAAAGATGGAGACCTGGTGAATAACGCTGGACGGCGAGACAGCGATGAAGGGCTTCATAACAAGCGGAGTCCTTGTTGAAGAGTATGCCCGCCGCGACGGTACCTGACGAGCGACGATATCGTAGCCCGCCTATTTCAGGCGGTTGTCATCGATTTGTCAAACGATTAGGGCTTGAACGGCACGCTGTAATGAGAAGACACCACCTGCCACTTGCCCGCGGATTTCACCCAAAGATCCGTCAACCGATCGTGATACTCGTATCCCTTGCCCGCGGATTCGCCCTTCTCGTGATAGCTGCCGGTGACGATCGCGATATCGCCGTGAAACCGGACCTTCAGATCGGATAGTTCGGCGATTTGCACGTGAACCTTGGAATCTGCAGTGTGACTGATGTACCCGGCCTTGCTGTAGACATTACCGTCTTCAACGGTGATGGTGAAATCGTCCGCGAGCAGGGATGAGAGGATGTCGATGCTGTGCTGTCTATAAGATTCGGTCCACTTAGTCTCGAGTGCGCGGATAGTCGCGGCGTCGGCTTTCTCCTGCGCCCGGAGATGGATCGAGCACGAGACTGCAGCGCATAGGAGAAAGGCGATCCAGAGTCTACGAGTGTGCATGAATTTATGTCGCACACCCGGCCGGTTGCGTACAAGTCCCTGGTAGTAACCCCCAACCCCGGAAGCATAAGGCACAATTCCACGGAGGTGTCACTCGATCGCTTCGTGAGAATCGACTTCTTCCGCAGCCTCAAAGACTTGTGCTCCGTTAAAGCCGGTGGCGGTGAGCGCTAAACCTCAGACTGTTGCCGATTGAGCCAGCACATCGGGTCTGTCGTGCTTGGAACTAGCCGGCTGCCCAAGAAAGTGAAGCAAGCGGTTGGAGGCGAGACACGCCACCACCGACACAAACACAAACTCCCACCGATCGAGCGAATCGCTGAATAGGAGCGGCCACTCCACTACCGAGACGATCAGCGCCGCTATTGCCGCAACATAGCTGCCCATGAGAATCCATCCCTTGGACGTACTCGGTTTCGGCATGGGGAAGATCGATTGGGGAAATGCTGGACACGTCGGTGGCACTTCATGCCGCCATTCCGCCACGGCCCACGCTCTAGATATGCCAGCGCTCACTAATGAAGTCAGCAATAGAAGGAACGCGCTCTTGGCATCATCTCGTGCCTCCTCTGCTGCGCCAGGTGTGCGGCTCGGTTGAGGTTTGGGTTCCGGACTGCTGGCCTTCGCGAGCGTCACCGATCCCGTTTGTTCCACCTGGGTCGCAGCTTTGCAGGCGTCAAGGGCGTCCAGGAATATGTCCTCCAGGCTCTCAACCGCACAGAACAGGCAAGTCCACATGCAGACCTGCGCTACCAACATTCTCCAGCCGCGTGATTTCCGTAATACGAACAGAGTCTGGAGCGGACGTGTTTCTGTCGGGATCCGTTGATCCGATCCGTTTGCCCGTTTCAGTGGCTCCATTGCCCATCTTCTCTCCGCCAGAGCCCATGCCCGGAAGGCGAGGCCTCCGAAAACCACCATAACCATGACATCGCCGATAGTGCCGGCGTCGCCGATTCCAAACAGTACCAGCATCAGAACGACCAGGGGACCTGCTGCGATGAATGCATAAGCCAAGGCGTGGATGATCCAAATGTTCGGATTTTGCGGCGGAAACAAGACGAATAAGCGCTGCATGAGGGTGAGATCGCGGTTCGCCTCTTCAGCCAGCCTGGATTCCTTAGCTCGGAGAGCGTCCAATTCTCTAAGACTCTGAGTAATTTGCAGCTCTAGCTCTTTCCTCCACGCAGAAAACGCTTCTCCGGATGGTACTTTGGCCAACATATCGACCAGTTCCGCGACTCTTTTGTTCTCCAGTTGCCTAGCCGATGTGGAGTGGCCTTCTTTGATTTCGCTGAGACTACGCTGCACGGTTACGGCTGTTCCCAACGCGCCGACGACCGCCGAAGTAATGAACTTGGCATCAAAGATGACGCTGTTGCCCCAGCTCCACAGGAATGAGGAGATCAGAGTCGGCTGCGACATATTTCACCGTTACACTGCGCAAAATGTACCACCCAAGGGAGAGGGGACCCTATCAGATCCCGTAGCAGGTTCCTTCCTATCTACAGTAGTGAAAGAACCCGCCAATTCGTTGCAAGAAATCTGTCGTGCGGTAGTGATGTTGCTTCTCGGAATTCGTAAAAGACCCCCTCCACTCCGCCTCCACGAAGGATTCCAATAGACTGTTTTTGGAGCATCCCGGCAGCTCGGGAGCTGTCGCAAGGGCCATGGCCGAATCGATCGCCGAATTCTTCCAGGAGACCTTTAAACAACGCGGAGACGAGTGTGCCTATCGGCAGCGCCGCGGATACCGGATGGAGTCGTTCACCTACAGCGAAATCGTGAACCTTGCGCGCGGATTCAAACGAACACTGGAAGAGCGTGGGATCGCCAAAGGCGATCGGGTGATGATCTGGGGCGAGAACTGTGCCGAGTGGGTCGCGGTCTTCTTTGGATGTGTATTGCGGGGGGTGGTTGTGGTTCCGATGGATGACGTCGCCACCAGCGATTTTGCCGCGCGCGTATCCCGGCAGGTTGGGGCGAAGTTGGTTGTGGCTTCGCAGAAGCATTTGCGGAGTTCCTCTCTTCACGACTCCCCTATTGCGAGCATGCCATTGGAGGAACTCGCTCCAGCCGAAGCCGCGCCGTCAACGTTAGATGTTGTGGTCGGGCGCGATGACATGCTCCAAATCGTGTTTACCTCAGGGACTACTGCCGATCCAAAAGGTGTGGTGATCACGCATGGAAACGTGCTCGCCAATATCGCGCCACTCCAGCGAGAGATGCAGCGTTATCTGAAATACGAGTGGCTGGTACACCCAATCCGATTCCTGAACTTGCTGCCTTTGAGCCACGTGTTCGGGCAATTTCTGGGGATGTTTTTACCTCCGCTGCTCGGTGCCACCGTCGTCTTCCAGAACGAGTTGAGCCCCTCGGAATTAGTGGGCACGATTCGGCGCGAACGCGTATCTGTCTTGGTTAGCGTGCCGAGGGTGTTGCAGTCTCTGAAGCAAAAGGTCGAGAGGGATATTGAAGATCGCGGGCGAGCGGAGCGATTTCGTCGCCGCTTCACATCTTCCAAGGATAAGCATTTTTTGCGACGATGGTGGACTTTTCGCGCAATTCGCCGCCAGTTCGGACGGAAGTTCTGGGCATTTATTTCCGGTGGCGCCGCGCTCGACAGCGAGACTGAGGAATTCTGGGGACGTCTGGGCTATGCCGTTATCCAGGGATATGGGCTTACGGAGACCACGTCGCTGATCAGCGTGAATCATCCATTTCGGCTGGGCAAAGGATCGATCGGCAAGATATTACCGGGCCGCGAAGTCAAGTTGGCTGAGGATGGCGAAATTCTCGTCAAAGGCGGCGGGGTGGCCGCCGGGTATCTGGACTCAAGTGGCGAACACCGCGTATCTGACGACGAAGGCTGGTATCGCACGGGCGATGTCGGTGCGCTCGATGACGCGGGCAACCTGTATTTCAAGGGGCGGAAGAAGGAAGTCATCGTCACGCCGGGCGGGTTGAATGTGTATCCCGGCGACCTGGAAGCGGCGCTGCGCAAGCAGCCTGAGGTGAGGGACTGTGTCGTCATCGGGGTCGAGCGTGGAGGCAACGCCGAACCGTGCGCCGTGGTAATTCTGCGCGACCAAGCTGACCTGGACACGGTGATGCGGCGTGCGAACGAGTCGCTCGCCGAATATCAGCGGATGCAGACGTGGCTGGTATGGCCGCACGAAGATTTTCCGCGCACGAATACTCAGAAGCCGAAGAGAAATGCGATCGCTGAGGTGGTGCAGAAGGAAATGTCAGCGCCTAACGCTGCGGGCGCGGCGTCCGGGGGACCATTAGGTGATTTGATCTCTCGCGTCACCGGGCGCGGGGTTCCCGCTCTCCGCGAAAACGCAAGTCTGGAGTCTGACCTTGGGCTAAGTTCGCTGGATCGGGTCGAGCTGATGAGCGCACTCGAAGATCGATACCAGGTTGATCTCAGCGAAACCCGTTTCAGCACGATCCGGACTGTTGGTGAACTCGAGCGAATGCTGCGCGGCGAGGCTACGGCGACTCCCGCTTACCACTACCCACGGTGGGTCTTGCATCGGCCGGTGACGTGGTTGCGACTGCTTGCGCATTATTTGCTGATGCGCCCGGCCATTGTGCTTTTGGGCTGGCCGCGAATTGTGGGGCGCGAGAATCTTCGTGGGACCTCTGGGCCACTCTTGGTGGTGTGCAATCATCTGGGCGATGTTGATCCAGGATTTGTTTTGACGGCACTGCCGGCGCGATTTCGACATCGACTGGCGATCGCTACTGGAGGAGAGGCGCTGGAAGCCTTGCGCGTCCCTTCCCCAGATCGAGGATGGTTCTTCGGAATCTATGACCGAATTCAGTGGTTCCTCGGCGTCTCACTTCTGAATTTGTTTCCCCTGCCGCGCGAGGCAGGGTTCCGGCGAAGCTTTGCTTATGCTGGCGAGGCGGTAGACCGTGGGTACAGCATTCTTGTCTTTCCGGAAGGTCGACATACGACTGATGGAAAATTATGTCCGTTTCGAGGAGGAATTGGATTGTTGGCGCAGAACCTCGCCATTTCCGTATTGCCCATGCGAATTGATGGACTCTTCGAAGTCAAAAAATTAAGGCGGAAATTCGCCGCACCTTGGAAGATCACGGTGCGGATCGGCAAACCGGTAACTTTAAGTTCAGACATTTCTGCCGAGCAAATTGCTGGTGAACTGCGGAAGGCAGTGGAAGCCCTATAACCGCACAGAGCCATCCCGAAGGAAGTTGAGTTAGTCTTAGAAAAAAGGCGTCGTGATCTCTCAATCACGACGCCGTGCAATCCCATGCTGAGCTGCAGCGCGGGCTAGTTGATCGTAACCGCCTTACCCCCGGAGACGATTCCGTTCGCGACCACGTACAGAGTGCTCGCGCCAGTTTCAGCGGTCGAGGGAATCACGAAATTAGCGTTTTCGATGGTGCTGCCAGTGGCGATTCCCATGGTGCTGAAGTTCGAAGTGCGGCCGAAAGAGATGTGGTGCGTGGCGTTGTTACGAATTGCAACCAGCGGGAAGTTGCTGGCGCTCTGAGAGTCATCGCCGTAGGCCGAGCCGGCCGAGAAGCCATTGAACTGCTTACCGGAGACCGTGTAGCTGGTGCCGCGATTGATCGTCGTGGGAACAGATGTGATCACCGGCCGCCAAGAGTTGTTGACCGTCCCGGTCGAATTGTAGAGTTCGACGTCGATCGTCGCACCGTCAGCTGCGGCCCACAAGACCTGGCCTGTAGGCAACAGCAGAGTCCGTGCCTGCCACGATTGCAGGCGGCCAGAACTCGCGGTGGCGGGAGCGCTGACGAAAGTGTTCGTCCCATAGGTGAATTCATAGAACGTCCCGGTGCCATTGAAAACTCCGGGACTTGTATAGACGAGGACGTTTCCGTCAGGCAGAATGCTGGCCGGTCCATCCGCCATGTCGTCTCCGTTCGGGTAATCCGGTCCCTGCTTCCAAGTGCCTGAAGTCGTGTTGAAGATCGAGGTATGTGTCGTCGCACCGAACGCCACGACGCTCCCATCGGGCCGCTGGACGAGTGGACCCATCTCCGGAACGATACCGAGGTTGCCACTGTTGGGCAGTGAAACGATCGTGCTGCCCGCACTCGACCACGTCAGCGAAGAGGGATTGAATAACTCAGAATTCGTGCCATCCTCACAATCAACAACAAGAACGTCTCCGCTCGGTGTAAGAGCGAATCCTTCTTCGGAGAAGCCGTCCGCTTTGTGGCTGTTGTTTACTGAGGTCCAAGTCAGCGTGCTGGCGTCGAAGGTAACCGACCTCGTGGAGGGTGACCCGCCTTGTCCCATCAGGAACGTTCCATCGGGAAGGACGACTGCCGGGGAGTCGCCAATGGTAAACCAGCCCGCCGGAGGATTGACGTTGGTCCATGTGTTGGCCACTGGATCGTAAATCGCACCCAGGTTGGTTTCATCTTGAATCAGGTTGTTATATTCGCCGCCTTCAACGAGAACTCGGCCGTCCGGCAGCACGGCCGCAGCGAAGTAGAGGGGCGCGTAGCCGGCGGGCATCGAGGCCAGCTTTGTCCAAGTTCCGGCAGCATAGCTGGCTGTGTTGGTAGGTGTGAGGCGCCACCAATTGCCGCTGTTGTATTGGTGCATCATCACTGTGCCGTCGGTCAGCAACAGCGCGGTATCGGTTTGGAACGTCGGCTGATGGGTGAGCTTGGTCCAACTGGCGGCTGGTACCTGGGCAAAGGCGATGCTGCAGAAAGCCAGCATAAGCAGGGCAATTCCGATTGAACGGAAAACTTTCATGAACGTTGACCTCGCAGTGTTTTTATCGGGTTTCGGAAAAGGGGTTCGCGCGCGGACTTCTGATGATCCCCACCACAGAAGAGAGTCCCACTACCAAGTCCAAAATCGAATCCCCAGAGTCGGGGGATTATAACCTGCATCGCTCAGCGCGAAAGAGGAATGTCGCTGAAAATCGCGAATATTTTTGGAAGAATACAAAAACACGCAACAATTTGCAGAATGTACGAACGCAGCTTGCAAGATTTTGCAAACTCGAGTGCAAAACGAGAGGAAAAAGTCTCCGGGACGAAAGTCCCGTAAAATGCGCTCAAAGAGCGAACACTTTATTCTTCGTCAACATCGGTCTCAGGCTGATGAAAGTCCTCCTCGGCGCGAACTTCGGGAATCTGCGCTTCGCGCAGCAATCGATTGAGAACCGGCAGATCACTATTCCTGAAAGCTCCCCAACGCTGGAGCGCTTCATTGCTCGCATGATTGGTCGCCGAGATTGCATCGCTCTGTGCGGATGTCGGTTCAGCATCGACTTGCCAGATTTGTTGGTAAAGCGTGCTAGCTTTGCCATTGACTCGGCTCAGTGTGGGTTCTGGGGACGGCGGAGCGAAGAAGCCGCCGGGAGCGCCAAGCAATCCATTCAGCTTCTTCTCAAACTCGGCCACGGCATTCTTCACGTCGTTGTTCGCCGAGGCTTTGAGCTTTTCGAGTTGGGCGCGAATCGATGCGCCCTCGGTCAATGCTTGATTCGTGCGGGTCATCAGTGAAGCTAGTAATGTTTCAGCCTGGAATGTTTTCTTTAGTCCCCCGGCGGGAGTATTTACGCGCGGATCCATCTTCACCGTGAGCGGGGCGGTCATAGATTTTCCATCTACAGTGAGACGAACGACGTAGTTTCCCGGGAGTACGGTCGGTCCAAGCGGGACCCGAGGAGTGTCGCGTGGGATCGCCGCAATCGGATATTCGTGACGCGAAGACGCGGGAGCTGGATAACGCAATCGCCAAAGCCAGCGGTGCATCCCCGACTCAGTCGAGAGACGCTGAAAAGGACGAACCCAGTAAAGCGGGATCAGCTGCTTTTGCAGTTCGTCGTCAGTGATGTCGGGCTTGTCGGTACTAGAAAAAGTGCGAACGACCTGATTCTGCGCGTCGAGGATCTCGATGGTCACTTTGCCGGTAGACGAAGGCAAATAGTAGTCGATCGGGGCGCCCTCAGGTGGATTCGCTGCAATCGGCTCATCGGGAGGAAGAGGCGTGTCGGAATTTGTGTCACGCTGGATGCGATAAGCAGGCGCCGGAGTGAACAGATGGGCTGAATTCGCAATCGCGGCTGAGGTTTCGCGTAAGGGCGCGATGTCGTCGAGAATCCAGAAGCCGCGTCCATGGGTCGCCACGATGAGATCGTTTTCGTGGATCCAAAGATCGCGCATCGACGTGTGCGGAAGATTTAACTGGAGCGATTGCCAGTGATCTCCATCGTCGAAGGAGACCCAGACCGCATTCTCGGTTCCGGCAAATAACAAACCTTTGCGCACGGGATCTTCACGGACCGTATCGACCGGGCCGAAGTCGGGCAAGCCGGAGGTGATCAATGTCCAGTTCTTTCCTCCGTCGTGCGTGCGATAGATGTACGGATGCATGTCGTTGATGCGAAATCGGCTGACTGACGCATATGCAGTTTGCTCGTCGAAGTGCGACGCTGATATTTGCGTTACCTTGTTCCAGGGCGCGAGTTCTTTCGGAGTGATGTCCGACCAATTCTTGCCGCCGTCGTGAGTGATCCAGATCAAACCATCATCCGTTCCTGCCCAAAGAGTGTCGACAGCCTTGAATGATGGCGCCAGGGCGTAAATCACGCCCCGCTGTTTCTCGACCGCCTTGTTGTACAGAGTGCCGACACTGGGCGGCGGTCCGGGATTCTCACGCGACAAGTCCTTGCTGATGATCTGCCATGAGTTACCGCCGTCGGTCGTCTTAAAAAGGACGTTAGCCGCGTAATACAGAATGTGCGGATCAACCGGTGAGAACATAAGCGGCTCGGTTCGATTGGCGCGGTACTTCGGGTCGCGCAGCGGAATCGGCGTGACATTCTGGACTTGACCCGTCGACCAGTGGAATTTCGAGACTTCAGTTCTGCCGCCGCCGTAAACGAGATCAGGATTCAGAGGATCGGGCGCAACATAGCCGTACTCGATGACGCCCACCGGATGCCAGTTACGAAACGTGATCCCTCCATCGTTGCCGCGAGTAGCGATACAGACAGAACCGCTCTCCTGTTGTCCAGCACAGACGTGATATGGGAATTGATTATCAGCGATCGCGTGATAAAGCTGCGCCGTGGGCTGGTTGTACCAGGAACTCCACGTTCGACCTCCGTTGACGGTAACGAGCGCGCCTTGATCGCTGACCAGAAGGATGATCTGCCCGTTGGTCGGGTTAATCCATAGGTTTTGATAGTCGTCGCCGCCCGGTGCCCCGCGGAACCCGGACCAGGTTTTCCCCCCGTCGGTCGATTTCATCGTGACGGTGCTGGCGACGTAGATGATGTCGGGATTTTTTGGGTCCACTCGAGGGATTGGCAGGTCGCCGCCGCCGATGCGCCCCGAAGGACGCGGATCCTCGGTGATTTGTATCCAGCTCTCCCCGGCATCATCCGAGCGATAGACACCTAATTTTCCTGACGCCGTCCCCAGAGTCGCGTACAGACGGCGAGAATCGCTGGGCGCGACGGCTACGTAGATTTGTGCCAGATCCTTCGGCAAACCATTGGACAACTGGCGCCAGTTATTCCCGCCGTCGCTTGACTTGAAAAGTCCGCCACCGGAGCCATTAAAGAGGTTGCCATCTTCCCACGGGCCCTCGCGCGCTTCCCACATCGACGCGTAGATCACGTCGGGATTCGAAGGATCAATTTCAACATTTGATCCGCCGGTATTCTCGTCCTTCGAAATAACTCTCTGCCAGGTTTGGCCGCCGTCGGTCGAACGGTAGATTCCACGCTCAGGGTTCGGACCGTACGGATGGCCGAGCACTGCCGCAAACAGCTTGTTTGAATCGCGGGGGTCGACCGCTAAAGCGGAGATCTGCTGCCCATCCCTCAGGCCGAGATGTGTCCATGTCTTTCCGGCATCAGAGGACTTATAGATTCCGTTTCCAACGGAGAGATCGGGGCGATGTAAACCCTCGCCACTGGCGACGTAGACAATGTTGGGATCAGAGGGGGCAACTGCGATGGCGCCGACGGACTGCGTCGATTCGCGATCGAAGATGGGATTCCATGTCCGGCCGAAGTCATCGGACTTCCACACTCCTCCGTTCACTGGAGCCATGTAGAGCACGTTGGGCTGGCTGGGAACGCCCGCCGCAGCGCGCGTGCGGCCCCCTCGAAACGGACCGACCATGCGCCAGTGGAGTTCCTGATAAGTGCTCTCAGGAACCTGTGTCCATGCAGCACCGGCGGAGAAAACGAAAGCCAAAGACAAACGAACGAATAGCTGCCAACGTTTCATTTGCGTCCCCCTCAGACGGCAAACGGCAAACTACATAGCATAAACGAAACAACGGAGCTCACAGTGCACCAAAATCATTTTGTGCTGATCCGTGTGGCAGTTATGATGGCGAGGATTTGCAGGATGCAAGCGATAACCTCGGGTGAATTCATGCGGCGGTTTGTTCTCGTCTTTCTTCGTTATTTTCTGATCGCACTCTGTCTTGGCGCACCGGTCGGTGCACAAACATCGCCAGGCGAAACTGGCGGTCAAGGTCTCAAGCCGATCTTGAACTATATTTCATCAGCTTGGGACACCCTGACCCGCTCGATGACGGAGTGCCAGAGCCTCGTCGATCCCAAGATTTCAGTCCGGCCGATCCTCTATCTGCCGAAGGAGTTGCCCGAGCCCTCGACTGTGCAGACGCTCACTGACAAATGCAATGTGCGGGTTGAGGCTCTCCCGGTCGAGATCCACCATCTGGGCGAGATTACGACCGGAAACATTGATCCGCCTGGGCTGCTTTACCTTCCCAATAAATACGTTGTGCCCGGCGGACGTTTCAACGAGATGTACGGTTGGGACAGTTACTTCATAATTCGCGGGCTGCTGCAGGCCGGGCGCGTTGAATTAGCACGCGGTATGGTCGACAACTTCTTTTTTGAGATTGAGCACTATGGCGCCATGCTCAACGCCAACCGCACCTATTACCTGACGCGCTCGCAGCCGCCCTTTCTCAGTTCCATGGTCGTTGACGTTTACCAGGCGGTTCGCAAGCAGGGTGGTGCTGAAGATAGAGCGTGGCTGGAGCGGGCCTACAACGATCTAAGTAAAGACCACGAGATGTGGACCAGCGATCCACACCTGGCCGGACAAACTGAACTGTCGCGTTATTACGATTTTGGCGATGGTCCTCCGCAGGAAGCGGTGCAGGACGAGACCGGCTTCTATCGAAAGGTGTCGGAGTACTTTTTTCTTCATCCGAAGCAAGCTGATGAGTACGTTATAGAGACTCAGCCTAAGGTAGAGCAGAATGTGGCCGGTGCGGCATACACCTTAGAGGTGTGCGAGGCGTCTACGACCATGCAGCATCCGCAATGCGACAAGGCGCGTCCGTTCAAGCTGAGCAAGGACTACTACAAAGGCGATCGCTCGATGCGCGAGTCCGGCTTCGACGTGAGCTTCCGCTTTGGAGCTTTCGGTTCTGCCACCCATCACTTCGCCCCGGTGTGCCTCAACAGCCTGCTTTACAAGACGGAAAAAGATTTGGAGCAGATCAGCGTCTGGTTAGGCCGCTCCGATGACGCGAAGACTTGGAGCAAGCGCGCCGAGGACAGGAAGAAACTGATCACGAAATATCTGTGGAACGAGCAGCAACGCCTGTTCTACGACTTCGACTTTGTTAACGGCCGCATGTCTAGCTATGCCTATGCAACGACTTTCTATCCGTTGTGGGCCGGGCTTGCCACGAAGGAGCAGGCGGAAGCTGTCAGGCGCAACCTGAAGTTGCTCGAGCATCCAGGTGGAGTCGCGATGAGCACAGAGCAAACCGGCGCCCAGTGGGATCTTCCCTACGGTTGGGGATGCATCGAAATGTTAGTGATCGACGGATTGCGGAGGTACGGCGATAACAATGACGCCGACCGGGTTTCCTACGAATTTCTTGCAACCGTCGCAGCAAACTTCCGGCGTGATGGCACCATACGGGAAAAGTACAACGTCGTCTCCAAGTCTTCCGAAGCCCATGTCGAACTCGGCTATGAAATGAACGTGGTGGGCTTTGGGTGGACCAATGCAGCCTTCCTCGACCTGCTGCATAATCTTCCGAAATCGATGGCAGATCGATTGGAACAGGAACAGAACCAGCCATTGTCGGCCATGAAATAAAGGTCCTTTAACGGCCCTAATCAACCACCAAGGTACACGAAGGGAGTCTGTTTCCTTCGTGATCCTCGGTGTCCTTGGTGGTTATCACATGGAGCCTACAGCGTTTGACGTGTCCTGCCATCCCTCCTAAGATGAAACACTCCGCGGTTCCTCATGGGGTAATCAGACATGATCAGCCAGACCATCTCGCACTATCGCATCACGGGCAAACTCGGCAGCGGCGGGATGGGCGTGGTGTATGAAGCGGAAGACCTCACCCTCGGGCGCAAAGTTGCGCTGAAATTTCTCCCACAGCAACTATCGCGCGAGCAGAATGCTCTCGATCGCTTTTTGCAGGAAGCTCGCACTGCTTCGGCGTTAAACCACCCCAATATTTGCACGATCTATGCGGTCGAGAACGCGCCGGGCGAGGACGGACAGAGCCAGTCCTTCATCGCGATGGAGTTGCTGGAAGGGCAGAATCTCGGCGAGAAGCTCAACTCTGGGCCAGTGCTGCTGGATCGAATCCTCGATATCACGATTCAGCTTGCAGATGCGCTTGACGCCGCCCACGCGAAAGGCATCATCCACCGCGATATCAAGCCCGCCAACATTTTTGTGACACAGCGCGGACAGGTGAAGGTCCTCGATTTCGGCCTTGCGAAGCTGACTCGTCCCGAGATGCAGATGGAGACTCTCGGCGCGACGCAGGATTCTCCACTACCGCATCTGACGAGTCCGGGCGCGACCGTTGGCACAATCGCCTATATGTCTCCCGAGCAGGCGCGCGGAGAAGAACTCGACCGCCGCACAGACTTGTTTTCACTGGGCACGGTTCTTTATCAGATGGCCACCGGTAAGCTGCCATTCACCGGTGCCACATCGGCGGTGACCTTTCATGCCATTCTGCAACTTGATCCGCAACCTGCAATGCAGCTGAATCCGGCCCTGCCACCAAAATTGCAGGAGATCATCGACAAGCTGCTCGAGAAAGACGTCGACCTTCGCTATCAATCGGCCGCGGATCTGCGCGGTGATCTCAAACGCCTGAAACGCGATTCGGAATCCGGCCGCAAGACGCCAATCTCCAGTTCGGGAGTCGTGACGGCTGCCCCTGCTGCGACCTCGGCAACACCACCTGCGAGCGGCGGATCAGTCCAAGTTCCGGCGCAAAGTCGTGCGGGTTCACGCCGATGGCTCGTTCGGGCCCTAATCGCCTTGCTGGTTGTAACTGGAATCGGGAGCCGGATTCGTGCGTATTTCCGTCATCACGACGAAAAGCCATTCCAGAACATCTCGGTGAACAAGGTGACCGACTCCGGTAATGCCCAATTGGCGGCCATTTCGCCGGATGGGAAATACCTTCTCACCATGATGCGTGACAACGGGCTCGCCAGCTTGTGGCTGCGGAACGTTCCAACGAACAGTAATACGGAGGTGCAGCCGCCTGCGGATGTCTACTACAACGGCCTGACTTTCTCGAACGACGGGAACTACTTCTACTTCGTCCGCAGCGATCCGGGAAATACGAACCTGAGGTTTTTGTATCGAGCTCCGCTTCTGGGAGGCACTCCACAAAAACTTGCCAGTGATGTCGACTCCAACATCTCGCTGTCGCCTGATGGCGGCAAGTTCGCGTTCATGCGGTACGACGATCCGGTTGCGGGGCAGTACCAGCTCATTATTCGCTCAGTCGATACCGGTGAAGAAAAAGTACTGATGAGCGGTTCGAATAGCCAACAGGTTTTTGCGCCGGTCTGGTCGCCGGATGGGAAGACGATCGTCTGCGCGGCCGTGCACGTCGGCACGTCTTTGCAGAGCGTAATCGCGGTGGATACCGCCAGCGGGAAAAGCAGGGTGATCTTCGACGACAGCACCCGGGTATTCGGTGCGACGGATTGGTTGCCCGATGGCAGTGGACTGGTGGGCTTTCAAGCTGATCAAGCCTGGAATTTCAGCCGTAACCAGATCGCTCTTCTCTCTTACCCTGACGCCAAGCTGTCCCCCATCACGCGAGACACCAACAGCTATTCCGATATCAGTGTGGCGGCAAGTGGTCGGCTACTGGCGGCGGTCCTGAGTGAAGCGCGCTGGAGCCTTTACACCCTTCCCATCGGCGCTCAGGCTTCAGCGGTCCGTCAAATCACGTCAACTTCAGGGGACACAAATTTCACGTGGACGCACGACAATCGGATCATCGCCGACCAGCGCAACACTCTGAACGCGATCGATCCCGCAACCGGCGCTAAGACGCAATTCATCACTGCAGAAGAAGGAAGAGTTGGCGGCAATCCCGCGGCATGCGCGGATGGGCGCTACGTTGTATTCGATCTGATTTTCAAAGTGGGCTCGGGGAACCAGAATATTTGGCGGACCGACTTCTCCGGGGGCGATCTGAAGCAGCTCACTACCGGCGCTCACGAGGGACATGCGGAATGCTCGCCCGATAGTCGATGGGTGTACTACATCGCATACCGCGATGAGGCCAAACTTGCACGGGCGCCGATTGATGGTGGAACTCCTCAGACGATTTCGGATCTTCCCATCAACGGTTTGTTTGACTTGTCCCCAGATGGCAAGCTGGCGGCGTTCGCCACGTTGGAGCATACCGGCGAGCACAAAGAGAAATTGGCGGTGGTGTCTGCAGAGTCCGGTCAAAATCCAAAAGTCGTCGAATTTGAACGCCCTCGATTTGGAATTTTGCGCTTTAGTCCCGATGGCAAAGGGATCGTCTATCCCACTCGTGAGAATGGTATCGATAATCTGTGGCTACAGCCGCTGGATGGATCGAAAGGCCGCTACTTCACCGATTTCAAGGCCGAGCGTATCTATGACTTTCACTGGTCATTCGACGGAAAACAGTTAGCACTGGTGCGCGGTCACACCGATTCCGACGTCGTATTGATTCGAGACACTCAGCAGTAAATTCACTCAGAAAACACTAAGGGCGGCCATTGCTGGCCGCCCTCATGCGGATTGTCGCTTGCGAAGCGGTGTTAGACGCCCTTGACGTTCTCTGCCTGCCATCCCTTGGGGCCTTTGACCACGTCAAATTGCACTTGCTGACCTTCCTGAAGGCTGCGGAAGCCGCTGGCCTGAATGGCGGAGAAATGCACGAAGACATCCTCGCCGTTCTGGCGGCTGATGAACCCGTAGCCCTTAGCGTCGTTAAACCACTTCACTGTTCCTGTTTCCATGTTGTTGCTTGTTCCTTTGTGCTTGATGTAGCGCTGAAACTTTCGGGATTCTTCTGCAGGCAGTTCACACGCTGGGTTAAGCGGAGATGCTTGTACTGCGAAGGAACTCTAAAGTCAAACGCAACTTCATTGTACGTGAATCTGCCACAAAATAGCTACACAAATCGTAATGTAAACACTCTAAACGCCTGATTTTGTGGGTGTTATGTGTGTGCGTGCGAGGCGCTTTTGTGCGCCCGATTTGCCACCTTTCTGCAAAACCATCATCATAAGGGCAGGATGCGCTCACGTCTGTTTCTTCTCGGAATTGTCTTCTCCGCGGTCACGGCATCTGCCGGGATTGTGGAAAATGTTCGTTACTTTCTGGCGCAGAATAACTTCGCCGCCGCCGAGTCGCAGCTGGACTCGTATCGCAGCCAGCGCGGAGTCGACGGCGAATACCTGGACGCATATTCGTGGTTGGGCCGGGCCGCGCTCGATCAGGGGCAATACGACCAGGCTGCTGCTTTTGCGAAGCAGACGAAGACGCTCGCACTGGAAGAGTTGAAGAAGCGCCCCCTCGATGCAGAGCCACATCTGCCGCTTGCCTTGGGAGCCGCGCTCGAGGTCCAGTCGCAGGTGCTGGCGGCGCGAGGCCAGCGCACCCAGGCGATTGCCCTTTTGCAGTCCGCGATGCGGACATATGGAAGTACCTCTATCCACGACCGCATTCAAAAGAATCTGAACTTACTTTCCTTCCAGGGCAAGATCGCGCCGGCGTTGAAGCAGGACGAGTTCCTGGGCGCGGCATTGCCTCCGGCGGCTCAGTTGAAGGGATCGCCAGTGCTTCTGTTCTTCTGGGCTCACTGGTGCGCCGACTGCAAGGCCGAGGCGCCGATCATCGCTCAGCTGCGTTCAGAGTATGCCCCTAAAGGACTGAAAGTAATTGGACCGACGCGATACTACGGATATACCGCACAGATCGAGCGCGCGTCGCCCAGCGATGAGCTGCGCTATATCGATGCGGTGCGCCACCGCTTTTACAGCGGACTGCTCGATATGCCAGTGCCAATCAACAAGGCCAACTTCGAAATTTACGGCGCTTCCACCACGCCGACGCTGGTGCTCCTAGATAAGACTGGCAAGGTAGCTTGGTACCACCCCGGCGCCGTGCCGTATGGCGAGTTGCGCGGAGAGATTGAGAAAGTTGCAGCGCGGTAGGAGTTGGGAGGTCTTAGGAATGGCTCTGCCAGATGCCCTAAGAGCAGTTGCAGGGGCACAGCAATTACATGACTGGTTCGGATACTGGCCTACCTTCCATGACGCAGAGGTCATCTGCCTGCATTTGAATCGCAAGAGCCCGTCCATTCTGAAAGTCCACACTTGGGAAATGACAAGCGAGGTGGACGGGACTGGTCATTACGTGCTGGCGAAAGATGTTGTGGTCGATTTTGTGATTGACATATCGACAGCAGATGACGCCTTGGAACTGTACGGGTTCAGTCACCAGAACGTGATTTTCGGGCTAAGGATCAACAAGGACGATTCAGCGTACGAGCTGGACATTTCTCCGTGCTACGGCTTGGGTGGCAACATTAAGGCGGACAACATCTCGATTCGCATCACTCCTGGCACACCGGAAAGCGACGATTGACAAAAACTAGTCACATCTGAAGATCGACGCATGAGCAGAGCGCTTACGACTCAAACCTTTCTCGAGGCATTTTGAGTGCAATCGCGATGTTACGCCAGTTGACCAGCTATGATGTGTGATCAGCCAAAACTGTATGGCACATCCCGATCTAAACGAACTACTTAACACACTTCTTCCCATGGCTCAGATGTTGCTGACGAAACAGGGCCAGTTCTTGCCGATCGGTGCTGTCATGTTGTCGGACGGTGAGATCCGACACGTCGGAGCAAAGATCGAAGGCGACGACCATCCGGGGTCACAGCCATTGATCGACCTTTTGATCGAGAATTTCCAAAAGGAAGCAGCGAAGGGTAAGCTGCGTGCCGCCGGAATATGTTATGACGTTCTAACCGTCCCACCGGGCAAGGACCAGAAGCAGGATGCTATCTGTTGTGGTCTTGAGCATTATCTTGGTGAAGCTCTCGATGTGTTTACGCCGTACGTCAGGACAGCAGACGGCAATTTCCGGTACGACGAGATCTTTGCTACGAAACGGACAACCCAGTTCTTCTGCAAGATACCCCGCTGTTAATTCATGGCTGTTGTGAGCAGGCCATTTCGCTCAGAATCCCCTTCATCCCATACACGTCTCCAGGGGGCGGGGCGCCCCATATTCATGTTCGCACATCACACCATCCAAAATACCTCCACAGGTCTATCAATTTCATGAACATGATCTCTCATTTTCCAGCATCTCTATCTCCTATCCTGAGGATGGAACTGGCTCCATCACTAGCCTGCTCTGCAATCGATCGCCATCACGGAGATCGTTGCTTCGTGACGATCTGCCGAGGATTGTCTTTGGCGCTTCTGCGACATTGATTGGCACAATGTCGAAAGTCCGCCTTTCTAGCGATCTCTATGCTGGTCGGAGATTGATCGCGGAGTGGGGTCATTGAATCATCTTCATCACTGGTTATGCCGTTCGGGGCACTGGCGCAAAGTCATCCAGGAGCGTGTGCCCTGGGTACTGTCCGGCTCGAATCTGGGAGCCGACGTTTTGGAGCTCGGACCTGGGCCCGGGTTTACGACCGATCTGCTGAAGACAGCAGTGCAGCGGCTTACGGCAATCGAACTCGACCCGCAACTGGCCGCGTGTCTGCGGGCGCGTATGGCCAAAAGCAATGTCGAGGTCGTGACTGGCGACGCGACTGGCATGCCCTTCCCTGATGCTCGTTTCAGCGGTGGAGTGTCCTTCACCATGCTGCATCACGTTCCCTCGCCGCAACTTCAGGACAAACTTTTGCGCGAGGTTTGGAGAGTTCTGCAACCGGGAGCATTTTTTGTGGGCAGTGACAGCATGCAGAGTCTCTTCATGCGGCTGATCCACATTGGCGACACTCTGGTCCCGATTGATCCAGACAAGTTCGGCACACGCCTTGAGGCGGCGGGATTTGAGGTATTGGAAATAGAGAAACGTGCCGGAGTATTTCGATTCCAGGCACGAAAGCCGGGACAAGTTATGACAGAGGCAAACGAACACTTCATCTCAGGAGAATCATTGCATGAAGCAAGATAGAGTTACTCGAAATCTGAAGGGGCTGACTCCAGCTCTTCTCGCGGCGTTCTTGTGCTTGTCGGTCCCGATATCGATGTTCGCGGCCGACGACGCGGATTCCACTTCAATTGGAACACTCACGGTAAAGGGCCTTGTGCGCGACATCGCTTGTCCTCTGCAAAACAAAAAGTCGACCTCGACCAGCTTCAGCAAAGACTGCATCACGATGTGTTTGAAGGCGGGGTCTCCGTTGGGCATTCTGACGAGTGAGGGCGAAGTTTACGTTCCGGTGACGCAGTCGATGCCCGACATGGGGCAGGATGCACTGAAGCCCTTCGTAGGCGAACATGTGAAGGCTACCGGCAAAGTGTTCTTGAGGAATGGTACACACGCGATTGAAATCAGCAAAATTGATCGCTTGCCGGATGGGGTTCAGGGCAAGTAGAGCATCATGGGCTGAGTTCCTGCATAGGAGTTCATGGCATGCCTGGCCTCCCATGCCGGGATTTCAGCCTCGCTATTTGATTTCGCGAAGCTTTCCCGTCTTCACGTCGTAAATGAACCCGCGCACGGGAATATGCTTCGGTATCCAGGGATGCGATTTCACCTTTTGTACCTGCTGGCGAACGTTTTCTTCCAGATCGTCGAACGCATAGAAGTGAGCGGGTTCGCTGGCGATCGCGCCTGTCTTCTCCGTCAGTCTCTGCCGCAGTTCGTACTCCTTGACCCTCAACAGGCCGCAGTCAGTGTGGTTGATGATGATGAACTCCTGCGTGTCGAGCAGGTGATGCGACACGATCAGGGAGCGGATCGCGTCATCCGTGGCAATGCCGCCGGCATTGCGGATCATATGTGCATCACCTGGGCGCAGACCGAGACAATGCTCGAACAGGATTCGCGAGTCCATGCAGGCGAGGACGGCGGCATGGCGACGCGGCCGAACTGAAAGATCCCCCAAGTTGAAATCGCGCGCGAAGACTTCATTTGCGGCCAAAAGTTCGTCGGCTACGGACAAGATAGGCTCCTGATTTCGATTTCCCAGTTCTCGCAAATCGGCGAGGTCTGGGGCACCCCATTTCGAGACTCTTCTTAAGATGTCCCCACTCGTTGGTCGCTTTTAGTTTAACCGTTACAATCGGCGCGTGGACCTCGGGTCAAACCTGGATGACACAATCGTGGCGGTCGCGACGCCGCCCGGGCGCGGGGGGATAGGTGTCGTGCGGCTCTCGGGGCCGGAGGCGCTGAGTATTTGTCGTCCGTTGTTGCGGTTGAAGCATGATCTGGAACCCGGCCGCGCTGTGTTTGGGGAATTGATCGATCCATCCACTGACAGCCTCGAAATCCCCACTTCTCGCACACAAAACGCGCGAGAAATGGGGCACCCACAGGAGCAGCGCATCGACGAGGTTGTTGTTACTTATTTCGCAAAGCCTCATTCCTATACCACCGACGACGTGATTGAGGTTTCTGCCCACGGTTCGCCTGTGGTGCTGCGACACATGGTCGAACTCTGCGTGGCCGCTGGTGCACGGCTGGCCGAGCCCGGAGAGTTTACGATGCGAGCCTTCCTGAACGGCCGCATTGATCTCACTCAGGCTGAGGCGGTGCGCGATCTGATCGATTCGCAAACGTTGTATCAGGCGAAGGTGGCCGCACAGCAGCTGGACGGCGCCCTATCACGCCGCCTGCAGCCGATCAAACAGAAATTGGTGGAACTGATTGCGGTGCTTGAAGCGGGGATCGATTTTGCGGAAGACGATGTTTCGGTTTTGCCGGACAAGACGATTCTGGATCACATTTCGGCCGTGCATACACCGCTTGGGGAGTTAAACGCGAGCTTCGCTTACGGCAAGATCGTGCATGAAGGCCTCACGCTGGCAATCGTAGGGCGCCCGAACGTCGGGAAATCAAGCTTATTCAATCGGCTTGTGGAGCGCGAGCGAGCGATTGTAACTTCGACTCCAGGGACCACGCGCGATCTGGTGACAGAGACCGTGGCCATCGGCGGCATTCCGGTGAGACTTGTCGACACCGCCGGCATCCGAAAGGCAATCGATGAAGCGGAGTCGATCGGAATTCAGAAATCGATGGAGGCATTAGCCGACGCCGATCTGGTATTGGTGGTGCTCGATGCCTCACACCTTGCTGACGCGGAGGATGCGCAACTGTTACGGCAGGCTGAAGCCAGGCCGGTGGTGGTTGTCGGGAACAAGTCGGATCTCCAACCAGAAATCCCCACTTCTGGCCACGTCGGCCAGAAGTGGGGCACCCACATTTTCGTGCGTACCTCTGCGTTGACCGGGGAAGGCATCGCAGATCTACGTCGCGAGATCCTGCGCCATCTCGGCGGAGAAAACCGGGCACAAGCAGAGGCGGGATTTCTCACCAACGTCCGCCATCATGGGTTGATCAAGGATTCTCTAGTCGCACTCGACGCGGCGAAAAAGGCAGTGGCAGAGAGAATTCCTCATGAGATGTTGCTGCTCGATCTCTACAACGCCCTGCGTCCGCTTGATGCGATTACTGGTGCGACGACCAACGACGACATCCTGAATCTGATCTTCAGCACGTTCTGCATCGGGAAGTAGCTCATAGAGCCGTCGATATCCTCTTGAGCGCGGCGAAGCCGGGCGAGAAACCTTACGTCGGAGACCAACGAGCCGTGAAATATCGAGTTCACCCTGACGTTTCTCCACTGCAGTGCCGGGTTATGCGCTTCGTACGGTCTTTCACCGCGGCTTCGCCTCGGTTCAGATGACATCGGTACCGAGTACTACTTCGAGAGGCTGCCCAAGGCTTCGCGGAACAGGGCGTCGAATGATCCACCTTTTCCGTTTCTCATCGCCACTGTCAGAGCCTTTTCTGCCGCTGCTCGCTGATATCCCAGGTTCGCCAATGCGGAAAGCACGTCTTCTTCGACGGCGCTAATCGGTGGTGCAGCCGGGGTCGTGATCGGTCCGGCTTGAGGTAGCTTGTCGCGCAGCTCCAGCACCATGCGCTCGGCCGTTTTCTTCCCGATCCCTGGAATGCGCGTGAGCCGTACTACATCATTCCCGCGGATCGCGCCGACCATTTCGTCGGCAGCCATGCCGCTGAGAATGGTGATCGCCAGCTTGGGTCCGATTCCGCTAACCGTAATCAGCTTTTCGAAGAGCAATTTGTCCGACGATCGCAGAAATCCGTAGAGGGCGAGTGCATCCTCGCGCACGTGCGTATGGATGAAAAGCGCGACTTCAGAGCCGACAACCGGCAAGTCGGAGAAGGTTGGCACGCTGATGGTGACGTCGTAGCCGACACCGCCAGTTTCGACGATGGCCTGGTTAGGATGTTTTGCCAACAGTTTTCCGCGCAGGTGGGCAATCATGGTCAGGCTCATTGTAGCTGCCAGGACTGAAGTCCGGGATAGAGCTGTGAGCTTCGAGCTGTGTACCAAGAATGTGAGCTTGCAGCTCAGAGGCCGGAGCTGGGTTGCCAGGACTCCAGCATCCAGCCGATTTCTATTGACAATCGGGATTTTAATAGGTCAAACTTGACACTGTCATGAATGACCTATTAATGTTGGCCATGCTCCTCGCTGGACCGAAGTATGGCTATCAGCTCAAGCGGGAAGTGGGCTGGATGATGGGGCAGGGGGACCTTCACAACAACATCGTCTATCCCTTGCTAAGACGTTTTCTGGAAGAGGGATGGGTCCGCAAGACGTCTGTGCCGGGCGAGCGCGGCCAGACGAGGCAGCAGTACGCGCTGACCGCTGAGGGACGGCGCTCTTACTTTGAGCGCATTCGCCAATTCAGCGAAGACGACGCTTCCTCAGAGGAAGCTTTTTTTCTGCGGGTCGGCGTCTTCGAGGCCCTGCCGGCTGAGTCGCGGGAGGCGATTCTTTCCGCGCGTGAGGTTTTTCTCGAGAGGCGGGACACGAAACTGGAGGCGCTTCAGGAAAACATGGAGTTGGGAAAGTATGGCGGAGAAATCGTCCGCTACATGAGAAAGCAGATGGGGATGGAACGGGAATGGATCCGCCATCTGCGGCGGATTGCGAAGGCGGAAGGCCGTCCAAAGAAGTCAGGGGAACTAACTCGAGTGAACGCTTAGGAGCACAGTATGCAAAACATTACTCTGTGGCAGCTGGAACTGATTCCCTGGTATGTCTTCGGGGCCTATTGGGTTGTGAGCTGGCTCCGGGTGAATCCGGTCAAGGCCAGGGAAAAGTCGTTGGACCGGCTGGTGACGGTTGTGGTCGTTGTCATCGCATTCAACCTCCTGTTCGCGAGTTGGATACGGATCGGTCCCCTGCGACTGCGGTTCGTCCCAGAAGAGCCGTGGATCGGCTGGCTCGGCATTGCCTTGACCTGGGTGGGTGTGGCCATTGCGGTGTGGGCCCGCTATTGCATCGTAGTGTACTGGAGCGCCCGAGTTACCCTCAAAGAAGGGCACCAACTGATTCGCTCTGGTCCATACGCTTTCGTTCGGCATCCGATTTACACCGGAATGCTCTTGGCCGCTATCGGTGCGACGTTGGTGGCGGGGGAGTCGCGCGGAATCGTGGCGGTTGTGCTTTTGCTCGCGGCGCACTCGCGCAAGGCGATGCGAGAGGAAGCCCTGCTGACCAAGGAGTTTGGCGACGAGTACACCTTGTATCGCAAGCATACCGGATTCCTATTTCCACGGCTGGGTGGGGGAGGCGGCATGGACACCCGGACCGCAGGCTCATAGCATCTAGACACATCTTCAGTGTTTCTTATCGGGTGGAACTCCCGTTTTTGAAGATTTGCCAGATCTGGATGGTCGCGTGGTGAACCCTTTTGCCACGTCACCGGGTAAGGTCGTGGTGCTGGTGTTCGTCCGCCGCGACTGTCCGGTCTCGGGTCGCTACGCACCGGCCATTCAGCAGATCAGCCAGCGCTATGCCGATAGCACGAATTTCTTTCTCGTATATCCCGACAAATCCGAAACTCCAGATGGCATCGACGATTGGCAGACCGATCTGAGTCGAGCCCGGCCCGCGCCCACTACACATGAACTCGAAGACGCAATCCGCACAACATCGGGAAAAATCCCAAGGACTTCGAAGCACAACACAATCTGGCAGCGATGCTGCAATCGAAAGGAAAGCTCGAAGCGGCGATCCGGGGAATATTGAATCTGCTGTCCTATTGCGTCCCGATGATGCTGTGGGGAACAACGGTTGGGGAGCAGCGCTGCTTGCTGCCGGCCAGCCGAGGCCGGCAACCTCGATTCTAAGTGCCGCGATCCAAGCCCGTCCTGACTACGCTGAGGCGCATTACTTGGGAATTGCTCTGACTCAAATCGGCGACCTGGAACGCGTCATCGAGCAGTTTGAGACCGTACTCAAGCTGCAACCAAACGATGCCAATGCGGAGGCGAATCTCGGGGCATCGCTGGCAGAGCTGGGACGTTATTCCGAAGCGGCATCACATCTCGAGCGGGCGCTGCAGATTGATCCTAACCGGCCTGACGCCAAAGATAATCTGGAAGCGGTGCGGAAGGCGATGAGCGCGCATTAGGAGCAAACCTCCTAACCGCAATACAAGTCACTAGAATGGAATGAGTGTTCCTTGGGTAGAGCCCAAATTCTCATATGAACTTGCGATTTAACCTTCTTCATTGCGTCGCATTGATTTGCGCGCTTTCCGTCGCCGGAGCCGGCCAGCAATCCGCAGCGCCCGATGCTCCGTCGTCATCCATGTCAGGTTCTGCCGCTGAGCTCGCTCAAGCTGGCAAGCTGATGCAACAGGGCAGAGTTGACGATGCAATCACGCGCCTGCACTCGCTGGAGTCGCGCGATCCATCCGCGAAAGGTGTCGCATTCGAACTGGGTACCGCCTACTACAAGAAGAGCGATTACCCGAATGCGATCCAATATCTAAAAAAAGCGAGCGCAGAAGACCCGAAGAATGGCGAGATTACGCAATTGCTCGGTATGGCATACTTTGCCGGAGGCCACCCGGCAGATGCGATTCCCCTGTTGGAGCAGGTTCAGGGCTGGATTCCGCGCGCCAACAGCGATGGCTACTACATCCTCGGCACCTGCTACATCCAGACGAAGAACTATGATGGCGCGCGCAAAGCCTTTGGAAAGATGTTTGACGTCCCTGGAGATTCGGCGGCGGCGTACCTGTTTACCTCCCGAATGTTGCTGCGGCAGGAATTCGATCCCATTGCCGATGAATATGCACAGAAAGCCGTAGCACTCGATCCTAAATTACCGCTCGCGCACTACCTGCTCGGCGAGTTGTACTTGTATAAGTCGCGCCTGCCAGAAGCGATTGCGGCGTTTCAGAAGGAATTGGAGATTAATCCGGCTTACGCGGCGACGTATTACAAGCTTGGCGACGCATACTCACGCGTCCAGAAATATGACGAAGCGCAGCGGATGTTGCAGCGGTCCATCCGGCTGGACGCGACATCGAGCGTGCCGTTCATCCTGATGGGCAAGGTGCTCCAGAAGAAAGGCGATTACGATCTGGCCGTGTTATCGCTGAAGCACGCTGTAACCATGGAACCTAACAACCCGACGACGCATTACCTTCTCGGCCAGACGTATCGCGACATGGGGCGAAAGGAAGAAGCTGAGACTGAGCTGAAGCGAGCCCAGGAGTTACACGGACAGGAAGATCTGCAATAGGCGATCAGATCGCGGTTGCTTGCTCCCGGCGGCGAGCCTGAATTTCGATATAGACATTCACCAGCGATACGGCAGCCGGAGTCACTCCGGGAATGCGGGAGGCCTGCCCAATCGTACGCGGACGTATCTTCGTTAGCTTCTCTTGCATTTCCCGCGACAGGCCGCTTACCGATCGATAGTCGAACCATTCGGGGATCGAGTGTTTCTCTGATTTTTTCAGGCGCTCCATGGCTTTCCGCTGCTGGAGTAGGTAGCCTTCGTACTTAATTTCGGTTTCGACGGACTTCAGTTCGTTTCTTACTTCCGCGGAAAGCTTCACCACAGGGGGCACTGAGGTCACGGAGGAATTGCGAGCGAAGAACTCTGGAGCCAGATTGACCAGAGCCGGTGCGAGTTGCTCGATGCCCACTTCGGGGCGCTTCAACAATTGGGCTAGAGTTTGCCCTTCGGCGGAGTTCCATGCGCTGCCGGCGGCAGCAGATTCCTCGGTGCTTTGCGCCTCGGAATGACAAAGGGCGGCCATTTCTGATGTGAGCCTCGTGCTCTCCAGGAGCTTCTTTATGCGCGCGAGGCGTTCTTGCTTTGCCTGGAAATCCGTCCAAGCCTCATCCGAGATCAATCCGACGCGGCGACCGTGAGGGGTGAGACGGCGATCCGCATTGTCAATCCGCAGATGTAGCCGGAATTCCGCCCGCGAGGTGAACATGCGGTACGGTTCATTCGTCCCTTTTGAGATTAAGTCGTCGATGAGGATAGCGGTGTATGCCTCAGTGCGATCGAGAACCAGTGGTTCCTGCTGCTTGACCTGAAGCGAGGCGTTGATCCCCGCCATCAGGCCTTGGCAGGCGGCTTCTTCGTAGCCAGAGGTTCCGTTGATCTGGCCGGCCAGGAACAAGCCGGCGATCTTTCGAGTCTCCAACGTGCGCTCGAGTTCGGTGGGATCGATCGAATCGTACTCAATTGCATATCCCGGGCGCAGCATCTCTGCGCTTTCGAGACCGGGAATCGATTTCAAGATCGCAAGCTGAACCTCGACCGGCAGCGACGTGCTCATGCCGTTCACGTAAATCTCGTGGGTGTTCAGTCCCTCAGGCTCCAGGAAGAGTTGGTGCATCTCCTTGTCGGGGAACTTGACGATCTTGTCCTCAATCGACGGACAGTAGCGCGGCCCGATGGACTGAATTTGCCCGCTGTACATCGGTGACCGGTGCACGTTTTCGCGGATGATGCGATGCGTCTCAGCCGTAGTCCACGCGATGTAGCAGGGCACCTGCGAGTCGTGATGCGCGACCCGCTTGGTGCGGAAGCTGAAGGGCGTTGGATCTTCATCGCCATGCTGTGCCGGGAAGCGCGACCAATCGATGGTGCGACCATCAAGGCGTGGAGGTGTGCCGGTCTTGAGTCGGCATCCGCGCAGGCCTAGATTCTTCAGAGCTTCACCGAGAAGAACCGCATTCGGCTCGCCAGAACGTCCCGCAGGATATTGCTGCTCGCCACAGTGAATCAGGCCGTTGAGGAAGGTTCCCGTGGTGATGATGACTGCCTGAGCACCAACGGTACGGCCGTCGCGAAGCTTGATACCTAGTATCCGGCTTGCGGCTTCCGGCGTTCGGCTCTCGGACTCATCAGTGCTGGGTACTGAGTGCTGAGTGCCGGAGTCCCCGGAAGCCGAAAGCCGAGAGCCGGAAGCCGGTTCTACTATTAGATCCGCAACTTCTGCCTGCTTGATCTTGAGATTCGGCTGCTCCTCAAGCACCTCGCGCATCTTCAGGCGGTAAGCTTGCTTATCGCACTGCGCTCGCGGCGACCAGACGGCCGGTCCACGCGAAGTGTTCAACAGCCGAAATTGGATGCCGACCGCATCCGTTACCTCGCCCATGATTCCGCCGAGGGCATCGACCTCGCGGACGAGGTGTCCCTTTGCAATTCCACCGACCGCGGGATTGCACGACATCTGCGCGATCAAATCGACGTTCAAGGTGTAGAGAGCAGTCTTCAGCCCCATGCGGGCAGCGGCCATCGCAGCCTCGCATCCAGCATGACCGGCGCCGACTACAACTACCTCGAATTGTTCGGTGAAAGGCATCTGGAAAAAAAGTTTCAAAGTTTCAGGGTTTCAATGTTTCAAAGCAAGAAACTCACCGAACTCGTACGGTTTTCACTTTGAAACCTTGAAACCTCATTCACGACTATGGCTTTTCCCCACTTCTTTTCTTCATTCTAACAACTCGCGTGGATGGGTGACCCCCATCACTTGCCGATCGTGCTCCGCGCCCGTATAGTGGGCTGGCAGGCTCCAAGCCTTTAGAGGAGTGTATGACCACCACCGAATTTTTCCAGGAACTGGACACGCGAATCGCCAAATACGACCTGCTCTGTCATCCCTTTTACAAAGATTGGTCCGCCGGACGACTGACCCGCGAAGACTTGCGTGAGTACGCCCAGGACTACTATCACCATGTAGAAGCATTTCCGTCTTATCTCGCTGCTCTCGGGCTCCGCCTCGAAGACGGCGACCTTCGCCGCGCCGTGCTCGCCAATATGTGCGACGAGAAAGGTTCGGAAGGGCAAGGGAAAAAAGCCGTGCCACATTCCGATCTATGGCTCGACTTCGCCGAAGGCATGGGATCGAGCCGCAACCTAGAGTGGCATAGCCCAGCGCCCGAGATCCGGCAGTTAATTCGTCACTTCCATCAGGTGGCGAGTGAAGGTACGCCGGAAGAGGCTCTGGCCGCTTTCTATGCCTACGAGTCACAGGTGCCGCGAATCGCCGGCGAGAAAGAGCGCGGTCTCCGGGAAATGTACGGGGCCGACGACAAGACGTGCGGCTATTTCGCTCTACACGCCACAGCGGATGTCTATCATTCGCGCGTGTGGCGCAAGCAACTCGAAAAGCGTATCGAAGCTCATCCGGAAGCGGCGGAAGCGGCGCTAGATGCGGCCGAGAACGCAGCGAAGAGGCTCTGGCAGGCGTTGGACGGAATCGATGCGCGCCGGCATGCCGCGGCGGTTGCCTAGCATCCGCTGTTCCTGAGTTTGAGCCAATGATTCGATAGAATCGTTGGCTCATTTTGTTTTGGAGAAAAGTGTGGTGAAAGAAATCCCAATCGGTGCTCGCGGGGAGGCCTCCGAAACCGTCGAGTTCACACATACCCTGACTTCGCATCACCCGGAGTTGCCGCCCGTCTACTCGACTCCCGACATGATCCGTCTGATGGAAACAGCGGCCTCCCGCGCTCTGCAGCCTTACTGCGAGGGCGACGAGATTACCGTGGGGACATCAATCAACATCGAACACCGGGCAGCCAGCGGGGTCGGTTCGCACATCAAAGCAGAGGCTGCGCTCGAGTCCTTTGATGGACGCTTCTACGCGGTTAGGGTCACCGCGCGCGATGATACACAGGAAATCGGACGCGGAACGGTCGGCCGCGCTGTGGTAAGCGTTGGCAAATTTATGGAAAAAATGACGAGCAGGAGCAAGTGACGTGCAGTTTGCGAATGATGAACAACGAAAGAAAGCGGACGCTCTTCGCGCGTTGCACTCTGGTCCCGAGGCGCTGGTGCTGGTGAATGTTTGGGATGCTGGAAGTGCGCGCATCATCGAAGATCTGGGGTTCCCGGCCATCGCTACAACGAGCGCTGGTATGGCCTTCTCGAAGGGCCTCCCTGACGGACAGAAGATTTCTTCCGAGAGAATGATGGCGGCCGTTGCCGAGATTGCGCAGGCGGTGAATGTGCCAGTCACAGCCGACGCCGAAGCTGGATACGGAGATGGCCCGGAACATGCCGCAGAAACCGCGCGCAATGTGATCATGGCTGGCGCGGTTGGAATGAACTTTGAAGACGCAACGGGTCGCGCCGAACAACCACTGGCTGATCTCGAGCTTCAAGTAGAAAGAATCCGTGCCATACGCGAGCGGGCTGCAGAATTACGCGTGCCGCTTGTGTTGAACGCCCGCACCGATGTCTATCTGTCGCAGGTTGGAGATCCGGCAAAACGTTATGACGAGGCCATAAAACGCCTTCAGGCTTATCGCGATGCGGGAGCCGACTGTGTCTTCGTTCCCGGCATTCGCGACCCCGAAACGATTCGCCGTCTCTTTTCTGATCTTCGTTGCCCGCTGAATATTCTCGCTGGGCCCGGTTCCCCCTCGGTTGCCGAATTGACCGCCCTTGGTGTGAAGAGGATTAGCCTGGGTTCGGGA
>Ga0207092_1030_pt1 | contig 31063 bp, 23 predicted proteins | sample Alteio_BWMinHeat_48_FD_153533 | JGI IMG/M metagenome (GOLD analysis project Ga0207092, IMG submission 153533) | Enriched cells from forest soil in Barre Woods Harvard Forest LTER site, Petersham, Massachusetts, United States -... | ecosystem: Environmental > Terrestrial > Soil > Temperate forest >... | reverse complement strand
TGGTCCGACTCGACCTGAAGTATGCAAAACACTGGTCGCTCTGGCTTGATATCAAGATTCTCCTTCAAACGCCCAAAGCGGTCCTGATGGGAGAAGGAGCATATTGAGGATTTAAATGGCTACCGCTATCAGCACTACTTATAGCAACGTCGAATCAGAGCGGGCGAACGTTATCCGGTTTGGAGTCGTTGGTTACGGGTACTGGGGGCCAAATATCGTTCGAAACCTGTCCGCGCTCCCCGGAGCTAGCGTTGCGTCTTTATGCGACAAGAGTCTGCATGCCTTGCGCCGAGCATCACAGGCATATCCGGGACTGAAATTGTCGAGCAACCCTTCGGACCTCATCGCTTCTCCTCTGGTTGATGCCGTCGCGATTGTTACACCCGTTTGGACCCATTACGAACTGGCAAAGGACGCTTTAGAACATGGTAAACACGTATTTGTGGAGAAGCCATTTACTTCCACAGTAAAGCAGGCTGAGGAACTTATTGAACTCGCCGACAAGTACAACCTGAAGATAATGGTCGATCATACATTTGTGTTCACCGGTGCAGTCAGAAAGATTCGCGAATTGGTAGATGAAGGGATGCTCGGAAGTCTGTATTACTACGATTCTACTCGCGTAAATCTTGGACTATTTCAACATGATATCAACGTGATCTGGGATCTCGCTCCTCACGATCTCTCGATCATGGACTTTGTCATTAAGGCTCGCCCCGAGGCAATTAGTGCGACTGGTCAGCGGCATCTCAATGGACACGAAGATGTTGCGTTTATCACAGTGTATTTCCCAGAGCGGCTGATTGCACATCTGAACGTCAACTGGCTCTCTCCTGTCAAGGTCAGAACCACGCTGATCGGTGCGGAAAAAAAGATGCTTGTATGGAATGACCTCGATACGGAACAGAAGCTTAAGGTGTATGACAAAGGCGTTGAAATTCGCACAAAGGAAGATATGTACGGACTGATGGTCACGTATCGCTCCGGTGATATATGGGCGCCTAGGGTTGAAGAAGTCGAAGCGCTCACGATCGAACTGCAGTCGTTCCTGGAATGCATCACACACAACAAGCCCATAATCAATGATGGAGTGGCCGGGCTGCAGATTGTCAGAATGTTAGAGGCGGCATCGGCGTCCCTTGCGAAGAAGGGGGAGATCGTTTACCTATAGGCAATGTCTTTCCGACTCGCGGCTGAAGTCGTCGCTTGTCTCACACAGTCTATCGTCCAGCAGCTTCACAGTAATGCAGAAACAGTCATACGGGAGCTGCCTAAACAAAGACCGTAATGGCAGGGCTCAAATACATCCTCGTTACGCCCGCGCGAAACGAAGGACGATTTATTGAATCACTCATAACATCCGTTGTGGTGCAAACGGTACGGCCGATCAAGTGGGTCATCGTCAGTGACGGTTCAACGGATGGCACGGACGAGGTCGTGATCAAGTACTCTTCGGAGTACTCATGGATCGAACTGATTCGCATGCCTCACCGTGGTGGACGGGACTTTGCCGGGAAAGTTCACGCCTTTAATGCCGGTTACGCTCGAATTCGGAGTCTGCAATATGATGCCATCGGCAGTGTGGATGCTGATATTTCGTTTGACTCTGACTACTTTGCCTTCCTGCTCACTAAGCTTGCTGAGGATCCACGTCTGGGGTTGGTGGGGACACCATTTGAGGACGGCTCGCACAAAACCTACGACTATCGCTTTACAAGCATCGAGCACGTATCAGGCGCTTGCCAACTGTTTCGGCGGGAGTGTTTCGAACAAATCGGCGGGTATGTACCCCTCAAGGCTGGGGGGATAGATCAGCTGGCGGTATTGGCTGCGAGGATGAAAGGCTGGAAGACGAGGACCTTTACCGAGAAGGTGTGCCAACACCATCGGGAAATGGGCACGGCTGTGCGCGGCGAGCTGGCAGCGAGATTCAGTCAGGGCATCAAGGACTATGCGTTCGGAAGCCATCCAGTTTGGGAGTTGTTTAGATTCGTCTACCAGATGACTCGACGACCCATGTTATTGGGCGGGCTTGCCCTAGGGTCGGGTTATTTCTGGGCAGCCGTTCAACGCTTGGAGAGGCAGATTCCTGGTGAGATGGTTGCATTTCGCAGAAACGAGCAGATGTTGAGGCTGAAGAAGTGTTTGCTCCAGGGCAACAAGAGGCCGATTGATGGCGAAGCATTTTCAGCGAAAGCTGCGTGCCAATCAAGCCGCGGGCCTTCTCTGTAGTGAACAGCCGGAGGCTACTTAGCTTGGCGCACCAGTCAACCGCAGCTGTGGCCGGTAAAGCGTCAGGGGCGATGGTTAATGGCGGCAGCCTCATTATCAATGCCGATGACTGGGGACGAAGTCGCGAAACAACTGACCGGATTATTGAGTGTTGGGAACAACGATGTATCTCTTCAGTCAGCGCGATGGTGTTCATGAAGGATTCGGAACGCGCCGCGGCCTACGCCTGCGAGCGCGGTATCGACGCCGGCCTTCATCTCAATTTCACGACGGTTTTCTCGGGACAAGTCTACCCAGCTAGGCTTCGAGAGCATCAGCAAGAAATCGCTCAGCGTTTGCTACGGCATCGTCTCGCTCGAGTGTTGTTCTATCCAGAGCTTATTCCCTCATTTGAGTATGTCGTCTCGGCCCAATTTGATGAATTTGCCCGCCTTTATGGTGGGGCGCCGCGACGGCTGGACGGTCATCATCACATGCACCTGTGCTCTAACGTCGCTTTGGGAGGGCTACTTGAGGCAGGAACAATCGTTCGGAGGAATTTCTCATTTGAGCCCGGCGAAAAGAGCTACGCCAACCGGTTCTACCGTGGCGTTGTCGATCACCTCCTTGCCCGGCGGCATCCTCTCACAGACTTCTTCTTCTCGCTTACACCGCTGGTGCCTGCGGAGCGTCTGGACCGGATTGTTTCCTTATCTCACCACTTCGTTGTTGAAGTAGAAACACATCCAATTAATCCTGAGGAATACCGATTTTTGGCTGGCGGGGAAATGTTCTATCAATTTACCGGATGCGAAGTCGCATCTTCTTTCATGGCCAGTACCAATGGAAATCGATAGCTGATTAATGAGGCACCCTTTGGGGGATCCCGTAACATCCACGCTCGCATCAAGGGACACGGAAACTCCACATATCTCTATTTGTGTTTGCACGTATAAGCGCCCTCAGTACCTTCGGTGCCTTATCACAGGACTCAGTACCCAGGAAACATGCGGGCTCTTCACCTACTCAATCGTGGTTGCTGACAATGACTGGTTGCAGTCGGCAGAACCGGTGGTCAACGAATTCGCTCTGACCTCGCGAATTCCGATCCATTACTGTGTGGAGTGTCAACAGAATATCGCGATGGCTCGGAATAAAGCAGTAGACAACGCGAGCGGGGACTTCATAGCCTTCATCGATGACGATGAATTTCCACAGCAGCGTTGGCTGCTTAACCTCTTTCAAGCTTGTCGGAAATATGATGCGGATGGTGCACTCGGACCCGTCAAGCCACATTTCGATAAAGGGACGCCTGATTGGGTGATAAAAGGAAAATTCTACGACCGGCCGAGTTACAGAACAGGATTCGTGATTGATGCGACCAAGGGCCGGACCGGCAATGTCCTCCTTAAGCGAAGCATATTCGCAGATATCGGCAAACCTTTCAGAGCGCAATTCCAGTCAGGCGAAGATCAGGATTTCTTTCGGCGCATGATCGGAAAGGGTTATGCCTTCATCTGGTGCGATGAAGCGGTGGCATACGAGTTTGTGCCTTCAATACGTTGCAAGCGCGTCTTCATGCTGAAAAGAGCGTTGCTGCGGGGCGGAGCAACGCCGCTGCACCCGACTTTCGGGGTCCAGGACGTGGTGAAGTCGCTCATAGCAATCCCTTCTTATGCGGTCGCACTGCCTTTTGCTTTGGTCTCAGGGCAACATCGGTTCATGACTCTGCTGATAAAGCTTTGTGATCATCTTGGCAGGCTGCTTGGCTGCCTGGGTATCAGGCCGATCAAGGTTGCATACGTCACTGAATAGAACGGAAGCGCCGACGAATGCGGCCAATGATTAGCCGATGACTATCAGCGAATGTAGACGGAGAGAGCTTTAGACGTGAAGAGTCAAGATTTCATTATCGAGCCTGATGGTCTTATTCTGATCACTGGCGCAAGCGGCTTTATCGGGCCACGGTTGCTAACGAGTTTGGTTGATATCGGATTCCGCAATCTGCGTTGTCTTGTTAGGACGCAAGGTTCCGAGTTCTCCAGACATGATTCGATCGCACGTGCGCTTGATCAGGGCGCACGCGTCGAAGTTTTCAGAGGGAATCTGCTCTCGCGTGAAGATTGTGATGCTGCCGTTCGGAATGCGAAGGTGGTCTTTCACCTTGCTGCGGGCCGTGGGGAAAAGTCCATTCCCGAGGCGTACAGAAATTCGGTGGTTACCACTCGCAATCTCTTGGAGGCAAGCTCTCGCCATGGCTGTCTCAAGCGGTTTGTAAATGTCGGTTCCTTTACGGTCTATAGCAACGAACGTAAACCCCATCGCAGACTCTTGGATGAATCTTGCCCGGTGGAGAAGAACCCTCAGCTCCGTGGTGACGCCTACACTTTCGCAAAAGCCAAGCAGGATGAGCTCGTTGCCGAATATTCTCAACGTTTTGGCATCCCGTCCGTCATCGTGCGTCCCGGTTACGTCATAGGGCCTGGCAATCCTGGCATGAGTGGCCGAGTCGGGGTCGGTACCTTCGGGGTGTTTCTGCACCTTGGGGGTTCAAACGTTGTTCCTTTCACATATGTCGACAACTGCGCGGACGCTATTGCCTTGGCTGGAGTCAAGAGAGGGGTTGACGGAGAAGTTTTCAATATAGTTGACGACGACCTTCCATCTAGTCGGGAATTCTTGCGTCTGTATAAGCGCAATGTAAGGCCCTTCAGGTCAATTTACCTTCCTCATGTCTTGAGTTATGTGCTCTGCCTCCTTTGGGAGCGATACTCGACTTGGTCCGAGGGACAGTTGCCCGCGGCCTTCAACCGTAGGATTTGGCACGCCTATTGGAAGAAGACGAGATACAGCAACGAAAAAGCGAAGGACAGGCTTGGCTGGAAGCCGAAGGTTTCGATGGCGGAAGCATTAAGACGCCACCTAGAAGCCTGCCGGCTGGGCACGGTTGACAACTGAGACTCCTAGAATGTTGAAAGTAGCCGTTGTCGGATCCGGCAAGATTGCCGATGACCACGCGTCGCAGATCCGGAGGATTGAGGGCTGCGAGATCGTGGGTGTCTGCGACAACGAGCCTCTCATGGCGCGCCAGTTTTACGAGCGATTCCCTGTCAAGCAGCATTTCAGCGACGTTCATGAGCTTCTAAGCGAGACGCAGCCAGACGTTGTTCATGTGTGCACTCCGCCGCAAAGCCATTTTGGTATCGCGAAGGTGTGCTTAGAAGCAGGGTGCCACGTTTACGTGGAGAAGCCCTTCGCACTGTCGGAGAAAGACGCCCGCGCACTGATAGATTTCGCGAATGACAGAGGCTTGAAAATCACTGCGGGTCACGATGACCAATTTAGACATGCAGCCCGCCGGATGAGAGCTCTTGTCCAGCACGGCTATCTTGGGGGCTCGCCTGTTCACATGGAAAGCTACTATTGTTACGAGCTGTCAGATGTCGGCTACGCAGGAGCGATTCTAGGTGATAAGCGTCACTGGGTCCGCAGCTTACCTGGAAAGCTCCTCCACAACGTCATTAGTCACGGCATCGCCAGGATCGCGGAGTTCTTGGTATCCGACTCACCGAAGGTTATCGCCAATGGCTTCGTGAGTCCGTTCCTTAGAAAGATCGGTGAGAGCGAAGTCGTCGACGAACTAAGGGTAATCATCCATGAAGAAGAAGGCACTACCGCGTATTTCACTTTTTCTTCTCAGATGCGACCATCACTCCATCAGTTTTGTCTCTACGGTCCCAGGAACGGCATCATTCTGGATCAGGATCAGGAGACAGTAATCAAGCTGCCGGGTAGGAGGCTTAAGAGCTACGGCGAAACATTTTTAGCTCCGGTTCAACGGGCAGGACAATACCTGACAAATGTAAAGGGAAACCTGGGGGCGTTCCTGAGAAACGATTTCCACATGAAATCCGGCATGAAGTACCTGATCGAATCGTTTTACCATTCGATCCTTGATGGAGCACCGGGACCGATTCCCTACAGCGAGATTCTTCTTACTGCGAGGATCATGGACGAAATCTTCGCTCAACTTGGTCATCAGCAGCAATCGCAGCAATGCCACACAAACCTTGGGGTGGTTCCGGTCAACTGAGGTTCTGGAGAGGTCGCTGTTGGCAGGGCAATAGCTCTGATTCCTCAGAGTTGCGCTGGTTAATGCGACCCGCAGGGTTCGAATTCCTCCGCTCTCTACTACCCCTTGCCAGCTTTCACAGACCCTTCGCGCCGGCTCCTGCAGCGTCTCAATAAACCATAGCTCGGGTTGGAGCTTGATGGGATTTGCCGCAAATTCCGACAATTGCGCTTACGGAAATCTTACCTATTATGAGGATATGTGACAAGGACATCCGAATCGAGGGAACCCTGATCCGGGTCGCCCGCCTAGACGCGGACAAGTATAAATTCTTGGATGATCCGGAGGCAGTGCTGAGCGGGCTGCGAAATTGTGGGAGACGTGTGGATCTGTTTACGTTTTTGCAGAGATTGCCGGAGACTTCGCCGAAGAATCCTTACCCGTGGGAGTGGGATAACTTGGCGGTCCTGCCTGTATCAACCTTCGAGCAATGGTGGAACGACCAGCTCGGCTTTAAGGGCAGGAATAAGGCCAAGCAGGCTGAGAAAAAGGGCGTAGTGCTCCGTGAGGTTCCCTTCGATGACTCTCTTGTACAGGGCATCCAGACGATTTTCAACGAGTCACCCGTCCGCCAGGGCAGGCGATTTCCTCACTTCGGCAAGGATTTCCAAACTGTACGCAAGGACGTATCGACTTTTCTGGACTCTAGCATTTTCATCGGCGCCTTTTTCGATGGCGAGCTCATCGGTTTTGCAAAGTTAGTCACTGATGAAACCCGTACACAGGCGGGGTTGATGAATATAGTTTCGATGATCCAGCACAGGGACAAGGCTCCGACGAACGCGCTTGTCGCACACGCCGTTCGCGCCTGTGCCGAGCGGGGTATCCGCTACCTGGTATATTCAAACTTCGCCTACGGGAAACTAAAAACAAGCAGCCTCAGCGACTTTAAGGAACGCAATGGTTTCACGCAGGTTAATCTGCCTCGATATTATGTCCCTTTGACCCGCCTAGGGGCACTTGCATACAGAATGGGATTGCATCACCGACTGGCTGACCGCTTACCAGAGAGGTTCTTCATCAGAGCCCGAGAACTCCGATGGGCGTGGAACCATCGCAAGCTCCAGGATGTTCAATGACCACGCTAATGCTTCCTTACGGAGGCAGTGTAAGGAACGAGCGGTCCCGTGGCTGTTACACCCTGTTGCAGGTGTGGTGAAATGCCGTTAGGTCTTCTCCCGTCACTCGCGACACACCGATTTATTTATGCCTGGTATTGTTGGTCTGATTAGCAAAATGCCCCGCCAGCGGGCACAACTGCAGCTCGTCCGCATGCTCGGGCCGCTCAAACATGAGTCTTTCTACGTCTCAGGTACATGGATTGACGAATCGCTAGGCCTTTACGTTGGCTGGGCAGGGCCAAAGGGGTCTTTTCCCAATGGCATGCCTCTGACGAACGAAACGGGAGACGTCGTTCTTCTGTTTTCTGGCGAGGAATACCCGGGCCCCGACAGCATCTATCGCCACAAATCAAACGGCTATGCCATCGGAGTGGATGATCCTTCGGATCTAGTTCATCTTTGCAAAAAAGATCCCGCATTCCCACTAGGCTTGAACGGAAGGTTTCACGGTCTTGTCGCGGATCGGTCGCAGCGAACCGCATTGCTCTTCAACGATCGTTGTGGAATGCATCGGATCTATTACCACGAGGCGAAGGACGCTTTTTACTTCTCCGGAGAAGCCAAAGCGATTCTTGCGGTTCGCCCCGAGCTTCGCAGGCTGAATGATCGAGGACTCGGCGAGTTTTTGTCCTGCGGCTGTGTGCTCGAGAACCGCACCTTGTTTGATGGAATCCAATTCTTGCCGCCGGGCTCAGCTTGGAGCTTTCGCAACGTCTCCATCCAGGAAAAGAAGAAGTACTTCGAGCCGCGAGAATGGGAAGAACAGGAGAAGCTGGATCCTGAAACATGGTATCAGGAGTTGCGAGAGGTCTTCACGCACAACGTTCCGAAGTACTTCAGTGGGCGCCAGCCGATTGCGATGTCTCTAACCGGGGGCTTGGACGGCCGCATGATCATGGCTTGGGAAAAGCCCGCTCAAGGATCACTTCCCTGCTACACGTTCGGCGGCACGTATCGCGAGTGTCGCGACGTTACTGTGGCGCGTCAAGTCGCAACCGCATGCAGCCAGCCGCATCAGGTGATTACTGTCGGGAACGACTTTCTATTACGTTTCCCTCATTATGCAGAGCGTTCCGTTTATCTCTCCGACGGATGCGCTGAGGTGAGCCGGGCGACCGATCTCTATGCGAATGAGAAAGGCCGCGAAATCGCTGCCGTTAGAATCACAGGAAATTATGGAAGTGAAGTGCTGCGCGCTCACCGGGCGTTCAAACCTGAGCAGCCCCTGCCCGGCTTATTTTGTTCAGAGCTTGTCCCCTACTTCCGGCAGGCAGAGACCACTTACAACAGAGTAGCGCAAGCCCATCCGGTTACTTTTGCCGCTTTCTACCAGGCTCCCTGGTATAACTACGGCCTGCTCGCACTCGAGCAAACCCAACTCCTGCAGCGCTCGCCTTACCTCGATAACAACCTTGTCAAAACCGCCTATCGCGCGCCGATGTCAGCGTTGTTGAATAGCAACGCTTGCTTGCGTTTGATTGGCGACGGCAACCCGGCGTTACTACACATTCGGACAGATCGCGGATTGGGGAATGGTCACAATCCCCTAGCAGCAAGAATGATTCGCGAATTCCTTGAGTTTACGTTCAAAGCCGAGTATGCCTACGATTACGGCATGCCACAGTGGGGGGCGCGTGTCGATCACTTTCTCTCGCCCTTGCATCTTGAGCGGCTTTTTCTTGGCCGACACAAGTTCTACCATTTTCGTGTATGGTATCGCGACCAGCTCGCTAACTACGTTCGAGAAATGCTGCTCGACCAACGAACGCTTTCACGGCCTTACACCAACCGGAATGCGCTCGAACGAATCGTTCATGCTCATCTCCGCGGAGACCGGAACTACACGATCGAGATCCACAAGGTCTTGACCCTGGAACTCCTGCATCGCTCGCTTCTGGATCAAGGACACAGGCTGGAAGATTCCAGCGCGGATGAGCGGTTTGCGTCGGAGCAAACTGCAATCCCTATGACACGAAATTGAACGGGCCGATCCAGTTCGCGCTGATGCGGTCTCTTGTGCTGAGTTTCTAGCCCGATCTCATTACCCGCAGAAAAGAAGGCGGGGATGATTCGATCCCATCAAGGAACTTGGACGGTGTTAAGTCAAACAACATCTGCTCTTCGCAACAGAATGTCCGTCGCCTCAATTTCAACTCCCACCACACCAGAAGGGTGGATCGAAGTCGTTCTAATTGGCCTGAAAAACCGTGTGCTTCAAATGTTCGCTCGAGCCGCACCGGGAGCCAAAACTCTGCGTGTTCTCTTGCATCGCTGGCGCGGGGTCAAAATCGGAAAGGGAGTCTGGATTGGCTACGATGCTGTGATCGAAACTTCGAGGCCAAAGCTCGTGACTATCGGGGATGAAGCGGTGATTGGCATCCGAGCCACGGTCATCGCGCATTTTCGCGAAGTCCGGGGAGTCACCATCGGTGCGAAGGCCAGCATTGGACCGGGCGCGATCATCATGCCGGGCGTGACTATCGGCGAAGGTGCGGTGGTGACTGCGGGCAGCGTCGTAACGCGCTCTGTGGCTCCTATGACGGTTGTCCAAGGTAACCCTGCGAAGGCTGTTGCCCGCAATCGCCTGGCACTGCTTCCAGACGTTACTCTTGCCCAATTCAGTGCCTCCCTACGGCCGATGGAGAGGCGGCCGTGACGGTCAGCCCATTGCCACGCAAGCGGCTAGGAATCTTCCCGCGGTCGGCGTTCCAATCACAGAACCGGCTTCTCGCTTCGTTGGCGGAACTCTATCCCGTAGACTTCTCACCCGAGGGTGAGACCGGCTTCGACCACATGGACGCGGCCGTATTTTTCTCAGACGAGCAGTCGGTCGCGAAGCGAGCATTTGAGCACGGTGTAAGCTCGCTTGTTTTCCCGCGCTTACCCAACAGAATCGGTCTGTCCGCGACCGCTAGCGTAAGTTTCTCCGGCCACAGAATCCTCCACCCAGCTTTTCGCAATGCCGAGATTCCAGTGGGCGGTTTCACCGAGGCTGCCGAACTCAAGCTGGCAGAGGGCGATAGCGCACTCGCGTGCCACGGTTCCCTGCAGCTTTGGTTGGTCCGGTCGAAGGGCAGGACTGAGCTACACAGAGTCGCCACCGAGTTTCAATTCCTGCAAAGCGATCGGTTGCTTTGGGAGTTTCTGAGGCCCGACGGCTGGCTTGCCGCGCTTCCGCTCGTGCACTTCGTGCGTCGCGTAACGGCAGACGTGGATTGGTCGCCAGCTCCCCAGCATGCGTGTTTCATGTTTGATGATCCCAACCTGCATTACATCAAGTATGGCTATATTGACTATGCGAGATTGGCAGCCCAGGCCCGAGAACGTAACTATCATGTTGCCATCGCCACTATCCCCCTCGACGCGTGGTACGCGGGCCGGAAAGCCGTTGACGTTTTTCGTAGACACGAAAGATCCCTTTCACTTTTGATCCATGGCAATGATCATGTGAAAAACGAACTTGGCTGCGATTACAACGAGGGCGACGCGCTGTGCTTGCTCGCCCAGGCCCTCAGGCGAGTGGCTCGGTTTGAGCGTAGGACGGGGCTTCGGGTGGAAAGGGTCATCGCGCCGCCACACGGTGGCTGCTCGGACTCGGTCCTCGCGCAGGCGTCACGGTTACCGGTCGAAGCCATCTGTACCTCCGCGGAGCCGCTGGCCCACGCTCAGAAACGGACAAGTTTGCCGTTGGCCTTCGGTCTTCTGCCTGCATGGTTCGGGCCTGGTTGCTGTCCCGTCATCCGTCGATGGGACCTGGTTTATGGTTTGATGCCATTGCGCCTCGCCGCCTTCTTAGGCCAGCCGATCGTTGCTTATGGCCATCATCAGGACTGCGCTGAGGGCTTCGAACCACTGGCACAGATCGCCAGCGTGGTGAACACCTGGGGAGAAACGAACTGGGCGAGCCTTGAGACGATCCTTGGTGGAAATTACCGGACAACGAGAGACAACGAACTGATGCATGTGCAAATGTGCTCACGTAACGTGAGTGTCCCTGTCCCGGAAAAGGTCTCGTACGTTGTAGTTCACTCCGCTGTCGGAGGCGCCACCGATCAAGGACGAGTGTCGGTGGCTTCGAGCGACGGCCAAGCTCAGGAGTGTACGCCGGGAGTTCCCTTCCGAGTTGCCGGTCCCGGGAGCTTGCAACTCAGAATGCAATCGTCCGTCATTATTGATCCCGCGACTGTGAGCCCGCCCGCGCACCGTCTGTGGCCTGCACTGCGGCGTGCCCTCTCAACGGGTCGAGACCGGCTGATGCCCTTTATCCGAAACTTTCACCCGTCCGGACGGGCTGAGTTAGACACGCAGCAATGTTGATTGGGAATCAAAGACTATGAAACTCGGCGAGGCCCTTAGCTTACTGCGGAGTATTCCGATAGACGCTGAGCCGATAAACATCTATCTTGCATGTGGCTTTACTTCGCTGCACCTGAACACGCTACTTGCGGCCGAAGTCTGGCAGCTCTGCCACAGAAAGGCCGAAATCCAGAACGGCTTGTATGGGGATCTTTCAGGATCATTGCGAAAATCCGGTGCGTCGAGAGCCGATTTCGTGGTCTGTATCGTGGAATGGTCCGATCTCGATCCTCGGCTTGGCATCCGCAGCCTGGGCGGCTGGTTGCCTGCGCTGTTTCCTGACATTACAGAAAATGCGAACCGCCGGATGCTGGAATTTGAGCACGTCATCGCAGAAGTTTCGACGAGCGTTCCGGTCATGTTGTCATGCCCAACGTTACCCTTGCCACCGATCATGTTCACGCCGAAGGAACAAGCCGGCAGTGTCGAGCTTGAGCTTCGCGTCTGCATCAGTTCGTCAGCCGCTCGCCTCAGCCACCTGCCGAACGTCAAGGTGTTAAATGTGCCTCAGGCCGGTGGCCCATCGGAGGCGTTCGCCCGCCTCGACGCAAAGTCTGAGCTCCTAACAGGGTTCCCGTACAACTTATCGCACGCCGCGATCATGGCTGCGATGTTGGCGCGGTTAATTGCGGAGCTCCCGCCTAAGAAAGGATTGATCACCGACCTGGATGACACTCTATGGAAGGGGCTTGTAGGAGAGGTCGGTCCTGATGGAATCGGCTGGACGCTCGACCAGGGTGCGCAGATCCACGGCTTATACCAGCAACTCCTTGCGGCGTTAGCCGGAGCAGGGGTCCTTCTCGGTGCGGCGAGTAAGAATGATCCCGCTGTCGTTGAGGCCACATTTGCCCGAAAAGAATTGATTCTGACGAAAGAACATCTGTTCCCAATCGAAGCCACTTGGGAACCAAAATCCCGCTCGGTCGCCCGCATCCTGAGTTTCTGGAACATCGGCGCCGATTCCGTAGTTTTCGTGGATGACAGTCCGACGGAACTGGCCGAGGTTGCGGCGGCGTACCCCGGTATAGAGTGTCTTCAGTTTCCAGCACATGATTGGAATGCGGCCTACCGCGTGCTCGAGCAAATTCGGGATCGCTTCGGCAAATCGCGCCTGCTTGGTGAGGATTTGCTGCGCGCTCAAAGTCTCCGTCGCAGCGCGCATGCTGTCTCATCTCTACCGTCGCCTAGCTACGAGCGGTTCCTGGATGAGGCGAAGCCGGAGCTGCATGTCGAATACTGTCGTTCGTCGCCCGATGCGCGCATCGTAGAGCTGATTAATAAGACGAATCAATTCAATCTCAACGGCAAACGTCACACTTTTACTTCTTTACGTCGTCATCTACAGACTGATGGCGGCTTCATTATGGGTACGTCGTACAAGGATAAATATGGACCGCTCGGCAAAATCGCGGTGGTCTGCGGCACTCGCAGTTCGGACGCGGTGCATGTTGAGACGTGGGTGATGAGTTGTCGCGGCTTTTCTCGGAGAATTGAGTACTGGTGTCTACAGGAGATCTTTGAGCGTTTTGGCGTAGACCACGTAACATTCGACTTTCAACCTACCCAGCGTAATGCTCCAGTGCGGGACTTCCTCGCCAATATGCTGGGTGCACCGCCGTTCTCCGGATGCAAACTTACTCGAACGGGTTTCCAAGCCCAGTGCTCACCATCGGATCAAACCGTGCTCGTAGCTTCCTATGTCTGATAGTACGCGGAGTTAGATCGCAAGCTGCTCTCTAAGGCCGATGGACCGGCCCCTTGACCCGGGATGATTTCTTCGCGGGGCAACGAGAAAACCGAAAAGTAACTATCTAGAAGACAGTATGGCTTCCTTGCTTCAAAAACCAGTTTGTGAAGCGGTGAATGCAATCTTGAATGGAAAGGACCACATCAGAGTCCTGGAGGCGGGCTGCGGTTCGGCGAGTCAAATAAACTTCGCTCCTTTGGTACACGCCGTTGGAATCGACATCGAAGCCGGTGAACTCGAGAAGAACGCTGCCGTACAGGAAAAGATCCTCGGAGATATTCAGGACTATCCTCTGCCCAAGGAGGATTTTGACGTCGTCGTGTGCTGGATGGTGCTGGAGCATCTGTCGCGACCAAAGGACGCGCTCACTAATCTTTTTCGCACCGTCAAGCCGGGAGGGATCGTGATTCTCGGCTTTCCAAATCTCGCCTCCATCAAGGGCCTCGTTACAAAGTTTACTCCGTTCTGGTTTCACAAACTTTTCTATCGCCTCATGCGTTACAAGTCCCGCCATTTTCCTACCTATCTACGCGCTGCAATCCTGCCCCAGAGGCTGATTCGCTTCGCACGGGATAACGGTTTTTCGCCTGCCTTCTACCAGTTAGCGGAGGGTGGCGTAGCGAAAAAGCTCAGGAGCCGCTCCAGTTTGGCGGACTTGGGGTTCTCAGGAATAGATCGGACCGCCCGGCTCGTTTCTTTTGGGAGTTGGCAGTCCGCGCTCTTGGACGAGTGTGCGGTAATCTTGAAAAAAAGTGCGTGACGGGAACGAGCTGGCCAGAGCTGACTTTCGGGCTTAGATTTCACGACTAATCCAATCTCTACCGGACACAGCCTATGCATGACGTTGAACAAAAATTAACAAAATGCTTTTCTGCTGTTTTGCCCGAGCTCTCGCCGGAGGAGATTCGAAGATCGACTCCGAACACCACCGGCGACTGGGACTCGCTGACCGTGGTAACGGTGATGGCGCTGATCCAGGAGGAATTCGGCGTCGACCTCGATGTTTGTGACATGGCCGAAAATTTTTCGTTTGACAGCGTCCTCTCGCGACTAACCGAAGCGCGCGGAGCAGAATTCCGGCCGAGTCTGGGCACAAATAGCCAAGATTAGTCAATGGAGATTCATCTAAGCTCAACTGACATCGCCGTGGGGCGATGAGGACTCTGAAAGATCCGTTTCTTCACTCATACCTTGTCATTGCCACTGTAGCTTATTCTCTGCGACCTGTTCCTGGCGGGTATGCACGTTCCTCCGACAATTGCCGCTATCGTTTACGTCGTGGGCATTATTGGCCTCTTCTGGCTTGACCGCACCCCCCAAGCACAAACTACGAAAGCGCTTTGGATTCCGACTGCCGGGCTGGCGATCACTTGCTCGCGGCCAATTTCCATGTGGCTGGGAATGTCGGAAAACAGACTTGCAGCCAGCGTCTATGTCGAGGGCAGCCCTATTGACGCTGTGGTGCTTACGGCCCTCCTGGCGGCCGCCCTCGCGGTTGTAATCGCTCGGAAAGATCGGGTCGAGCCGATCATTCGCGAGAATTGGCCGATTCTGTTGTTCTTTCTGTTTGCTGCCTTGAGCATTCTTTGGTCGGACTTTCCCTTTGTCACCTTCAAGCATTGGATCAAAGGGATTGGCGATGTCTTGATGGTCCTCGTCCTGCTCACGGAACCGAGCGTGAAGGATGCAATCTGCCGTCTGGTGACGCGCCTGGGCTTCGTGCTCTTGCCGCTGTCAGTTCTGTTTTGTAAGTACTATCCAGAGATAGGACGCGGGCGTACGAATAGTCCGACCCTTCAGTGGCGCGGCGTGACCGAGGGAAAGAATGTGCTAGGTGGGGTCTGTATGGTCCTTGGTATTGGACTGCTGTGGCGGTTTCGCAGTGCATACAACGACCGCGAAGATCCTCACCGGCGGGGTAAGCTACTGGCACTCGGTACGGTGCTTGCAATGACGGTTTGGCTGCTTTGGAAATCCAATTCCATGACTTCAATTTGCGTTCTGGCCATAGCGGGCGCACTGATGCTGCTTTCAGCGCGCTCCGTCTTTCGGCGCAATCCTGTCCTCGTGCAGCTCCTGGTTCTGGTGATGGTTGTCGGTGCGGTGTACGCGTTGTTCATCCAATCGACGCTCTTGGAGAACTTGGGAAGAGATCCGACGGTGACAGGCCGGACGGAGATTTGGAAAGTAGTCCTCAGCATGCCAGTGAGTCGCCTTGTTGGGGCGGGATACGAAAGTTTTTGGCTCGGATCACGGCTCCAGCAGATCTGGGCGCATTTCCCGGAGATGCAGATTTCCGAGGCCCACAACGGGTACATCGAGATATTTCTAAACTTGGGATGGATCGGAGTCTTGCTGCTCGCAAGCATCATGGTGATGGGGTATCGAGCGGTGAGTGCCGCGTTCCGCAGAGACCCTGACGTCGGTGGTCTATATCTGGCTTGGCTGATCGCGGCGGTCCTTCGAGGTCTGACCGAGGCGTCGTTCAGAATGCTAAGCAATTCGTGGATTTTCTTGCTTCTAGCTGTCATGGCCGCTTCGCTGGTCACGGTGCCTTCGGAGGCGTGGAAGGAGCCTGATGAAGGCGATTCTGCCGACAACCGGGCAGACGACGAGTTGGTGCTAGCGTCGCCGCTTCCTAGCTGGTGGGCATAGCATCCCGATGCGGAGCTTTTTGGAAATGGGTGACCATCTGCCAGTGGAAACCGTGGCACAAAAAATCGAGCTCTCCGACGGACAGCGAGCACGTTCAGCCCGACCGGTGTTTATCGTCGGTTGCCCGCGTTCGGGTACCACGCTTCTCTACCACATGATCCTCTCGTCAGGCGACTTCGCCGTCCTCCCCATCGAGACGGACGCTTTTTGTCAGTTCGGTCTCAAGTTTCCCAACCTGGAATCCCTCCGCGAACGGAGACGCTTGCTGGAATTCTGGCTAGGCAGCCGTTGGTATGCGATTTCTGGCCTGGAGCCAAGTAGCATCGAGTCCGAAGTGCTTGAAGAATGCAGGAGTATCGGTGATTTCCTGACGATTGTGATGGAGGCAATGTGTCGGCAACAGTGTGTTCGCAGGTGGGCTGAGAAATCGCCCGCTCACGCGCTCTACATCCCCGAGATCAAGCGCTTGATCCCCAATTCTATATTCGTCCACATCATCCGGGATGGCCGTGATGTGGCTCTGTCGCTTGCGAACTTTGAGCGACTGTACCCATTCCTCTGGGTCGCGGGCCAAACGCTCCCTGCACTCGGAATGTATTGGAAGTGGATGGTACGAAGAGCCCGGAGCGGCGGAAAGCAAATAGGACCGGACTATTATGAGCTGAACTACGAAGACCTCATGCAGAACCCAAGGGACACACTCGCTGCCCTCGGCCGCTTCATCGACCACGATCTAGATTACGCCCGCATTCTACGAGCGGGCATTGGCTCTGTGACCAAGCCGGAATCTTCGTTCCGAGGAGTGGCTTCATCCGGAGATTTCAATCCGGTCGGTCGCTGGAAACAGAAATATTCTGCACAGGAGCTCGCTGAATTTGAATCTTTCGCAGGCGACTGCCTCGAGGAGTCCGGCTACATTCTGGCGAGCGATTCATCGGGGAGAAGGCTTACCTCGCCGATCACTCTTGCCCGATTCTTTTATGCTTCGCAGCTCGAGTCAATACATTGGTTAAAGAACCGGAAGACACTCCGTCACTTTGTCGGAGCAAGGGGTCGACGCCGGCTAATGAGTCGCCGGCGAGACCAGGATGAATCATGAGTCGGTTACGTGTCCTGCTGCTCGCGCCGGATGCAAATCCAGAGAGCATCTGCGGTTCGCTCATAGGCTATTGCCAAGCCCAAGCACTTGCCGACCTCCACGACGTGACGCTGGTTATTCGTTCTACCGGCGGGGAGCCGTTGTGGCGAAAGCAGAGTGCGATCCACTCGCTCGAGGTCATCAGCTTGGTCCGGGTTGAGCGATTCTACGATTGGATGCTACGCCGGGTTTTCAAAAGCAATTATGAAAGCCATGCCTTGGAGGCCTGTCGGTATCCGTTTCATGTTGCATTTGAATGGCAAGCTTGGCGGCAACTGCGAAGGCGGATCATGGCCGGCGAGTTCGACATCGTGCTGCGACTTTTGCCAGTAACAGCGGTTATGCCCAGCCCCTTTGCTTTTTTTCTGCGCAATGGTCCGATACCCTTTGCGATTGGCCCGATCAATGGCGGATTGCCACCGTCACCGGGTCTTAGCCGAGCTCGGAATTCGAGACAATGGATCTCAGGCTTTAGGAACGCCTACCGGTATTTGCCTTTTGCTCGATCGACATATCGTCACGCCGCAGCGATCATCGCAGGCTCCTCTCAGACGTACGCGGAGTTTGCTGAGCATCGCGAAAAACTCTTTTTTCTCCCGGAGAATGGTGTCGGCCGCTCCGTATATTCTTGCGCCGTGCGCGGCTCGGAGCGTCGCGCCAGACTCGAACTGATCTTCGTCGGCGGCTTGGTAGCCCGTAAAGCTTGTGATCTCGCACTGCGCGCAGCCGCTCCGCTCTTGCGAGACGATTTAGCCCGCTTTACCGTTGTCGGCGATGGGCCGGAACGGGGCCGCCTCGAACAGCTCGCGAGATCTCTGGGGGTGGAAAGAGCTGTGTCGTTCTGCGGCTCTGTCCGTCACAATGAGGTCTTGGAGCGGCTCAAGTCGACTGATGTGATGGTATTTCCATCCCTTCGCGATTTCGGCGGAGGCGTAGTGTTCGAGGCTCTTGCTCTTGGCGCTATACCTGTGGTCGTGGATTTCGGCGGACCAGGAGATATCGTTAGTCCTGCGGTGGGGTATAAGGTGTCTCTTACCGATGAAGCCAATGTGGTATCCCAGATCGAACGAATTCTTAGGGATCTCGCGGAAGACCGGGATCTTCTTGAACGATTACGACAGCAGGGCATGGCATACGCTCAGGAATGTTTGACCTGGGATGCGAAGGCGCAGGTCCTTACTAAGATCATGCATTGGGCCTTGCGGCGAGGTCCGAAGCCGGATCTTCCGCCGCCCAAGATGCTGCAGGCCAAACATGCGGCCTGACTCGAGGGGCATGGTAATCGGTTGGCCTCAACTTATCGGGTAAGTCGAGTATCTCAGGCCCGGCTTTTCGTTCCCCAATCCGCCCTAAGAATCGTTTTGAAGATAACCTTATAATCCCAACACGTCGAGCATCACAATGTTTGGAATTGGGTTCAGAATGTGGCAACGTCTGGCGATTCGCAAAGGTTTCGCTGGCCTTGCAGGGTTCTTCATTGTCACACTGTTGCCTATTCCCCTAGCTCATTCGCAAGTATGGTCGGGGATTCTTGACCCAAGCCGAGCTACCGACTGGACCAAGGCTGGTATTCCAGGGGGAATTCCCAACCGTACGACGGTTTGTAACGCAGTCTCGCCATCTGGCAAGACGAATGACGATGATATGAAAGCGATCAACAACGCTATCGCGTCATGTCCAGAAGGCCAAGTCGTCAATCTTGGAAGCGGCATATTCACGATCACCAACGGCATAACCTTCGGCACGAAAGACAACGTCACCGTACGTGGAGCGGGACCAGATAAAACAACCCTGAAATTTACTGGACCGGGGAGACACGAATGTGGGGGGGGCGGTTCGATCTGTTTGGGGGGGATCAAGAGTACACCCGCCAATCCAGCATCTTATGTGGGGAGCCACTCATGGACTGGCACGAACGGTATTGCTGGCACCTACACACGTGGCGCCACGGTTTTGAATTTGGATAGCGTGTCAGGCCTAAGGGTCGGCCAGATCATCATACTTGATCAGCGCAACGATGACATCGGCATGCTGCCTTCCCCTAACGGTGCAACGGAAAAGGGTTGTGCCACAGCTCCTTGCACAGTCACCATCACTACCTCCATCCCACATGAATACAGTGTCGGACAAACCGTCGGCGTTGGGGGCAAAAATCTTGCTCGTGATTACGTGGGATATTTTAAGATCACTGCGGTCCCGAGTCCAACCACCTTCCAGTACACGCTCAACACAGCCAACATAGCAAATAGCGGCGATGGATATTCGACGGTTGACACCAACGGCGTGATGATAAGCGGCAATCGGCATATCACAATCGCAGAAAACCTTAATGTCGGCCGCGCATGCCCTGATGCGATGAATCCTGTCACGTGCAAGACTGGTGAAATCAGCTGGCGCTCACAGACGGAAGTAAAAGTAGTCACTGCGATTGATGCTGCAAGCAAGAGGATTACTATATCTTCGGGCCTTCATTATTCTAATTGGCGAACGAGCCACGCTCCCGGAGTTTATTGGCTTGCTTCCACCTCAGGCTCCGAGAATAATTTGAACGGTAACTATGCTATTCGCGACGGTATTGAAAATCTTACCGTGGACTACACCATTAATGGTGGGAGTGATAACAACTCTGGCATCGCATTGCGGCGCGCTTATCAATGCTGGGTTAAGAATGTTCGCTCCATTAGCGGCGACCGCAATCACGTTTGGGTTCGCGACGGATCCATGCAAAACGAGATCCTAGATAGCTACTTTGTCGGGCAGAAGGGGTCGGGCTCACAAAGCTACGGCGTGGAGATACATGGAGCCACGGCAGACAACCTGGTACAGAACAACATCTGCGAACACATTGTTGTCTGCATTATGATGGGCGGCTCCGTCGGTTCTGTAATTGCCTATAATTACGCGGTTGACGATGGCTCTTATGTCACGGCTTTGATGATGCCAATGATGAACGCCAACCACGACGTGGACGCATTCAATCTTTTTGAAGGCAATGATTCCCCCAGCATCAACAATGACAATGTACATGGCACCGGCAACCTCGTTACGTTCTTCCGTAACCGTCTGCGCGGTCAGTCTGTTCCCATTAAACGGAACGGCCTGATCGGGGCAACGGTGGGAGCTTACAATCGAGGCGTGAATTTCGTTGGGAACGTCATGGGAACCACCGGTGCCCAGAAAGATTATCAGCAGATTGGTAAATACACATCCGGCTACATTTGGTCCCTGGACAAAGGCAGCGAGAACGGAACCGGAGTGCAAGACGACCCTCTCACTCATCAGAGTTTGTTGCGCTGGGGCAACTACGATGTGGTCACCGGCGCTGTCCGTTGGTGTGGCAATTCGTCAAGCCCCGGATGGTCCACAATATGCAACAGTACCTCCGAGATACCCACCACCGGGATCACATTTATCAACGGCAATCCAGTCCCCTTGAGCACGATGCTCCCCGCGTCCTTCTACCTTCCCGAGCAGCCCTCCTTCTGGCCTACCCCCTGGGGCACACCACCTTGGCCTGCCGTTGGCCCCGACGTCAAGGGTGGTACAGCTTCTGACGGGGCGGGTGGACATGCCTACGGAATCCCAGCACAGCTGTGCTACATGAATACACAGATCGATCCTTCCTATCAACAGACGTTCACCGTGAGGGGTGCAAGCTGGTCCTCGCAAGAAATAACGCTTAACATCGGCACGCACACAATTGGCCGCTATGACACCGTGATGGTGTCGGGCGCGGCTCCTTCCCCTCACGAAAAATACCAGGTCATCGACAGAACTCCGACGACGATCAGTTATGCCTTGCCAGTGAATCCAGGAGTTGACATTTCTGGTTGGACAGTAACTTACCCGAACATCCTGCTTTTCAATGCGGCTAACTGCTATCCAGCGGCGTACGGAGGTTCTGCGCCGCCTGCTCGACTCAGCCTTTCCGTTCGTTAAAGATCCTCTCTAACCGTCGCCGCACTAGGGTGTCCCAGTTACATGTCGGCTATTTCGAGTCAATCGGGCGCAAGCAGAGAGATTGTGCCGCCTATATTCCCCGAGGAGCGGGTGGATCGCATCCCTTTCGGCGCGTTGGACGGAGTCACGATTATGCGCTATGCGCACCTGTATTGTGACCGCGCGTCCGGTGGAGTGGAACAGTATTTACGACTCCTCAACCGCGGCCTGCTTGAGCGAAGCAGGGCCGTTATCCTGCAGATGTACCTCGCGCACGATGCCCATGCTGACTACATCAAGGAAGAAGCCGGGCTTGGACACATCATCTGGGTACCAGTTCATCGAGTTCGCATCGATTCCAGAGCGACTGGATTGATCGGCGGTATTGCGAACACGTATGGTCTAGTCCGCGATTGCCGTCGATCAGCGGCGGTCCCGCCATCCGGCGCGAAGTTTCCCACTGTCTACAGCCTCGCGCGCCACTGTGGCCACCTCCTACGGCACAAGCGGGCTGTGATCAGTGATGGCATGGCTCACCTACTTGAAACACACGCTGTCGACCTATTGGTCTTGCATTGGCTGACATACGACACGCACACGCTGATCTCAAGAGCAGCGGATGCCGGGATACCGTTCATGTTCATCCATCACTTTGAGAATCCACGGCTCAGTCAGCCACGGATCCAACGGTGGATCTCCCGCGCTGCCGGGATCGCCGGCGTAACGGGGCTCGGCGTTCCCGAGGAATTCCGGAGCCGCTTCGTAAACCTGTCCGACGCGGTCGATATGGACTTCTTTTCGCCCGAAAGAAGCCGGTCCGAGGAAGAGCGCGGCCGTCCCGTTATCCTGATGCCAGCCCGAATCGCTAATGGCAAAGGCCACCATGACATGATGGAGGCAGCGAAAGCTCTCGCCGCAGACAAGCTCGACTTCGAGCTCTGGTTTGCGGGTGCGGTCGAGTCGCCGAGCTTGCACGGGGAATTGCGCGCCTTCGCCGCGTCCCCAGTTATGCGAGGTCGCGTGGAGTTGCTCGGCGAGGTCAGAGCAGAGGAAATGCGGGAACGGTATGCAAGGAGCGCCGTGGTTGTCCTCCCCAGCCATTCAGAAGGATTGCCGCGCACGCTTCTTGAGGCACAAGCCATGAAGAAGCCGGTTGTGGCCTACGATAGTGGCGGCATAGGTGAGGCTCTCCTGCCGGGTGAAACTGGTTTCCTGGTGCCAAAGGGCAGCATCGGCGATCTGGCAAAGAAAATCGCTCTTCTTATTACTGACGAAGAACTTCGGCTACGCATGGGAAAGCTCGGTCGAGAGCTTATCTTCCGCAAGTTCAGTAGCTCATCGCTTGTCGATCGGCATGAGCGCCTTTATCTTTCGGCTCTGTCCACGCACCAGAGGCATCGCGTCGGCCTTAAATTCTAAATTCCCCATTCGTGGCTTCCCAAGGAGTCGGACTGGCCAGATTTGAACACACCGCTTCATTTGAACATGTGGCGAGACTACAGACACCAAAGGACGATTTCCGGTCGTGCTCGTAGGGCCATCCGTCAATTTCTAACCCACGATCTTTACGGGCTTGAATGGGGAGATCCAGAAGTTGTCGAGCCGCTCCGATTCATTCGAGATCGGTATGTCCTTCCGTACGTCAAGCCCGAACACACTGCCATTGAGATTGGCCCGGGCGGGGGACGCCGGACCAGATACCTATTGGGGTTAAAGTGCTACTGTAGCCACTTATTAGTTTGTGGTTTGCTCTATGGCGTGTCAGCGCCGTCTTAGCTAACTTACTACCTTCATACTCAATGAGCGACCTTACTATGGTACCTACACGACGCTCCACTGCGCGACTATTAGCTTCCGGTTCGGTGCTGCGGGCAGCTAACTTAGCTGCCCAAATCGTGGTTGCATTCTTCCTGACGCCATTTGTGATTCATCACCTGGGCGACCGGATGTATGGTTTGTGGGCGCTGGTGGGTACATTTATTGGCTATTACGGATTACTAGATCTTGGCCTGGCCAGCGCCGTCAGCCGCTATGTCGCGCGAGCACTCGGCAAGGGCGACCGTGAGGAATGCGGCAGAGTGTTCAACGTAGCGCTGGAATTGTATCTGGCGCTCGGACTCGTAGTGGTCGCACTCTCGCTAGTGCTTGCATTTCTATCTCCGCGTTTTGCCCACAGTCCGCAGGATGCAGCGCTCTTCTGGAAGATAATTCTTATTTTGGGCTTCAGCGTGGCGCTCAGTTTTCCCGTCAACGTGTTTGGTGGGTTACTAAGTGCCGAGCTTCGTATGGATTCGGTGGCGCTCACTGAGATCCTTACCCAGTTGCTACGAACGAGCTTAATTGCGGTTGCCTTGCTGGCGGGAGGCAAGGTCTTGGCGCTCGCGTGGGTTACGTTCCTTTCCAATGTTCCGAGGATGGCTGCTTACCTTACGATTGCACATAGGCAATGCCCGTGGCTTCGGTTCCATGTCCAGCCCTTGTTCGGACAATCGACGAAGGTGCTGTTTTCCTACGGCGTCTTTGCCCTGGTGGCTCAGTTATCAGACCAACTGCGCTTCAATGCCGATTCCCTGGTCATCACGGCGTTCGTGAGTCTGGCGGCCGTCACTCACTTCCGCATTGCTGCGCTCATGGTGACCTGTCTCATGAATTTGATGATCGGGCTTGTCGGCACTATTCAGCCGTGGTTCAGCCGCATGGAGGCAGTCGGCGATTACGGGGCCATAAAATCAAAGTTCCTTTTTGCCATGAAACTCGCGGTGGCCACTGTCGGCTTCATTGGCTTCGGCTTCATTTTCTGGGGCAAGCCTTTCATCCAGCGCTGGATGGGACGACCTTACCTGGATGCCTACCCCTGCTTGGTTGTTCTGACGCTGGGATACGTTGCGGCGCTCGGACAAGGGCCGTCAACAATCCTCTTATACGCAATATCGAAGCACAGGTTCTTCGCGTTCATGAATCTAGCCGAAGGTGTTGTTAACCTTGCACTGAGTCTCTGGCTCGTCAAGTCGCTGGGCATCTTCGGTGTAGCGCTGGGAACTTTTATTCCCATGTTGGTAACTAAGCTCATCGTACAGCCGCTGTATGTTTGTCGCGTTTCGTTTATACCCTACGGCGAGTATATGCGCGAACTAGGGAGATCCCTTCTCGTGACCGGGGTAGGGCTTTTGATCCCCGGCCTTATTTCAGCTCGATTCGCAACGGGCAACTATTACAGCTTGATGGCGGTTGCATTGAGCTCTCTGATTTGTTACATGCCGGTCATTTGCTTTCTTCACCTCACCAGGGAGGAACGGGCGATTCTTGCAGAGGCTATCCTGCCGAATCGGGCGGCGCGAGCACAACAGCCAGCCTTGTCAGCAGCTAACAGCACCGATGGCATCTCGCCTGCGGAATTATGAGAATTCAAGAATTATTCTCCTTTTTGCTTTATTCCCGATCCTGCGGTGGATTCATTAGGAGGCGGGAGTCATGAAGCGTCCGTATGCAGTAGAGCGTGTCTTGGGTCATTTTCCACACCTAAAACCCGAATACGTCGTGCGCCGGCTTAGGCAATCGACCTTCGTCAGCCTGGACAAGCGATACATGTATGTCGAGGTACCTAAGGCTGCCTGCACCCAAATGAAAGAACTGCTGAGAACCGTCGAAGGCGCGCCTCCAATCAGCGTGTTCGCTGGAGGTGCTCGGGAAACGCGGCGAGACATGTTCGTCCATTCTCGTTCCAACGTACCGTTGCCTTCGCTGGCGGAGTTAGATGATAAGACCCAAAGAGAAATTCTTGAAGCTTCCGACTTTCTCCGCATGACGGTTGTCCGCAACCCCTATACCCGCCTTACTTCGGCGTGGCGGAATAAAATTCGGCTATGCGAACCCGCAACCCGGGATGTCTACACGCATATCAAGGGCCGTCTGCCAGATTTTCGGAAGAAATCCGTAGTCTCGTTCCCCGAATTTGTAGAATACCTCGCCAGCGAGTGTGATCTGAGGGCCTGCGACGGTCACTGGAGGCGTCAAGTTGATCACACGTTCTTTCCGGCACTCAATTTTTCTTTGGTCGCAAGGGTAGAGCGATTTGGGGAGGGGCTGCGGGCTTTCGAACTGCACCTAGGTCTTTCACAGCTTCCTGTGGCTGCCGAAAGAAATGTATCGGTCGTCTATGACGCGCCTTATACCAAGGAGCTTGCTGACAGAGTGTATTCCTTATATCGTTCCGACTTTCAGGTCCTTGGATACGATCGCAATAGCTGGCTTGCCAGCAAGACCAATGGTGGCACGCTCTCACGAAATGCTGTAGTTCCCGAGGAAACATTCGACGACGAAATAATCGAACGGAACCTCATAATTGCTAGCCTCTACGAAGAACGCGATCATCTACAGGCCCAACTGCATCAGGTTTCCCAGCTTGACAGGTTTTTTACGGTCATCAACAGGCTGACTGCTGCCCGGGCATCTTGCCGGAAACTCGCTGGCGATGTAAGAAGATGGGCTCGGCGAAAGTTCGCTCCACGGCAAAGGATCACCGACATTTCTTGAAACCATACCCCAACTTCACTCGCGCTGATTCTGCATTCAATCAAATTATAGGTAGTCCATGAAGACGACGCTGGATCAACCAGGTAACAGCTTGCTCCCTCGGAGTCAGGAAACGCTTTCTCCGGGAACTCAACTGATGCGGATGAAAGTGCACCACGCTATCCACAGGCTCGTCGAGTGGCTGGAGCGAAATGACTACCGCGGCTACGACACTTTCGACGGCCTCAGCGCTCGCTTCTTGCGGCCGCTCACGTTCAATCGTCCATTCCTGAGAATCGGCCTGCAGCAAGGAGTCCGGCGGTTTCCCATTAACCTGCGGCCGATGCTGGGAATCGCACCGAGCCGTTCTACAAAGGGTATGGGCTTTCTGGCTCGGGGTTTCCTGCGTCTTTACCACGGCACGGGTGACACCGCCTGGTGGAATAAGGCGAAATCTGCGCTCGAATGGTTACAGGAACATAAATCGCCTTATTACAGCAATGCCTGCTGGGGAAATCATTTCGACTACCAGGCGCGGGGCAATTTCTTCCTACCAAGGGGAATGCCTACGGTAGTGTGGACGTCGCTGATCGGGCATGCTTTTCTGGACGCATATGCAAGCTCTGGGCATAAAGAATTCCTTGCGGTCGCGGCAAGTGCCTGCGAGCATCTCCTCCATGATGTGAAGACTACTCCGGACGGAGCGTCGGCCTGCGTTAGTTATACGCCAATACACAACAGCCAGGTTCACAACGCGAATACACTCGCTGCCAGCCTACTCGCCCGCACGTACTCCTACACAGGCAACCAAGACTATCGCCTTCTGGCGGAGAAGGCTGTTACCTATACTGCGTGCCATCAACGGCATGACTCATCCTGGTACTATGGTGAAGCTTCCTACTATCACTGGATCGACAACTTCCACACGGCGTATGTGTTGGATTCCTTTAAGCACTACATCGACAGCACAGGGGATGACCGCTTCGAACAGAATATGATGAATGGCTACATCTACTGGAAAGATGCATTCTTCCTGCCTGATGGGTGCCCCAAGTACTACAACGACAAGACGAGGCCCATTGACATCCAGTGTTGTTCCCAGGCGATCGATACGCTCGTATTCTTCCACGACCGCGACCCCGAGAGTATTTCACTTGCCCATAAGGTTGCGTATTGGACGATCGAGCACATGCAAGATATGAGCGGCTACTTCTATTACCGGCGATATTCGCTGAACGTAGTCAACAAGACCCCTACGCTGCATTGGGGGCAGGCAACGATGCTATGCGCACTTGCGGGCCTTTACCGCCTGACGTAGATACCTAACTCCGATATGTACGCTCGATTGTTAGTGCGTTGGCTGCGATGCGAACGACGTACATCTCTGGACACGAGAGATTCGTCGCAAACGTGGCAGTCACCTGAAATATTGGGTTCTCCACCCCTCAAGTGCACGCAATCTCGTCTAGCGAGCGACCCACGTCTTAACTGCTCTTTACTCTGTCTCGGAGTGTTTATGAACAAGAGAGTCCTCATCATCGTCGAAAACCTACCCGTCCCCTTCGACCGCCGTGTCTGGAAAGAAGCATGCGCACTTAACGAACATGGTTACAAGGTAACTGTTCTATGTCCGCGCACCGAACGCTATAAGGAGAAGCATGTCTTAACAAACGGAATCACTATTTATCGACACCCTGCGACCAAAGAGGGTAATAGCCTCCTCGGCTATATGTGGGAATATGGATGGGCTTTATTTTGGGAAACTATATACACGTGGTGGATCTATTTCAAGCACGGATTTGACATTATTCAAGGCTGCAACCCTCCCGACAACATATTCTTTGTAGCACTACCATTCAAACTGCTGGGGGTCAAATATGTCTTCGATCATCACGACGCTAGTCCAGAGTTGTACTCGGCAAAATATGAGCGCAGAGGACTACTTTATCGTTGTCTGTTGCTCCTTGAAAGGTTGACGTACTATTTTAGTGACGCCGTCATCGTCACGAATGAAAGCTATAGGGATCTGGCAGTGAAACGAGGAAAGCTAGATGCTCGCAAGGTGTTCCTCGTACGAAACGGTCCTGACACTACCTGTTTCAAGCCAGTATCGCCAAATCCACAACTAAAACATGGGAAACCGTACTTAGTCGGATACGTGGGTAACATGGGCCATCAGGAAGGTCTGGATACGCTTCTTGACGTCGCGCTTCAGATCAAGAATCAAAAACGGGAGGATGTTCACTTTACGTGCATTGGTGGTGGCCCGGCATTGGCTTCTTTACGGCAGTTGGTAAAGGATAAACATCTAGAGAACATGGTCAACTTCACCGGCAGAGTACCCGATGAGGAACTACTTCAGATCCTGTCCACTGCCGACCTGTGTGTTAATCCGGACAAGCCATGCAAAATGAACGACATGTCGACAATGATAAAGATCATGGAATATATGGCGCTAGGTAAGCCCATCGTGCAGTACGATTTAAAAGAAGGCCGATTCACCGCGCAAGAGGCCTCTGTGTACAGCAGTGTCGACAATCCGGTGTCTGATTTTGCCAGCCAAATCCTCTGGCTCCTCGATCATCCAGAAGAGCGCCACAAAATGGGCGAATACGCATATCGGAGAGTCGAACAGGAGCTCGCATGGAAATACTCAGTCGCTAACTTGCGCCTTGCTTATGGGCATCTCTTCACCCACCGCGAACATTCCTCCGATCCGCAGTTTGCAGCGGGAGCATAGTTGTAAATTGGTAGCCGCATCCCGCTAGAACGAACCGGTATTCACAAATGAGTGAGCTGATTGTCGAGCATTACAGGTGCCCGGAACTCTATACGAATTCAGTCCTAGAACGCGATTTTCTGTCAGGTGTGACGTCGGGTGTTTTCGAGCCATATTTCCGTCTGTTATGTGGCACTGCATGCGGCAGGCCGATTACCGGCGAGGAAACTGCCAGTCAACTCTTAGCGAGAGTGGAAACAACGATACGTGGCCTTCTGTATGAACGCTATGTGAGCGAGAGGAATCGGAACATTGTGCAGTCACCTCTCGCGTCTTTCTACTATTTCTTCCGTCCGATTCTCCCACGTGCAATTCGCAAATACGTCCAAAGGATATATTTGACCGGATGGGACACATTAAGCATGCCTCAATGGCCTGTCGACACAACGGTTGACGACCTGCTCGCGCAATTGCTGTTGGGCTTGTTGAGATCAAAGGTGAGAGCAAAGCGAATTCCTTTCATCTGGTTCTGGCCGGAGGGCGCGCCCAGTTGCGTCATCATGACTCACGATGTCGAGACGCAAGCGGGTTTAAAACGCTGTAAAGCTCTAATGGACACCGATGTCCGATTTGGAATTCCTGCGGCCTATCAGATTGTTCCTGAAGGCCGATACCATGTGCCCCGTTCCTTCATAGATGAAGTCAAAAAGCGCGGCTTCGAGGTTAACGTCCAAGACCTGAACCATGATGGCCTATTATTCCAAAATGAGCGACAATTCCGTTCGCGTGCGACGAAGATCAACGTTTATGCCAGCAACTTTGGGGCACGAGGATTTCGTTCTGCTGCCTTGTATCGCAATCACGACTGGTTGCGGGCCCTGAGATTTGAGTATGACATGTCAGTTCCCAATGTCGCCCATCTGGACCCTCAGAAGGGAGGATGTTGCACCGTTCTACCGTACTTTATCGGCGACGTCTTAGAGTTACCGGTTACCACTATTCAAGACTATTCTCTCTTCTACATTTTGAATCGATATTCGCTCGACCTGTGGAAATGGCAGATCGAGTTAATTAAGAATAGACATGGCCTCATCAGCTTTATCATCCATCCTGACTATTTGACCAGCACGACTGCGAAGGCTGTTTATCGCGACTTGTTATCGTATTTGGCTGAATTGCGCACGCATGAACGACTATGGATCTGTACCCCAGGTGAAGTAAACGACTGGTGGCGACAACGTGCACAGCTCCAACTGGTGACGAATGGAACACAGTGGCGGATTGTAGGACCAGGCAGTGAGAGGGCGCGACTTGCTTACGCCGAAGAACGTATGGGGCAACTTGCTTTTGTCCTGCAGAACGATGAGTTCTGCGATGACGAGAGCCGATATGCTCATAAGAGTATCGACTCGCCGGTTAGTGGCTACTGATGCCTCCAAGTTCTCTCCCAGAACAGCTTTGAAGCGGACGGGCGCCGGGCATCGTTTGGATGTCGGAGCGAAAGTGAACAGTTGGAACTGACAATCAGAGATTCGTGAACCCTATGTATTGGATTGATCCTCTGAGCGATCCGCGATGGGCCCAACTGGAGCACCACCCACAGGCATCACTTTTTCACACGACCTCGTGGGTGAAAGCGTTGCACCGCACTTATCGGTACCGACCAGTTGCACTGACAAGTTGCCCACCGGACGCGGAGTTAACTGATGGTATTCCACTTTGTGAAGTAAGGAGTTGGATCAGTGGCTCTCGACTTGTCTCGCTTCCGTTTTCGGATCATTGTCAACCACTTTTGAATGCCCCAAGTGATCTGCCCAATTTCATCTCTTGTCTCAAGGAACAACGCACGCAGCTGGGGTGGAGTTATATTGAGCTTAGACCGATAGCGATCTCTCGTACCTTAGCAGAAGGCCAAATGCGCTCTCGAGAATACAATCACACATCCGAGTCCGCATCGACTCTTAAAATCTACCGCGAATACAATTTTCACGAACTCAATCTGCAACCCAGTCTGCGGACGATCTTTGATGGCTTCCATAAAAGCTGCATTCAAAGAAAGATTCAGCGGGCCCAGCGCGAGAGCCTCGAGTATGAGGTAGGACGTTCAGATTCCAACCTGGAAAGCTTCTATGAGCTGCTTTTGCTTACCCGAAGGCGTCATCGGCTACCACCACAACCACCCCTGTGGTTTCGTAACCTAAGGGATCTGTTTGGTGAACGTCTCACAATTCGAGTTGCGTCCACGAATGGTCGGCCGATCGGCGGCATTCTTACACTAAGACACAACAAAACGAGTTATTACAAATATGGCTGTTCAAATTCAATGTATCACCATCTAGGTGCAATGCCGATGTTGTTTTGGAGAGCTATCGAGGAGGAGAAATACCAAGGAGCGGAGCGATTCGACCTTGGCAGGTCCGATCTGGAGAATCGCGGACTGAGTGTATTCAAGCTGCATTTGGGCGCGACTTGTTTTCAGATGTCGTACTTTCGTCTCGGGTCGCGTAACCCTGACTTGTCTGCCGGAAGCTCG
>Ga0207092_1029_pt1 | contig 31968 bp, 21 predicted proteins | sample Alteio_BWMinHeat_48_FD_153533 | JGI IMG/M metagenome (GOLD analysis project Ga0207092, IMG submission 153533) | Enriched cells from forest soil in Barre Woods Harvard Forest LTER site, Petersham, Massachusetts, United States -... | ecosystem: Environmental > Terrestrial > Soil > Temperate forest >... | reverse complement strand
CCTGCTCGATTGCCTGCTGTTCCGCCAGGGAGCCGCTCGCCAGCCGGTCGAAATAGGCATTTTCTTCGGCGGTGGGAGGGTTTGCCCGGAAATGGCGTGCATGTTGTTCGCTTTGATGCAGGCCGAAACGCACAAAAGAGTTGCCGTGCTCGCGCAACGCGCGCATCACCGCAGCGGAAGGCGTCAACTCCGGGTTTGTCAGCTTCTCTTTTTGAATGGACATGCTTATCGCGTGTTCGTTGCCGCCGCGCTGGGTGTCCAGCAAGGCAGCAATCGGCTGCATGCGCTGCAATAACTCCTCCCCCCAAGCCTGCAGTGTGATTGCCTGGCCGTCGCGCTGCAACGTCAGCCCTGGGCGACGCCCATCCTTGACCGTGCTGGCGAAATTTTTTGCGTAGCGCAGGCTTTGCTCTGCGTCGATAGTCGGGCTGTCCTCCAACGCACAAAACAACAGGAAGGTATCCAGGAAACGCGAAGTTTCCAGGTTGATGCCTATCGGTTCAAACGGGTTGACGTCAAGGCAGCGGATTTCTACATATTGCACGCCGCGCGCGCACAGGGCTTGAATGGCGCGCTCGCCGCTGCGGATCACTCGTTTCGGGCGTATCGTTGAATAATATTCGTTCTCTATCTGCAGCAGATTGGTGCTGATCTGTATCCACTCGCCATTTCGCTTGACGCCGAATTTTTCATACGGCGGATAAGGTTTGTTAACCGCGTTGGTCAATCTGGTAACGTAGTCGTCCAGGCTGTTTTCCTGGGGCGTCAGGCCGGATTGCGCATCGTTTTGGTAGCCGAGGTCGCTCATGCGCAGGCTGGTTGCGTAAGGCAGGTACAGGGTATCTTCGGACAACTCTTCCAGCAGGTGTTCACGGTCGCGCAGGAAGCTGCGCGAGAGTGCCGGCGAAGCGCCGAACAAGTACATCAGCAGCCAGCTGTGGCGGCGGAAATTGCGTATCAACGCAAGGTAACTTTCGGACTGGAAGTCTTTGGCCGAGCCCGGCTTCCCTTCCTGGATTTGCAGCATCTGCCACAGGGCTTCCGGCAGCGAGTAATTGTAGTGTATGCCGGCGATGCATTGCATTGCTTTCCCGTAACGTAATGCCAGCCCGCGTCTGTAGACGTGTTTCAGCATGCCCATATTGGATTTGCCATACCAGGCGATTTCGATATCTTCTTCAGGCGGCAGTGCGCAGGGCATGGATTCACTCCACAGCAACTCGTCCCCCAATTTGCTGTAGGCGACCCGGTGTATGGTTTCCAGCTTGTCCAGGGTCAGCGCAATGTCGGGCTCGGCGGGAGTGATGAATTCCAGCAGGGTTTCGGCGTAATCGGTGGTGATCTGGGGGTGCGTCAGCGCGGAGCCCAAGGCAAGGGGGTGGGGCGTCCGTGCCAGGTCGCCATTGGCCGTAACGCGCAAGGTCTCTCTCTCTATGCCGCGCAAACCCTGTCCCAATAGTGGGCGATGTTCATCAGTGGCCAGTAATGCCAGGCGGCTGGTCAGTTGACTATTCATAAGCTTTCCCCGTATTTAGATACTGCATATTCAGTGGACGAGAGATTAACCGAAATTGCGAATTCGCGTATTGGCGTGGTCAATTTTGTACCGCGCGCACGGCTTGACTTTTGTGCAAATTCAGTGATTAAACGGCAATCTTATTCTGCTGTAGAAGCATCGCTTAGAACGGTCTGATCCTGCCGCTGGCGGGTTGCCAGCCAGGTACGGTATACCAGCAAGGCTACCTGCGCATCATCCGCCGCATATTTGAGCTGACGCTCGCTGAGTTCGGCAGCGGCCCAGTTGGAAGTCGAAGTTTTCTTCGATTTTTGCAACTTCAATCCGAAATATTTGGCAACGGCAGCCTTTGCGCCCATGTCGTTGCGCTTCACTTCCCGCATCGCCCTGGACAGGTCCAGCACATTCGCGACCTGTATTCCCAGTCGGGATTGCAGCCGCCTGGTATCCTCGCTCAAGCCAAAGCCCACCTTCAATATCGACCCGGATTCCAGTATCGCCTTTACCGCGTCGAGATTGCCCAGACGCAGTACAGGGAACAGGAATGCCCGGGTGTCGGTCGCCAGTTGTATCAAATGAGGGCCGCCGGAATCCTGTCCTTTTAAAAAAGTAGGCTTGGACTCCGTGTCGAAACCAAGCACGTCGGCGGCGGCCAAAATCGTAAATGCTTGATCCATGTCGGCCTGCGATAGCACCAGCAGCACGTCATCGGGCTGTATTCCAGGATAGGGCGGCAGGTTGGCGTCGGTATTGATAGTCATAGGTGAGATCATGACACAAAACGCGGTGTTTTCATTTCAGGAAAAGAAGGCTTATATAGAGGGTTTATAAAAAAAGGGACTGCTGTTTGCAGTCCCCTTTGTCTTTTATCGCCATTTTTAGTGCGGCTTTACCGCCGCTTCGGATGTCTGGCGCGAGCGTCCGGTCACCAGCAACGCCAGCTTTTTCAGAACCCTGTAGATCAGCCTGATGAATATCAGGGTTAATAGGGCCTCGACCAAGGTCGTCACAAATGCGAGCAGCGCGTTCCAGCGCTCGGCACGCCTCTGGAACTTGGCAACGGCACGGTCCCGCGCGATCTCTATGCTGTCGTAGAAGGTCGGCACCACCAGCAAAGTAAGGATGGTGGAGGTGATCGTTCCGCCTATGATCGCAACCGCCAGTGGCCGGTAAAATTCACCGCCTTCGCCGAGACCGATCGCGACCGGGAGCATACCGGCAATCAATGCGAACGTGGTCATCAGGATGGGTCGCAAACGCATGCGGCCGGCATACATCAGCGCATCTTCACGGTCATAACCTTCGGCTTCACGCTTGCGGGCGCAATCCAGCAGCAAAATGGCATTCTTCGCGACCAGTCCCATCAGCATGATGACGCCGATAAAGCTCATCAGGTTCAGCGTGCCCTTGGTCAGCAGCAGGCTGATCACAACGCCGATCAAGCTTAATGGCAGGGACAGCATCACCGCCACCGGCGCGGTGAAGGAGCCGAACTGCATGACCAGGATCAAGTACATCAAGCCTATCCCCATGATCAATGCGATCAGCATTTCGGTGAATAGCTCCTTCTGGTCGCGTGCCGCGCCGCCGAGCTCAATGCCATACCCCTGGGGAAAGTCGATGGCTTTTGCGATTTTCATCGCATCCGCGGTGACCTCGCCCGGCGAGCGCCCCTGGGCATTGGCCGACACGGCAATCATGCGCTTGCCGTCCATATGCTGGATCTGGGCCGGTCCCTTGCCCATTGTGATGGTGGCGATCTGGTCCAGCGGCACCATCATATTGCTGCCGCCGACGGCGATAGGCAGATGCTCGATATTTTCAGGCTTGACCCTGTCGTCCGGATGCAGCCGTACAGCGACGTCGCGCGATTCGCCGGTTGGGTCTACCCAGTCGCCAACTTCAACCCCGGCGAACGCAACCCGCAGCGCCTGCGCCGCATCGGCAACGGAAATGCCCAGGGAATTGGCCAGGCCGCGGTTCAATTCGATCTGCAATTCGTCCTTGGGATTCAGCTCGGACAAGCCGACATCGACTGCACCCGGAACCTGATTCAGCTTGGCCATAAAGTCGTTGGTAATACTCATCAAGCGACGGGAGTCGGGGCCGTAGAATTGGATTTGCACCGGCTTGCGCGCGCCGTTGTTCAGGTCGTCCAGTACCACGAACTCGCCGCCGATAATGCTGGACATGAGCTTGCGCAGGTCAATAGCAATCTCGTTGGCGGAGCGTTTGCGGTCGGTACTCTTGCCTATGTCCACATACACACGGCCGCCGTTGGCATTCACGGTGCTGTTGGTGGCCACGGTCTCCCGTAGGGTACGAGCCAGTTCTGCGGCTTTCTCCACCTTCATTCGGGCATAGCCCAGGCTGGCGCTGGAAGGCGTACGTATGTCAATGGCGATGGTGCCGTTGTCTGCCGCCGGAAGGAAGCTTGATCCGCCAAATGTGACGTGCAGGGCCAACGCGGCAACCAGGCTTAATCCGGCAATAATTGCCATCCAGCGGCGATGGTGCAGGGCCCAGGCAATCACGTGCCCGTAGCGGTCGGCCTGATGGTCGAACCATTTATTGAAGTGCGACAGCCACAAGCTCAGGCCCTTTTTGGGCGCGAGATGGTGGCCCACCGGATCGCCCCAATAGGCAGACAGCATCGGGTCCAGCGTAAAAGATATGAACAGGCTCACCAACACCGAGCTGGCAACGGTCAGCGCAAACGGCCTGAACCACTCGCCCGAAACCCCCGGCATGAAGGCAACCGGAATAAACACGGCGATAATAGAGAACGTCGTTGCGGCAACGGCCAGACCGATTTCCCGGGTCCCGGCGCTGGCCGCAGTGCGCCGATCGGAACCCATCTCCATGTGCCGCACGATGTTTTCCCGCACCACAATCGCGTCATCAATCAGCACCCCGATCGCCAGAGACAACCCCAGCAGAGTCATGAAATTCAGTGTGAATCCGCATAGCCATACTGCGATGAAAGCGGCAATTACCGAGGTTGGCAAGCTCAGCGCGGTAATCAGCGTGGAACGCCATGAGTTCAGGAACACATACACGACAAAGATCGTCAGCACTGCGCCGAACATCAGGGATTCAATCACATTATTCAGGCTACTCTCTGCATCCTTGCCGCCGTCCTGCGTCACTTCTATCGTGGTTCCTTTCGGCAGGGTTTTATTGATTTCGTCGACCATCTCGCGAATTTTTTTCGCCACGGTGACGGTGCTGGCGTCTCGCGAACGGGTAACGGAAATCCCCACATTCGGCAAGCCGTTGCGCACGCTAAAACTGGTCAGTTCGGCAAAGCCGTCTGCAATGGTGGCCACCTGCGCCAGGCGCACCACTTCATTGCCGCTACGCCGGATGACAATCTGTTCAAAGTCGCTGGGCGATTCGATCCGGCCAACCAGGCGTATGCTCTGTTCATCCAAGGCGCCCCGGATTTTACCTACCGGCGCCGTCGTATTCTGGTTGCGCAGCGCATTGACGACATCATTGATCGATACATTGTATTCGCGCAATTTCTCGGCGCGCAGCAACACGCTCAATTCACGCTTCAGCGAGCCGCCGACGCTGACCACGGCAACTCCGTCTATACCGCGGAACTTATCCGACAAATCATCTTCAGCCAGGCGTGATATCTCTGCATGGGTTTGTGTCCTGGAAGACAGGGCCAATTGCATGATAGGTTGCGCCGCCGGATCGACCCGCTGCAAAACCGGTTCGCGCATCTCTAGCGGCAATTTATAGCGCACCGTTGCAATGGCATTGCGCACCTCATCCGAGGCTTCCACCATGTTCTTGTTGAAATTGAACACGATGACAATAGATGCGCTGCTCTCGCTGGCAGTGGCGCGAATCTGGTATACCCCTGAGATACTTTGCAAGGATTTCTCGATGCGGCTGATGATCTCTCTCTCTACCGTTTCGGGTGAGGCGCCGGGGTAGGGGATGCTTACCACCAATACCGGCTGTTCCACGTCGGGGATCTCATTGACGCGCAATTTTTTCAAGGCCAACAGGCCGAGGCACATCAAAGCGATGATGATGACTATCGTCGCAATTGGGCGCTTGATACTAAAGTCGGATAGGAACATGGTCTATTTCCCCGCTGTACCTGAAGACGCGCCGCCGGATGGCATTGCCGCAGCGGTCGCCGAAGGCGTCAGCGTCACCTTTTGCCCGTCTTTCATCGTCGATATAGGATTGCGCACTACCTTGTCGCCGTCGGCCAGGCCGTTGCGCACGACATAGTCGCCGCGACGCTGATCGCGCTCACCGAGCGCCAGGCCGATTTTATTGACCATGCCGTCTTTCACACGCCAGGCGAAGGTCTTGTCGCCGTTACGTACGAGGGCTGCTTCCGGTATCATCAAGGTAGAAACGCTAGTGGCTTCTATGCGGCCTTCCGCATACAGGCCCGATACTTTGGGCTGCTTGCTGTCAATAAAGCTGACCAGGACCTCTACCTGGCGTGTAGTGGCATTGGCTGCCGGATCAACCCGTTTAACTTTGCCGGCAAACACTTGCTGGCCGTAGCCATTGACCCTGAAATCGACTGGCTGGCCGATCTTGACGCTGCTGATCCTGTCCGCAGACACATAGCCCTCAAAGCGCATGCTGTCCGGATCAATAACTTTTACCAGTTCCTTGCCTATCTGCGCGGTATCGCCGGCAGACACCTTGCGTTCACTGACGATGCCTTCAAACGGAGCGCGCACCTCGGTCCGCTGCAATTGCTGGCGAGCCTGCGCAGAGCGGGCCTTGGCTCCGACCAGGTCGCTTTGGGCGTTGTTGCGGCGAATTTCGGCGTCTTCCAGTTGCGAAGTCGATGTCATGCCGGAAGCCCGCAAGGTCTTCAACCTCTGGAATTGGCGCTCTGCCTGATCCAGGGTCTGCTCCGATGCGCGTACTGCCGCTTCGGCAGAGTTCAGGCTGTCACGTATGGAGGTATCATCCAGCCGCACCAGCAGGTCGCCGCGTTTGACCGCTTCACCATTTTCCTTCAACACTTGCAGTACTACGGCAGACACTTCGGCGCGCAAATCGGCACGGCGCTCAGGTTGTACGGAGCCGGTAATGACGGGTCCGGAAGACAAGTCGTTATTTTGAACCGTGATCAAATCTTCAGGGGAGATCAGCAATACGACAGTGCTGGCCGATGCAGAAGCTGATTTTGCGCTGGCACTGGCTTCGGCATTTTTCCCTTCTTTGTCGGATCCTTTGCTGCACGCGGCAAGGGATAGGGCAATAGCGACGGCTAACAGGGTCTGGCGCAACATTTGTGATCTCCATTTGTATAATTAGAGTGATTGGAGCGGTAAAAGTAAAAGAAGTTCAACCGCAAGCGCGAAAGTATCAATGAGGCCGGGACGCTGTGTCAACCGGCCCATCTCGATAAACAACGTTGTTGGGAAAATTATTTTTTATGCATCATGCTGCTGCGCACTATACTCGCTTTTTTTGCGTTTTATGATGAGTTGCGTTCGACGATCCTGAGTATATTTGCCGCATCGATACGCAATCCTGGGAAGGGTCGCGCACCGCGAGTGTTGCGTCCGTCCAGTAATGGAATTAGACCTGTGTGCAGGCGAGCAATCCGGCAGGCAGACTGCCGGGCATTTTTCTGGGCAGGCTGCGCCTATCTCTAATACCTCTTTTTGCGAGGGCCAATTTCCCCTGGACGATAAGGCTCTTGCCGGAGGATTTGGACCAGACCAGTCCAGATGAAGGCGGTGATGGCCCAAGGCACTGCGCCCGGACCATCGCTTCCCATGCACTTGCCTAGGTTTTTTCTTCGGCTTTGGCTTTGTGCTCGGTGGCGAGCTTCGCCTTGGCTTTTGCTTCCTCTTCAAATTTTGCTTCGGCTTCTTTCATGGCCGGTGTCTTGTACAGGCCCATCACATCCCGCTTGCCGCGCTCCAGATACGGAACGGGTTTCTCCATCCATTCAGGTCGCGGCGCATCCAGCAGGTAGTGGTCAAAGAATTCCGCCATATGCACAGTGTAGTGTTTCATGTTTTCGCGGTTTTTCAGGCCGTGCTTCTCACCGTTATAGTTGAACCAGTATGCCTCTTTACCCAGCCGGCGCATCGCGGTAAAAAATTCGATCGCCTGGTACCAGGGCACAGCATCGTCGTCGTCATTGTGTATGGTCAGGTAAGGGGTGCGCACCTTGTCCACCGAGAAAATCGGCGAATTTTCAATGAATTGCAGCGGGCTACCCCAGGGAGTGCCGCCTATCCGGCTCTGGCTGCGCTCATACTGAAAGGCGCGGCTCATGCCAGTGCCCCAGCGTATGCCGCCGTAGCCGCTGATCATGTTCGCCATCGATGCCCCAGCCTCCGCAGCACGGAAGATATTGGTCTGCGTGATCATATAAGTGATCTGGTAGGCGCCCCAGCTATGTCCCTGTATGCCGACGCGCTGCGGATCGACAAATCCCTGGGCGATTACCTGCTCAATTGCCGGCAGGACGGACTTCATCGCGCTCTTGCCTGGATAACCGGTTTCATACACGATATCCGGACGCAATACGATATAGCCATTGCTGGCGTAGCGAGTGATATTGATATTTTGCGCCGGTGCTGGCGGCACGTATTTGTACAGGTTGTCCGACATCTTTTCATAGATGTAGACCATCATCGGGTATTTTTTCTTGGGGTCGAAATTTTCCGGCTTCAGCAACAGGGCCTTCAGCGGCTTGCCGTCGCCGTTGGTGTAGGTGATCAATTCCTGCTTGCCCCAGTTCAACTCGGCTTGCTGCGGATTGGCATGGCTGATCTTTTGCGGAGTCCGGAAGTTGAGGTCGGATGTCCACAGATCGGGAAACTCTTCAAATGTCTGCTGGGTGAACAGGATGGTATCGGCTTTGCCGGCTTTCACCAGGCCGGAAATCAGCTTGTCGGCATGGATCAACTTCTTCGGTTCGCCGCCGCGCGCAGCGGTTTGATAGTAACCTGATGAATAGTTATCGCTATTGGTCGCCGCCAGTATCCAGGGCTTGTCGGCCGGCAGCACCTTCTCTTCCTTGTCCAGCTTCACATAGCGCAGTCCCAGGTGGTTTTTGCGCCCAAAGCCTTCTGTCAGGTTTTTCGCTGCACCGGTGTCGGGCTTGATTTCCCACAGGTCGAACTGGTCATACAGCACCACGGAGGCGTCGCCAGCGGTCCAGCCCGCCACGCCGTAAGGTTCCCTCGGCTCGGGGGTATCCTTGTCCTGTTCTTCAAATCTGACTTTCAGGCTGGCCGTCAGGCCGGTCTTGGTTCCGTCTTTGGTGGCATAGGCCCACCAGGTGCTGCTCATGGCGTCAAATGCCAATACGTATTTGCCGCCGGGCGACAGGGTAGGCTCGACACGCAGTTTCTCCGCCATTCGGCTGGCCTTGCCGGATTGCAGGTCCACCGCATAGGCGTCGTAATATAGCGCATCCCAGGATGCCATCATCCTGTAGGGCAGGTCGCTCTGGCCCAATGCAAAGCGGGCATTGTCATTGGCGATGACGTCCGGCATCTCCAGCGTCGCCAATTGTACAAAGCGTTTGGCCTTCAGGTGAACGACGGCGCGATAGCTGCGGTTCTTTTCTTTCTCCGCCTTTACTTTTTGCATCGGCTGAAGTTCCGGATCTTTCCAGCTCCACAGATCCACCTTCATGGGCTCGGGCGCGTCTTTGGACTCTATTTTCGGCGCCAGCGCAGTGCCCAGGAAGAGTCGCTCGCCATCCTTGCTGAACTTTAATGCGCCGTGCTCGCTGGGCGCCCATTCGGCGGGCATGCCCGCCGTACTGCCGGAGACCAGCAGCGAAGCTGCATTGTCGGCTTTGCCTGCGTAATACACGGCAAACGCTGGAGTGAATTCCTTGTCTTTGTACTTCTCCTTGTGATCTTCCTTTTCCTTGAGCTGGTCGCGGTTGGTCAGGAAGGCCAGTTGCCGCCCGGCCTCGTCGAAGCTAAGGGATTTATAGCTGCCGGGGCCGGTCAGCAATGCGCGCATCTTGCCGTCGGCGATATTGACGACGTAGACTCCCTCGTGAGCCGGACTCGATTGCAGCGCAGACTGCTGAAGGGATTTATCCGATTTGTCTTCTTTATCTTTCTCCGCATCCGTGGCTTTGCCGCCGTCCTTGTCTTTGGACTTGGCAGCGTCCTTGACCGACACCGCATATGCCAGTTGAGTGCCGTCTTTTGACCATGCAAACTCGGCGACATCCTTGTACGAATCGCGCTTGCCCGTGGCCAGATTGATCAGGTACAACTCAGTGCCTGCTTCTTTCTTTTTGCCGGCGGCATCGCCGGACGGGGCCTCCTGGTCAAGGGCGGCGCCATCGGCATAATCCGATGCCTTGTCGTCCTTCTTGCCGCTCTTCTTTGCATCTTTTAACGGCTCCAGCAAGACTGCAACGACAGAGCCTGCATCTTCAGGCAGTGCAAAGCGCTTCACACGCTCTATGGCTTCCACCTTGCCGGTCGCCAGGTCCATCATGCCCATACCGGGCTTTGGCATGTCTTCAGGCTTTTTCTTGTCTTTCTTCGCCTTGTCCAACTCCAGGCGGGTAGGTTGGATAGCAAATGCGACATACCGTCCATCCGCGCTAAAAACCGGCGCGGTGCCTCGCGGATAGCGATATTCGCGCCCGCTTGCCAGATGGCGGGCCACGATCTCGCCGTCGCCTTCCTGGGCCGTCAGCGCATAGCTTGCCCACTGGCCGTCACGGCTCAGCGCATTGCCCTGGATGGAGCGCCAGCCGGCATAGACATCATGAGTAATAGGGCGCTTCGGCGCCCCGCTGGTTGCCGCCGGCGTCTGGCTGACGGGGACTGCCGTATTGGCTGCGACAACCGCGCCGCTAGCCAGCAAAAGAGAAAAAGTCAGGCTCACGGCGTGAGCGGTTTTGAGCGGAAACACGGGATTCCTTTCTGCTGTTCTTAACAAAAAATGCCCTAAAAAAGGGAATAATCCAGCAGTATCCTAGTCAGGATACTTGCCTGTCAATAAACTAATTGCATTTAGGAACCTCGGTTTGAAAAACGCTTGAATGCTTTGCTGCGGCAAGCGCACGCCGCCGATGCATATTATTTATGCAATTGAACCGCCGCCACGGCGGTGCATGCAGCTCATCAGCCTGGGCATGCGGTTGAGTTTCACCAACCTATAACTTATACTCCGTCGCGCGTGACACAATCACCGCCTATCTCGCCTAGCGGCAACACCCTGCTGCAAAAGCGACAAATGTTTTGTTATATTTTTTTGCCATTAACCCTAATTACTGCGGCAAACATCGCTCTGGCCGATCTGGCCCGGCGATATTGACCCGCGCGGAGCCATAAGCATGACCGCTTTCATCTTTAATGAACTCAATTTCGACAACCACGAACAGGTGGTATTCGTCTCCGAAGCAAAATCCGGACTGAAAGGCATCATTGCCGTCCACAATACCAATCTGGGCCCGGCCATGGGCGGTTGCCGTATGTGGAATTACGCGTCCGAAGCGCACGCAGTCAACGATGTGTTGCGCCTGTCGCGCGGCATGACTTACAAGAACGCGGTTGCCGGCCTGCCTATCGGCGGCGGCAAAAGCGTCATTATCGGCAACCCCAAGACCGACAAGACACCGGCGCTGTTCGAAGCTCTCGGCGAAGCGCTGGAGCGCCTCGGCGGCCGCTACATCACGGCAGAAGACGTAGGCACCAGTCCGGCGGATATGGCCCACGTTGCCACCAAAACCCGTTTCGTCGCCGGCCTGGGTGACAGCGGAGACCCATCGCCGTTCACCGCGCTGGGTTGCTTCGTGGGTGCGCAGGCAGCGGTCAAGCACCAGCTGAAACGCGACTCCATGGAAGGCCTGGTCGTGGCATTGCAGGGCCTGGGCCATGTAGGTTACGACTACGCACGTCGCTTGCACGCTGCCGGCGCCAAACTGATCGTGGCCGACATCGATGAAGCGGCGCTGGAGCGCGCAAGGGTCGAACTGGGAGCGGAAATCGTTTCCACTATGGCGATCTACGATGTGCAGGCTGATATCTACGCGCCTTGCGCATTGGGTGCCACGCTAAACCCGGACACCTTGTCCCGCCTGAAGGTCAAGATCGTCGCCGGCGCCGCCAATAACCAGCTGGCGACAGCCGATGTGGGCGATTTATTGCGCCAGAAAGGCGTGTTGTACGCGCCTGACTTCGTGATCAATGCCGGCGGCATCATCAAGGTGTGCTACGAATACCTGAACAAGCCGCAAGCCGACGTCGAAGCGCATGTACGCGAAATCAGCGATACGCTGGCCGAAGTATTTGCCCGTGCCGACCGCGAAGACCGCTCCACCAGCGTGGTGGCGGACGAGGTAGCTGAGGCACGCTTCAAACGCTAGTTCGAAGCCGGTCGCTGCACCTGCAAATAAAACAGCCGCTTGCTTGGTCAAGCGGCTGTTTTGCTTTAAGGCTGCAGTTGCAAAGTCTTGGTGACGCGGCTTTCGCCTTTTTCTCCGGCGCCGGATCCGCTGTTGTAGACTTCTTTGCGCAAGACGATCAGCCTGTCGCCGACCAGTGAAAATACCTGCTCTTCATGATTGACTGCTTCAAAGCTGATTACAACGAACGCGCGCCCCGAGATATTCTGATGTGAACGACTGGCCAGCGGCGTACCGTCGGCGGCAATCCAGATTTCCGCCGTGCCTTCAAATTTTTTAACGTATTTCTTATCTTTTTCGCTTTGCCTGTCCAGGCTGGCGTCAAAACTCAGCACGCGCGCAGATTTTCCATTCCATACCTCGGGACGCTCATTCTTGAAATTGAGCTTATCCAGCGCCATGGACAAGGCGTATGCGGCGTTAGTCATTCCCCGGAGTTCGCCGGTATTGAGTTCTTTCAGTGCAGACAAGGTGGGCGTTTTGGTCTTGGGGTCCTTTTCCCTGGCGCGCTCCTCGGTCTCCATGCGGGCCAGGACGTCGCGGCTGTATTGCACCTGCATACCCCTCAAGTTGTCCTCTATCGTGATGCTGGCAAGACCATTGCTTTCATCGAGATCCTTGCCGTCGCCGCGACGGCTCCAGGTCTTGAGTTCCAGACTGCCCTTGATCGGGGTCTGCCCCTGCTGGCGAGCCAGTGCAGCCTTCAAATCGCCCAGACCGTCCGCATGGGCAATACCCGTCGCGATAAATAACATGCTAATGGCGAATGCGCGGCAACAGCCGGCGATGTTTATTGCACAAGGAATGCGCATGTTTCTCCAATCGTTAGCAGATTGATTTGCCTCATAAGATTTACGCCTCCGATTTTCAGCGGACGACAATGATCCTGCGCCCATTCCACTTTGGCCCAGGCATTTTTGTATACGTAATTCTAGCGTTCACTAGCCGTATTTTTGCCCATGCGACTATCCAGCACCATGAGCAGCACGGAAATGCCCGTGAAGCCGACCAGTATGCCGCCGGAATTCACGAACACCTGCGCATAACCCAAGCGCTCAGCATCGATAAAGGGGTAGGGGTAAAGCTTGAATGCTGCACCCCGCAGCAACGCATATACGAGGTACATGGCTGGAAACAATGCCCAGTTGAGAATATCGCGCCAACGCAATAAGCCTTTGGGCACAAACAGGAGCCAATACAATAAGAAGAGCGCCGGCAGTATATCGTGCAAGAGTGCGTCTGCCAGCAGTTGAAGTCCCTGCGGTTGCCATAGATGTCGCAGCAACAGGCTATAGGCGATCCCGACCAGGGCGATGTTCGCCGCGATGCCGCTGAGCACCGTTGGCCGGGAAAAAAACTGATTCATCCATCCTTGAGCACTTCTCGAAGATACCGTTAGTGTGACCGCAGCCAAGATATTGGTCAGGACAGTAAAAAAACTCAAAAAGTTGAGCACGCCTCCCATCAAACTTGCGCCGCTGGCGAAACGGCTCGCCAGAATGATGCCCAATTGCGTGCCGAGTGCCAGCCAGGCCAGGATCGCAGCGACGAGCGCGTACCAGCACCTCGACTGATCATGCGGGGATTGCATTGGTCTCACATATCCTCCTGACGAGCGAATTTGTCCTGCCCCGAACCCAGGACGTGTTGACTTGTTTTCTACAGTCAGGGCGGTAGCCAAGCATAATGGCCGTCGCAGTATCGCATTCAAGCCCGTGAAATAGAAAGAGGAATTTACTGAATGTGTTGAAATTCACGGCCATATCCGGTAGTCTCCGCGCTTCCTTTTAAGATTGGGCGCAGATGCAACGGGCGCTCGCTGCAAGTTCTGATTCGCTGTATTTTCAAGCAACGCATTGACGCAGGCTACAGTTTCGCCACCATTTATACATGACCGTTCTTATCGCTACCGACGTATTTGGCATTACCCCCGCAGTATCCAGTTTGGCGAGAAGCCTGGGAGGCAATTGCCAACTGGTTTCACCTTTCGACGATGAGCGCAGCAGCTACTACTCCGAACGCTTAGCGTATCAGGCATTCCTCGCCGAAGGCGGCGTGGCCCGCTACGCCGACAAGATACAGTCGATACTGGCCAAAGGGGCGGCCGGCATCCAGTTTGCCATAGGTTTTAGCGCAGGCGCCTCTGCGCTCTGGCTGGGCAGTGCGACGCCGGGCTTTAGCCGTTTGCAAATGCTGACCCTGTTTTACGGCTCGCGCATACGCGATTATGCAAGCCTGGCGCCACGCTGCCCCGTGCGCCTGGTCTTTGCCGAAAGGGAGCCGGCATTCGATCCCGCTGAACTGGTTGCCGAATTGAGGGCAAAAGGACACAGCGCGGAGGTAGCAAAAAATACTTCGCATGGCTTCATGAATCCTTATTCGGGAGGATTTTGCGTCAAGTCGCAGACCCGCTATATCGCCGAATTGACGGAGATGTTGCGTAGCGCCGAGTTCGCCTGAGCGCATTCAGACGCCAGCAAAGAAAAAGGCTTAAACGTTTTACGTTTAAGCCTTTTTTCTATTCAGCAATGCTGGTAACGGCTATGTCAGCCCAGTTTTTTCTCGCGTGCCACCCAGTACAGGGCCAGGATGATCACGGCATACGGGATCAAGGACAATCCGTCTGAACTCGCGCCCTCAAAGAAAGGATTGTACTTGGTCGACCATTCGCCTATTGTTTTGTCAAAGTGGGTCAGGATGCCCGCGGTGAACGCAATCACAATACCCGCCAACGCACCGCCGGCGATGTAGCCGGATGCCAGCAACACGCCGGAGCTGCGGTCGCCCGCGGCCTGCTTCTCTTCTTGGCTCATGTGCTGGTTATGCTCGAGCTTGCTGCTGCGGCGATCTACCAGCCAACGTATCATGCCGCCGACAAACAGCGGGGCAGAGGAGGACAACGGCAGATACACGCCGACGGCAAACGCCAGCGAAGGAATGCCGGCCATTTCCAGCACCAGCGCGATCATCACGCCGAACAAGACCAGGGACCACGGCAGTTGACGATCCAGTATGCCCTTGATGATGTAGGACATCAGCACAGCTTTAGGGGCATCATATTTCTTTACTTCGGTGCCGTCAGGGCGCTTGTTATAGGAGCCGTTGATGCCCGGGTCGACCAGGTAGACAACCTTGCCGGCATTGTCCACCAGGTATTTGCCGGCCGGACCGCCGACGGTATCCAGCTTGTGCCAGACTTTGTAACTCGCCTTGTCCTGCTCGGCCTGCGGGCCTTGCAAGTGATCGGTGTCGGTCAGTTTGGATACATCGGTGCTCAGGTTGGGTGCAACTTGCGCCGCCGGCACATATACGGTGCCCGCATCATTCAGCTTCAACAGGATAGGGCCCAGGATCAGCGCCGACGACAGGGCGCCCGCAAGGATCGCATATTGCTGATATTTCGGCGTGGAGCCGACCAGGAAGCCGGTTTTCAAATCTTGCGATGTAGTGCCGGCATTGCTGGATGCGATACAAACGATGGCGCCGACGGACAATGCAGTCACATAGTATTGGCCGCCAGTCCAGCCCATGATCAGGAAGATCAGACAGGTGAACAACAGGGTCGCCACGGTCATGCCGGAGATGGGATTGGACGAGGAGCCGATTTCACCGGTCAAGCGCGAAGATACGGTCGCAAACAAAAAGCCGAACACCAGGATCAGCAGGGCGCCCAGCAGGTTCATGTGCAATGGGGTTGCAACGGTGATCACGGCGATGATGGACAGGCAGCCGATGATTACCCATTTCATGGGAATATCCTGGTCGGTGCGCAGTGGCGCGCTGATGGTCGCCGCGGCGCCTTTGCCCATGCCTGCCAGGCCGGCAGACAGGCTGCGCCAGATGGTCGGCATGGCGCGGAACAGGCTGACCAGGCCGCCGGCCGCAACCGCGCCCGCGCCGATGTACAGGATATAGGCGCTGCGAATGTCGTGCGGGGCCATTTCGCTGATCAGCTTGGTGCCCGGACTGACGGGCACGCTCAAGGCATCGCCGAAAAACTTGATCATCGGGATCAGCAGCAGGTAGGACAAGACGCCGCCGGCCGCCATCACGGACGCGATGCGCGGTCCGATGATATAACCGACGCCCAGCAGCTCCGGTGATACCTCGGCACCGATGGAGCCGCCCTTCAGGGGAGCGCCGAACGCAAGCTCGGGCGTATCCTTCCAGCCCTTGAATGCCACGTTGAATATCTTGTACAGCAGGCCTATGCCGAAGCCGCCGAAAATGATCGCAGCGCGCTTGCCTGCATCATCCTGGGCGTCCGGATGGGTGGTTTCGCCGGCCGCTTCGCGCGAAGCCGGTGTTGCCGCCGCCATCAATACCGCTGCACATGCCGTGCCTTCAGGATATTTCAATTCATTATGCTGCTCGACGATCATCGTGCGGCGCATAGGAATCATCATCAGGATGCCGAGCAGCCCCCCCAAGACGCCGACCAGCATCACGCGCGAAATTTCCAGGTCAAACCCCAGGATCAGGATGGCGGGCATGGTCACGCCCAGGCCGAAGGCCAGCGATTCGCCGGCTGAACCTGCGGTTTGGGTAATACTGTTTTCCAGGATGGTGGAATCCTTGCCGCCCATCTTGTTGAAAAGGCGGAACAGCGTAATCGCGATCACGGCGACAGGGATGGATGCACTGACGGTCAGGCCAACCTTTAGTACCAGATACAGGGATGAGGCGCCAAATACCATGCCCAGGATCACCCCCATCAGGAGTGCCCGGATGCTTAGTTCAGGGATTTGCGCCGAGGCCGGGATGTACGGGCTCACGGCTGGGGAAGACGTTTCTTTTGACATTTATCGACCTTATTGTGTAGGCAAAAGCAGGCTGCCGGACATTGTGTGCCCGTCTGGCCTTGACTAAAAGCTGCTGCAAAATTGCCCCGGTTCTTGCATAAATGCAACCAGGATAAATTTAGTCGTGCATTATGCTGCTTTTTGCTCGCGCTGCGCAATGGTATAAGGCTGTTGATTGTGCTGCGACGCGCAATAAGGAGAAAATTCCCTATTTTTGTGTCAAAACAGGGGATTTGATGGTTTATTTATATGAAGCAGTTGCTCAGGCGCTTAGCAGCTCTTCGTGTTTTTCTATTTGCGGCAAGACCGTAATCGCCCGGATGACCGGGTTGCGCCAGGCCACGCTGGCCAGCAGTAGTGCGGATAAGCCCGCGAATCCCAGCGAATAGCGCAAACCGACATGTTCGCCCATCCAGCCGCCTATCAGTGCGCCCGGTCCGGCAGGGATCAGGATCAGCCAGCGCATCGTGCTGGTCATCCGGCCCAGCAAAGGCTCGGGCGTGACAGCCTGGCGCAGAGCCAGGAAATTGATGAAGATCAGCACCCCGCCTATGCTGAAACAAACCAGCATGAAGGCAAATGCCAGCACGCCGAAAGCGTTTGCCGGCGCAACGGCCAGCGAGAGCCAGCCGGTGCCGCACACGGCTACGCCGGCGACGAGGCAAGGACCCGGACCGAGATGGCGGCTGATGCGGTTGCCAAAAACGCTGGCGACAATGCTGCCCAGGCCCATGCCCATATAGCAGAAGCCCACCGCCTGCTCGCTGAGGCCGAGGACGCGGGTGGCAAACAGTATCTGCACGACCAGCGCAGCGTTGTAGCATAGCTGCCAACCGCCGACTGTGGCGGCCAGGGTCACCAGCAGGCGCTTGTTGCGGACAAAATGCACACCTGCTTTCAGATCGCGCCAGAAATGCGCATCCGCGCGTACCGGACGGATTTCCTTGACGTCGATCCCGCGCAGGATGGTGGCCGAGGTCAACAACAACACGGCGTCGGCCAGCAGTGCCAGCGGCGCGCCGAGCAATTTGATCAAGGCTCCTGCAGCAGCCGGGCCGGCGATTTCCGATCCGGAAGTCGCCAGCGCATTCTTGGCATGCGCCTCCACCAGCCTGTCCCTGGGAACGATCTGCGTCAGCACAATCTGCGCGGCACTGCCTGCGGTCGTATTGACTGCGCCGATGACGAAACCGACGACATACAGCCAGTCCATGCTGAGCCAACCCAGCCAGGCGGCGAGCGGCACGCTGGCGACGGCGACCGAGATCGTGCTTTCCCCTATGATGTATACCGGCAATTTGCATATGCGATCCAGCAAGACGCCGGATGGCAAGGATAGCAGCACAAAAGGCAGGGTTTCCATAAACACCAGCAAGCCCATCTGGGTCGGGCTGGCATGCAGCAACACCGCAGCCGTCAGCGGCAGCGCCAGCATGGTCACCTGCGCGCCGAAAGAGCTGATCAATATCGATGTCCACAAGCGGCGGTAAACCAGATCGCGCAGCAAATCATTGTGGGCCAGCCGGAGTTTGTCTCGAATAAATAGTTTCATTTTTGCAGAGAGAATTCCATTTTCAGCCGCGCTTACAGATAAAACGTGGCAATGACGGGCTCTTGTGAAGCCGTCAAAATAAACAGCAGGGAACCGGGTCTGGCAAGCGGTGTGTTTACAATACATACAGCACCATTGAAACACTGAAAAGTACCGTTCTTGTCAGTGCCGACTCAGGAGGCGCGATGCCAGGCTGTGAAAATTCTTGCATGGCAGGTAACAGGCGCCGGTGTCGCTAGTATATTAACCTAAGCAAGCAGCTTGTCACAATGGCACGGCGTAGATATTTCTCTGCCAATTTTCCACAATGCGCATTTGACGCATTTGAATTTGATTAAAGCATGGTCTTGCCCGCATAATTCACGCCTTTGCAATTTGAAAGCCCTCATGTTTGAAAAGCCCATAGTAATGATCGATTTTGAAACCTCAGGCATGAGTCCGGACCAGGGCGGGCGTGTCACCGAGGTCGCGGCTTTACGCATTGTCGGCGGCGAGGTGGTGGACAGGTACGTATCGCTGATCAATTGCAATGTGCGCATTCCGTCCTTCATCACCCAATTGACCGGCATTACGCAGGCCATGGTGAACAAGGCGCCGCCGGTGTCCGAGGTCATGCCTGAACTGGTAGCGTTTATCGGCGACGCGACGCTAGCGGCGCACAATGCCAGCTTTGACGAAAAATTTCTGCTGGCCGAGAGCGACAGGCTGGGCCTGCTGCCGGTCTACGACGGTGTTGTGTGTTCCGTCAAGTTGTCACGCCGCGTGTTTCCCGGCCTGGACAGTTATTCGCTGGGGCCGTTGGCGTCATCGCTGGGTATCCGCTTTAAAGGCAGCGCGCATAGGGCGGAAGCCGATGCGGAGGTGGCGTCGGCTTTGCTATTGCGCATAGGCGCCCACCTTGGGGAACGCTACGGCATCACGCCGGTCGACCCACGCCTGCTGCAGCAGGTGAACAAACTCAGCGCCGCGAAAGTTGCCGCTTATCTGGAGAAGCAGCCTTCATTGAAAGCCCGCGCCGACCAGGCATTGCCATCGCCCGGCCCGAAAAGCAAATCCGCGCAGCGCTATCGTCACTACAAGGGCGGCATCTACGAATTGGTGTGCGAAGCGACCCAGGAATCGGATTTGAGCCCGACCATCGTCTACAAGGCGCAAAACGGCACATACTGGACACGGCCGAAAAGTGTATTTTTTGAAATGATCGAGGTGGATGGGCAAATGGTGCAGCGGTTTACGCCGATGGCCGATTGACTACGGCAATGATCAGGCGGCAATCGGCAAAAGCGATCGCCCGATCAGGCCCTAGTGGTGCGCCTTGCGATAAATGGTATTGCGCGACACTCCCAGGGCGCGCGCGGCAGCGGACACATTGCCGCCATGCTGTTGCAGTGCCTGTTGAATTGCGGTCAATTCCAATTCTTGCAATTTTCCGCTCAATACCGGTGGCGAAGCTGCTGCGTCAGAAGCCGCCGATCGAGTCGGCAATATTCCCATTTCCTCAAGAAAATCCTCCGGCAGATGTTCGCGCCGGATCTCATGCGTATCGTCGCTCATGATGACTGCGGTGCGCAGCAGATTGTTCAATTGCCGCAAATTTCCCGGCCAGGAGTGCCGTTGGAACAACTGCATGACTTCCGGCGCTATCGTGTAGTTTGCACTGGACAATTCCCGCAGCATCTTCTTGATGATGACGGCAATGTCGGTGCGGTCCCGCAGAGGAGGCAGCTTCAGCACCAGTCCGTTCAGGCGGTAATACAAGTCGTCGCGAAAGGCATTCTTGCCGATCAGTTCGCGCAGGTTGCGATTGGTGGCGCAAATAATCGCAATGTCCACCGGGGTGGATTTATTGCTCCCGAGCGGAGTGATCATCCGCTCCTGCAATACCCTTAATAGCCGCGCCTGCATGTTCAGCGGCATATCGCCGATCTCGTCCAGGAACAGGGTGCCGCCTTGTGCCTGCAATATCTTGCCGGTATTGCCTTTCTTCCTCGCACCGGTGAAGGCGCCGTCTTCATAGCCGAATAGCTCGGACTCGATCAGGGTTTCCGGTATCGACGCGCAGTTGACCGCGATGAACGGGGCCGGCGCGCGCGGGGAGCCATGATGGATGGCCTGTGCCAGCAATTCCTTGCCGGAACCTGTTTCCCCGGTAATCAGGATGGGGATGTCGCGGCCCAGCACCTTGCTGACCTTGTCTATCAACGCCGCCAGGCTGGCGTCGCCGGTTTTCAAACTGGCCAGGCTGGAGGCTGGGTTTGCTTTCATCGCCGATGCGGGCACTCTGGATGCAGTTTTGGAAAGCTCTGTTGGAGCATACGAAGAAAAGCTCTGGCTTAGCTTGAGCTCGGCGCGCGCGGATACCCGCACGCCGCCTGGCAGGGTAAGGCTAAGGAATTGCGGCGCCGCCGCCCGGTAATGATCAAACAATGCAGAGACCGGCAAGCCGAACAGGGAGCTGAAGGTGTGCGGCTGCAGGGCGGCCAGCGGCAATCCCAGTTGGAACAAGGCGCTGCGATTGGCCGACAGGAAGCGGCCGCCGGGCGTAAATGACGCGATACCCTCCATCAGCGTTCCGATGAATTCCGGCCGGCTATGGAAATGCAGCGTGATTGCATCCTCAAATGCGGCCGAGAATAGCTGGTTCTCTATCATCTGCGCCGACATGCGCACCAGCGCCATCGTGTGTTTGTGATAGCTGCGGTAATCGCCGGTCACGTCCAGCACCCCGATCACATTGCCCTGATGATCGAAAATGGGTGCTGCGGAACACGTCAGGAAATGATTCGCGACCATATAGTGATCGTCGGCGTGGATCAGCGCAGGCGCCTGTTCTGCCAGCGCCGTGCCTATGGCATTGGTGCCCTTGCTACTCTCGGCCCAACTGACTCCGGGCCGGATGGCGACTTTCTCGGCCCTCTGTAAAAAATCATTGTCCCCAAACGAATGCAGGATATGTCCTTTGACATCGGTCAGCACCACCATGCTATGCGTATCGCATATCTGCTCGTACAGGGTTTCCATCACTGGCAATGCATAGGCATGCAAGGCGCGACTTTGTTCTATCGCCATGCTCAGTTCTTTGTGGCTGAGGGCGCTGAAGTCCGGCGACGCATGCGCATCCAGCCCGAATGCCGCTGAGCGCTGGCGGGATTCCTGAAGCAGGTCGGGATGGGTGCTGGCAGAAATGATGCTTGCCGGTTTGCTGGGTGCTTGCGGTGTGGCTTGCACACTGCTTTTGCCTGGCTCTATTGCTTGGCGCATTTCTGGACTCCGCAGGAAGGATGGAAATGATTTTTGCTTGTTTTTTGCCTAATGTAACACCTGTTCAAGTTTGACGCACGTTGCTCATAGGGGCGGCACGCAGCGCATCGCATCCCCGCCACACCTGTGGCTGGCATGACAATTGCAAATTATCTATTGATGTCATGTCCGTTAAGTAAAAGTGTTTCAAATTGGCACAATAAAAGCTGTTCCAACAAAAATGGAGATAAAAATGGCGATAGGTTTCAATCTAAATGGCAAGCCTGTGTCGGTGACTTCAGAAGCGGATACCCCATTGCTATGGGTTATCCGCGATGAAGTCGGCCTCACCGGCACCAAATTTGGTTGCGGCGCAGCATTGTGCGGCGCCTGCACCGTCCATCTTGACGGCACCCCAATCCGTTCGTGCCAGACTCCCGTATCGGCTGTCGCGGGCAAGAAGGTGGCGACTATTGAGTCACTGTCGAAAGATAACTCCCATGTTCTGCAAAAGGCCTGGATCGCTTTCGATGTACCGCAATGCGGCTACTGCCAATCGGGGCAATTGATGAGTGCCGCGGCATTGCTTGCCGCCAATAAAAATCCGTCGGATACCGATATCGATAATGCGATGAGCGGCAATATCTGCCGTTGCGGCACCTATAACCGCATTCGTGCCGCGATCAAGTTCGCCGCAGCAGAAATGCAAAAAACAGCCAAAGCAGCTTAAGGAGAATGCGATGACCACAACTAGACGCGATTTCCTGAAAGTTTCCGCCGTCGCCGGCGGCGGCCTGATGATGGGTGTTGTCTTGCCCGGTACAATCGGCGAGGCGCAGGCGGCCGGCACAATGTATACGCCGAATGCCTGGGTGCATATTGCCGATGACAATACGATTACACTGATCTCCGCTCGCTCGGAAATGGGGCAGGGCGTATATACGTCCATGCCCATGCTGATTGCCGAAGAACTGCACGTCGACGTCCGAAAAATCAAGGTGGATATCGCGCCGCCGGGGGCGGTATACGTCAATGCGCTGTTGGGAGCGCAGATTACCGGCGGCTCTACCTCGGTCAGGGATGGCTGGGAAAAGCTGCGTGTAGGTGGAGCCCAGGTCCGGATGATGCTGATCTCCGCAGCGGCTCAAAAGTGGGGGGTAGATGCCGCCAAATGCACGGCCGATAATGGCGTGGTCAAAGGGCCGGGCGGCAAGCATGCCACCTATGGCGAACTGGCCGAGGCGGCCTCCAAGCTGCCTATTCCGGCCGCCGCCGACGTGGTGCTGAAAGATCCTAAAGACTTCAAGTTGGTCGGCAAACCTATCAAGCGCCTGGATACGCCGAGGAAGGTCAATGGCACTGCAGAATTCGGTATCGATGTAAAACTACCCGGCATGGTCTACGCATCGCTGGAGCAATGCCCGGTGATCGGCGGCACTGTGAAGAGTTTCGACGGCGCCAAGGCGCGCAGCATGCCCGGCGTGATCGACGTGGTGCAAATTCCCGACGGCGTGGCGGTGGTGGCAAACAGCTACTGGCGCGCGAAAAAAGCCCGTGAAGCACTGACCGTGCAATGGGATGAGGGCAGTGTTGCAAAATTGAACAATGCGAACATGCTGGCGGACATACGCGGCGCTTCCGCCCATGAGAAGAAAATCAATATCAAAACTACCGGCGGCGATGTGGATGCCGCCATCAAGGGATCGGCCAAGAGCCTGCAAGCCGAATATGTATCACCGCTGCTGGCCCATGCCACTCTGGAGCCCATGAACTTCACCGCAGATTTTCGCGATGGAAAAATACTGCTGATCGGCCCTACCCAATTCCAGCAGGGCGCGCAAGGAGCAGTCGCCGCGGCGCTGGGTATCAAGCCCGAAGACATTACCTTGAAAACCACGTTCCTGGGCGGAGGTTTCGGCCGCAGGCTGGAACTGGACTTCATTGTGCAGGCAGCGCAGATATCCAAGGCGGTCGGCAAACCGGTCAAGCTGTTATGGAGCCGCGAAGACGACACGACCCATGACTTTTACCGGCCTATGGCAGTCAACCGCATGGCGGCAGGGCTGGATGCCGGCGGCAAGCCTACTGCCTTGAAGTTTGAGCTGACGTCGCAATCCATCACCCAGCGCGCTTTCGGCTTGCCGAAAGAAACACTGGACCCGTTCATGGCCGAGGCCTCGGTCGTGCCCTACGACATTCCCAATATGACGCAAGACATGTATATCCACGATGCCGGTTTGCGGGTGGGCTACTGGCGCTCCGTCAGCCATGCCTTGAATGCCTTCCCCAACGAGAGCTTCATCGATGAACTGGCCCATGCTGCGGGCAAGGATCCGTATGCCTATCGCATGGAATTATTGACCAAGCAGCCGCGTTTTGCCAATGTACTCAAGCAGGCGGCAGAAAAAGCCGGCTGGGGCAAGCCCCTGCCGGCAGGCCACAAGCGAGGGATCGCGCTGATGGAGGGTTATGACACCTATATGGCGCAAGTTGCCGAGATTTCTGTCAACAAGGACAATGAGATCCGGGTGCACAAGGTGACTGTGGTGGCCGACCTTGGGCACATGGTCAACCCGGACACGGTCGATGCGCAAATTCAATCCAGTATCGTGTTTGGGCTTTCCGCGGCCTTGTATGGCGACATCACACTGGAAAACGGCAGGGTGCAACAGACCAATTTCCATAACTACCCGGTATTGCGCATGAACGAGATGCCCAAGATCGACGTTACCCTGGTCAAGAGCCAGGAGAAGCCGGGCGGCATCGGCGAGCCGGCAACTGCCTTGATAGGCCCGGCCGTTGCCAATGCGCTGTTTGCGGCGACCGGCAAGCGGATCAGGAGCCTGCCGCTGACGCCGGCGAAAATTGCCGCGGCTTAGCCGTCGCTGGCTGGGCAAGGCAGCAACATAAGCCGGGTTTTGGCAGCAAAGCCGGTCCCAAGGTAAGATACGCACACTGCATGTCCGCGCATGCAGTGTGCTGCCTTTTTTGATATTCGGATGCCCATGGATAGTATTGATCTGGAAGTACTGAAAACCTGTAACCAATGGTTAAATGCCGGTCTCAAATGCGAACTGGTGACGGTAATCAAGACCTGGGGCTCCAGCCCCCGTCCTGAGGGCGCCACCTTGGGCCTCTGTGAGGATGGGCGGGTCGTTGGTTCAGTATCCGGCGGCTGTATCGAAGACGACCTGATCGATCGCGTGCACCGGCACGGCATACAGCGCACCAAGCCGGAGATCGTCACTTACGGCATCACCGCCGATGAGGCCCACCGCTTCGGCCTGCCGTGCGGCGGCACCATACAGTTGGCGATAGAGCCGTTAACCGCCGATAGCCGCATTCCGGAACTGCTGCAAAGGCTGGCGCAGCATGAACTGGTGGCGCGCCGGCTGGATTTGTCGAGCGGCGAGGTACGGCTGGACCAGGCTAAGCCGGGCATGGGCCTGCAGGCCTCGGATGTTGCCCTGACGACAATCCACGGGCCGCGCTGGCGCTTGTTGATCATAGGCGCCGGACAATTGTCACGCTTCCTGGCCAGCATCGCATTGGGCATGGATTATCATGTGACCGTTTGCGATCCAAGGGAAGAGTATCGCGATGGCTGGAGGGTAGACGGCGTCAGGCTGGTCCACGCCATGCCGGATGACCTGGTGCAGGAGATGAAGCTGGACAGCCGCAGCGCGGTGGTTGCATTGACCCACGATCCCAAGCTGGATGACCTGGCGCTGATGGAGGCATTGAAGTCGGATGCGTTTTATGTCGGGGCGATAGGCTCTCGCGCCAATAATGCCAAGCGCCGCGAAAGATTGAAGGAATTCGATATCAGCGACGCCGAGCTGGCTAAGCTGCACGGTCCCATAGGCCTGTATATAGGCAGCAAGACGCCGGCTGAAATCGCCATTTCCATCCTGGCGGAAATGACTGCGGTCAAGAACAACATCCAGTTGCCCGCCGAAGTGCTGGTGGAAAATGCCAAACTGGCGGCAGCGCAAAAGCCCACCGACTCCCACTGCGTGCTGTCCAATTAGCTTCGCATGCGTCAATTGCGGCCGGATTTGCTCAAATCCGGCCGTTCAAATGCAAAAACGCCGCAAAATTGCGCCTTTTTTCGCGTAAAATCTCACCCAAAATCAGATTCCTTGCACCATTTCCGGTGCGCCCGGGCTGACATCCCTCTCTGCAATACCAATCGAGCAAAATACTATGAGCATCAAATCAGATAAATGGATACGCCGCATGGCGCAAGAAACCGGCATGATAGAACCGTTTGAGCCCGGGCAGGTGCGCGAGGAAAACGGACACAAAATAGTCAGCTATGGCACATCTTCGTACGGTTACGATATCCGTTGCGCTGACGAGTTCAAGATTTTTACCAATATCAACAGCACCATCGTCGACCCGAAGAATTTCGACGAAAAATCCTTCGTGGATTTCAAGGGCGACGTCTGCATCATCCCGCCCAACTCCTTCGCGCTGGCGCGCACGATGGAATACTTTCGCATACCCCGTAGCGTGCTGACGATCTGCCTGGGTAAATCCACCTACGCCCGTTGCGGCATCATCGTCAATGTGACGCCGTTTGAACCGGAATGGGAAGGCTACGTCACGCTGGAATTCTCGAATACTACACCGCTGCCCGCCAAAATCTATGCAGGCGAAGGCTGCGCCCAGGTGTTGTTCTTTGAGAGCGATGAGATGTGCGAAACGTCTTACAAGGACAGGGGCGGCAAATACCAGGGCCAGCACGGCGTGACTTTGCCGAAAGCCTGACGATCACCCCGTTGCCGCCAGAAGCGAACCGAATCCTTGCCGGGCCCGGTTCATTTTCAATTGCGCTGGAACTGCGTCAGGAATAGGCGTAGGGCTGCGAATTGATGGTAGTCGGCCGGCCCGCAATCAATTCCGCCAGCAGCGCGGCACTGCCGCACGCCAGTGTCCAGCCTAGCGCGCCATGGCCGACATTCAGGAACAGGTTGCCGAGCGGGGATTTGCCGATGATGGGCAAGCCGGTCGGCGTCGCCGGGCGAAACCCGGCCCACGGCGACAGCCCGGCGCTGTCCTCCAGATCCCCGCAGCCGGGGAATAATTCCTTGGTGCCGCTGACCAGTTCCTGCACCGCGCTCCGCGGTATGCTACGATCCATGCCGACTATCTCCACCCGGCCGGCGACGCGCAGGCGGTTGCCGAGCCTGGCATACACAATCTTGCGCGACAAATCGGTAATGGAAACCTGCGGCGCAGAACTCTCGGTCTGCGCTGCAATAGGTATCGTGATGCTGTAGCCTTTCAGCGGATAGACCGGCAGCCCAAAGCCCAGCTTGCGCGCGAACGCGGCGCTGTCTACCCCCATTGCCAGCACAAAGCTGTCTGCTTCTATGCTTTCTTTGCCGATATTCACTGCATGCAGGCGATCGTCTTTCAGGATGGCGCCGCTGACGCTGGAATTGGGCAGGAAACGGAATTGCGCGGAGGCTTTCATCGTTTCCAGCAATTGCGCGCAAAACATGGCGCAATCGCCGGCTTCTTCGCTGGCGGTATACACGCCGCCGGCCCATTGCCTGTTGGACGCCGCTAGCGCAGGCTCGATTTCCATGCAGCGCTGGGCATTGATCACCTCCTGCTGGCAACCGTACTGGGCCTGAAACTCAACCTGCGACCGGGCCGATTCCAGCGCCGCCCGGTCGGTGAACATGACCAATTTTCCGGCAATGCGGTAAGAAAACTCCAGCGGCTTGGCCGCCAGCAATTGCGCCAGCTTGTCGCGGCTGAAAAATGCCAGTTGCAGCAAATCTATCGTCGTGCGCTTCACCTGTTGCGCATTGCTGGCCGCGAGGAATTTGAGCAGCCAGCTCCATTGCGCAGGGTCGAATTTCGGTTTCAGGGTTAGCGGAGAGTCGGCGCTGAACAGGTAGTGCGGCCATTTGCTCCACACCGAAGGATCAGCCAGCGGTGCGACGTAGGAATAGCTCAACTGGGCGCCGTTCCCATAGCTGGTCATTTGCCCGGGCTCGGCTTGCGATTCGATGAGCGTGACTTGATGGCCGGCTTGTATTAGCTGGTGGGCGGTCGTGACGCCTATCACTCCTGCGCCGAGTACACAGATATGCATGGATATTTTCTGGTTGGAAAAGACGATTCTTTATTATTGCCATAGTACGCAAATGCTGAAAAAATGTCCCATGCCAAATTAGTGTAAGGCCATCTTGTGAAAGTTATGGCTTTGCTTTCCAATTGCCGGCTTCTAGGCTAAGCTGGCCCTCATGCATCATTCCCTGCATCAACAAATCATGCCGAATATCGATACAGCAATCATGCCGGATTACACGGCAATACTGGAAACCATCCGCGGCGAGGTTCAGCCATTGTTGCCGCAAGGAGAAGTTGCCAGCTACATTCCGCAGTTGTCCAAGGTCTCCCGTGAACATTTTGGCATGGCGGTATATTGCCTGGATGGGAGGACCTTCGCTATCGGGGACGCGTATCAGAAATTCTCGCTGCAAAGCGTCACCAAGCTGTTTGCGCTGGCGCTGGCCTTCTCGCGTGAAGGCGACAGCATCTGGGACCGGGTAGGGAGGGAGCCTTCGGGCAACCCGTTCAACTCGCTGGTGCAGCTGGAATATGAGAAGGGGAAACCGCGCAATCCCTTCATCAATGCCGGAGCACTGGTGATGACGGATATCCTGTCGTCACGTTTTGTACAGTCAGATATTGCAGTGCTGCAATTTGCGCGCCTGATAGCTGACGAAAATTGCGTGGATTTTGACCTCGCTGTAGCGCAATCCGAGCGTGAAACCGCGCATCGCAACTATGCGATCGCCCATTTGATGAAAGATTTCGGCAACCTGCACAATCCGGTGAAGACCGTCATTGACAGCTATTGCCGTCAATGCTCGATCACGATGACTTGCGCCGAATTGGCCAAGGCTGGCGGCTTCCTCGCGCAACACGGCACCATCCCGTGGAGCGGTGTGCAGATACTGGACGCCAGCTCGGCCAAGCGCCTGAATGCACTGATGCTGACCTGCGGCACCTACGACGCCGCCGGGGATTTTGCCTACCGTGTCGGCTTGCCCGCAAAGAGCGGGGTAGGCGGCGGCATCCTGGCCCTGGTGCCGGGCGAACTGGCGGTTGCCGTTTGGTCGCCCGGCCTGGATCATACCGGCAACTCCCTGGCCGGCACTTATGCGCTGGAGCGCTTTACGACGCTGACCTCGCGCTCCATCTTCTGATCTCTTCAACAGGTTCCCATCCACTGTTTCTGCAACAGCATTGCTGTCTTGTGGGTGGCGTGGCAAGATGCACATGCATTATTTGCAATGCACCCAGACAGGTTGTCGCAGCCGTTAAGGAGAGAACATGAGCAGCATAGACAAATATCAGCAATTCCCGGAGTTGAAGCGCCGTCATTTCCTGATGTCGGCTGCCGGCGCAGGCTTGAGCATCGCAGCGGGCGGCTTTCCATCTGTCGCGTCCGCGGCTATGACGCATATGCTGCCGCCGCTCCCTTATGCAGAAGATGCGTTGGCGCCGGTTATTTCATCGAACACGATAGGTTTCCATTACGGCAAACACCATAAAGGCTATGTCGACAACCTGAACAAGCTGATCGTCGGCACCGAATATGCGGATATGCCGCTGGAAAAAGTAGTACTGGCGACTGCTGGGCAAGCCGATAAGGCGGCGATCTTCAACAACTCGGCACAGATATGGAACCATACTTTTTACTGGCGCAGCCTGCGCCCGAACGGCGGCGGCGAGCCTCCTGCCGCATTGAAGCAAAAAATCGAAGCTTCATTCGGTAGTGTCGACGCCTGTAAAAAGGAATTGTCGGCAGCAGCATTAGGCCAATTCGGCAGCGGCTGGGCCTGGCTGGTGCAAGACGGCGACAAATTGAAAGTGGTCAGGACGCCCAATGCGGAACTGCCGCTGACCAAGGGCATGAAGCCCTTGCTGACTATCGACGTCTGGGAGCACGCCTACTATCTGGACTACCAGAACCGTCGCGCCGATTACGCGAATGCCTTGCTGGATAAATTGATTAACTGGGGTTTCGCGGCCCAGAACCTTGGCGCCTGATAGCCTGTTTTCAGCTGTCACGGCAAAGGCGGCCGACAAAATCCGCCTTTGTTCTGCGCACGCGGAGGTGAAGAATTTAGTCCGCTTCGACCAGGGTCTGGTGCACAAAGGCTGACAGTATCAGCCTGGACTGCGTGTCCAGGTCGACGAATTGAAAACCGTAGCGATAGCCGTCTTCGTTTTCTACCGGTTCGACAGAGCGCAGAATAAAATTCAAGGTCAGGATTTCATCATTGCCGGCCGCTTTTACCTTGAACTTGATGATGCCGGTATCGCCTTTTTCACCTATGCTTTTCTTGATGATTCCCGATGCGCCGCCGGTACTCATGTCATTGAGCACGCCTGCCGTAGTGTGCTCGGCACTGCCAATCATGACAGAAGCGATGATTTTGACGTTGGCGCGAGAACCTTGGCGGATGACCGTACTGCGAACCTGCGCAGGATAGGACAGGTGCAGATACGAATAGGGAAAGAATACCGACTTCAGCGCAGATGCGGTAAACGCATACGCAGTCTTGCCGGTGAAGGCGCGCACGATAAAAAGCTGGCCGTCCCTGATCCTGGGTGCGCCGCCGTCGATCGTCGGTGCCGACACGACAATGGATTTACCCTTCAGGAAGCCTATCATCTTGACGGTAAATCTCGTCGCGGCATTGTCCTGCATTTGCAGGAATAATTTCTCACCAACGCTCCAGCGCACGCTGTCCAGCTCTATCATCTGGTCCCGGGCGTCTTCTTCTTTCTGCTCAGTTGCCGCAGGGGGTGTTTCGACAACTTCTCGGGCAGGAACGGTGTTCCACAAAGAATCCATGCAATAGGCGTTAATGACCAGACGCTCCAGCTGTTGCTGGGTTTCTATCATCATGCCGGACTCAAACAGAAGGTTGCCGTGCACGTCATAGATCGGCCAAGGCAAAGGTTGACCGACCGTGATGTCGGTCGGGTTGATTGCCGTCAATGCTGAAATGTCGCCCATCTATAGCCCGAAAATATTGATATGCATGGATTGCTTACAGAGTCGAAATATATTTAGCCGTATAGTATATGGAAAAATGTGGACAAAAGGACATTATGCAGCGATCAGCGAACATAAAAAATGCGCTTGAGGTCATCAAGCGCATTTCTCGAGGCTTTTGCCGGTTGGTGCCGAGCCTGAATCTTACTCAGTCACCTCGGCGCCGATTTTGACGCAATCAACATAGTAACCGCGTTTGCCGTCGACCTCTTTCCTGACCAGGCCATGGCAGTCGGTTTCAAAACCGGGGAATTTCTCGTTGAAAGCGCGCACGAACTTCAAGTAGTCCACGATAGTCTTGTTGAAACGCTCACCCGGAATCAGCAGTGGAATGCCGGGAGGGTAGGGGGTTAGCAGAATGGACGTAACCCGGCCTTCGAGTTCATCGATGGATACCCGCTCTATCTCCTTGTGCGCCATCTTTGAAAATGCGTCGGAAGGTTTCATCGCCGGCTGCATGTCGGACAAATACATCTCCGTCGTCAGGCGCGCCACGTCATATGACTTGTACGCTTCATGGATGCCCTGGCAAAGGTCTTTCAGGCCCACCCCTTCATAGCGTGGATTGGCCGCCGCAAATTCCGGCAGGATGCGCCACATAGGCTGATTTTTGTCGTAGTCGTCCTTGAACTGCTGCAGGGCGGTCAGCAAGGTGTTCCAGCGGCCTTTGGTAATGCCGATAGTGAACATGATGAAGAACGAGTACAGGCCCGCTTTTTCAACGATAACGCCGTGTTCTGCCAGATATTTGGTGACGATGGAGGCAGGGATGCCGGTTTCACCAAACTGGCCTTCCAGCGACAGGCCCGGAGTGATGATCGTGGCCTTGATCGGATCCAGCATATTGAAGTTGGGCGCCAGCTTGCCGAAGCCGTGCCAGTCGTCCTCGGCACGGATCACCCAGTCTTCCCGCGAACCGATGCCGTCGTCGGCAAAGGTATCCGGCCCCCACACCTGGAACCACCAGTCCTTGCCCCATTCCTGATCGATCTTGCGCATGGCCCGGCGGAAATCCAGCGCCTCCAGGATAGACTCTTCTACCAGCGCTGTGCCGCCCGGCGCTTCCATCATCGCGGCCGCAATGTCGCAAGACGCTATGATCGCATACTGCGGCGAGGTGGAAGTGTGCATCAGATAGGCTTCATTGAAGCTGTCTTTATCCAGTTGCACGGTTTCCGATTCGCGCACCAGGATTTGCGAAGCCTGCGAAATGCCGGCCAGCAGCTTGTGCGTGGATTGCGTCGAGAATATCATCGACTTCTTGGCGCGCGGCCTGTCCTTGCCGATCGCGTGCATATCCTTGTAGAAGCTGTGGAAAGTCGCATGCGGCAGCCAGGCTTCATCGAAATGCAGCGTGTCGAT
>Ga0207092_1024_pt1 | contig 34553 bp, 32 predicted proteins | sample Alteio_BWMinHeat_48_FD_153533 | JGI IMG/M metagenome (GOLD analysis project Ga0207092, IMG submission 153533) | Enriched cells from forest soil in Barre Woods Harvard Forest LTER site, Petersham, Massachusetts, United States -... | ecosystem: Environmental > Terrestrial > Soil > Temperate forest >... | reverse complement strand
AACATGCTGTGGTTGACGTGGCCTCCGCCATTGTTGCGGACCGCACCGCGGATGTCCTCGGGAATGGCGTTGAGATCGCGAATGAGATCTTCGGCGGACTTGTCGGCGAGTTGCGGATGTTTCTCGAGGGCGGCGTTGAGATTCTTCACATAGGCGCCGTGGTGCATGTCGTGGTGCAGAGTCATGGTCTGCTTGTCGATCGTGGAATCCAATGCGTCATACGCATACGGCAGTGGGGGTAGTTCGTGAGCCATTTTGATCGTTCCTCCAGGCTTTTGAGATGACAGGAAGTTGTTTTTCGATGCAAAGGTTCCCACATTATAGCGCCGGGGATAGGGATGCGAGCCAGACCGCGCCCTGCTCGGGATCGCTGCATCCAGTGCTGTGGTTTCTGAAACGGTTGTCATCCTGAGCGGCGGCGAAGCCGGCGTGAGGGACCTCACGTGAGCGTGCGGTGCGGATGAGGCAGATCGCATAGCATGCCTGCAGCGTGACAGTCCTCCCGACTGCGGTGGTCATATACAACAACTGTACGGTTCCTCGGAGCGCCTTCGGCCCTCCTCAAGATGACATCGCTGTAGGAGACAGGATGACAATTCCCAATGGTTTCCTACTTACGTCCCAGCAGGCGGATCCGCGACGTGAACGCGCGACCCAGGCATGCGGTGAAAGTTGGCTGCGGGTGGGTTGCGTCGATGATGCTATTTACTACAAAGGGATCGCAGCGCCCGGTAATGTTGTCCATACCACCGCGGAGTGCGAGGTAGTAGCCGAGAAGATGGAAGCGTTTTTCCAGTTGCACATTGAGCGAGAAATAGTCGGGGAAGCGCTGGGCGCCGGGCTTGCCGATCAGTTGCAACTGGTCGGTGTATTCGTTGAAGGGGAATCCGGTGCGGGCTTCCATCGAGTAAGCAAACTCCAGTTGGTGAATGATCGGCAGCGGGAAAAACGGCAAGTATCCCCAGGAGAAAAAACGATTCGGTGTGTCCCACGGATACGGCCCGGGCTGCTGCCGGGCGAGGACTGAATTGTCGACGTTGAAATCGAGAGCCTGGTTCGTGCGGGCGCTCGAGCGCGTATAGGCGCCCATGATCGAGTAGGTCTCGCGGAAGGTGCGGCGCAACGAGATCTGGAAGGCATCGTAGTGATCTTGCCGCGTATTCTGCAGAACAAAGTTCCCCGTGGGGGAATTGGCAGCCGTGTCGTACACGAATCCGCTATTGCCGCGGCGCTGGAAGAATTCAGCCTTCATGTAAATCATGGCTGGAAGTTTCTTTTCAAGGCCGACGCTCCAGTTGAGGAATCGTGGAGACTCCAGATCAGCAGTGTTCGCGGTAAAACGCGTTTCGACCGGGCCGGAGACCCCAACGCAATTCGTCGGAGTTGTGCAATTGGGAGCCGTCGAGAAAAAGGTATCTTGCCGCGTGCCCGAGTAGGGCCGGGCAATCAGAAAGATCGGAGTCGCTTCATAGATCAGGCCGATACCGGCGGAAAGTTTCGTCGAGCCCGAATTGTCGAGCACATACGTGCCGGCAAGGCGTGGAGCGAAGTTGGCGTGATGGACGACGTCGTCCCAGTCGAATCGAACGCCGGGTTCGAGCAGCAGGCGATCGGTGATCGCCCAGCGGTCCTCGGCATAGGCGGAGACTTCGGCGTTATTCTGCTCGACCAACGGCGCTTGCGTGAAGGTCGAGTAGCGCGTACAGGGGAACTGCGCATTCTGGTTGGCGGTGAGGCAAAGATTGCCGGAGGTGAGGGTGTTGTCGGCGACCAGAAACGAGATCGGCTGACGGGAGAAGTGCGCATCGTAGGAGATATGGTCGAGATCGACTCCGACCTTGAAGTCGTGACGTCCGTGCCACTGCTGTGGAGGCAAATAGACATTTGCGAAACCCTGCCAGCGTGTCGCGATAGTTTCCGCGTTCAGGTAGAAGTTGCCTCCGGACGTGTTGGTGTTTACGAAATACGGTTTCGATCCATAGGGAGTGAGATTGATGTCGTACTGGTCGAAGCCCAGCCCAGTTTCGACTAGCATTCCGTTCGCGAAGTAGTGCTGGTCTTTGATGCTGGGGAAATAGGAGTACTCGACATCTTTGGGATTGGCAAACTGTGGGCTCTGTGGCGAGAGAAACGCGTACTGGTCGTGCAGATGATTTACGAGAAAACTTGTGGTGAGAATATTCCGCTCAGTGATGTTCGATTGCAGCTTGGTCTGATTGCCGAAGCGGAGAATGTGATCATTGTCCTGCCCAACTGGAAGCGCGGTGTAGACCAGGTTGTCATACTCGCCATCGAAGGCGTTATAGAACCAGATTTTGTGCTTCACGATCGGACCTGAAAACGTGAAGAGCGGCAGGAACTGGTCGAAGCGCCATCCGTGCTTGTTCTGGAACGAAGGAATAAAGTTCGTGGCCCAGAAGCGGAAGTGATCGTCGCCGATGCCGGTATTCAACAAGAGGGCGCCACCTGACCCTTTGCCAAACTCGGCCGGCTCGCGCGAAGGCTGAACCTGAATCGAGCGAAACGCATCTGTGCTGACGCGAATCAACAGTTGGCCATTGGCGGGCTGAGTCACGTTGAAGCCGTCAAGCAAAGTGATCGTCTGATAGGTCTGGGCCCCGGCCACGTGCGGCTGTCCACTTTGATCGTTAACGACGCCGGGAATGAAGCTGACGGCATTCCGATAGTCGTGGGCCGTGGGGAAGACCATGTTCACGATATCCAAACCAGAAAGACTCTCCTTCGAGGCAACCTGCGCCGGATCGATGGCCGGCGGCGATTCGCGGACGTCGACCACTTCGTGAATTTCCTGCGTGCGAGTGAGGGCGACGTCGACGGTTGCGCGGGGCGAGACTTGTACCGCGGCCTGCTCGAGTGCGTAGAAGCCCTCCTTCTGGACACGAAGCGTGTACAGTCCGGCAACAACGTTCGGGAGCGAGCAGCGCCCGCTGAAGCTCGTCTCGCAGTGAGCGATCGGCTGTCCAGCGCTTTCGAGCGAAACGCGGGCGGAAGGGACAGCAACTCCGTTCTCATCGACAACCACGATCGTTGGGCCGTTCGCGGTTTGTGCTGCGACCGTGCAAACAATCGCAACCGTCAGTAGGAGAGCGCGCATTCGTTGGGAGTATTTTACGGTGGGATGCGAGGTTTCAAGGATGTGTTGGAATAGTTCATCGGTTCCAGCGACAGGCTCTCACGGCGCACTCGTAGGTTGCAGAGGGTGCGGATGTTCCGCTTCGTCGCGGATGTGGCGAAGGACGCGCAGATGAATCTTGTGAATGATGGCGTCGGACCAGAGATGCCAGTACGCTGAAGGCCATAAGCCGTGCTGATACCAGGTGGTGCCTTCCAGGCGCGTGCCGCCGTTGGGGAGGGGCGTCAACAGGAACTGCCCGCCCTCAGAAATCAGGAATCCATGTAAATGGGGCGTGTCGAGATGGGAGTACGGAGTCCATTCTTCCATCGGAGCCGGGTTGGAGACCACGGAAAACTTCAGTAGATGAGGCTCGTCCCAGACTTGGATGGGCTCCACGAATGCTCCTGTAGAGAAGACGCAGTGACGTTCCGCGCCAACCCCTGTACCGACCATTTCCGCTCGAATGGGATACGCGATGCCTGCGCGAAACATCAACTCGGTTGGCGGAGGAATCTGGGTGAACGCGATCACCCGGTGCCAGACTTCTTCGGGTGGCGCTTGCACATCGAGCGAGGTGCGGACCACGAAGACCAGAGATGGGCGTCCGGCCAGATGTTCCGCGCTCTGGATGCCGGGCGCGATCAGCACAAGAACCGAGAGAATCACCGGAGCATCACGCTGAATCCAGCGACTCCTTTGCGCCTTGTAGGCGCAAAAGCCACCGAAAGCGGCAAGCGGCAGAGCTAGTGGCGCGGCCATGATCAAGCAGACGAGCCCTTCCACAGCGACACCAAAGAGCACGCCTGCAAGCAATACGACCGAGAGACAGGCGACACCGATCGAACTCAGCAGCGTGCGGGGGGCGCGAAGGCCGTAGAGAAACGCGGCGACGAAACCCATCGTGAAGGGCACGGCCACGAAGAGTCCCCAGCCGTAGTTCGTCATGACTCTGACACCAAAGGTGCCGAGGCCGAGCCCCAGCGGAACTGAGATCAGCAGGGATACGGCGGCGCTGCCGAGCGCACCTGCGGGCACAATCCGGGCCCAACTCGAAGTCTTTGCGTGCTCTGGTTCTCTCGGATCGCGAGCGGGAATCACGCACAGAGCGACAAAGAAGAGCAGGTTGACGAACGGTGCGAAGAAAAGCGCGACCAGCCATAACGGCAGTCGAGCACTGCGCAGCCTCTGGAGCGTGAGCATGACGCCGATCCAGATAAATGGCAGGGAGACGGCCAACATTGCCGCCAGGAAGACTTGCTGACTGCGTTCGAGCGAGGTGATGTTGGCGGCATCTCGCAGAGGCACCCAGTAGTTGAAAAGATCCCAGGGCCGGTGGAACCCGTACGTAGCAACGAGCCGGTCAAGGTTGTGTTTGAAGGCAAAACCGAGAATCCCGATGAGGGCGTAGGGCCCGCGGTCGATGGCGCCAGAGGGACGAAAGAGCTGGGCGGCAGAAACCTTCACGATCACTCACCTCCCGGAACTATCAGTTATTTCTAATTATTCTGTAGGTACAGAAAGTAACGTTGTAGATGCGAGATGTCAAGCCGCATTTCTGCAAGACAGAAAAATCTGGACGCGCAATACTGGGTCGTTTCGAGATCTGCCGTGTATCTCCCGGATACCCAAAACTCTGAATCTTTGATAAACTGCCAGCACCCGCTCAGAAAGATTTCCTCTCTATGCTTTCGCAGTTGACCTCCCAGGAAGCCCTGAGACTGACCGCTAACTTTGCTTTCACCGCCGACCGCATGCGAGAAGGCGACCGGGCGTTTGCCATTAGAGCCAACATTTGTGAGACTGCCAGCCGTGTTGCCTTCTTGCGTGCGCACATTATTGCCCGGCAAGAAGAGATTATTCCTCGCTTTGGGGAATGCTTGCGGCGAGCGGTTTTCGCGGTGGTTTGAAAAAAATCCAACCGTTTCTTCTCCGGCTGCCGTACAAGATAGGCATGGCAGCGTCATCTGCGTTTGATTCTGAACCCGAAATGGACCGTGGACGCTCCGCCCGCTCTGTGTCGAGGCGACCCCCCGCGGACGGGCGCCTGTTGCGTGTCATTGCCGTCTTCAAGTTTCTAAAGGCTGCATTGCTGCTTGCGCTCTCGGTGGGCGTATTTCGCATGCTGCACCAGGACCTCGGGATGCGCCTCGAACACTGGGTGCGCGCCATGCATCTCGATCCCGGCAACCGGTATATCGAACACGTGCTGATGCGCGCGTCGAACCTGAGCCCCGCCCAGATCAAGAAGGTGGGATTAGTTGGGCTGCTCTACGCCGGTCTCTTCGCGGTGGAAGGCACTGGCTTGTGGCTCAAACGAAGGTGGGGCGAATGGGTCACGGTCGTCCTCACAGGGATGCTCGTGCCAGTCGAGGTGTATGAGATTGTCCATCGACCGACTGCGATCAAAGTTCTGGTGCTGCTGGTGAATGTGGGCATCGTCTTTTATTTAATCCACCGGATTCGCACGGAGGACCGGTCCGCTTAAGTGGGATCAGTCGGCTGCGGATACGCTGCAAGCAAACAGCAGATTCCTCGCGTTCGCTCGGAATGACAAACGATAGTTTTGCTGAGCAATTCTGGGGATAAGCCGGCTCCGATGCGGCCGGTGAAGATAGCAGATTCCTGCTCGCCGCTGCGCGGCTCGTCGGAATGACGAAGTTATGGATAGATCTCCCTGCGCAGCGTTGTCATTCCGAAACGGTGATTAGCCGTTGAGGAATCTGCTGTCTGCCGGCAGTGGATCAGCTGCAAGCCCACAGCAGGTTTCACCCACCTACGTGAGGTTCTGTCAGCTTTGCCAGTCGTCAACACCTTCACGCCCATCATCTTACCGGGGGGAGCCCGTCGAGGTCAGCGATCAGATCGACGACGATGAGGTGTTAAGACATGGCAGCGAAAGAGCAGAACACGCACTCAAAGAGCATTTGGGCGAAAACTGAGCTTGCGTCGGCAGTGCTCTTCCTCGCGTGCCTTTGCCAGATGGCCTTTGCACAAGGCGATGCGGACTTAGCAGCCCCCGGCGAGGCACCTGCTCCAACCGCCTCCGTCGGCACTTCTACCCTTTTTCAAAACGTCCGCATCTTCGATGGCCGGAACGCCGCAGTATCGCCTCTGTCCAACGTGCTGGTCAAAGGCAACATCATCGAGCGTATCTCGTCGGAACCGATTCCGGTTGGCCCGGGTGTTACTGTTATCGCCGGCAACGGCCGCACACTGATGCCGGGTCTCATCGATGCGCATTGGCACGCCGTCATGGCGTCGGTTCCTCAGCCCGTCCTGATGACGGCCGACCCAAACTACCTTCAATTCTTGGCTGCACGACAGGCCACAGCAACGCTGATGCGAGGCTTCACCACCGTGCGCGATCTCGGAGGCCCCGTCTTCGGGCTCAAGCGCGCCATCGACGAGGGCGTCATCGTCGGTCCGCGTATCTATCCTTCAGGAGCCTTCATCTCACAAACCTCCGGACACGGAGATTTCCGCTTCTCCTTTGAAGTCCCGAGGCTTCCCGGAAAATCTCTCAGCTACACCGAGGCTGTGGGAATCGCAGCCATTGCCGACAGCCCCGATGAGGTTCGGCTGCGTGCAAGAGAGCAATTGCGTGCGGGCGCCAGCCAGATCAAGGTCATGGCTGGAGGTGGCGTCGCCTCTCCGTACAATCCAATCGAATCCACTCAGTACACCGAACCGGAGATCCGCGCCGCAGTGGAGGCCGCTGAAAACTGGGGAACTTATGTCACCGTGCACGCCTATACCCCTCGTGCGATTCAGCAGGCGATTGCCGCAGGCGTCAAATGCATCGACCACGGTCAACTCATCGATGAGCCTACCGCCAGGCTGATGGCGGAAAAAGGAATCTGGTGGAGCTTGCAGCCCTTTCTTGATGATGAAGACGCGCCTCCGCTCGCTAATCCGGTGTCTCAGAAAAAGGCGCTCGAGGTCTTCGCCGGAACCGAAAACGCCTACAAGCTAGCGAAGAAGTACAGGATCAAGACAGCCTTTGGTACCGACATTCTCTTCGATGCAAGGCTCACTACCCGGCAAGGAGCCATACTTGCCAAGCTGGTTCGCTGGTACTCCCCCGCCGAAGTGCTCAAGATGGCCACCGCGGACGACGGCGAATTGATGGCCCTCACCGGATTTATCAACCCCTACCCCGGCAAACTGGGCGTCGTGGAGCAAGGAGCACTGGCCGATCTGCTACTGGTCGACGGCAATCCGATTGAAAACATCAAGCTCATCGCAGACCCGGACAAAAACTTTCTGGTCATCATGAAGGACGGAACAATCTACAAGAACACCCTGCCTCGATAAGGATTTTTCGCGGTGCAGGGTAGTTGGGTTAAGCAAAGATTAAGTAAGTAAGTCCCTCAACGCTCTACCGGCCGACAATCTCCTAAACTTTTAGTTGACAAGCGGATTTTCTCGTTGTAATGTCCTAAAAACTTAGGAGGTAATCTCCGTTGGTTCCCAACCGCAAACCCACATCTCAACTCACCCCGCTGGAGCTTCGGATCATGCAGGTTCTCTGGGAGAACGGCGCCAGCACCGTACAGGCGGTACAGGAGAGACTGCCGGGAGAGTCCCTGGCCTATACCACAGTGCAAACCATGTTGAACGTGCTGCAGCGCAAGGGCAGGGTCAAGCGCCGACTGTTGGGCAAGGCCTATGAATACCGGGCGGTGTTGAGTCGGGAGCGGGCCCTGCGGGATGCGGCTGGTGATCTGCTCGACCGCATGTTTGGCGGCTCAGTGGACGCACTTCTGATGAGCCTGGTGAAGAGCCGCCAGATTGACGCCGAAAAACTCGCGAAGCTGCAGCGATTGATCGATGAGCAGGAGAGTGGCAAGGAGGAAGGCCATGGAGACGATTAACCGGCTGATCGTGGGCTATCTGCTGAATTCTTTTTGGCAGATTACAGTGATTGCAGCGCTCGCGTTCTTGTGCTCGACATTCCTGCAGCGAGCGCCCGGCCGATATCGCCATGTTCTTTGGGTCTTGTGCCTGGCAGCGTGTGTACTCGTTCCTGCGGCCACTGTGTTGATGCAGGTTCGCGCGGGCGGGCAAGCCGCCAGCGCTCCTGTGTTCGCTGAAACGAGTGCCCACGTTGCAGTCTCCTACCAGGGAGGATGGTCGTTCCTCAGTTTGCGCAGCCGCACTCGTCCCGTGCAATGCGCGCCTTTGTTGTTGAATGTTGCTGCATGGGCGTACTTGATTTTCCTGGGCCTTCGCTTCCTGCAGCTTGGCTGGATTTACCACCGCACCTCACAGGTTCGTGGGTCGGCCTACGAAAGAAGCGTTCCGCCAGCCCTTGCTCAGGCCGCAGAAACCTGTCGACGTCTGTTCTCGATTTCGGCCATTTCGCTGTTGTGCTCGGAAGAAATCTCGAGCCCATCGACCGTGGGATGGCGCAACCCGGTCCTTCTTGTCCCGATTAATTTCTTTACCGACGACATCCGTGAGGAGGACGCGATTTCCGCTTTGTCGCATGAAATGGCGCACATCCGGCGGTGCGACTTCGCGCTGAACCTCGTGTACGAGTTGATTTCAGTGCCGCTGTGCTTGCACCCTGCAACGGCATTCATTAAGACGCGAATCGCGCAAACGAGAGAGCTTGCGTGTGACGAGATGGCTGTTCGCCTGCTGCCCTCGGGAAAGCAGTACGCCCGTTCGCTGCTGTACATCGCGCAGACTGTGTTTGCCGCCGCCCCTTCGGCAAAGTCGAACTATGCAATGGGGCTGTTCGATACGCACGCTTTGGAGGAGCGAATTATGAATATTCTCAGGATGCCCAATGGTGCAGGACGCGGAAGCCGCACAAGAATGCTGATGGCGTTTGTTCTGGTAACCGCAGTCTCGCTTCTGACTTCTGCGTTTTCGCTACGCGTTGCTTCCGATGCCGCTTCTGCTGACGATCAACGATTCGTAGGTACGTGGGTTACAAAGTATAAAGGCCAGACATTTATCACATTTAAACTCAAGGCAGAGAACGGCAAGCTTGGTGGAACGTGTATCCACGTAGACCGGCTAGATGATGTGAATGGCGAACTGATCCCAAGCAGCGACAAATTTGTTGAGCAGGAAATCGTGCAGGCGAAAGTCTCCGGCAATAAGCTCGACTTGCGGATTGGCGGGCACGATTCCATCCACTTCGAACTTGCATTGAAGGGAGCCAATGAGGCTGACGTGCTTGCAGTGGGGGATTCGCCGGATAAGAGCTCACCGGACCAGGGGCCTCCGCAGAAAACGCCGTGGCACTTTCAGCGTGTAGCAGAGGGCCAGTAGTGAGCCGTCCCCTTTTGATGTCATCCTGAACGGCGGCGAAGCCGCCGTGAAGGACCTTACGGTGGCGAATGAATCGATGAAGTTGACGCGAAACTTTCCGCGGAGTGAATCACCCCGGAGAGGGCAATGGCGATGCTTACCCTCGTACGGTCCCTCGGAGGGCCTTTCGCCCTCCTCAGGATGACATCGCATCGCGAGAGAGATGCACTGAGGCGCAAACGGTCGCCGCCGATATAGAATTCCGACCATGAAAGCCGCAGTACTCTCCGTTCTGGATCAGCCTCCGCGTTGCGAAGAGTTTCAGGATCCCACTCCGGGTGAAGGCGAGGTCTTCGTTCGCGTTCGTGCCGCTGCGCTCAAGCCAATCGATCGGCAGTTGGCGAGTGGAGCGCATTACGCGTCGCAGCGTAATCTGCCGATGGTTTGCGGCAACGACGGCGTCGGCACCCTCGATGACGGGCGCCGAGTTTTCTTCGCGGCACCGCGACCGCCGTACGGCACCATGGCGGAGCTCGCCGTCGTCGCGGCAATGCGATGCTTTCCGCTTCCTGACAACGTCGATGACGTAACGGCAGCTGCGGTCTTCAACCCGGGACTCTCAGCATTCGGTGCGCTCAAGTGGCGCGCGCAAATCGCGGCAGGCGAGACCGTGTTGATTCTGGGTGCAACCGGAGTCACCGGGAAGCTCGCCATTCAGACTGCAAAGCTTCTGGGAGCGGGCCGCGTCATTGCCGCTGGCCGGAACGAAAAAGTGTTGAACTCGCTGCAGGAACTGGGCGCCGACGCCACCATCCGCCTCGACAAGACAGGCAGCGACCTCTCGCAACTCTTCGCGCGCGAGGCAGGCGCGAAAGGATTCGATGTCGTTATTGATTATCTTTGGGGCGCGCCCACTGAGGCGCTGCTTGGGTCCATCACGCGAAAAGACTTCAGCGCGGCCTCTTCGAGAGTTCGACTCGTGCAGGTCGGCGAGAGCGCTGGGCCTCTGATCTCGTTGCCCGCGGCAGTACTGCGCAGTTCTCGACTCGAAATCCTGGGAGCCGGGAGCGGCAATGCTCCAGCTTCGCGCGAGGCGTGGGGTGAGGCGATTCAGTGGCTGCTCGCGAATGTCGCTCGCGGCGCGTTGAAAATCGACACTGAGCCGGTTCCGCTGGCCGACATCGAGTCTGCTTGGGGCCGCGAGTGGCATGGACGGCGCGCAGTGATTATTCCCTGAGACCGGCCCGCAGAGAAGGCACCTCGTGTGTTTCCCTGTGCTCTCTGTGGTGATCCGTCAAGCTTTAGTCGCCAGGTAGTCACAGACGCGCTTGATGGTGTCGCGCTGATTGTCGTTCAAGGTGAGGAATTCGAAACCGTAGCGCAGGCCCTGCCTGTAGCGGACAATGGCGCGGACCTTGATGGGATAAGGAGTCAGCGGCAGCGGAATCTCTAGCGTGACAATCTCGCCGGGCTCAAGGCTGCCGGTGAGAGTAGCACCGATGCCGTCCTGGCCCATTTCAGTCGAGCGTCCCCAGCAGCTGCGAAATTCTCCGGCTTGAAACATCTTGACCTGCAGCCGGACGTCGATCACGAAGCGTGGAAAGCGTCGCGTGAAGGGCTTGGCCGTGCTCGAGTTGGCAGCGGGGGCGGAAGTCCCTCCGTCGGCGGAGGCTGCGGCTGCCCGGGCTTTCCTATCTTTATCCATGCAATCCTGCGCGGCGCGGCCTCTGGGCCGCCGGCTTCACACTTTGCTAATTCCCGTGCAGCAAGTACCCCGGCTCTAGCGGCAGTTTGCCGGCGAGTTTTACAACCGACACGCTGCTGTTTATCGAGTAGACGTCGACCACGCCAACCGCTCCTGGGATGGACGCGACTTTGTTCACCAGGTCCTCGTCGGAATCGACCACGACGATTGCCGGATGATTGGCGCGGCCGTGATTCGCAGCCGCAATCAGTTCTATGACCTGCGCCTCGGGAATCTCAAATATCTTTTCAAGCATGACTTTCATCTCGGGTGCCGAGGGCGCACGCATGATCAAGGTCACCGGCTTTCCGTCAGGCCAGCGGTTCGTTTGCGCCTTGCAGACCTTTACGAGGTCCGGCACGGTGATGGCAGAAAGACCATTGGCCTTGTTCGACACGACCGCAAGGTCTCGCGCGGCCGCTACCGATACTCCGGCCGCGATGAATAAGGTCGTAGCTAAGATTCGACGGTAGAACACACTTCGCTCCCTGACGGGGGAAACGTTCCTGACGATTGTGACTAAAGTCCGTACCTCGTGATAGGTAACTAAGGTCATGCACCTCTAGGAGAGACGATTTTCCTGTCCTTTTTGGACTGGTTTTAGCCTTTGCGTCACCGGGTTCCACTTGTGAAAATCCTGGGTGTTTTGCGGCATTCGGGGGATTGGCAAGATGCCGGGGATGAGTTAGGCTATGCCTTCTTTAAAAACTGGAACTGAGGCCTCCCCTTCATGACCAATCGCGTAACGTACGCTCCGCAGGATTTCCAGAAAATGTGCAAGCAGGCCGAGCGAGATCATGAGACGAAGAAACTGGCGCTTCTGATGGAACGTGTGAAGCGACAGATTGCCGAGCGTGGCAGCTCGGGAGAGGGCCGTGCTGATGATTCACGCGGCACGATTACGGCCGTTCACGCCGACACTACCTTGCGGCTGCCCAGCCGCTCTGTCCCGTTAGAGCGATAAATCTTTTCCTGCGGGCTAGTTCAAATTGGCTAGTGCCTGGTTTCCTCTCGATAGAGGAAAACTTTTCGCTCCCTCCAATGTTTTTTGCGTTAGAATCGGAGGACTTTCTGCTGGCGCCTTTTAGCTAGCGAGTGCGGATTCTCGATTGCCTTCCCCCAGGAGGTAGTAGATGTATCGGCCTTACCCGAATTTCCCAGCGGATTCGCGTCCGCTGCGGGATGTGGAGTCGTTGCTGCGCGAACTCACCCAGGATTTTACAACTTCTTTCAACACAGGCAATTACGATCAGGCTGCGAGCATGTTTTCGCTCGACGGCACGCTGATGGCACCCCATTACGAGGGGGTTTCGGGGCAAAAGCCGGTCGAGCAATTGCTTCGTCGCTTGGGCGAAAGTGGATACTGCAATCTCCGAATGGAAACCACCCGGGTCGAGCACTCCGGTGATATGGCGATGGAACTGGGATTATTCTCGGTTGTGCTGCAAAAATCAGACGGAACCGTGGCTCCCGAGCGCGGCAAGTACGTAAGAGTATGGCGGCGACTGGGAGCGTGGCTGCTCATGGCAGACTGCTGGAGCCGAACGCCGGTAGCCGCAAATGAGCGCGCCGCTTAAGTGGCGAATCCCGAAAGAGCTGAAAGTGATACTTGTGATGAGTCGTCATCGCACGTTAGCTTTGGGAATAATGAGTCAGGATCAATCGGCCGCACCCGTGCGCCACAGCACACCCGCCGTTAAAGAGGATCCGGGGCAGTATTGTCCAAACTGCTCCACCAAGCTGCGCGAGAGCCGCTGCAAGCTAAAATGCCCGCAGTGCGGGTTCTACCTGAGTTGCTCGGACTTCTACTAAGAATTGTTGATTGATAATTTTTGATTGCTGATTTACCCCGCCTTTTCTTTGATTCCGACTTACCTCTCGGTTTTTTGATCAACAATCATCAATCAAAAAATCAACAATTAAAGAATTACGATTTGCTCAGAACCGCTCCTGTCTGATTCCGTCTACAATGGGCAACGCGACTTTCATTTCTAGAATTGTGAGGAGAACGTCATGCAACGCAAGGCAAGTGCAGTTTGGAAGGGTGGTCTCAAGGATGGCAAAGGCTCAATCTCAGCTCCCGGCGGAGTGCTGAACAATACGCCATATTCGTTTACGACACGGTTTGAAAATGCTCCGGGGACGAATCCCGAGGAATTGATCGCAGCGGCGCACGCCGGATGCTTCTCCATGGCACTCTCGGCGCAGTTAGGCGGAGCGAACTTGACCCCGGAGAGCATTTCAACCTCGGTGACGCTGTCGCTCGACAAGCTGGATTCTGGCTGGACCATCACGGCAAGCCATATCGATGTCGTCGGCAAGGTGCCGGGCGCTGATGCTGCGACGTTCCAGAAGTACGCGGAAGCGGCTGAGAAGGGATGCCCGGTTTCGAAAGTGCTGAACGCCAAGATCACGATGAACGCGAAGCTGGAATAGAAAAGGGGCTTTGGGCTTCCGGCGTTCGCAACGCCAAATCTGGATGAATCTTCCGTGCGGAGAGTTTCCACTTCTGGCAACACCGGCCAGAAGCGGGGAACCGGGACCATTCATCGCTTATAGCGACTTCACATTGCATATGCTTTTCATGGTTATTGAACGGCCCAGAAACATAGAGCTCATGGGCGAGCGGTACAAGCAACATGGAAGGATGCTGCCGGGCGATGTTGTCTACCGCGAGAGTTGGCTGGTTTCCGATGGCAGCGTCTGCTATCAGATCATGGAGGCGCCGAATCACGAGGCGCTGATGGTGTGGGTGCGGCGCTGGGATGACGTTGTCGACTTTGAAATTGTTCCGGTTCTAACCAGCCAGGAATATTGGGCGACTCGGGCTCAATCCGTCTAAGCCACAATCCATCGGAACCAGCGCGGACAACCTGGAATCGGCTATACAGCTGAATGGTTTGACACTAGCGTTCGTGCCTGTAAAATAGGAATGCAGGTCTTCCTGATGCAGCGGCATTCTGTTCGCTGCGGCTGAAGTCCACTTGCCATCGTGGCGGAATTGGCAGACGCGCATGGTTCAGGTCCATGTACCGGCAACGGTGTGGGGGTTCGAGTCCCTTCGATGGCACCAAGCAGTGATCAGTGATCGTTTTCTCCTTGTGGTCTCTGTCTCGGCTCTACAGCATCCGTGACGCTCAGAGTGTCTTAGTCGCAATCGGGTTCCCATGCCAGGCGGCTGCCCACTGGCCACTGCCCACTGACCCGACGTATCCATACTATGTCTATGCAGAAACGCGGAAATGGGGCACAATCATGCTGGGCGGGGAGGATGCGAGTTGAAGATTTCGCAAAAAGGCCTTTACGCGCTACAGGCGATGATGACGCTGGCGCGGCGGCACGAGCAGGGAGCAATCAAGATCCGGGATATTGCGGCGGAGAGCGATCTGCCGGAAAAATTCCTTGAGCTGATTCTGCTGGAGTTGAAGAACGCCAGGATTGTCGACAGCGTCCGGGGTGCCCGCGGCGGATATCAATTACGCCGCGATCCTGCAGAGATTCCTTTGAGCGACATCATCCGCCTCGTCGACGGTCCTCTCGCGCCCATGGGCGATGCCGAACAGCTTCGCAGCATGATCAAGCTAGACGCGGATCATCGCGCGTTGTATGAGGTTTTCCTCGAAGTCCGCGATGCGGCTGCCAAAATTCTTGAAAATACCACCGTCGCCGATCTCGTGACCGACGGCAAGAACCGCAAAAGCTCCGGAGCAAAGCAAGCCTCAGGCGCCAGCAAAAAGAAAGCCAGCGGAGCCTGAAAACCCACGGTGGCTGAGCTCTTATTGTCTCTCAGCGAGAGGATTGGACGATCAAGTCGCTGATCATTCTTTCCAGCCTTACGTAACTGTCCTCCATGCCTTTTTCCATGCCGCTCGAGAGCATCATGGCGCGGGTCTTCTCATCGGGCAGCGTCATGCGGATTGTCATCAAGGTACCGGCGCCATCTGGAACAAATGTGGTTTCAACATGATTCTCCGGAGTGGGATCGGGCAGAAACATGCGTTCCACGTGGACAATTTTGCTGTAGGGTGTGACTTCGATGAATTCGCCGCTGATGTGGAATCCTCGTCTATTCGGATGTTTCCATTCGTAGCGGAACTTTCCTCCCGGTCGTGCGTCGTTGATACAAACCGGCATGGTCCAGCCCTCTGGACCGAGCAGCCACTGCTGAATGATGTTCGGGTCTACATGTGCCCGGTAGACGGATTCAGGTGGGGCTGCAAAATGGCGAGTGAAGATGATGTGTGTATCGCCTTCGGTCTTCAGTGTCAGTTTACTCATCGCAATTTCCTCTCTGTATCTTTGGTGGATTGCATGGCGGCCAGAACTCCGTCCAGCCGGTCGTAATTCTTCTCGAGAGCCTTTCGCAGTATGGCCAGCCATTGATCCATGGCCTCGATGCCCGGTTTGGCTAACCGCCGCGGACGCTTCGTTCCTTCAATCCGCTGCACGATCAGGCCAGCTTCTTCGAGAACCTTCAGGTGCTGCGAGATCGCGGGCTGGGTCATCTCGAATGGCTTGGCCAACTCAGTGACTGTCGCTTCACCCAGGGCGAGCCGCGCCAATATCGCACGGCGTGTGGGATCGGCAATGGCAGCGAACGAGGAATTCAAATCGAACGACATAAGTAATAACTTATATAAGTAATAGGTTATAGTCAAGGGGGAAATTTCGCAGCACTTTGGAGGTGATTTGCTCTGCGGTCTCAGCGAAGCCTTGGCGTTCTCTGCGGTCAATTCTTTACTGCCGAGGTCGCAGAGAACGGCCCGCTGAGTTCGCCGAGTGAAACGGAGAAAATTCCGCGTGGCGATTTAGCGGAGTGGGATTCGGTAAACGATGACTGAGTACGGTGCGAGACTTACTGGAATCGTGGCTGAATTTGCCGCGATGGTGGAGTCATGGGGCGCGACTTTCTTTGGCGTATCGAGGCTGTTTTCCGCATTCAGGTCTGAGCTTGCGAGAGTCGTGACTTTGACTTTACCTGCCGGACTTGCCCCATTGAGTTGGATCTCGGCAGCGCGCGGGTCGGACGTTGCGTTGACAGCGTTGATGATCAGTTCATGTGTCGCCTCGTCGAGAGACGCACTCGTATACAGTCCGCCTTCGGAGTGCGGGGTCACGGGGATCAGGCGCGTGCCCACGTTGCTGGCAAAAATCCTTTGAACGTAATAGTCCGTGGTGCCGTAAGAGCGCAGGTTATCAAACCAGATGGCATCCGGTGTCCATTGCCACGCGTCGGCGTGCGCCAGCAGCGGCGCATAGGACGCCATTTGTACAACATCGCCATTCCTCTCGAGTCCCGTCATGAACGCGGCTTCGGAGATGGCAGTCTTCCAATTGTTGCGGTTGTCGGTCTTCGCGACGCCTGAGGTTTGGGCTGCGTACTCGCCCGCAAATACCTTCGGTCCTGAGCGGTCATAGTTGTCGTAGCGAGCGGTGTTCTTCAAAAACCAGTCCGGGCTCATGTAGTAGTGTTCGTCGACAATGTCTGCGCCAAGCTGACGCCAGTTCGACCAAAGATATTCGAACTGGTCGCCAAACGGTCCAGGCCCGGCGCTGACCACTAGTTTGATTTCCGGATGTTTCGCCTTTAACGCAGCGGCAAACAGCTTGTAGCGCTCCAAATAGTGCGGGCCCCACTGCTCGTTGCCGACACCAATCATTGTCAGATGAAATGGCGAGGGGTGTCCCATCTCGGCGCGCAACTTACCCCACGGAGAATCGACGGGGCCGTTGGCGAATTCAACCAGGTCGAGGGCGTCCTGAATGTACTCCTTGGTCTCACTCAGTTCCGCTAATTCGCTCGAATTGAACTGGCACGCCATGCCGCAGTTCAGGATGGGTAGCGGGTTCGCGCCAATGTCCTCGGCAAGCTGAAAGTATTCATAGAAGCCGAGTCCGAACGACTGAAAGTAGTCCGGCGCGGGCCGAGTGTCGAATTCATCGTTCCAGCGATTGACGATCGTCTGCCGCTTGGCAATGTCGCCGACTGTGGTCTTCCAGCGATATCGGTTCGCCAGGCGCCGGCCCTCTACAATGCAGCCTCCGGGAAAGCGAACGAATCCCGGATGCATGTCTGCCAGCAGTTGCACGAGATCCTTCCGCAATCCATTCGGACGATGGTTCCACGTGTCCAGCGGAAACAGTGAAACCATGTCGAGGTCAAGCGATCCCTTCTCGTCGAGAAACAGATTGAAGTGTGCGTGCGGCTCAGTGGCATTGGTGCGGATCACACCTTCGTAGTGCTTCCACTCGCGGTCGAACCCGGTCAACGATCCGCTTCCCAGTTCGCGGCCGCCTTCGTCGGTAATTGTGGCGCGAATGCTGGTTGGTCCGGAGCTGCGAACATAGGCCGAGAACCGGTATTCGGCACCATTCTCCACGCCGATGCCGCGAAAGCCTGTGTTCCACAAGCCAAAGCCGGGTTCGTAGGCGGCCATCCTCAGATAATGGGGATTGGTCTCGTTAAGTGGATTCTCGGTGCGCACACTCAGTTCGCCTTTCGTGGCATCGAGTGTGCCTTTGGAACTGATCGGCAAAATCGCATGCCATCCCGTGAGCGGCTGATCGAATTCGAACGAGCGGTTCTTGATGCGCTCCGGGTAGAGTCCGCCGTCGGCGGCGAAGTTGATGTCCTCGAAAAAGATGCCAAACATCTTCGGCGAAATCGCCGCTCCGGGATGGGCGGCATCTACCGTGATGACCGTCTTGCTCTGCGGTTGCTGGCTGATGAGGGCGATCGGAAGAAGAACGACGGCGACAATAGCGACACCGATTGTTCGCAACATAATTTTGCGAGCCATTGTAAACGTTCCGGCTATTTGAGCAGTGCGAAAAACTGAGGATCCTCGCACTAAGCGAAAGGGTTGGCTATCGGAAGGGCTGGCTGACTGGATCGGACTAGCAGCCGGAATACGAGGAAAATCCGCACGGAAGAAATCAGTCGTGACCCGGGCGAGAGTTTTCGGGGACGCTGGTTTTGAGACTTTGAAACCTTGAAACTCGAAACTTCTGCCCTGGTGCCTTATTTCTTGGCAGGGTTCTGTGCCGGAGCCTTGGTATCGATCTGAATCGCAGCTGGATTATCAGTCTTACCGTTATCCACCCAGACTTGGCCCATGCGCCCGTCGGAAGCGGGGGTCAGAATGGTGCGGCTCTGCCTCGCATTCCCGCTGGCGTCCGGCCGCACGATGTCGATCGCTTCCTGCGTGACGTGAAGACTGCCGCCCACCGATCCGGGCCGTGGCTGCTCGACCTGCTGGATGGTGCTCTGCGTTCCCCCGGAGTTTCGCTGCACGGTAGTCGCGCGTTGGACTAGTTGCAGGCTGTTGTCCCCTGCGACACCCGGAACGTTGGTCGAGTAAGTGTCAACCGTCGCGCGCTTTTCCCCACCGCTCGCCTGAGACTCGTGGCTAACAGTGCGTTCAGCCAACGCAAGCTTGCCGGTCGAATCCGGGTGGAATATCCGTTCTTCCTTTGTACGTAGCTCAGGGCCCGCCGGCGTGCTGGTACTTTCCCGGACTTCGCTCAGTCTCCATGCGCTGGTTCCATCGTTGAGGAGCGTGGATTTGCTCGATTCGATGGTCCCATCGGCGCCGCGTGTCTCCTTTTGCTCGGTACGCACTGCTGGAGAAAGGCCTCCATTAATATCAGGGCTGAAGATCGTCGTATTGGTTACGCGAACGCCGGGACTGATCTGCTTGGAATCCTCCAACTCGCGTTGCACGACCTGCAGTGCGCCATTGGCATCAGGATTGGAGAACGTGCGTGTCACCGTCTGTCCCCCGCCCGGCAGGCTCCGGATTTCTTCCTGCTTCTCCTGGATCAGAACTCTGTGGCCATCGACGTCCCGACCGTACGCTCGCTGGATGGTGCGAACTGTGCTGTCGTTCACCCGCGCCGACTGCGTTTCGATATCAGAGTAGGGAACATAGCGTCCGTCCATCCCCATCGTTTCGACCGAAGTGCGGTTCACCGCTCGGCTGTCGGATTCCGTGTGGGATTCGGTGGTCCGCAGAGGATTGATGGTTGCGTTGGGACTCTCCTGCTGGCTGCTGGAGGTCCAGGACTGATTGCTCTGTGCCGCGCCAGCTTGCGCAAAAATGAAGAACGTCAACATGGTTGCGGAAAGTCGCGCCGGTCGGAGGAATAGCATAATCAACAACCCTGCATCTACGGACTATATACCTCGGATGTGTGGAGCAAAACTAGGCGAAATGCAAGGTGCGTATTTGCGTGCTTAAAGCCAGTACTCTGGCTATGGGGACGATGTGATAATCCACACTCGACCGATCCTTGCCGGTATGGTCGGCTTTGTCCAAGGACGATAGGCCCCTAGGTTTCAATGCGAATGAAGCGAATCGCGCGTGCGTCCCTTGCTGTACTCTGCCTCGTTGCCGTGTCTTTGGCGATCACAGGCGCTTTCTATGAGGCAATTGGTAGATGGCGCGATGCGCGCCGTTTTCCGCGCCGCGGTCGCCTCGTCCAGGTTGGGGCGATCCGTATGAATATTGACTGTAGCGGCCAGGGTTCGCCCACGGTCATCCTGGAGAGTGGTTCGGGAGGTCCCTCCATTGACTGGCTGATGGTGCAGCCCGAGGTCGCTGAGTTCGCCCGCGTTTGTTCCTACGACCGAGCTGGATATGGCTGGAGCGGCTCGGGTCCTACACCTCGCAGTGCACTGGAGATTGCCCACGAACTGAAAGAGCTTCTGCAGGCGGCAGGTGAGAAGGGGCCATACGTTCTTGTGGGGCACTCTATGGGCGGATACGACATCAGGGTTTACACCGGCCAATATCCAAATGATGTCGTAGGAATGGTGCTGGTGGACTCCTCCCATGAAGATCAGGAGTTGAGAGCACCGGAGTCCGTGCGGAAATGGCAACGGAACTACCGCAAACATCCCGGCTGGAAAAAGCTGAAATATTTCTTTCAGCTCCATCTTGGCTGGGCTCGCTTGACAGCGGATCACGATGCGCCTGAGTTCTGGCCGAAAGCATTTCGGGAAGAAGAAGAGTTTCTGATGCTTCCCACCAAACATCAGTTTGCAATGATCGACGAGGATCAGGTTTTCTCGAGTCTCAGTGCGGCGCAGGTGCGAAGTGCCGGAAAACTGGCGGACCGCCCGCTGATTGTGCTAACCGCGGCAAGGCAGGATGATATCCCCCCAGAGATTCCTCCCAAGGATGCGCAGGCGAATGAAGACCTCTGGGTCCACCAGTTACAGCCGGAATTGGCTAGCCTCTCGACCCGTGGCAAGCAGATCATTGTTGGTAGCAGCCACGAAATGCCAACCGAACATCCAGAGGTCGTTGTTTCAGCAATTCACGAGGTGTGGTTAGCAGCTCATTAAGTGCGCGCCGCGCAGTCTCGCAGAATTCCGCCGCTCCCCGATTAGTGCCAACGTTCCTCTTTGAGATCCCTTGTCTGACACGGGTTCTGCGAGATTTTCACAGCGATGTAACAAACTCAGACTTGCCCTCCGTCATTCGACCTGACATCACGTTCACGCGTGAAGTCGCATCTGATGCGGGTTTCGCGAGAGGTGTGTTTGCCGTTTGCACCATTTTGCGTCACCGGGCTGTGAACAGCGTGCACTCGATTGAAAAGACGTGTACTTACAAGCGCGTATTTTTGATTGACTGAAAAAATAGAAGGAGTACAACAAGATCGTTCTTTGACAGCTTCTTAAGTTTTTCCGGTTGGTGCGGCGTCCGGGGCTCAAGCGTAGTCACTGTTCTGATCGAAAGGTTGGGATGGAGGGCGCGTAAGGGTCTATAGCAAAGCGCTGGTTGAGGAGAACGAAGAAGAAACGTTAAAGGCAGGATAGAGTTCCGAGGCGTAGGGTAGGTTTATCCGGTTGGCGGTGAGCCCGGAGCCCAAGCTGACGATCGCGCGCAGCAGCCCCGCAAGGGAAGGCGGCGCAAGCAGGTCGGGCGAGGGTCAAACGCGAGCTACTGGCCGAGACGAATGGATCCTACACCACCTCGGAACTCTCTTACTTTTTGGCGCATTTTCCCCTCTTGCCTTCTAGCCAGCGACTGTTGTTCCCGGCCCAGCGAGAATAGCTTCTATTCTGTGGCCAATCCTCTCTAGTGCACTTCGCCATTATGGGCTATCCTTTTCGGCCAGAGGTGGCTATGAAATTGTGGTGTAAGTTAGCCTCTGTCATCCTGCTTTCCTTGACAGCCGCAGCGCAAACAGACACAGCAGCACCAATTCCGTCCTACAATTTCACTTCCTTCGACTATCCCGGAGCCGTCGCCACCGTACCCCGAGCCATAAATAAAGTGGGCACCATCGTTGGCTACTACGTCGACGCAAGTTTCGTTGAGCATGGCTTTGTTCGTTTGGCAAATGGATCATTCAAGGCGGTCGACTACCCCGGCGCAGTCGGAACCATTCTCTATGACATCAATGACTCCAACCAGATAGTTGGCTTCTACAACGCCACCGACTTCAGCTTCCATGGCTTTCTAGTGACATCTCCGGATAACTTCACCCCGATTGACTATCCCGGAGCGCAGTCGACCACCGCATATGGAATCAACAACAGCGGGCAGACGGTAGGTGCCTGGACGACTAGTCTCGGCGCCCAAGGAAGCTTCTCACTCGTAAACGAAGCGTATCAGGAACTGGTCGATCCGAAAGCATTCTTGACCTACGCCAACGCGGTGAATTCGGCAGGAGCCATTGCCGGCAGTTGGGTGAGCGTGTGCAATCCCGTCTGTCAGTACCATGGTTTTATCCTTCCCTCGGCTGCCTCGTCGCACTACATCGATATCGAGTACCCTGGCGCGCAGATGACATACATTTACCGAATCAACGATTTGAACCAAGTCGTCGGAAGCTATCTCTGGAGCGACAATACCTACCATGGATGGGGTGGCGTGCCGGGAAAACATCAATACTTCACCATCGACTATCCGGGATCGACAATCTCCACGGTAAGCGGCCTCAACAACCGCGGCTGGCTGGCGGGCGACTACGCCGACTCGAATGGAGTGGACCACGGCTTCCTTGCCGTTCCTCAATAAACGCCAGAGGTTTTCCACCACGTACGGAGTGTCATGCAGAGCGAAATCGTGAGGAGAGAGAATCGGCTCCTCACGGTGCAGTCGCACCATCCCTACGCTGAAATGAAATTTATCCAGTGGATCGCTCAATCTCCCATGAGTGATTGCACTCGGCTCCCGCCTTGCCCTGCTGGAGTACAATGTGCCGTCGCTCAAGAGTGCTGCGAAGGGAGGCCATGTTCAGCATGGTGCATGCCCGCGCAAGAAGACCGAGCTTCTGCGTGCTGTTGCTCGTCTTACTTCTGCCTTCGCTGAGCTGCAACCGTACGAAGAGCGACACTGCTACTGCCCCTCCAGTCGTTACCTTCATCGGTTGGGGCCCCGCTACCCAGCGCGAACTCTCCATGGATCAAAGTGTGTTTGATCAGTTCACCCAACAGACCGGAATTCGCGTGGACTTTATTCCCGGGCCTGAGTCGATGACACAACGGTTGGAACTTTATCGCCGTTATCTCGCATCGAAGTCAACGACTCCTGATGTCTACTACATCGATGTTGTCTGGCCAGCTATTCTCGCGGACCAACTTGTCGATCTGAATCAGTATCTGGCAAAAGATGCTGCCGACCAGATCGAAGCGCAGGTGACAAACGACACGGTCAATGGGAAATTGACCAGCATGCCGTTCAACATAGAAATGGGAGTGCTGTACTATCGCGCCGACCTTCTACGCAAGTATGGTTATTCTCATCCACCCAACACCTGGGATGAGTTGGAGAAAATGGCTGCCCGCATTCAGGCAGGAGAGCGCGCTGCGGGCAATCGCAATTTCTGGGGCTACGTCTGGCAGGGAGCGGCCTACGAGGGTCTCACCTGCAATGCGTTAGAGTGGGAGGAGTCGTACGGTGGGGGCGACATCATCGAAGACGACGGTTCAATCACAGTAAACAATCCGCGCACCGTTCAAGCCATCAACCGGGCACGCCATTGGATTGGCAGCATCTCTCCGCCAAGTGTGATCGCATTCAAGGAACAGGATTCGAGAAACGTACTATACGCAGGCAATGCGGCCTTCGCGCGCGACTGGTTATGGAGGCAATTCAGCGACGAGACTTTGCTCCCGGAATCAACCGCTAAGGTTGCGATTGCGCTTCTGCCCGCCGGCCCAGTCCGTCGAGCCTCGACGCTCGGCGGGCAGTCGCTGGCGATTTCGAAGTATTCGCGGCATCCGAAAGAGGCTGCTGGGCTGATTGGCTACCTGACCAGCCATGACGAGCAGTTCACGTTGTGGAAAAGCCATGCGATGCTGCCCACACGCCGCGAGTTCTTTGCCAATCCTGAATATATGCGGGATCGCCCTGAAATCGCCAGTGTCTGGAAGGAAGTGCAAAACGTCGCGGTTACGCGCCCATCGACCGTAGCAGGGGCGCATTACGATGAAGTCTCGCGAGCTTATTTTTCAGCGGTGCACGCCGTCCTTGCAGGCGAGGAGCAAACTGATAAGGCAATGGCCGATCTGCAGGCGCAGTTGGGAACAATTATGGGGCAGAAACCCAGTACGCAGGCGAGCCCAGCTCATTGAATTTACTCCCTGGGAGTCACAACGATTGAATTCGAGCCCGAATTGGGGCAAGGCCGAAGCCGCTGAGAATCTTCAGAGCACAGGTCAGTTGCTCCGGCATGCGTTCGTGCTGGTGGGCGGATTGATTCTGCTCGGCGCGGTCATCGCCGTGTGGCAGATCAGCGTCATGCGCCAGCGGGCGCAGCGATTGTACGATGCCGAACAGCCCGCCCTTGCGGTCCTGATGGCCCACAACCACTTCCAGAGATTTCAGGCAGAACTCAGTCTGCTGGCCGAAACCCACGACGCTCCCCGCTTCACCGCTAAGGCCAACGATTTGCGCCGCGTTTTCAATCAAGACGTCGACAACGCGATACAAGCGTTAAATGGACTGCGCACGGGACCAGAACGCGAGCGCCAGTTTACTGGACTGGAAGCGATCCGCACCATGTTCTCCTCGCAGATGGACGACCTGGTTCAACTTGCCCGGCTCGGCGACTGGAAGGGAGTGGAGCTTCGCTCGCAGAGCCGCGATCCGGTTCTTTCTGCTCTCTCGGAGTCGCTGGTGCGTGACATCGATGAGCTGGTCGCCGAACAAAAAAGACAGGAACTCGACGAAATCGAGCGCGCCGGAGACCGCGCCACGGTCACGCTATTGTCGATTGGCCTCGCGACTCTAATCGTTGCATCGATCCTGGGCTGGCGCGTTACTCGTTCGATTGGCGGGAGGCTACAGCAGATGGACGCCGCGGTCCGCGCCCTGGCACGCGGGGAATTTCACCAGCGTGTCAACGTCGGTGGCAGCGACGAAATTGGCCGCCTGGCGCGGGTCTTTAACGACATGTCGGAGCGGGTCAGCGTTCTCTATGAGTCGCTCCAGCGGAGCGAGGCGCAGTTCCGTTCTCTCATTGAGAACGTTTCGGACTTTATCGTAGTCGTACAAGCCGACGGCACCATCCGATATGCGAGCCCTTCATTTGAGCGAGAGGCGGGCGAGGGACTGTCGGTGGTTGGCAAGAATCTTGTGGATCTGGCTGTTGATGAGGATCAAACAGCAGTTCTGAACCTGATCACTGCGGTCCAGGTAAAACCACCTGGCGCGGTGGAAGCCCGCGCCCCGATCGAGGCGGAGTTTCACGTCCACCGGCGCGGCGGCGGAGTACGCAACCTCGAGGTCTCTGCCACCAATCTGCTGCAACACCCCGCGGTCAACGGAATCGTTATAAACGCCCGTGATGTAACCGAACGCCGCAAACTGGAAGAACAACTAATGCGCGCCCAGCGCATGGAAGCGATTGGAACGCTCTCCGGCGGCGTCGCCCACGACTTCAACAACATCCTGACGGTGATCCTCGGACACACGGAAGTCCTTCTGCAGGCTTTAAAATCTTCGCCGCTGTCGGCTCATCTGAAGAGCATCGAAGAGGCCAGCCGCCGCGCCAGTGCTCTTACCCGTCAGTTGCTGGCGTTCAGCCGCAAGCAGGTGTTGCAGCCCACGGTGTTTAACCTGAACACATTGATTGTGGATCTCGACAAGATGCTGCGCCGCATGATCAGCGAAGACATTGAACTCGAGACCGTCACAGATCCCAAACTGGGCACCGTCAAAGCCGATCCCGGGCAGATCGAGCAGGTCGTGATGAATCTTGTGGTCAACGCGCGGGATGCGATCAAAGACGGCGGAAGAATCACAATCGAGACCGCCAACGTCACCTTGGATGAGGACTACGTCCGCGAACATGCCGGAGCCCGCTCCGGTCCGCACGTCATGCTCGCCGTGAGCGACACAGGAGCGGGAATTGCTTCAGATGTTCTGCCGCATATTTTTGAGCCGTTCTTTACCACCAAAGAAGTCGGCCGAGGCACGGGGCTTGGCCTGTCGACGGTCTATGGCATCGTGAAACAGAGTAGCGGCAACGTGTGGGTCTACAGCCAACCCGGGCGCGGGAGCACTTTCAAGATTTATCTGCCAAGAGTGGATGAGCCGGCGCTCGTTGCAGCAGAACCGGCGCAACCCGCTGTCGAGTCTGGAGCCGAAACCGTACTGCTGGTCGAAGACGAACCGGCGCTGCGCGATCTCATCAAGATTGCATTGAGCGGGCACGGATTCACCGTTCTGGATGTCGGAAATCCCGCGGATGCGATCACGTTGTGCAAGAAACACACCGCGCCCCTGCACCTGCTGCTCACCGATGTCATCATGCCGGGCATGGATGGACCCGCGCTGGCGAAACAGGTGCAGAAAGAAAGACCTGACATCAAGGTGCTCTACATGTCCGGATACGCGACCAACTTCATTGTGCACGACGGTGTGGTTGACTCGGGTACGAATTTCCTCGAGAAGCCCTTCCACCCGCGCGCACTTCTGCACAAAGTCCGCGAAGTCCTCGACAGCAGCAGCCGTCCCGGGCCAGCCTGAGCGGGTATTGTTCAAAGTGCCCCTAGGGCACGTCGAGTTCAAGAGCGTAAATGTCTGAGTTCCGATGCACGAACGAGACGAGCGGAGAGCCATCTGGCGTCAGCCCGGTCAAGCCATAGGTGAGGACATCAGTGCTCAGAATCTGCCGCGCGGATGTGATCTGTTCCACATGGCGGTCGCTGACGCGGATGCGAAAGATCGGTTGTTCTTCGACGTCATAGGCGTACTGATAGTAGAGATACTTCGAGTCCGGAGACCAGAGAACGCCCCACGTATCCGGCGCGCCGTCGGCAAGATCGGTCCACGATTGGCGCGCGACATCAAACAACTTCATCTTTCGATTCGCCCGGCTGAACGCCGCAATGAACCGTCCATCAGGCGACCACTGCGGATTCTCGAAGCCTCCCGACTCTGCAATCATCTGGGTTTCCCCGGTCTTGCGGTCGAACCTGCGGATGGCGGGATTCCGCCACGGAGGCCAGCTCGAGAACACAATTGACTCACCGTCAGGAGACCAACTCGGCTGAATGCCACTCCCATCGTTCGGCAGCAGTGCCCTCGGGATGCCTCCTTCCGCTGCGACCGTATAGAGGTGTATCCCGTTGTCGAAGGCGATTTCTTTCCCATCGGGCGACCACGCCGGGTGATAACTGTCCATCGGTGCAAGAGTGAGTTGCAGTGCCTGCGTACCGTCTGGCTTCGAGCGCCACAGCGAGCCATCGATCTCGTTGCGGTAGGCGACCCAACGGCCGTCGCGCGAGAAACTGAGAAGCCGGGCAGGACTGCCACCGAGATAAGGAAAAAAATTCTTTTTCTGTTCGTCGTACCGACCGAGCTCACGCTGCTCGTGATAATGAATGAGGAATATTTTCTTACCGTCGGCACTGAAGCGAGGTTGGTTCAGCCGGTCCGGACTGCTGTAAAGCTGCATCGGTGCGTTGTGCCGAGGGGACAGGTTGCTTTCCTCGGATACGATCCACACACTTGCAACCCGATCACGGCGCGAGCGGAAGAGAAAGTATTTTCCGTCAGGCGACCAGTCGCCACAGCATTCGCCTTCGCCCCATCGGCCGATCGGAGCCTTCCAGCCGAACGACATCTGATGCGGATCGCGCCCATCAGAAGCAATCTCCCACAGCGTCAAAACAGAAGTTGCAAGGTCCCGGACCGTGAAACTCACCCTGCTTCCATCGGGCGAACACCGCAGATACTCGACCACGCCGGATGCAGAAAATAGTTTTCGGGACTGCGATCCGTCGGCGTTGGCCACCAACAGATCGGCATCGCTGGAATAGAAGATGCGCTGTTGATCGGGAGTCCATGCCGCACTATTCGCCAGAATGTCCCCCACCCGCTGCGCGGATCCCCCTTCTGTGGGCACCACCCAGAGCGGACGGCCCTCCTCCGAACTCCCGGAGCTGACAAGCAAGCGGGAGCGGCGCCGGTCGATGTCGTGGATCACAAGATTGTCGACCGACGTCCACACGAGAGCGGCATCCCCGCCTTGATCCGGGACCTTTGCCAGACTTCTGATGCCGCCCGTTCTCTCGGCGAAGAACACTCGTGGACCATCATTGAGTGCCTGGCTGAACGGCTCCACGCGTCCGAAGTTGGTGATGTGAACCGTGCGAGCCGGCTTCGGGATCGGACGGGGACGCAGCATGAACCATACCGCAAAAGCTCCTATCGCGGCAGCAAACAGACCCAAAGCTGCGACGCGAGGCCATTGCCATGCCACTCCAGCAAGTTTTGGATCGCCAGTCAGTGCTAAAGGACGGTCGGCAGGAAGGGAGGCTTCTTGATGATGACCGTTCCCTCCGGTCGATACTTCCGCAACCAAGGCGGCACTCCGCTTAGCATCGGTCTTTTGCTCCTGCGACAAGGTCCGCACCTTCTGAGCGAAACGATATCCACGCCCCGGCACCGTCACAATATAAGAGGATCCCTGGGCCCGCTCGCCAAGTGCTTTCCGGATCAGGAAAACGTGCTGGCCGAGATTCGACTCCTCCACAAACGTATCGGGCCAGAGCAATCTCATCAGGTCATCTTTAAGAACGACTTGCCCGTTCCGCTCGAGCAAGACGAGCAGCAGGTCGAAGGCCTTCGGGGAGAGCGGAATCGCCTGCTCGTCCCGAAACAAAAGGCGCTGCTCCGGATCCACGCGAAAGGGGCCGAACTCGAGTAAGTGCTTGAGATCGCTGTTCATACCCACTCTTCAAAACAATTGAAAACTTATTGATCCGCCCTTGAGGACTTGCGATCGCCCTCTGGAACACGATGCCTGCGTTTTCGGGGTGGGGACGCTACTACAGAAACGTGGGAAGCAATGTAGCACGAGTCCAGCACCGGGCAAAGCCCGGCACGCTCGTCTCGCCCGAAGGACAGAATCACAATCGCCGGGGATCAGCATCGGGGCAGTCCTTCCCCTTGACTGGTGCCGGAACCCGTTATCGACACCGATCGAAGGAGCACTTTATGAAACGATGGACAATTGTTGTGTCCCTACTTTTGGCATGCTTGACACTTCCGCTTGCCGCAGCCCAGGACACCGAGGAAAGTGACGACGCCAACCTCAAAGAAGAAGTCCGGGATTATCCGCCTGACCTGACGGAACACATCCGGCCTGCGCTTCCCCAAGACTACAATCCCGGTGGAAAACCCGCATTGACGGTGGTTCCGGGCATCTCCATTGTTGACGTGGTCGTCAGCAACACGAACACGAACCTGAAGAACACCAACACCACACCCAACAGCGAGCCAAGCATTGCTATCAATCCCAACAACACCAATCAGATCGTGGTCCTCGCCTTCAGCGGAGGCTGGGGAGCGACCGCTCCTCTGTGGTACACCACCAACGGCGGAACCACCTGGACGCTGGAGAACAGCATCCCCAATCCTCCGGGGCTGACCCAAGATGGATGTCCCTGCGATCAGACTCCGGACTACGCCGCCTCAGGCAAAATGTCCGCCACGTTTCTCCACACCGACAATGCTGGAATCGATGTCTACAGCAGCATGACTACCGGTCCGGCAACCAAGTCCGATTGGAAGTGGTTTACCTCAGGTGGCATCACCCAAACTACGAACCAGACAGGAACCGGCAATGTCGACCAGCCATGGTTACTGATGGGAGTCGATCCGCAGAAGGCGGGGCAGTACAACACTTACGTTGCCTACGACGACTTCGACGGCGCACCCGACATGCATGTAGCAGTCGCAGAGGGAACCGATCCTCCAGATTTCACACTCGACAATTTTGTCGGCTTCTCCGGAGGAGCAATCAACCCAGGACAAAGGTTGGGCAAAGACATTACCCGACACATCATCTACAGCCTTTGGCAGTTGTGCCCGACCAACCTCGATCCCAACTGCACGAACCAGAACGCCAATCCCAAGACGATCTACTACTATCTGAATCGGTCGACTGACGGAGGCCGGACGTGGAGCCTCAACGGCACCACCACCGGCTGGCTGGCCGCGGTTGGTCAGAGCACGCAGCCCAATCCGAAATTTGGTACAGTGAACGCCCTACTGGGAGGTGTCGATCACATCGCGGTGGATTCGAACTCCGGCGACGTCTACATCGTCTTCGGTAACCGAGACTCGAAGACCGGCAATAACCGCCTGAGCATCGAGCGCTTGACCAGTGATGGTGCCGGTGGCCTCAAGGTCGCAAGCACCGCGTTTGTGACTGCACAATCGCAAACTGCATTGCTGTCCGTAGCCGTTGCGCAAAACTCGAAGGGCACGGTGGGCGTCCTCTACACCCGTTATGACGGCATCGACTCAGCCACGAAACTGCCGAAGTTCAGCGTGTGGCTCGCGCAAAGCGATGATCATGGGCTGACTTTCTCGCACACGCAGCTTGAGAGTTTCCTTTCTCCGGTCGGTAATAACGGCAACTCGCGGCAACGCGTCCTGGGCGACTACCAGCAACTGAAGGCATGGGGAGGAACCTTCTACGGAGTCTTTGCCGGCAATGGAGTTCCTTTCGGCCGCCCCTTTGCCAACATCGATCCCATCTTCTTCAAAACGACACCTACCAATTAACCACTTCGCAAGCGCCGTACACCCGCTGAGCGAGGAGGGAAGCCTCCTCGCTCGCTTCGGAATCGGCGATTTTGTCTACGCCGGACGCATTCGTCCGCCGTTCGTCAGCCGAAACCATTTCGAATCCAACATCAAGCAGACGCCGGAAAGAACACAAGTTGGGACGGGCGGCTTTTCAGTCGTGCCGAAAAGCACGATGATGATCTGCGGCTTAGCCGCTTGGGGAGCTTTTCCCAAACAAATGCATTGTCAGCAACTTAACCGAAGAGGGAACCCTCCTCGCCTGATGCTCGTCATCTATGGCGTTACGGATCGTACACATTCGTGTGCATCCCGGCATGGCGCGCCGCTTCCTGCATCATGGCCAGTTTTCGCTTCTGCAGGTCAAGCGTCTCCTGCATCTGTGCGATGCGCTGCATCTGGCGTGCCTGGTATCGGTTGTAGGGGCCCTCTGATAGCGTGGCGCCGCCGGAAGAGTGAATTGCGGCGTTCATCTGATCGATACGTGCTTGCAGTTCGCTGATCCGGCCTTCCTGACTTTCAATGCGTTCTCTCCACTGTTCGCCGGCACGTTGTTGGGCGCGGTCCTGCTCAGTGAAGCGCGGGGCGGACCGGTTCTCGAGCGGACGGCTCACGCCCGATACCATCGTCATAGGTTCCGACGCATCCGACTCGGGCACTCCCGGCGGGTCGGCCGGAAGATCTGCATTGGTAATCACCTGGGGCCGGGTACCGTCTGCGCGCTGAGCCTGCTGTTTCTCCCGGTTGGTTCGAGCAACATCGCCTAACGATGGGCCAGACTGCGCCATTGCGGCGGCAGTCAGGAGTAGAACCACGCCATACTGTTTCGTGGGCATTCGGTGCATAACCCTCCAAAGGTCGGGCAGAGCGTACCTTCCCGAGTGGTCTTATAAGCAGAACCCAACATGACCCTGGCTGTCGTGACCCGAAAGTGTCGCGGGCCCCAGACCGTAGGACGACGGGAGCCTCCTCAGTAGGACATGTCCGGTGGAGCGGGGTCATGTTGCGGCCGGAAAGCACTCGCCCAGGTGCGCAGACTTCTTCTAATTCATCCTCGGTTTGCACAGTTTCCACAGTTCCGCACCTGTAAGTTTTACTAGTGGCGGTTACGGTTTTTTGCGTATGGAATGTCCAAGCTGAGTCGGAATAAATGGGAGGAAGCCAGGCGGAAGATTCCGCAGGAGAAGAAACAAGTGGTAGCAACTCGAATCTTGCTTGTCGATGATTTTGTGCAGTGGCGTCTCGCGGTGCGTTCGATTCTCGAAGGTGTTTCCGGCTTTCGAATCATCGGCGAAGCGAGTAATGGGCTGGAAGCCATTGAAAAAGCAGCAACTTTACGACCCGATATCGTCCTTCTCGATATCGGGATGCCTATCCTTAACGGGATCGAGGCCGCCCGTGGCATCAGGCGGGTCTCTCCCCAATCCAAAGTGATTTTCCTGACGCAGGAGCAAGACAGCGACGTCAAGGCCACAGCCATCGCTGTCGGCGGGTCAGCTTATTTATTGAAGTCGACAGCCGTGGGCGAGCTTCGACCTGCGATCGACGCTGCTCTGGAGAGAGGATTTCAGTCTCAGGTACCGAACCTTCTGCCGCTGGCTTCCTCGTATGGAGGGTAGCCCTCATTAAGATTGCGAAGTTCATTGCCGCTGAGAACGAACTCGGTGAAGCCGCAGTCCTGACAAACGAGCAGTGCGGGGAACGCCCAGACGCTCGGTTCGTCGATGCTCTTGAGGCCGTGAGGTGGGTGGATGTTGATCTCGGAGGGAAACCACCGTTGATTTTCGGAATGGCAGAATGTGCATGCCATGGCTGGGTACTCCTTACAGCAAGCTTAACGCTTAATTTCTCAAGAACAACAACTCGCCTGTTCTTGTTACGAATCCGGGACAAAAACTGAAGCTTTTACACGGTCTTAGAACCTTTTCGTTCTATGGTCACTTTCGACATTTGTGCGCTCCTTCGCTTGTGCTCGCCGAGAGCTCGCCATCCTGAGCTTCGTCCTGATGGTCTTGGACCTCTACCTAACTCAAGAAATTGCCCCGCGAATACTGCTAGTTCTCTCAGTTTTCGCCTGGTTTGTTTTAATTCCTGGAATCAGTCTCCATAGACACTTCATTTGATCCGCGTCCATTCACATGGGGTCATGGAGAAGAGATCAGCGGTAGCCGCCACTTGTCCGTTTGCCGTAGCTTTGTTGCTCATTACTGTGCAGTACAGCGTTGCTAAACAAGCTACCGCTACACCCGGTTCACCCGATGCCACCACAACAATCGACGGGCGGCAACTCCCGCCACCACCGCAGAAGTTTGAGGGGGAAGATCGGCCGCAACGTTGCGGAGTCGAAGCCTTACTGGCCGCGCGCGTCGTACCGCCGAAGGGAGCTTGGAACATTCTGCTGATCATGACGGATGACACCCGGTTTCGGTGCACCGGCACGTTCGGTCATGTGATTCCAACGCCCACGCTCGATAAGGTCGCGGCGCGGGGTCTGCGCTAGGCCAACTTCAATTCACATGCAATGGGACGAGAACCTTGATATAGGCGCTGACATGGGCACGCCGGTATCCAACGATTACCAGGTACCATTTAACTTCAATGGCAAACTCCATAAGCTGACGCTCAGCGTTGAGCGCCCGCGGTTGACGCCGGCCGACATCGAGAGATTGAAACAGGCAGCCTGCGACAACCGTGCGAGCGAATAGCTGGCGTGGAAAAACAATGGCGGCTCAGACGGCGGGAATTACATTCAAGCGCTGGCTGATAAATGTTTCTTCGCGGAGAACAGCGGCAATCGCGATAATCAATTCGCGTCCGCAATCCGATTTCACCACAAAACCATGACCGCCCGCTCTGAGCGCTGCCTCTGCTACTTCCGGATGACGGTTTTCGCTTAAGAACAGGATTTTGGAGCACGGGGCTACGCGTCGCATCAACCGTGCCGCGTCAATTCCATGAATCGAAGGAAGGCTTAGGTCTAGGAGGATCAGGTCAGGCTGCAGTTCCTCGGCTTTGCGAACGGCCTTTAAGCCGTCCGACACTTCACCCAGAACCTCGAACCCAGGTTGCCCGGTGAGAACCGAGCGAACATAGTTTCGCCACGGTTCGTAGTCGTCGACCACCAGGACGCGAGTTGGATCGGTCACGCGGCTCTTGGCCCGATTTGCGGTGACCCGTGCACGCTTTTCATACTCTATTGCATAGCACTTGTCTGACCACTTGACCATCTGTCAGTTTATGCAGAACTCCCCCTGTCAATTTTGACAGTCCCCTTTGGGTCTCATTTCTGGGTCGAAAGTCCGAGGTACCTGGAAACGCCATCGCTAAGGTCGCTCGCAGCCGGTCTTTTCTAAATCGTCTTGGACGCTCCGCTTCCTTCGTGAAGCGAACTGGCAATTCTGGGAGTTCTTCCGAGGCCCAGCGCATGCTGTGATTAAGAAGGGCGTTTCTCTCTTCCAGTTCCGCGATGTCGTCATAGAAAAGAAGAGCTGCCCTACCGGGTGCGAGCCTCCACATGAATTACTCGCGACAATACCTGGACGAAACAGCCGCAACCGGGAGTTGCGAGAAGGAAGGTCTAAAGCAAAAGGCGATCCACGAATTCATTCAGTTCCTCGGCATTTTCCTGTATCTGGCATTTTTCTTTTGCGCCGTTTCGACCTACCGAATGTTGCTGCTGAATGACTTCCGCGACTCCTACATCAACTACAGCTTCTCGGTGATCAACGCCTTTGTGATTGCGAAAGTGATTCTGATTGGAGAGTACAAGCACCTGGGCAAGAGGCTTGAGAACAAGCCATTGTTGGTCTCTTCTATCTACAAGGCTTTTCTATTCGGCCTGTTGACCTTTGCGTTTCACATTGTCGAGGAAGGGATAAAACGAGTACTTCACGGAGAAGGCGCGGCCAGCGCCTTTCTCGATATTCACATCAAAGTCTTGCTGGCCCGCAGTATCGTTGTGTTCTGTACTTTCGTACCTTTGTTTGCGTTCAGGGAATTACGACGAGTACTGGGCGAAACCAGGTTCAACGATCTTTTCTTCCGACAGGGCAAAAATTGACTTTTCAGTAAGTGAACGGAGTTCGAGCTTCCACGAACGTACCGCATCCCGGCTGTGACCAGACTGCAAGGCTTCCCCCAACCTGGCGGACCCGCTCCTTCATGCGAACGAACCCAAGGCCCGCAGCATTCTTTATTGCCCCGCGTTCGAACCCCACCCCATTGTCCGATACCCTGAGCCTGATTTCCGTCGCGTCGCGGTCAAGGTGAACTGCGACTTTGCTGGCGCCGCCATGCTGGACTACATTGACAAGGGCCTCCTCCAAAATGCGAAACAGGGCGAGTGCAC